>Ga0209066_10000799_pt1 | contig 44608 bp, 33 predicted proteins | sample All_14_2_FD_187198 | JGI IMG/M metagenome (GOLD analysis project Ga0209066, IMG submission 187198) | Freshwater microbial communities in response to fracking from Pennsylvania, USA - Allegheny Zone_MetaG_DW_15 (SPAdes) (version 2) ... | reverse complement strand
GAGTTGCCCCCCCAGAAAGGCAGCGACGCCCATGGCCGTGGACTGGATGGCTGAGTTGAACGCCATGAAGGTGCCACGCAATGCCGGATCGGCAGACGAGGCCACGATGGCCATGCCAGGAATCATCCGCCCACTCATCACCACAAACAGCAGGGTGCTCACCGCCAAGACCCCTGGCAGCGGCCAGGCAGGCATCACCGTCAGACCGACCAACGGAACCACCAAGGCCACAGCAAGCCCGGAAAACACGGGGACTTTGCCCCGCAGATCGCTCAGCCGCCCCACCCAGCGCGCCGACACCAAAGTGGCTGCGCCTCCCACCAAATAGATGTACGGGATGTCATCCATCGCCAAACCCACGTTGGCACGCATGTAGAGCGTGATGTAGGGAATGACCAGAAACCCTGCCGACATCATGGCCAGAGAGAACGCAAAAGCCCTCAAGTGATTGGAGTCGGCAAGCACTTGGCGGATGCCCTCCCAGACCGATCGCCCTCGGGCCGCAGCCACGTGCGCACGAAGGGGAGGCATGGTCATCATGGCCGCCAGCACCAGCAGGCCACAAAGCACGCCAATGGCAACAAACGTGGCGTGCCAACCCAGATGATTGGCCAGCACCAGACCCAGAGGCACGCCTGCCACGGTGGAAAAAGAAAACGAAGACATCACCACGGCCATGGCTCTCCCCCGTCGCTCAAAAGGCACCACATCCGCCACGATGGTCTGCGACAAGGCCGACAACACACCGCCGAACAACCCTGCCGCCAGACGGGCTCCCATCAGGAAATCGTATGTGGGAGCCACGCCACATGCCAGCGTGGCCCCGGCAAACAGCCCATACATGGTCAGCAGCAGGCGCTTGCGGTCAAAGCGATCCACGTAGGTCGATGCGGCCAGACCGGACACCCCCGCAGCCAAGGTGTAGGCCGACACCAGCAAGCCGAACTGCGCGTCCGAGATGCCAAAGATTTCGCGAAATTGGGGACCCAGTGGCATCATGATCATGAAATCAAGGATGTGGGTGAACTGGATGCCCGCGAGCGTGAGCAGCAACCAGCGCTCGCGCGACACAGAGAGATTTTGGGACGTCATCCATCGATTGTGATCACTCTTCCGCCCATCCCCTGAGCCAAGCCCATGTCACTGGACACCCTCATCACCAGCAGTCTGATGCAGCACCCGGCCCGGCCGGCCCCTGCGCCACTCACCGCACTGGTGCTCATGGGAGGTGGCGCACGCACGGCCTACCAGGCTGGGGTGCTGCGAGCATTGGTGCCCATGCTCAAGCGCCAGCCCTGGTACGCAGCGTCGGACTTCCCGTTCCAGACACTGGTGGGCACATCGGCTGGCGCGCTGAACGTGACCTACCTGGCCAGCCACGCAGACAGCGGATTGCAGGCACTGTCCGAACTCGCTGCCTTCTGGCAGACCCTGCGATCGCACCAGGTGTACCGGCTGGATGCCCCCACGTGGGTGCGCATCAGCCGCCTCTTGGCTGGCTGGGCCCTCAGCCGCCAAGTGCGCACCCACCACGCGCTGCTCGACAACACGCCGCTGGTGGACACGCTGCACAAAACCATCGACCTGGTGCGGCTGGAGCGAAACCTGGGGCGCAACACGCTGGACAGCGTGGCCGTCACCGCGTCCAGCTACACCACCGGGGTCCATTGGACGTTTTGCCAGACCGCACCGGGACATGCGGGTCAGCCATGGGGCCGCCCCGACCGCAGGGCGGACATGCAGCCCATCACCATTGAGCACCTGATGGCCTCTGCTGCCATCCCGTTTCTGTTCCGGGCTGTGCCGTTGTGGGTGCACGGGCAACGTGAGTTTTTCGGCGATGACTCCATGCGCCAGACCTCACCCCTGTCGCCCGCCATTCACCTGGGAGCGCGCAAAATTCTGGCGATCGGGGTGGGCCAACCCCAACGGGCGGGCATGGTGCGGCAAATCGGTGACGAACCCACGGCGGGCACCATTGCCGGGCATGCCATGGCCAGTGTGTTCAATGACACCCTGCGGACCGATGTCGAACAGACCCAGCGCGTCACCCGCACCCTGTTGCAACTGCCGCCGCCGCTGATGGGGGCTTTGCCCTATCAACCCGTGGAGGTGCTGGCCATACAGCCGTCCAGCTCGCTTGATGCCCTGGCCCTGACACACGTCAGCGCCCTGCCCGCCCCGACGCGTGACATGCTGGTGGGGCTGGGGGCATTGAGCACCGGCCGCACCGCAGCGGGCAGCGCCGCCGCGCTGGCCAGCTACCTGTTGTTCGAGCCCACTTTTGTGCAAGCGGTGATGGCCATGGGAGAAGCCGATGCCAACGCCCGACGGGACGAATTGCTGGCATTTTTCCGGCCTGCAGGGCCCAAACCGCCACCCGCGCCCAACGGGCACTGAAAAACAGCTAGGCTCTCGCCCCCATGCCTGCCATCCACATCACCGACATTGAGGCCGCCATCAACCACTGGCGACACACCCACCCCTCTCCCGACGGGGTGTCTTTGCCCCCTGAGACCCGAGCACTGGCCGAGGTGTACGCACTGATGGTCTGGTACCACGAAGACTGGGCAGACGAAGCCACCATGCCCCGCAAGGCCCACGCCGCGTGGCTGGCCTGGTACCACACCACGCCCGACACACCGTGCATTGCCATCTGCTCCACCAGCCAAGGTGACGCGGTGTGCAAAGGCTGTGGCCGCACGTTTGAAGAAGTTCAACACTGGCCGGCCATGAGCCCGGCGGCCAAACGGGAAACCTGGCACCGCATCACCCTTGAAGGCGATGCTTGGCGCTTCAACCGTTATGCCGAACGCGCGGTTGAAACGCCGTCAGAGCCTGATCAGGCTGGCAAGGTGTAGTGCGCTTGGGTCAGGTGGTCGATGCCACAGTCCAGCGTCTGCACCCATTCGATGAACTCCCACACCGCAGCCCCCTTCATGGGAGAGCCATGCTGCGGCACGATCATGTCGATGGGCAAATCGCGCACCATGCGCGCCCACAGCTTCAAAATCTTGCCAGACACCATGTAGCGGCGGTGGAAAGCTTCCATCTTTGGAATGTGCCCTGCCAGAGAGGACACCGGCACAGCCGCCTCGCCTGACTTGACCATGGACACGCCCAAATCGCCCGAGAACAGGATGCGGCTGACCGGGTCCCAGAACTGGAAATTGCCTTCCGAATGCATGAAGTGCGCGGGCAGCGCCACGAGCTCGGTGTCGCCCACCGGAATGCGCATGCCCGGGTCGGGAATGCCCACGATGCGGCCCTGCGTTTTGCCTGGCTTGCAAAAGTGCGGTGCAAACCGCTCCCACAGCCGGGAAATGTAGAGCTGTGCCTGGGTGCTGGTCATCCAGCGATCAAGCGAGGCGATGATGTCCGGGTCTGCGTGCGAGGCCAGGATTTTGTCCAGCTTCTGCGGAGAAAAATACCGCCCCACCGTCAGCAACATTTCGTTGTACGCCATGTTGCCACCCGGGTCGATGATGCACCCGTGGTCGTTGTGAATGACCAGAAACTGGTTGGCCTGTACCGCTTCCCCCCCCTCATCCGAGAGGTGCGTGAACATCAGGCACACATGCCCGCTTTGGTTGAACAGTTCAATGGCCATGGCAACAACTCCGGTGAAAGATCACATCCAGCGCAGACATTCCAGCGAGACGGTGTGCTGGGCATTGCCCAGCGTCAGCACCCCTTCCAACACCGTGGCCTGCAGCTGCATGCTGCGCTCCGCCAACGCCGCCAGTTGGGGGGCGGCTTCGGTGGGCAGACGCCACACGGCCAGGTTTTGCGGACGGGTGAGCTTGGTCTGAATGCCCTTCCACCACACATCAGCGGCAGAAGAGAAGGCGTACACCACCACCTGGTCGGCTTTGCCGCAGGCTTTCAAGATGGGTTTGTCTTCGGGCTGGCCCACCTCGACCCAAAGCCGGGTTTGACCGGTGAAGTCGCGCAGCCACACGTCAGGCTCGTCGGGGTCTGACAAGCCCGCGCCAAAGGCCAAGGTGCCATCGCCATTGCACACCGTTTGCAGCCGATGGGCGTTCAACGCCAGTGCCACCAGCCGCACCATCATGCGTTCGTCGGTCTCACTTGGGTGGCGGGCCAGGGTCAGCGCGTGGTCGGCATAGTAGCCGTGGTCAATGTCTGCAATCTGCAGATTGGCCTTGAAAATGGTGGACTTAATGGCCATATTTTGATAGCTGTTAGCGCTCTACAGTAAAGCGCCAGAGGCCAATTTCATTGAAAACTCATACCCGACGCGCCAACTCGGCAGCTTTGCCCACATAGCTGGCCGGGGTCATGGCCAGCAGACGGTCTTTGTCGGCCTGGGGAATCTCCAGACCAACGATCAGCGCGTGCAAGGCTTCGACGGTCACGGACTTGCCACGGGTCACTTCCTTCAGCTTCTCGTAGGCCCCCTGCACGCCATAGCGGCGCATCACGGTCTGGATGGGTTCGGCCAGCACTTCCCAGGCGGCGTCCAGGTCGGCAGCCAGGGCTTCTTCGTTGATTTCCAGTTTGTTCAGACCGGTCAGCAGCGAGTGGTAGGCCAACACCGCGTAGCCCAGCGCCACGCCCATGTTGCGCAGCACGGTGCTGTCGGTCAGGTCGCGCTGCCAACGGCTGATGGGCAGCTTCTCGCTCAGGTGGCGCAGCAGCGCATTGGCCAGGCCCAGGTTGCCCTCGGCGTTTTCAAAGTCAATCGGGTTGACCTTGTGCGGCATGGTGGACGAACCGATTTCACCTGCCTTCAGGCGCTGCTTGAAATAGCCCAGGCTCACGTAGCCCCACACGTCGCGGCTGAAGTCGATCAGGATGGTGTTGACCCGTGCCACCGCGTCGAAAAGCTCGGCCATGTAGTCGTGGGGCTCGATCTGGATGCTGTAAGGCTGGAAAGTCAGGCCCAGGCCCAGCGGCTCGGGGGTTTCCACCACTTTGCGGCTGAAGGCTTCCCAGTCGAAATCGGGCCAGGCAGACAGGTGGGCGTTGTAGTTGCCCACCGCGCCGTTCATCTTGCCCAGGATCTTCACCGCAGCGATGCGCTCCACGCCGGCCTGCAGCCTCACCACCACGTTGGCGATTTCCTTGCCCACGGTGGTGGGGCTGGCGGTTTGGCCGTGGGTGCGGCTGAGCATGGGCACCTCGGCAAAGGCGTGGGCCATTTCACGCAGCTTGAGAAGGATGCGGTCCAGCGCGGGCAGCACCACCACATCGCGCCCGGCGCGCAGTTGCAAAGCGTGGCTGGTGTTGTTGATGTCTTCGCTGGTGCAGGCAAAGTGCACAAATTCGGCAGCGTGCTCCAACTCGGGCCGGGCCTCGAATTTCGATTTGATCCAGTACTCCACCGCTTTCACGTCGTGGTTGGTGGTTTTTTCAATCTCCTTGATGGCGTTGGCATCTGCCTCGGAGAAATTCTTCACCAGGCCCAGGAGGTAAGTGCGGGCACCGGGCGACAGCGGCTTGAACTCGGCAAAGCCGGCGTCTGACAGGGCAATGAACCATGCCACTTCCACTTGTACGCGGCGGTGCATGTAACCGTGCTCGCTCATCAAAGGGCGCAAATTGGCCAGTTTGGGGGCATAACGGCCGTCCAGCGGAGACAGCGCGGACACGGCAGACAACTGGGCGGCGGGTGGTGTGGAAGCGGTGGAATGGGGCATGGGGCTCGATTGTAGGCACCCGCCCCTGGAAAAACCCGTAGCCTTGCCCCCCCAACCCGCTGGCTACAATGAAACCGCCTCTGGCAAGCTTGTTGCCCGTCTGTCCAACCACACGCATGAAACTCATCGGTTCCACCACCAGCCCCTATGTGCGCAAAGTGCGCATCGTCATGTCCGAAAAGAAATTGGATTACCAGTTCGTGCTGGAAGACGTGTGGGCAGCCGACACCCAAATGGCCCGCCACAACCCGCTGGGCAAGGTGCCCTGCCTGGTCATGGAAGGCGGAGAAGCTCTGTTTGACTCCCGCGTGATCGTGGAATACCTGGACACGCTGTCCCCGGTTGGAAAACTCATTCCGGCCTCGGGCCGAGAGCGTGCCGAAGTGAAAACCTGGGAAGCCCTGGCCGACGGTGTGCTCGATGCCGCCATCTTGGCGCGCATGGAAGACATCTGGCCCCTGCGCCCCGCGGAGCAACGCAGCCAAGCCTGGATCGACCGCCAGCTGGGCAAAATCGACTTGGCCCTGAAAGCCATGGCCCAGGGCCTGGGCGACAAGCCGTTTTGCAGCGGCATCCACCTCAGCCTCTCGGACGTGGCAGTGGGCTGCGCGCTGCATTACCTCGACTTCCGTTTCCCGACCATCGACTGGCGCAGCGCACACCCCAACTTGGCCAAACTGGCCGACAAGTTGGCGGCGCGCCCCAGTTTCACCGACACCAAGGCGCCGGTTTGACGCCCCAACGGCCCGGGGCCGTCACTGCGCGGCGCGGCGCTTGAGCCAGCGCATCACCCCGCCCACCAAGGGCAACTTCTCGTACAGCTCCTCTGCAGCGTCCCAATAGTCGCGATGCAGCGTGACCAAGCCCTGCGCGTCAAAACGCAGGTGGGTGACACCGTGGATGCATTGCCACTCGGTGGGCCGCACGGTTTTGAAGCGAAATTGAAACTCCCACACGAGCATGGCCTGAGGGCCCTGCCCGTGCGCCCGTGCCAGGCACTCGGTGATCACAAACCGGGGATCGTGCAGGTTGGCATACATGTGCTCGAACACGGCCCGGATGGCAGGCACGCCCGTCACGTCATTGAACGGGTCTTTGAAGCGCGCGCCAGGGCTGTACACCTCGCACAGACGGACCAGGTCGGCGGGCGTCAAGCCTTCAAAAAACGCCGCCACGCGCTGGGCGGCGGCGTCCGGGTCAATCGAGGTGGCGACAGGGGGGAGCGTCATGAAAAAGTGGTCAGTGGCCGGTCATGCGTCGCACAGCGGCAAAGGCCAGGCGGTTGGGCAGTATGCGCAGCAGTTGCATCCACAACGTGAAGCGTCTGGGAAACTGCAACTCGAACGCCCCTGCCGCCCAGCCCGCCAACATGCGCTCCGCGGCCACTTTAGGGGTGATAAGGGCAGGCATGTCAAAGGTGTTTTGCGCGGTCAAAGGGGTTTGCACAAAACCGGGGTGTACCACGCTCACCCCAAGGCCGTGGGGATGAAGGTCCAGGTACAGCACCTCGGCCAAGTGGGTGAGAGCCGCTTTGGTGGGCCCGTAAGCCAATGACTGGGGCAGCCCCCTGAACCCTGCGACGCTGCTGACCAGGCTGATGTGCCCACTGCCTTGCCGCAGGAGCACCGGCAGGATGGCCGACAGGACGTTCAGGGCCCCTTCGTAGTTGACAGACAAGTGGCGCTTGTGCCCGGCCAGGTCGAATGACTGCGCCCCCATGGCCCGGTAGTGCCCGGCACAGTACAGCACCAGGTCGAGGCGCCCAAGGCGTGCCACCAAAGCGTCACAGCAGGTCTGGACGGCGGGGGCATCCGTGGCGTCCAACGCAACCGCCTGCATGCCTGGGTGTGCCGCACACAGGGCATGCAATGCGGCTTCGCCCCGGGCAGACACCACCACCCGCGCCCCCCGGGCGTGCAGGGCCGATGCGGTCGCGGCCCCGATACCGGTGGACGCGCCCACCAGCCAGACCACCCGGCCCTGCCAGTCGGTCAACGGGGGGTTGTAGGGCGGCAGCAGGGCCATCACACACCGCGCTTCACAAAACTCAGGGTGACTTCGCCCAGTCGCACGCCCCACTTGGTCATGACGGCTTTGTTGAGCATGACGCGCGGGTCCATCAGGTACATCCAGTCGTCAAACTGCACCTCAACAACCGTGGCCCCCACGCTGGCCGCTTCGCGTACTGCGCTGCCCCCCGAGGGGGCGCTCGCGCCTTGGGGCGGCCCGGCGGCGCTCGGATCGCCACCCACCGGCAGCTTCAAGGTGTAGCCCCAGCGGAACGCGTTGCCACGCGCCTGGCCCTGGGCTTCGCCCAGCACGTCACCGGCGGTGCCGGTGTAGCGGCCATCGGCGTGGCGTTTGAGGCGCCACACGCGGCGCTCAGTGGAGCCGTCGGCGTAGCTGAACAGCTCGTCCAGTGTGCCGTCGTCGCCCACCCAGGTGCACGTCATGAGCACGGTGAAGCGTTTGACCACCTGGCCCGAGCGGTCGGTGAACACGCCGTAAGCGTCGAGCGTGCCGTTGAAGTACTCGCGCAAATCGAGCACCGGCTTTTCAGCCCGGTACTGGTCGATGGTCGGGCCCGCACAGCCCCCCAGCGCCAGCAACCCGGCGAAACCGGCCACGGTGGACAGCGCCAGCGCGCCGGTGCGGGAAAACCATTCACGCCGTTTCATGGGGGCCTCTTTTCAGGAAAAACACATACAACAAAGCGGCAGCTGCCAGCTTCAGCACACAGGGCACCACGGCGTACGCCACGGTGAGCGCCCACAGGGCCTGGGGGTCTTGCTGGCCGGGGGCGTAGCCCAACCAGCCCAACAGCGGCAACGCCAACCCCGCGGCCAGCGCCAGGTTGAGCTTGGTGGCGAAGCCCCACCAGCCCATGAAAGCGCCTTCGCTGCGCCCGCGCTCGCCCGCGTCGCCAATCAGGCCCGCCAGCAACGCCGGGGGCAGCACCAAATCGGCCCCCAAGGCCGCGCCCGACAGGGCACACACCGCCAAAAACCAAGGCCAATCGCCCGTGCCCAGCAGCGCCACCCAGCCAAACACCGCCACCGACAGGCCCATGCCCAGCGCCCAGGTGCGCACCAGGCCCCAGCGGCCCACGGCCTTGAGCCACAGCCCGATGGACGCGGCCGCACACACAAAGTAGCCGCCCAGAAACGCCGGTTGCAGCGCCGCCGGGGCCTGCAGCCGGTCTTGGATGAAAAACAGCACCAGGGTGGCGGGCACGGCACTGGCCAAGCCGTTGACCACGTACACCGCCAGCAAGCGGCGGAACGGACGCAGGGCCCAAGGCGCCCAGGCCGACGCGGGCACCGCCCCGGCGGTCGTGGCAGGCACGGGCAGCGGCGCCACCGCCCGCGACCAGCCCCACACCCCCAGCACCAGCGCCACACCCAACGCGGCCACCAGCGCGGGCAGGCCCACCAGCGTGGGCAGCACCGAGGCCACCACCACCCCGGCCAGGCCAAACCCCTCGCGCCAAGCCACCACGCGGCTGCGCTGTGTGTCGGTGCCGCCCAACCGGGCACCCCACGACTGGTGGGCCACCGTGAGCCCGCTGAAGGCCAGGTAAGTCACCGCCAGCGCCACGCCCGCCCACACCAGCAAACCGGACGCGCCCACCGCCACAGCCCGCCAGGGGAAAAACAAGGCGCCAAACCCCACAAACAAGAGCAAACTTATGACAACCATCAAGCGCTGAATGCCCATTTGGCTTGAATTTTCAGCCGCCACACGCCGGTCCACCCAGCGGCCAATGGCCGGGTCCACCACCGCGTCGAGCAGGCGCATGCCCAGCAGCAACGCGCCCAGCGTGGCCAGCGGCACACCGAACGTGGCGGCCATGTGGTGGGGCCACAGCACGTACAGCGGCAAGGCCACAAACGCCAGCGGAAACCCCATGAACCCGTAGCGCACACCCGCCACCCAGCCGCGTGGCCCCTCGAACGCCGCCACCGGCAAAGCGGTGGGGGTCATGGCGGGCCCAGCAAAGCCTGCCGCAGCGCGGGCTCTGAGGTTTTCGGCGACAGCCAAATGCCGAAGAACAACCGGGCAAACAAGGCGTCGTCCACCTGCCCGCGCGGCTGGCCGTTCAGCACAAACCGCGCGCCCACACCCGGCAGGTGCAGGCCCACCAGGGTGTCGCCGTCGGCCACGTCAGGGAACAGCGCGGTCATGCGGGCCAACCAGTCGGTTTCGCGGTGGGCATCAAATCCGGGCAAGGGCCGCATTTCTTTCAGGGAACGCTCGGCAATCAGCGCGCCTTTGAGCCCGCGCAGGTAGGTGAGTGCCAGTGCAAATGGCTGCTGATCGAACCGTGCCGCGTCAAAACCCGGCGCGGCCCACAGGCGGGCGTCGTACACCTTCAGCCCCAAGAACGTCAGCCGGCCTTGGCCCACCAAGGCCGCACCGGGCAAGGCTGTCGCCAGCCACGCGGGGGCGCTGGCGGCGGCCGGGGCGTTGGCCCACAGCGGCGCCACCCAGGTTGCGCCCAGCGCCGCACACCCCGTTGCCTGCAACCAGGCGCGGCGTGTGGGGTTGGCGTGGGCCAACGGCGCAGGGGTGACGGGATGGGCCATGGCTCAGCCGGGTTTGCGCAGGGTGAACTGCATGACGTCGGTGTTGCGCTCGGCAAACGCGGCTTCGCAGTACGCCAGGTAGAACGTCCAGATGCGCAGAAAGCGTTGGTCAAACCCGAGGGCCAGCACGCGGCTTTGCTCGGCCAAAAACTGCTCGCGCCACAGGGCCAGCGTGCGGGCGTAGTCCTGGCCAAAGGCGAATTCGTCCACCACCTCCAGCCCCGCGGCGCGGGCCTGCTCCCGAAAGGCGCTGGGGCTGGGCAGGCAGCCACCGGGGAAGATGTATTGCTGGATGAAGTCGGTGGACTTCAGGTAGCGGTCAAACAGCGCGTCGTCGATGGTGATGGTTTGGATGCACGCCCGCCCACCGGGCTTGAGCAAGCGGGCCACGGCCTGGAAGTAGGTGGGCCAGTATTCGCGGCCCACGGCTTCGACCATTTCAATGGAACAGATGGCGTCAAACGGCGCGTCGGGCGTGGTCACGCCGATGTCGCGGTAGTCCTGCAAACGCAGCTGCGCGTTGTCAGCGGTGCCGAGCTTGGCCAGCCGCTGTTGCGCCCAGGCCAGTTGTTCGGTAGACAAAGTCACGCCCACCAAGCTGGCGTTGAACTCAGTGGTGGCCATGTCGGCCAGTGCCCCCCAGCCGCAGCCAATTTCCAGCACGCGGTCGCCCGGCTGCACACCGGCCATGCGCAGCGCGCGGCGCACCTTGGCGTGTTGGGCCTCGCGCATGGGGGTGTCGGCCGACTCGAACAGGGCCGACGAGTAGTTCATGGTGCCGTCCAGCCACAGCGCGTAAAACGCGTTGCCCAGGTCGTAGTGGGCGTGGATGTTTTTGCGGCTGTTGGCCTTGCTGTTGCGGTTGAGCAGGTGGCGGGCGCGGTAGGCCAGGCGGCCCCACCAGGTGCCAAACACCACGTCGTCGAGTTCGCGCCGGTTTTGCACCAGCACGCGCAGCAAGGCGGTCAGGTCGGGGGTGGTCCAGTCGCCGGCGATGTAGCTTTCGGCAAACCCGATGTCGCCCGACTTAAGTGCCTGCGCACACACCCGCCAGTGGTGGATGTGCAGCGAGGCCGCGCCACTGTGACCGGGCGCGTGGCTGACCGGCTGGCCGTGGTGGGTCTGGCTGCCATCTGGCCACTGCACATGCAGGCTGCCGTGGCGCAGGCGGCCCAGCAGCCGCAGCACGGTCTGCGCGGCCAGGGGGGCATGGGCTGAAGGCGTCGTCGCTGAGGTGGGCAACACGGGGGCTTTGAGGTTCAGGCGTGTGGGCATGGCGGCGTGGGTTCAACAACAATGAATGCGCGCAAGGCAGACCAGAAAAAGGGGCACGAACCGTCAATGACGGGTCACAAACGCAGCGGGCGGCTCGGGCTTGCGGAAGAACCGCACGCCTTTGCGCCACAGCAGCAGCGCCTGCCAGTGGATGCGGGCCACCACCCCCAGCGTCAGCGCCGGGTGCGCCCACAGCGCCCGGCGCTGGCTGGCAGGGGTCAGGGGCTCGAGCACACCGCTGACGCTGGTGTGGATCAACGAACCAGCGTCACCCTCCAGGTCCACGCGAGCGACCAGGCGACCGTGGTCAGCCTCTCCGGGCGCGGTGCGCATGAACACAAAGCGGTAACGGCCCGCCACATCGAAGAACGGCGACACATGGAACACCTTGCGTGCCGTGCTGGGCACGCCGTAGCGGGGGGCTGGCAACAGGTAGCAGTGGCGCTCGCCAAAGGTGTTGTTCACCTCGGCCACGATGGCCACCAGATGTCCGTCCGCCGCGTGGCAGTGCCAAAAGCTCACCGGCTTGAAGGTGAAGCCCCACACGCGGGGGTAGGTGTGCAGCCACACCTCGCCGGTGGCGGGGGGCACGCCTTCGCGTTGCAACAGCTCATCCAGCCAGGCCAGGCTGTCGGCGCGGCCATCGCCGTGGTCCGTGTCGTGGAAAGCCAGCGGGGCCCAGCGGTTGCGGGCCAGCGCGCCCGTCCCATGCGCGCGCAGGCTGCGCATGGGCAGCACCAGAAAACAACTGGCGTAGGCGAACGCATGGCGCTGCGGGGCCAGGCGTGTGTGACGCACCTGACCAAAGCCGATGAGAGGTTGCACAAGGCCCATGACCGGCATCAGACGCAGGCGTTGTCGCGCTGGGCCACGGGGCTTTGCAACAGCAGGTCCCGTCCCACTTGCAGACCGGACTTGAGACCGTCTTCGTGAAATCCATACCCGGTCCAGGCACCGCAGAAGTACGTGTTCTGCTGCCCCTGCAGGCGGGGAACGTCGCGCTGGGCGCGAATGGCAGCCATATCGAACACCGGGTGCGCATAGTCATAAGCCCCCAGCACCTGCGGCGCAGGGATGTCGCGCACGGGGTTGAGCGAAACGACCACCGGCGTCTGCCAGGGCAGCGGCTGCAATTTGTTGATGAGGTAGTGCAGGCACACCCTTGCCTGCTCCCGGTCGGTGGTGGCGGCACGCTCGTAGTTCCACGCGGCCCAGGCGGCTTTGCGCCGGGGCAGTACCGACACGTCCGTGTGCAAGACGGCGCGGTTGGCCTGATAGCGAATGGCCCCCAGCACCCTGCGCTCGGCCTCGGTGGGGTGGGACAGCAGGGCCAGGGCCTGGTCGCTGTGACAGGCCAGCACCACCTTGTCGTAGCGCTCGGCCCGGCCGTCTGTGACCACTCGCACACCGTGCGCATCGCGCTGGATCAGCCGCACGGGTGTGTTCAGCCTCGCATCGGGCATCCCCTGAACGATCTTGTCCACGTAGCGCCGCGCACCGCCCTTGACGGTGTACCACTGGGGCCGCTGTGTGACCTGTATCAGCCCGTGGTTGTGGCAGAAGCGCACCATGGTGGCGACGGGGAATTGCAGCATCTGGTCGGTCGGGCAACTCCAGATGCAACCCAGCATGGGCAAGAAATACCAGTCTCGAAATTCGTCTGAGAACCGGTGCTGTCGCAAAAATTCGCCCAGCGGTTGCATCAGCGCCGCTTCCTGACCAGGCTGGTCAAGTCCTTTGGCCAAGCGGGTGGCCAGGCGGTTGAAGCGCAGCAGATCGGCCAGCATGCGCCAGAAGCGACCGTGCATCAGGTTGGCACGTTGGGCAAACACAGTGCTCAGGCTGGTACCGCTCCACTCCAGTGTGCGGTCGCCCCCCGTGCCAGGCCCCGCCCCGGGCACCTGAACGGAAAAAGACATATCGGACGGTGCCACCGCCACGTCCAACTGCGCAAACAAGGCCAGCAAATTGGGATAGGTGCGCTCGTTCAGCACCAGAAACCCGGTATCGACGCCGTGGGTGACGGGGCCATGCGGGGTGGGCAGCGTGACATCGACCGTGTGGGTGTGTCCGCCGAAATGCCCCCCGGCCTCGAACAGGGTGACCTCTGCATACCCGCGCAAGGTGTGCGCCACGGCCAATCCCGCAATGCCCGAGCCCACCACAGCCACCCGCAAAGGGCGGGAGTGGGGGCCACCCCGAAACGGAGGGGATTGGTCAGCCAGCATGGGTACCCCCTGCAGGAAGAAAAAAGGTTGCGAAGCGCCCCGGAACGAAGGAGGGAGGGAGGGAGGAGGAGGAGTTCCGCCCCGGGATTGCAGTCTGACCGGCACAACGGCCAAGATCAGACAGGCTTCGCAACCCAAAACCGACGGGCTCCCTCACGCTCACACGGGGGATACCCTGATGCCCTGATTGGTGCAGGGCGATGGCAAAAAAGTTCCGCATGACGTGTTCCAGATCCAAAAATTACCAGGAACGCAAATCTTATACCGATCAGTCACTTTTTTCACCAATTGTTTTTATTGGCAAAGAAATCGTCTTGATTCGACGGGGAAATATTCAAAAACAATAGCTGCACACGCTTGCCTATAAAGCGTTTGATGCGAAAATCAATGAATTCACGGCGCATGATGACCATCGGCCGTTGTGGGGCCGATTCCGTTCCGCAGGGCGCCGAAAGGCCCCGGTCAGCGCCAGGGAGTGGGCACCTTGATGAGGCGTTGCCCCACCACCAGCACGGTGCTGAACACCGCACCGGCCACCCCGCCCGTGAGGTGAGCGGCCTGGACCACCGACATGTCGGCGCTGTTGCTCCACACCACAGGCCAATGCCAGCCCTGCTCCAGCGCCAGCTTGGCCCCCAACCCCAAAGCCAGCAAGCCCCCCCAGCGGCGGCTGGAGGGCACGAGCGGGTCCTGACACAGCAGCAGGTGCACCGCCACCACCGCAACGGCGGCGTGGATGATCCCGGACAGCCCCACGGCGTACCCGATGTGGGGCCACAGCGGCAACACCAGCGCCACCGTGGGCCAAGCGAGCAGCCAAGCCGCGCTGGCCAGGGCATTGGGACGCACCAGCCATGCCATGGCCGCCAAGGCCCCCACGGCCAGCTGGTTGCCGATGAGATGCGGGGTGTTGATGTGCACCCAGGGCGTGGTCCACAGGGTCCAAGGCTGATGCCACCAGTCGTCTGCCCGCCAGGTGAGCCATTTGGCCGCCGGTGCCCCGGCCCACCACACCAGCATGCTGGCCACGGCATGCAAGAGGCACAGGCTGAGCCAGAGCTTGGCGCGCACGGCTCAACCGGCCTGAGAGGAGCTGGGCATCACGGCACACAGCACGTGGGACCACACACGCTGGATGGCGTCCCGTTGTGCCACCACGGTGGCCGGGTCCACTTGCGTGGGGGCTTCGTCCAGGCGGGCCCGGTGCTGCAACTGGCGCAACACACGGTAGGCATCTCCCGCCGCATGGCCCCAGCCGGGGGGCAACAAGCCCACGTCTTCGGCTCGCTGCAGCAAGGCGATGTTGCCCACATTGGCCTGCAATTCGGGGTGAACTTTGGACTGCGAGAGCACCAGAAACTGCACCGCAAACTCGGCATCGACCATGGCACCGGGACTGTGTTTCACATCAAAGCGATCGGCCTTGACGGGGTGGGCCGAGCGAACCTTGTCGCGCATGGCGCAGATTTCGGCGGCCAGAGCGGCCACGTCTCGCTCGGCGGTGATGACGGCCTGGCGCACCTCGTCAAACCGCTGGGCCAGCGCGGCAGAGCCCATGACGAACCGCGCCCGGGTGATGGCCTGGTGTTCCCAGGTCCAGGCGGTGTTGCTGCCGCGACCCTGCTGGTAGTTGGCGTAGGCCTCGAACCGGGTGACCAGCAGGCCCGAGTTGCCATTGGGCCGCAGGGCGGTGTCGATTTCATACAGATCGCCCTCGCCGGTGCGCACGGTGAGCCAGTTGATCATCTTGCGCACCAGGGTGGCGTAAATCTCGGACGCGTCGGTATGGTCGTCGTCGTAAACGAACACGATGTCCAAGTCGCTGCCGTAGCCCAACTCTTTGCCCCCGAGCTTGCCATAGGCCAGGATGGCGAAGCCGGGCTCGTCTTGGTGGCGCTGCTTCAAGCGCCGCCAGCACCAGCGGGCGGTCACGCGCAACACCACGTCGGCCAGGGCGCTGAGGTCGTCGGCCACCTGCTCCACGGTCAACACGCCTTCCACGTCACGCGCCAGGATGCGGAACACCTCCACATGGTGGGCACGACGAAGCAGGTTGAGCAGGCTCTCCTCGTCGTCCTCGCCAGTGGACTGGAGCGCGGCACGGCGGGCTTCGAGTTCGGCATCGAACTGGTCGGCGTCAAATCGTTCGGTCATCAGCTGCTGGCTGGCCAACTCGTCGATCACGCCGGGGTGAGCCTGCAGATAGCGGGCAGGCCAGCGGGCCGCGCCCAGCAACCGCAACAGTCGCTCGTGCACCGAAGGTCGCTCCTGCAGCAGGGCCAGGTAGCTCTCACGCCGCATCAGGGGTTCGAGCCAGTCGGCCAAGCGCAGGGCCGCCACCTCGGACACCCGCCCCTCATCGAGCCAAGCCCCCGTGCGCTGCACCAGCCGCACCAGGCGCTGGCGGGCATCGTCGCGCAGGGCCCGCACACGGGGGTGCCCGGTCCACTGGGCCACCCGTTCGGCAAAGGCGGCGGGCAGCTCGTGCAACACGCTGTCGAGGTCGTCGGCCCCTGGGCGGCCTTTGACCTGGCAACCTTTGCCCCGGCACTCGCCAGCAGGTTGTCCCAGCAGCGTGTCAAATTCCTGTGCCACCACTTCGCGGTGGGCGTCCAGGGCGTGCAGAAAAGGGCACAACCCGCCAAATCCCATGGCACGGGCCAGCCAAAGCAGATCGTCGTCCCGGGTGGGGAGCAAATGGGTCTGCTGGTCGTCCAGGTACTGAATGCGGTGCTCCACCCGACGCAGGAACAGGTAGGCCTCGGTCAGTGCCTCGGCAGTGGACGGGGGCATGAGCCCGGCCCGGCTGAGGTGGGTCAAGGCGTCGAGCGTGGGGCGTTTGCGCAGCTCGGGAAACTGGCCGCCACGCACCACCTGCAACAGCTGCACGGTGAACTCGATCTCGCGGATGCCACCGCGCGAAAGCTTCACGTCGTTGGCGCGCTCGGGGTGTCCGGCGGCTCGTTTGGTCGCGTGATCGCGAATTTGCCGGTGGAGGATGCGCAGAGATTCGAACACGTTGTAGTCCAGGTAGCGCCGGAACACGAACGGGAGCACCGCCGACCGCAACGGCTGGGCACCGCCGCTGGCAATCACGGACCAGGGGGCCACCACCCGGCTCTTGAGCCACGCAAAACGCTCCCATTCGCGCCCCTGCACCTGGAAATACTCTTCCAAAGCCCCCAGCGACACGGCGGCGGGGCCGGAGTTTCCATTGGGCCGCAGCGCGAGGTCCACGCGAAACACGAAACCGTGCTCGGTGGTGTCACCCACCAACTGGTAGATGTGACGCACCACCTTGCCAAAGTACTCGTGGTTGGAGATGCGACCCCGGCCCTGGGCGTTGCCAGCGGTCTCGCCATCGTGGTCGTAGACGTAAATCAGGTCGATGTCGCTGGACACGTTCAACTCGCGAGCGCCCAGCTTGCCCATGCCGATCACCCACAGCTGTGCGGGCTGGGGTGCTGCGCCGGGCCCGCCAGGCTCCGCCATGGGAGCGCCGTGCACCTCGTCCAAGGTGGCCCGGGCATGGAGCATGGCCCGGTCCAGTGCGATTTCGGCCAACTCGGTCACCGCTCGGGTCACGTCGCTCAGGGAGGCGGCCTGCTCGCAGTCGAGCACCACCAGCCGCTCCAGGACCAGCTGGCGCAGAACCCTCAGCGCCGCCCCCAGCGGCAGTCCCCGGGCCTGCAGACTGGCCAGGGCGGCCAGCAAGGTGTCGCGAACCGGGGGGCCTTCGGGCAAGCAGCCCCGCTCGGCCTCGTAGCGGCGACGCACGCGCTGGACCATGCGGGAGTGGGCGGCGAGGTCGGCAGGCAGACCTGCGGACACTGCGGGTTCGACACAAGGCAGGGGAGACATGGCGGTTGGGAGCGACTACGGGGTCATGGGGAAGGCGAGGAACCGGTCAACGGCCATCGCCCGTCATAATTTCAAGGCAGATGAACCCACCGCCGTTGCATCCCCCCCGGCCCCTGAAATGGGCGGCCAGCCTGACGCGAGCCCTGCTGTGGGCGGTGGTGGGCGTGTGGCTGCTGGTGGCGATGACGTGGAGCGCGATTCACGTTTTCATTGTGCCGCGAATCGGCGATTGGCGTACCGAGCTGGAAACCTTGGCCACGCGCGCCGTGGGCGTGCCCGTTCGGATCGGTCACATTGCAGTGCACACCCAGGGACTGGTGCCCTCGTTTGAGCTGACCGGTGTGCGGCTGCTCGACGCAGACCACCGCGACGCGCTGGTGCTGGAGCGGGTGGTCACGGCAGTGTCCGCACGCTCTCTGCTGCGCCTGGGCTTCGAGCAGATTCACATCGCGAACCCCACTTTGGATGTGCGGCGCTCTGCCGATGGGCGGTGGTGGGTGGCTGGGCTGGACCTGCTGGGCGCACCGTCCGAACGTGGCGAAGACACCCCGGCCGTCGACTGGTTTTTCTCGCAAACCGAGTTCGTCATCCAATCCGGCACGGTCCACTGGACCGATGACCTGCGCCAACAGCCCAGGCTGACACTCGCCAACGTGGACTTGGTGGTGCGCAACCCCGGCCGCCAGCACCTGTTGCGAGTGGACGCGACCCCCCAGGATCACCTGGGGCAACGCTTCACCCTTCAAGGCGTGTTCACATCGCCCCTGCTCACCTTGCACCCGGGGCGCTGGCGCAACTGGAGCGGCACGGCTCACGCCAGCCTGCCTGCGGTGGACATGGCCCGCATGGCTGTGCCCACGGCACTGGCCGAACGGTTCGACTTGAGGGTGACCCAGGGCACAGGGGCGTTGCAGCTGTGGGTGGACGTGGCCAACGGCCAACCCACCGGCGGCACCGCCGACCTGGCACTGACCGGCGTGGCCGCTCGCTTTGCGCAAGCCCAGCGCCCGCTGGGGCTGGCAAGCCTGCAAGGCCGCATGACAGTGGGTCTGGCACCCGACAAGGTGTCAGTGGACACGGAAGGCCTGACGTTCGTCACCGAAAACGGGACGCGCTGGGCACAAGGTGATGTGTCACTGGTGCTGCGCGAACACCCCACGCACACCAGCGGCGAACTGCGGGCCAGCCGAATCGACCTGGGGGCGCTGCACGAACTCTCCAGCGGCCTGCCGCTGGCCCCCGGCCCGCAGGCACAGCTGGCCCGCGTCAATCCCTTGGGGGAGCTGTCTTCGCTCAAACTGAACTGGCAGTCCCGGGACGGAACCTGGCCGAGCTTCTCTGCCAAGGGCCGCGTCGCACAGCTGGCACTGGCCCCGGGAGACCCTCCGGCGCCTGCTTCCTCAGGGAGCCCCGGCCAGGCCTTGCCAGGCCGACCGGGACTGGTTGGGGCCACTGTGACATTCGAGCTTGACCAGGACGGAGGTCACGCCAAGGTGAGCATGGGTCGTGGCTGGCTGTCGTTTCCCGGGGTTTTCGAAGAGCCGAACATCCCCATCGACCAACTGTCGACCGATGTCCGCTGGCAACTCAAAGGCCCGGACATCCAGGTGCACCTGCCCAACCTGCGTTTTGCAAATGCCGACCTGCAAGGCCAGGCCAGCGCGCAATGGCAGACCAGCGACCCGGACCAAAGCCCGGCGCGCGCGCGTTTTCCGGGCGTTCTGAAGCTGGATGGAACCCTCTCACGGGCCAAGGGGGAACGGGTTCACCGCTATCTGCCACTGGTCGTCGGCCCGGTGGCCAAAGACTACGTGAAAACCGCCATCCTGGGCGGCAAAAGCCGAAATGTGCGCTTTCGGGTGGCAGGTGACCTTTGGCAGATGCCCTTCGTTCACCCCGCAGACGGCGAATTCCGGGTGGCGGCGCAACTCACGGAGGTGGACTATGCCTTCATCCCGCCCGGGCTCACCCGCGCCACGGGGACACACTGGCCCGTCCTGAAACAGGCGGCTGGCGAGTTGGTGTTCGAGCGTGACAGCATGACCGTGCAGATCACCAAAGGCGGGGTTGCCGATGCCCCAGGCCTGCACGTGAGCCAGGCAAAGGCCCACATCGCGCACCTGATGGAACGCCCGGTCGTGGAAGTGAACGCCCAGCTGGACGGCCCGCTGCACCAGGCCCTGGGCGTGGTCAGGCGGTCGCCACTGTCGGGCTTGACCGGACAAGCCCTGGCACAAAGCACTGGCACGGGCAACGTGGGCATACAGTTCGGGCTGTCGGTGCCGCTGAACGACACCCAGCAAACCCGGGTCAAGGGCCGGGTCACCCTGCCCGGCAACGACGTCCGCCTCACAACCGACAGCCCGGTGCTGGCCCGCACCCGGGGGGTGGTGGAGTTCAGCGACACCGGATTCCAGGTGCCCCAGGCCACCGCCCAGCTGCTGGGCGGTGAAATCACCTTCGCGGGTGGCATGCGGCCCGACGGCACCACGGTGCAGTTTTCCGGCCAAGGCACCGCCACCGCCCCAGGATTGGCTCAGGCCTCCTTCCTGGCCCTGCCTCCCGCCCTGACGGCCCGCGCCAGCGGCAGCACGTCGTATGCCGTCCAACTCTCACTCCGGCACGGAGGCGTGCCCGAATGGTCGGTGCAGAGTCCCTTGGTAGGGCTGGGGCTGAATTTTCCCGCCCCAATGGGAAAAACCACTGACCAGAACTGGAATTTACGCTATCAAAATCGGATTGATTTATCTGCAGGCTCTGGTGCACCGGGCCGCGAAACCCGGCAGCTGAGCTTCACACCCGACGAGCGTCTGCTGGCCGTGGCCACCCTGTCACAAACCGCAGAGACCTCCGGCACGGCATCCACGCGGGGCATCCTGTCACTGGGGCCTCGCGATGGCCCGCCACCGGCCTTGCCGACGCAAGGATTCAGCCTGCTGCTCAAGTTGCCGACACTGGACGTCGATCCGTGGCTGAACGTTTTTGCCCCGCAACCGCTGAGCAGCCCAAGCACAGCGCCACCGCCAGAAGAACTGCCGGACGGCTGGCGGCCCCAGCGGCTGCAGCTGGAAACCGACCGCCTGGTGCTCGGGGGCAGGGCCGTGCACCAGCTCCGGCTCAGCGCCCACGCCACGACAGACGAAGGGAGCCCTCCGCGCTGGCGTGCGAATGTGCAGGCCAAAGAGCTGTCGGGGACCTTGACCTATCTGCCCCCTCAAACCACGGGCGCCCCCCGGGCAGGGGGTGCCGACATGCGGGAAGGTCACTTGGTCGCCAGGCTGCAACGGCTCGCTTTGAACACGGCGACGCCCGCCGCCGGTGCGCCGGACGCCCCGCCCCCTGGGGCGGACGCCAGCCTTCCCGCGCTGGACGTGGTGGTGGATGCGTTCCAGCTGGACGGGCGTGACTTGGGCCAACTCACGCTGGACGCGTCCAACCGCGCTGCGGGCCCTCGGGGCGGACGCGAATGGCTGCTGCATCGGCTGGCCCTGAAGGTGCCTGAAGCCCAGCTCACGGCCAGCGGTACCTGGGCACCCACCGTCGCCAGCAACCCTGGCGGAGCGCGTCAAACGGCATTGCAACTGGAACTGGTCATCGACGACGCCGGGGCGTTGCTGCAGCGTTTCGGCATGCCGGGCGTCTTTCGAGGGGGCAAAGGGCAGGTGCGAGGCGATGTGACCTGGCAAGGGCTTCCCAGCCGCCTTCACCCTCCCAGCCTGAGCGGGCAGCTCAAACTCGACCTCGCATCGGGTCAGTTCCTGAAAGCGGACCCCGGGCTGGCCAAATTGCTGGGCGTCCTGAACCTGCAATCCCTGCCCCGGCGGTTGACGCTGGATTTCAGCGACGTGTTTGCCGAAGGATTTGCCTTCGATTTCGTGCGCGGCGATGCACACATTGAGCAGGGCGTGCTGCACACCAACAACCTGCAGATGAAGGGCCCCAATGCGGCCGTGCTGATGGAGGGCCAGGCTGACGTGGTCCGGGAAACCCAGCACATCCGGGCATTGGTGGTGCCCGAACTCAATGCGGGCACGGCCTCGCTGATTGCCACCGTGATCAACCCTGCCGTGGGCCTGGGCACCTTTCTGGCGCAGGCGGTGCTGCGCCAGCCCCTGATCGCCGTGTCCAGCCAGAGTTTCCTGATCCACGGCCCCTGGGCCGATCCGCAAGTGGACAAAATCGGCCCCCTGACCGAGCCTGCCAACCTACCCAAGAACCGCTGACACAGACCATGAAAATCGCAGCCCTCCAAATGGTGTCCGGCACCGACCTCCATGCCAACCTCGCCACCGCCCGCCGACTGATGGAGCAGGCCGCCCACTGTGGGGCCGAACTGGCCGTGCTGCCGGAATATTTTTGCCTCATGGGCCAGCGCGACAGCGACAAACTGGCCATTGCAGAACACCCCGGTCAAGGCCCGATCCAGGCGATGCTCCAACAAGCCGCTCGGGAACTGAACCTGTGGGTGGTGGGAGGCACATTGCCCATGGCCACGTCCGACCCCCTTCACGTGGCCAACACATCCCTGGTGTTCAAGCCCGGCGGGGTGCAGGTGGCCCGTTATGACAAAGTGCACCTGTTCCGGTTTGACAACGGGCGCGAGCGCTACGACGAATCGGCCGTGCTCGTGCGCGGCCAGGAACCGGTGGCCTTCGACATGGTGTCCCGTGTCGGCGAAACCCTTCGCGTCGGATTGAGCGTGTGCTACGACCTGCGTTTTCCCGAGCTCTACCGACTGCTCCAAGCCGACCTGCTGCTGGTGCCAGCCGCCTTCACCCACACCACAGGCCAGGCGCACTGGGAGGTGTTGCTGCGCGCACGCGCCATCGAAAACCAGGCGTTTGTGTTGGCCAGCGCCCAAGGAGGCACACACAGCAACGGGCGACGCACCTGGGGACAAAGCCTGATCGCGGACCCTTGGGGCCAAGTGCTGGCACAGCAGGCCCATGGCGAAGGCGTGGTGCTGGCGGAGCTGGACCTGTCCCTGCTGCAGCAGACCCGAAGCAACCTGCCCGCCCTGCAGCACCGCGTGTTTTGACCGCCCTCCCTCCCCTTCCCGGCCAGAGGCCTCCCACACAGTGGCGGCGCTGGCTGCTGTGGGCCATCCTGTTGCTGCTGCTGGCCACGCTGCTGGCCATGGCCATGGTCTTGGCGCGGGGCTACCAAGAGAGCCAGGCACGCCAGCAACTGGAGAGAGAAACCGCCCACCTGGTGAGCGACGTCCGCACCGGGCTCAACCGCAACGTGCAGACCCTGCAGACCCTGCACACCCTCGGCCGCAGCCCGGGGGCATGGGAACAGTTTGCGCTGGAGGTGCTGGAACAGAACCGGGAAATGGTTCGCATCGAATGGCGCGACAACCAGCTGCGCACGGTGGCCCAGCGGGTCAGCCCTTTTCACCGCCAAGCGCTGGGCACCCGCCCGCGCAGCGAAGTGCAGCAGGACGTTGCCCTGGCCTGCAACAGCGCCCAGCGCAGCAGCGCCCCCGCCTACGCCCCCAGCTATTTCTGGCCCGACCAGGATGGCCACGGCATGGAGTTGATGGAAATGTGCATTCCCATGGCAGACGGAGGCCGTCCCATCGGATTTCTGGTGGCCACCTACAGCTTGCAAGGCGTGCTGACCGAGCTGCTGGAACAGCGCTCGGTGCGAGGCCGCAGCGTGTCGCTGACCGAAGTGGACGGCACCCGCCTCGCCCTGAGTGGGGCAAGGCTGCGCGGCGACAGCGTGGCAACCCAGCAACTGCTGGAGCTGCCCGGCCACGTCATGATGCTGCGCTTGGACAGCCCGCGCAGCGACATGGGATTGTCCCCCTGGGGCCTGAGTGGCCTGGTGGCAGGCCTGTCGCTGTTGTTGCTGGGCGTTCTGGGTCTGCTGGGCTACGACATGCGCAAGCGCGTGCACGCCGAACGTGAGCTGGCCGAGGCCTTGGCCTTTCGCAATGCCATGGAAAACTCGCTGGTCACGGGCTTGCGCGCGCGCAACATGCAGGGCCAGATCACCTATGTGAACCCCGCGTTCTGCGAAATGGTCGGCCTGCCTGCGCAAGACCTGCTGGGACGTGGCATACCAGCCCCCTATTGGCCGCCGGAGATGGTGGACGAGTACCAGCGCCGCCAAGCCGTCCGGCTGGCGGGGCGCACGTTGCCGCGCGAAGGGTTCGAATCCGTGTTCATTCGGCCCGACGGCACGCGGTTTCCAGTGCTCATCATCGAGGCAGCCCTCATCAATGCGCAGGGCGTTCAGACTGGCTGGATGAGCGCCATACTGGACCTGAGCGAACAACACCGGGTCGAGGCCCTGTCGCGGGCCAGCCAGGAACGGCTGCAGGCCACGGCCCGGCTGGCCAGTGTGGGCGAGATGGCGTCCTTGCTGAGCCATGAGCTCAACCAGCCCCTGGCCGCGATTGCCAGTTATGCCAGCGGCTCGCTCAACCTGATCGAACACCCCCAGGGAAGCGCCGCCGACGCACTGCCCGACATGACCGTGGCGCTGAGGCGCATTGCCGAGCAGGCCGACCGTGCGGGCAAAGTCATCAAAAGCGTGACCGACTTTGTGCGCCGGCGCGAGAGCGACCAGGACTTGGTGCGAGAGCGGATCCACCCCGAGTCACTGGTGCAAGCCGTTCTGCCGCTGCTGACGCTGCAAGCCCGGAAGGACAGCATCCGGCTGCAGGTCACTGTCGCTCCAGATTGTCCACCCGCGCTGTGCGACCGCACCATGGTGGAACAGGTGCTGCTCAACCTGGCACGCAACGGCATGCAGGCCATGCCTCCGGGCACGCCACCCGGGGAGTCGGGTCTGCGGGTGCTTTCGCTGGAGGTTCAGCCCCTGGCCGACCCCCACACCGAACCCAAAGACTGGCTCAGGTTTTCCATCACCGACCACGGACAGGGACTGAGTGCCGAGGTGGCCAACCGGCTGTTCACCCCGTTCTTCACCACCAAGCCCGAAGGCATGGGTCTGGGTCTGAGCCTGTGTCGTACCGTGATAGAACAGCACGGCGGCACGCTGACGCATGCTTCGGCACACCCCCGAGGCACTGTGTTCAGCTTCACCCTGCCTGCCGCCCCTGAAAGGCCCGCGACATGACACCACACACCGACACCGACTGGCTTGCCCATCACAAAGTGTTCATCGTGGACGACGACACGGGCGTGCGCGATGCGCTGTCCTGGCTGCTGCGCACGCGCCGCCTGGTCAGCGACACATTCCCCCATGCCGAAGCATTTCTGACAGAACCCTGCTGGCACAACCCACCGGACCACGCGTGCTGCCTGCTGCTGGACGTGCGCATGCCCGGCATGAGCGGACTGGCCCTGTTCGAGCGGCTGCAGGCCTTGCCCTGGGCGGCGGTGCTCCCGGTCATTTTTCTGTCGGGGCACGCCGACGTGGCCACGGCAGTGGATGCCGTCAAACGCGGTGCATTCGATTTCTGCGAAAAGCCATTTTCAGATAACGCCCTGGTCGACCGGGTGGAACAAGCCCTGGCGCTGTCGGCCCAGCAGGTGCGCCAGCGCGCCAGCCTGCAGACACTGCAGCAACGGCTCGCACAGCTGACCGAACGCGAAAACGAGGTGATGCAGCGCGTGGTCGATGGACTGCCCAACAAGCTGGTGGCCGATCAGTTGGCGATCAGCGTGCGCACAGTGGAGGTCCACCGTGCACGGGTGTTCGACAAAATGGGGGTGAAGTCGGCGGTGGAACTGGCCAACATTCTGCGCAAACTGGAGAGTTGAAAAAGCTTCATTTCCAGTAGCTGACTTCTCAATACCCAATTGCGCAAGAGGCACTTTTGACTCATCATTTTTCACCGCCTTCCTTGTCCAGCGGTTCTTCTGGCGGGGGCTCTCCTCCCGGTCGACCCGAGAACATGGTCCACCACACGATCCACACCAGAATGACCAGGGCACCAAGGGCTTCGAGCAACAGCAGGGTCATGGACATCAGGGAGTTTGGGATTCGGTGGGGCGGCGCGGTCATTGTAGGAACGCTGACCGCATGTTCGTCACTGCCCCCTCCGGCCTCGCCACCCACGCCACCGCCTCACCGCCCGGCGCCCCCGATGGCCGCCCTGCCGAGCGTCCCTCCACCGGAGTTGACGCAGGCCATTGCACTGGCCGATGCGGGTCCGCTGCCCCCGCCACTGGTGCGTGCCGCCAGCACCTGGATTCCGGTCCGCTGGGTCGAACTGCCCGGGGTGGCCCAGGACAGCCTGCACGAGGCCTGGAACGCCTGGCTGCGCAGCTGTGAACGCCCTGGCCCCACCTGGGGCCCACTGTGCCGCGATGTGCGCCCGCTGTCGCTGGCCAGCGAAGCCGATCGCTGGCGCTGGATGCTCACCCACCTGCAGCCCTACCGGGTCCAGGCCTCCGATGGCAGCCTCCCCACCGGGTTGCTGACCGGTTACTACGAACCCGTTCTGCCCGCCAGCCGTGTGCGCACCGCCACCCACCGTGTGCCGCTGCACGCCCCACCGGCCGGGGTGGATGGCCGCCAACCCTGGCACAGCCGCCAGGCCATCGACACCCTGCCTGAGGCACAGGCGGCACTGCAAGGACGTGAAATCGTGTGGCTGGCCGACCCGGTGGACGCTCTGATGCTGCAAATCCAGGGCTCTGGCCGCATGGTGGTGACGGAGCCCGACGGCAGCGAGCGCACCGTGCGACTGGCCTTTGCCGCCCACAACGGCCACCCGTACCAAAGCGTGGGCCGCTGGTTGCTGGACCGACGAGCGGTCAGCGACGTGTCGTGGCCGGCCATCAAGGCGTGGGCGGCCCAGAACCCTGACCGGGTGAACGAGATGCTGTGGGCCAACCCACGGACCGTGTTTTTCCGCGAAGAGCCGCTCAGCGGGTTGGACGCGCAGTTTGGCCCCAAAGGAGCACAGGGGGTGCCGCTGACGCCCGGTCGCTCCATCGCAGTGGACGCGGGCAGTGTCCCTTACGGCACACCGGTGTGGCTTTCCACGCCCGGCCCCACGGTGACGCTGAACCTGCTGGTGCTGGCACAGGACACGGGAGGGGCCATCACCGGAGCGGTACGGGCCGACTATTTTGTGGGCTGGGGGCCCGACGCCGGGGCGTTGGCCGGGGGCATCAAACAGCCCCTGCAACTGTGGGCGCTGTGGCCACGGGAGCCGGTGCCACGCTGAGTACCACCCCATCCGACCCGACACGCTGCTGCCACCACACCTCGAAAGCGGCGGCGGCCATGGGCCGGGACACCAACCACCCCTGCAACTGGTCGCATCCGGCTTGGCGCAAAAAGTCACGCTGCTCGGGCAGTTCTACGCCCTCGGCCACCGCCTCCAACCCCAGCGCATGGGCCATGGAGAGGGTGGCACGCACGATGGCTGCATCCTCCTTGTCGTCTGGCAGGTCGCTGACAAAAGACCGGTCAATCTTCACACGGTGCAAGGGCAAACGCTTCAGATAGCCCAGGCTGGAATAGCCAGTGCCAAAGTCGTCCAACGCCAGGCGCACGCCCATGGCGGAGATGTCGCCCAAGCGGGCCACCAGTTCGGGCAAGGCCTGCATCAGCACGGTTTCGGTGATTTCCAACTCAAGTCGGCGTGGGTCCATGCCGGTGTCGGCCAACACCTCTCGCACACGGGCAATGAACCCTGGGCGGCTGAACTCCACGGCCGACACATTGACCGCCATGTCCAAACCCCCCAGTCCTTTGGCCTGCCAGTCACACAGCTGGCGACAGGCGGTGCGCAGCACCCAGGCCCCCAAAGCCTCGATCTGACCACTGCTTTCCGCATGGGGCACAAAGCGATCGGGCATCAGCAGACCCAATTCAGGATGCTGCCAGCGCACCAGTGCCTCCACACCGGTCAGCCTTCCGGTGACGGCATCCACCTGTGGCTGGTAGTGCAGCACCAGTTCGTTTTCCACCAGGGCCCGGCGCAGGCCACTTTCCACCATCAGCCGTTGCGACACCGACTGGTCCATTTCCGGCAGGAAACTGCGCCAACCATTGCGTCCGGCGGTTTTGGCCATGTACATGGCCATGTCGGCGTGACGCAGCAAGGTTTCCACGTCGGTGTCTGGGCTGCCGTCAAACCAATCCATGCCCACACTGCACGACACGCGCACCTCCTGCCCGTGCAGGTTGAACGGCTCGGTCAGCACCTCGACCATCTTCGCTGCCACGGCGGCAGCGGCTTCGCGGCTTTTCAACCAGCGCAGCAGCACCACAAATTCGTCGCCGCCTTGACGGGCCAGCACGTCGCGGGAGCGCAGACAGGCTTTCAGGCGCATGGCCACGGCCTTGAGCAGCAGGTCGCCCACACTGTGGCCCATGGCGTCGTTCACGTCTTTGAAATGGTCCAGGTCCACAAACAACACCGCCAGGTGGTCGCCCTCGGTGCGGGCGGTCTCCACGGCGACGCGTGCCTCCTGCATCCAGTGGGCCCGGTTGGCCAGACCGGTCAGGGGATCGAAATGGGCCAGTTCCTGCAACACGGCGTTGCTGCGCGCCAGCTCGGTGGTGCGTTCATCCACCAGGCGCTCGGTGCGCCGGGCATGGCCGGTGATGACCAACAGGAACAGTCCCAGCATGGCCACAGCCACCAGGCTCACGGTCAGCACCCCCCAGGCGGTCCACCCCCGCGTACGGCTTTCAAACGTGGGGCCGGAGCGCACCTGAAACAGCCAGGTTCGCCCCCCGAACTCCACGGGCTGGGAACTGAAAAATCGGGCCGCCTTGACGTCATTGCCTTCGCAGCCCGGGGCCCCGCCCAGGCGCTGATTGTTCAAGGGCGCCGCCGGGTCCAGCAGACACACCGATAGATAGGACAGGTCATCGCCTTCCAACGCCGCCTGCAACACGTCGTCCATGCGAAACACCGCCGAAACCACCCCCAGCAAAGGCGTGGGGGCGGAGCCACCACCGTCCACTTGCGGATACCGGGCCGCCTGGTAAAGCACCACACCACGCTGGTCCCCGGTCTCCTGCACCAACCGAAGACCTTCCGTCACCTGAGGCATGCGCGATGCCATGGCCCGGGTGGCGGCCTGCCCGGTGGCCGGCAACACCAGCACGTCCAGGCCGAGCACCGACCGGTTCGTGTCCAGCGGCTCCACAAAGCGAATGGGGAGATATCGGTCCGACGAAGGAGCGGTAAACGTCTCGCCCGACGGGCGTCGGCCCTTGATGACGTAGGGTTCGCCCAGCATGTCGGTGGCCGCCTGCTCGAACCGGGCCCGGTCTGGGTGCCGCACCAGCGGGCTCCAGCCGAAGTTCTGCGTCCCGCCATAGCGCTGCAACCAGATGCTGGTGGCCAGTCGAAACTCGTCAGGGTCACTCCCGCCCACCAGTTCCATCAGGCGCGTGACCGCCATCACGGCATCGGTCTGGGCGTTGAGCCGGCGCTGCAGGCGCTCTGTCATCAGGCTGGATTCCTGCTGAAACCGCTGGGAAAGGTTTTCCTGCTCGGTGCGCTGAATCTGGACAAATGCCGTCCCCACCACGGTCAGGGCTGCCAACATGGGCAGGGCCACGGTTTTCAGCCGGGGACGCCACGCCTGGGCAGGTTGGCCAAACGCCGCCAGGATCAACGGCGTGAACAGCAGCGCCCCCAGGGCGTCCCCCTGCCACCAGGTCCACCAGCTGAACCAGGCATCGGATGGGGAAATCACCCCGTTGTGCAACAGGGCAGGCACCGACACGGACGCATTGAGCATGTGCCCCAGCGGCACCAGCACCGCCAGAAACAACACAGTGCGCCGGGTGTTGTCAAACTCGCCGGGATACCCGACCCAATGCTTGACGGCCCAGGCGGTCAGGCCCGCCTGCAATGCAGCCCCGACTGGAGACACCAGCAAGGTCCAGGGCCAATCCGCAGCCCCGGCCATGCCACTTGCCACCCACTGGACCCCCAACGAGCCCAGCGCCACCCCCAACAGGCTGGTCCAGCCGAACACCATCGCAACCCCGAGCGCAATGCCCGCAGGCACAAACACGAGCGAAACGTAATACGGCGGGATGGCCAGCTTCAACGAAAGCCACCCTGTGCACGCATAGGCCAAGGCCACCGCCACAACAACGGCAAAGCGGTTCAGAAACATGTCGGGAGACTGAGGGGCGTGGGTAAGTTAGGGGCTCGGGCAGAAAAAGCCACAAGGACTGTAACGCGCCCCGCTGGGCGATTGGCAAATACCCCAGCCGGAACAGGCATGGCAACCGTCAGGCCCCGAGCGGGCGTTGCAAACGCAGCAAATGTCCCAGCGGCAGCGGGCCTGCGGCCTTCACTTCGCCCAGCGAAAAGCTGGTGTGCAGATCTTTGACGTTGGGCAAATTGATGAGGCTGTGCAGCGCGAAGCGAGAAAAACCGTCCAGATCTTGCGCCACCACCTGAAGCTCGAAGGTGCCGTTGCCGCTGATGTAGTGACAGGAGATGACTTCGGGCAACTGCCGTATGGCCTCTTCCAGCTGACGGGTGGCATCCCCGGTGTTGCGTTCGGCATCCACGCGCACAAAGGCCAGCACGCCCAGACCCATTTTCCGGCGATCCAGCTCAGCGCGGTAGCCCAGGATAAACCCCGCCTCCTCCAGCGCACGCACCCGCCGCCAGCAAGGTGCCGCCGACAGGCCCACACGGCTGGCCAACTCCGCGTTGGTGAGGCGACCGTCTTGCTGCAGTTCTTGCAAGATGGCGAGGTCAAACTTATCGAGTGTTTCCATATTTCGATTATGCAGAAAGCTTCTTTCTCACAACGGGATTTTTTGGGCATGAAACGCAAACACCTGTCGCGCCCTTCAACCTACACTTTTGCCCCACAAAAGGAGACACCAGATGAATGCCCCACTGCCCGAACACCTGCGCCAGGCCCTGGCCACCGTCACCCTCGACGACAAGTACAGCCTGGAGCGCGGCCGTGCGTTCATGAGCGGGGTACAAGCCTTGGTGAAACTGCCCATGCTGCAGCGCCAACGCGATGCCCTGGCAGGCAAAAACACCGGTGGGTTCATCAGCGGCTACCGAGGCTCCCCGCTGGGGGGCTATGACCAAGCGCTGCAAAAGGCAGCGGCACACCTGAAGGCGCAGAACATCGTGTTCCAGCCGGGCGTGAACGAAGAGTTGGCTGCCACCGCGCTGTGGGGCACGCAGCAACTGGGGTTTGCGCCACCTGGCAGCAACAAGTTCGACGGCGTGTTTGGCATCTGGTACGGAAAAGGCCCGGGCGTGGACCGCTGCAGCGACGTGTTCAAACACGCCAACATGGCGGGCACCACGCCCTGGGGCGGCGTGCTGGCGGTGGCGGGCGACGACCACATCAGCAAGAGCTCCACCGCAGCGCACCAGAGCGATCACATCTTCAAGGCCTGTGGCCTGCCGGTGTTTTTTCCATCCAACGTGCAGGAAATCTTGGACCTGGGTCTGCACGCACTGGCCATGAGCCGCTTCGCCGGCGTATGGGCGGGCATGAAAACCATCCAGGAAATCGTCGAGTCCAGCGCCACGGCCGACGTCTCGCCGGAACGGGTGCAGATCGTGTTGCCCGACTTCCCCATGCCCCCCGGTGGTGTGCACATCCGGTGGCCGGACCACCCGCTGGACCAGGAAGCCCGCTTGTTTGACCACAAGTGGTACGCCGCACTGGCCTACATCCGGGCCAACCGACTGAACCACAACGTCATTGAGGGCCCGGCAGACCGCTTCGGCCTCATGGCCAGCGGCAAGGCCTACAACGACACCCGCCAGGCCCTGGCCGACCTGGGGCTGGACACCGCCACCTGCCAGCGTGTGGGTCTGCGCTTGCACAAGGTGGGCGTGGTGTGGCCGCTGGAGGCGCAAACCACCCGCGAGTTCGCCACCGGCCTGCGCGAAATTTTGGTGGTGGAAGAAAAACGCCAGGTCATCGAATACCAACTGAAAGAGGAGCTGTACAACTGGCGCGCCGATGTGCGACCCAACGTACTAGGCAAGTTCAACGAGGTGGAAGGCGACTTTTCGGGCGGCGAATGGAGCATGCCCAACCCCAGCGCCCACACCCTGCTGCGTGCCAACGCCGACCTGTCGCCCGCGCTGATCGCCCGTGCCATCGCGCAACGCCTGAAAAAGCTGGGCGTGCCCGACGACGTGGCCGCCCGCATGGATGCGCACTTGGCCCTGCTGGATGCCAAAGACCGCGCCATGACCACGCTGGCGGTGCCCACCGGTGCCGAGCGCCAGCCGTGGTTCTGCTCGGGTTGCCCGCACAACACCAGCACCAAGGTGCCCGAGGGCTCGCGCGCCATGGCGGGCATCGGTTGCCACTACATGTCCATCTGGATGGACCGCGCCACCGTGGGCTTCACCCAAATGGGCGGGGAAGGCGTGCCTTGGGTGGGCCAGGCTCCCTTCTGCAACGACCAGCATGTGTTTGCCAACCTGGGCGATGGCACCTACTTTCACAGCGGACTGCTGGCCATCCGCCAGAGCATCGCGGCCGGGGTGAACATCACGTACAAGCTGCTCTACAACGACGCCGTGGCCATGACGGGCGGCCAGCAGGTGGGGGAACGCGCCGAAGGCCACTCGGTGCTGCAAATCCAGAAAAGCCTGACCGCCGAGGGCGTGAAAGCGCTGTGCATCGTCACCGACGAGCCAGAGAAATACGACGGTGTGGCGCTGGAGCCAGGCGTGAAAGTTTTCCACCGCGACGAACTCGACCGTGTGCAGCGCGAGTACCGCGAGATGGCAGGCACCACCGCCATCATTTACGACCAGACCTGCGCCACCGAAAAACGCCGCCGCCGCAAGCGCGGCACCCTGGCCACGCCCGACACCACGGTGGTCATCAACGACGCCGTGTGTGAAGGCTGCGGCGACTGCGGCGTGCAAAGCAACTGCCTGAGCATCGAGCCGCTGGAAACCGAATTCGGCCGCAAGCGCACCATCAACCAGAGCAGCTGCAACAAAGACCTGAGCTGCGTCAAAGGCTTTTGCCCCAGCTTCGTCACGGTGCAGGGCAAGCCCAAAAAGAAAACAGCTTCGAGTGCAGGCGTGGGATTTCCCCATTCGGAACTGCCGGAACCTGCCGCAGCCCCGCTGACGCAGGTCTGCGGCATGGTGGTGGCCGGGGTGGGTGGCACGGGGGTCATCACCATCGGGCAACTGCTGGGCGTGGCCGCGCACATGGAGGGCAAGGGCATCGTCACGCAAGATGCTGCAGGCCTGGCACAAAAAGGCGGCGCCACCTGGAGCCATGTGCTCATCGGCCCCGACCAAAGCAGCATCCACACCACCCGCGTGGGTCAGGCGGCCGCCGATCTGGTGCTGGGCTGCGACCCGCTGGTGGTGGCCAGCAAAGACACCCTGCTGCGCCTGCAGACCGGGCGCACGCGGGTGGTGCTCAACAGCCACAGTGCACCGACTGCGGCGTTCGTGAAGAACGGCAGTTGGGACAACCCGTCCGACGGCTGCGTGGCTGCCATTTCGCAGACGGTGGCACCCAATGACCTGGGCTTGTTCAACGCGGAAGCCATGGCCCGCGCCTTCATGGGTGACACGCTGTATGTCAACCCCATGGTGCTGGGCTATGCCTGGCAAAAAGGCTGGATTCCCCTGAGCGGCGCGGCCTTGATGCGCGCCATTGAACTCAATGCCGTGGCGGTGGACGCCAACAAGGCCGCGTTCGAGTGGGGCCGCCAGGCGGCGCACGACTGGCCCGCCGTCCAACGTCTGCTGGCCCCCACCCACACCGTGACACTGCACAAGCGAGAGACGCTGGAACACATCGTGGCCCGGCGGGTGGAGTGGCTCACGGGCTATCAAAACGCCGCCTATGCCGACAGCTACCGCCAAGTGGTGGCGCAGGTGCAAGCCGCCGAAGCCCCGCTGGGCAAAACCACCCTGACAGAGGCCGTGGCACGCAACCTGGCCAAACTCATGGCCTACAAAGACGAATACGAGGTGGCCCGTCTGCACACCCAGGCCACGTTCCACGACAAGCTGGACAGCATGTTCGAGCCCGGCTACCGCCTGAGCTACCACCTGGCACCGCCGCTGTTCGCAAAAACCAGCGACAAAGGCGAGTTGGTGAAGCAAAAGTTCGGCCCCGCGATGCGCACCGCGTTCCAGCTGCTGGCCCCGCTCAAGGCGCTGCGCGGAACGGCACTCGACGTGTTTGGCCGTACCGCCGAACGGCGCAGCGAACGCCAGCTGGTGGCCGACTACCGCGCCACCCTGACGGAACTGATGGCCGGATTGAATGCCAGCAACCATGCCTTGGCGTTGGAAATGGCCAACGTGCCCGATGCCATCAAAGGCTTTGGCCACGTGAAAGAACGCAACCTGCGAGCCGCGCGCCAGCGCTGGAACGACCTGCTGCAGGAATGGCGGAAAGAACCCTCCTGAAACCAATACCTTTTTGCCTACTTTCGCATAACAGAAAAGCGAAGCCAGCTATCAAAACAAGAAGTCCTCACTTGGATGGCGCTAGAGGCCTGACCAGGGAAAAGACGTTGTCTGACCTTGAAAACCGGCCTGCCGCCTACAATTGCCGGTTGCTTGCGCGCCCGTTCGGGCGCTCGTTACCGCCTTTCCTTTTGGAGTGCCCTGTGTTCATTTCCCCCGCTTTCGCCCAAACCGCCGCCGCTGGCGACACCCAAAGCACCTTGATGGGCATGCTGCCCCTGGTGCTGATGTTTGTGGTGCTGTATTTCGTGATGATTCGCCCCCAGATGAAAAAGGCGAAAGAGCACAAAGCCATGATCGAGGCATTGGCCAAAGGCGACGAAGTGGTGTTGGGCGGCGGCATGCTGGGCAAAATCACCAAACTGGGTGACAGCCATGTGCATGTGGAAGTGGCCAACGGCGTGGAAGTGCAGTTCCAGCGGGCGGCGGTGGTCCAGGTGCTGCCCAAAGGCTCGGTCAAGTAAATCCACGCCCCGCGTGCCCGATGGCGGCGCGGACACCCACCCTGGCGCAGCCCGGGTCTCCGGTGTCCCGCCGCCTTTGATGTTTTTGAAATTGGTGCCTTCTCCATGAACCGTTACCCCATCTGGAAGTACGTGGTCATTCTGGTCATGCTGCTCATCGGTTGCATCTACAGCCTGCCCAACCTCTTTGGCGAAGCACCTGCGGTACAGGTGTCGTCAGCCAAGGCCACGGTGAAAGTGGACAGCTCCACCCTGTCCAAGGTGGAGCAAACGCTTCAGGGCGAAGGTGTGACGGCCAGCCTGATCCAGATGGACGGCAACTCCATCAAGGCCCGGTTCAACGACACTGACACCCAGCTCAAGGCCCGCGACGCGCTGGAAAAAGCCTTCAATCCCGATACGGCCAACCCCAGCCACGTGGTGGCCCTGAACCTGTTGCCCCGGACCCCCGCCTGGCTGCAGGCCTTCCACGCCAACCCCATGTACCTGGGCTTGGACTTGCGGGGCGGCGTGCACTTCCTGCTGCAGGTGGACATGCAAGGGGCCTTGACCAAAAAAGCCGATGTCTATGCCAGCGACCTGCGGCTGGCGCTGCGCGAAAAGAACATCCGCCACGGAGGTGTTCAACGCAACGGGCAAACGCTGGAGCTCAAACTGCGCGATGCGGCCACAGCCCAGCAGGCCAAAAACCTGCTGCAAGACCAATTTGGCGAGCTTCAGGTGGCAGAAGCCACTGACGGCACCGATGTGCGGCTGACCCTGACGATCAAACCCGAAGCGGCCCGCAAGGTGCAGGAGCAGGCGCTCAAGCAGAACATCACCACGCTGCACAACCGGATCAACGAGCTGGGCGTGGCCGAACCGGTGATCCAGCAGCAAGGGCTGGACCGCATCGTGGTGCAACTGCCCGGCGTGCAAGACACGGCCAAGGCCAAGGACATCCTGGGCCGCACCGCCACCCTGGAGCTGCGCATGGTGGACGAAAGCAGCGAAGGCCGTGCCGCCGAAACCGGCAGTGGGGCTGTGCCCTTTGGTTCGGAACGCCACCTGGACCGCACAGGGCGCCCCGTCATCACCAAACGCCAGGTGGTGCTGACCGGCGAAAACCTGACCGATGCGCAAGCGGGTTTCGATGGTCAGACCCAGGAGGCCGCCGTGCACCTGACACTGGATGCCAAGGGTTCACGCATCTTCCGCGATGTGACACGCGACAACGTTGGCAAACGCATGGCCATTCTGCTGTTTGAAAAAGGCAAAGGCGAAGTGGTCACCGCCCCCGTGATCCGGGGCGAAATCGGGGGAGGGCGTGTGCAGATTTCCGGCAGCATGACCACGGCCGAGGCCACAGACACCGCCTTGCTGCTGCGCGCAGGCTCGCTGGCAGCGCCCATGGACATCATCGAAGAACGCACCATCGGCCCCAGCCTGGGCGCGGAAAACATCGCCAAGGGCTTTCACAGCGTGCTGTGGGGCTTCCTGGCCGTGGCCGCGTTCATGAGTGTGTACTACATGCTGTTCGGCGTCATCTCCAGTGTGGCGCTGGCGTTCAACCTGGTGCTGCTGGTGGCCATTCTGTCCATGCTGCAAGCCACCCTGACCCTGCCCGGCATGGCCGCCATGGCGCTGGCGCTGGGCATGGCCATTGACGCCAACGTGCTGATCAACGAGCGCGTGCGCGAAGAGCTGCGCAACGGCGCTTCACCGCAGGCCGCCATCCACGCCGGGTACGACCGCGCATGGGGCACCATCCTCGACTCCAACATCACCACCTTGATTGCAGGTATTGCGCTGCTGCTGTTCGGTTCCGGGCCTGTGCGCGGTTTTGCAGTGGTGCACTGCATCGGCATCCTGACCTCCATGTTCTCGGCCGTGTTTTTCTCGCGTGGCTTGGTCAACCTCTGGTACGGGCGACAGAAAAAACTCAAGAGCGTGTCCATCGGCACCGTGTGGAAGCCTGATACCCCCGCGACATCCGCCCAGCCATCGACGGCTGTGGCCAAAGCAGACTGACCCGGAGAGCCACCATGGAACTGTTCAAGATCCGCAAGGACATCCCCCTGATGCGCCACGCTCTGGTGCTCAACGCGTTTTCGTTCATCACCTTTCTGGCTGCGGTGTTTTTTCTGTTCACCAAGGGCCTGGCCCTGTCGGTGGAGTTCACCGGCGGCACCGTGGTCGAAGTGGCCTACACCCAAACCGCCGACCTGGGCCGCGTGCGCGATGTGGTCGCCAAGTTGGGCTATCACGACGTGATGGTGCAGAACTTCGGCACCTCTCGCGACGTCATGGTGCGCCTGCCACCAGTGGCAGGCCAGACTTCGGGACAACAAAGCGAAGCCCTCATGGCGGCCCTCACCGCCGACAACGCGGATGTGGCCCTGCGCCGCACCGAATTCGTCGGCCCGCAGGTGGGCAAAGAACTGGCACAGGATGGTCTGACCGCTTTGGCACTGGTGGTCGTCGGCATCATGGTTTATTTGGCGTTCCGCTTCGAATGGAAGTACGCCGTCTCGGCCATCATCGCCAACCTGCACGATGTGATCATCATCCTGGGCTTCTTTGCCTTCTTCCAGTGGGAGTTCTCGTTGCCCGTTCTGGCAGCCGTGCTGGCAGTGCTGGGTTACTCGGTGAACGAATCTGTGGTGATTTTTGACCGCATCCGCGAAACGTTCCGCAAGCAGCGCAAGATGACACCGGTCCAGGTGATCGACCACGCCATCACCTCCACCATCAGCCGCACCATCATCACCCACGGCTCCACGCAGATCATGGTGCTGTCCATGCTGCTTTTCGGGGGCCCCACCCTGCACTACTTTGCACTGGCGCTGACCATTGGTATTCTGTTTGGCATTTATTCGTCCATCTTTGTGGCCGCAGCGGTGGCCATGTGGCTGGGCATCAAACGCGAAGACCTGATCAAACCCGAAAAACGCGAAGGCAATCCCGACGACCCCAACCACGGCGCATCGGCCTGACCCCGACAGCCACTCGGGTCGGCTCCCTCCGTCCCTGCAGCACTTTCATCCCCCCGTGTCTTCAGCCGCCTCCCTGATCGCCTTGGCCCATGCCTGCCGCCAGCGCCTGTGCGCACAGGTGGGCCTGCGGCTGCCCAAGATAGGGCAGGACATTCGGGACCACATCAACGTCATGTTGGACCACGCGCTCACGGTGAAGGACATGCAGACCGCCCGTGACACACTGGCGACTTTTGATCAGCTCTCCCGGACTTGGATGGATGGGGTTCGGGCGGCATTGCAGCAAAACTTGACGCAACGCCATCAAAACAGGCAGGCGGGGCATACGGTCCCCGGACGTCTCGAATTGCTGGCCACAGAAGTCGTGGAGGACCAATTGCTGGCCTCCCGTCTGGCACTGGCCGTGCATGACGTGGCTGCCCAGGCATGGTCTGACCTGCGGGTTCGCCTGCTGTTTGCAGAAAACCGCACCGAATTTCAAAGCACCGACGTGGTCCGGCCCGAGACGCTGGCCAAAGTGCTGCTGGACGAATGGGTACACGCCGGCTTGTCCCGTGACACATGGAAATTGCTCGCGGTCGTGCTTCACGCCAGTTGCAGCGAGAAGCTGAAGGAAGCCTACGAAGAGGCCAATCGCTTTCTGATCACCAACGGCGTGATGCCCGAGATTGAGCTGAAACACTCGGTGCGAAAGGCCCCCTCGTCATCGTCAGCCACGGCGCCCGTTTCCGCAGCTTTTGACAGCACCGCAAGAAACACCTTGCCCATGCCACCCAGAGCCACTCCCCAGGGGACGGCATTTGCCCCCACCGCGCATCTGGGGGCTGCGGTCCGGGGTCAAGGTACCCACACCGAGGTGTGGAGCAAAGCCCGCCACCAGGCACAGGAACTGATGGGGCGGCTGAAACGCCTGCTGGTGGACCGCTCGGGCGCACCCGGTGCCCTTCCTTCTGGCGCGCAGGTCGCAGCAGGGCCATTGGTGATCCCTGTCGCAAATCTGCCGCCATCGCCCGTTCTGCAAGCCAAGCTGCAGGAAACCCAGCGGCTGTCTTTCCCGCAAGCAGGCGAAGGCCATGGAGTGCTGCATGCCGACGTGGCATTGCAAGTGCAACAAGCCACCGAATGGGTGCGCCAACGCAGCAACGAACTGAAACAGGCGGCTCAGAACCCAAACGAAAAAGCGACCATCGAAGTGGTGGCTCTGATGTTCCAGAGCATCCTGACAGAAGACCGCATTCAGGCCTCTTTGCGCATCTGGTTTGCGCGCCTGCAAATTCCGGTTCTGCGTGTGGCCCTGGCCGAACCCGATTTCTTCAGTTCCCTTCAGCACCCTGCCCGCCGCTTGATTGACCGCATGGGCTCCTGTGCGCTGGGCTTCGACTCCAACCTGTCCGAAGTCAGTGCCCAAGCACTGGAAGTCGAGATCCGACGCATCGTGCAAGTCATCGAGCAATACCCTGAAACGGGTCGACGGGTATTCCAACTGGTGTTGGACGAGTTCCAGAAGTTCCTGGCCCACCAGCTGCAAGCACAAGGCTCCACGGGCAAGCTGGTGACAGTGGCCCAACAGGTTGAACAAAAAGAAACCCTGGCAGTGCAGTACACCATCGAATTGCGCAAACTGCTGGATGACATGCCCGTGCGAGATGAGGTACGGGACTTTCTTTTCAAAGTGTGGGCCGAGGTCCTGGCTGTGGCAACCGTCAAACTGGGCGCAAAGCACCCCGATATGGTGGCACTCAAACAGACAGCCAGCGACCTTCTGTGGGCAGCCAGTGCCAAACCGACCCGTGCCGACAGGGCTCAGGCCATCTCACAACTGCCGGGCCTGCTCGCCAGGCTGCGTAGAGGCATGTCCTTGCTGGGGCTGGACACAGCAGCTCAGGAAGTTCACATCAAAACGCTGAGCGACACCATGGCCGACGCGTTCATGTCTCGCACCGAAAGCATCCCGGCCGCTCAATTGGCGGCGGTCACGCGCAACCTGTCCGCGCTGGAGGACTTCCTGCCTCAGGATGGCGTGGGTGACCTGGAATTGGACCAGGAAAGCATTGAAATGATCACGGGTGTCGACGCCTCCAACATAGAGGTGATCACCACGGGCGGGGCTGTGGCCAGTGAAGCCGGACGAGGCTGGGCAGAGGAACTGCAGCTGGGCACTTGGTTTCAGCTGGACCACAATGGCAACATCAATCAAGTGCAGTTGGCTTGGCGCAGCCAGCGCGGCCAGCTCTGCCTGTTCACCACCACCCATCAACGCTGCTTTTTGATACAGACCACACGCGTGGCGGCATACCTGCAAGCCGGGCTGTTGGTGCCGGCCGAAAGTGAAACGCTGACCGTGCGCGCCACACGTGCAGCCCTGGAAAAGCTGGAAGCGAACCCGGAACGGCTGTTGCATTGAGACCGTGCAGGGAAGCCGCTTGTGGTGATCACGCCCTCACGAGTCGCTGAAATACCCCTCCGGGCGCACGAGTCACATACCCGTCAAGCTCCAACTCCAGCAATTGCGCTTGCAATTGCGAGGTAGGCAAGCCTGTGCGGGCCTGCAGGGCGTCCAACCCCACAGGGTCGTACCCCATGGCCTGCAGCAAACCATTGTCCCCATCCGACACCCCGGTGCGACACGTGTCGGGACCTGTCTCCACTCGACAACGCCCCGCAAGGTCTTCGGACAGTGCGTTTGCGCCTTCGGCAGCCCCCCCCCACCGCAGGTCCTCCAACACATCCTGGGCAGACTCCACCAGCTTGGCACCTTGCCTGATCAGCGCATGGCAACCTTTGGACTGAGTGGCGTGAATGGAGCCAGGAATGGCAAAAACCTCACGCCCCATCTCCACCGCCAACCGCGCCGTGATCAGCGATCCCGACGCGAGCGCTGCCTCCACCACGAGGGTTCCCTGGCTCAGCCCCGCAATGACGCGGTTGCGCTTGGGAAAGTTGGCTGCAACCGGTGACGTGCCCAACAAAAATTCGCTGACCATCAGACCAGACTGGGCGATGCGATGTGCCAAAGCGAGGTGACGCCTGGGGTACACCCGATCCAGACCCGTGCCGACCACGGCGATCGTGTGACCGCTGGCGTCCAAAGCCCCGCTGTGGGCCGCACCATCCACCCCCAACGCCATGCCGGACACGATACAGACACCGGATGCGGCCAGCACCTGTGCAAAGTCGTGTGCGTTCTGCTCGCCTTGTGGTGTGGGGTTGCGACTGCCCACCACGGCAAGGCGCTGAGGGTGGTTGAGCAAGCCAACATCGCCCTTCAGAAACAGCATCAAAGGCGGATCGGCAGTCTCCAGCAGGGCTTGTGGGTAAGCGGTGTCGGCCAGCGTCAGCACACGGTGTGCGGCACTTTGCGCCAGCCACGACTGCGTCAGTGCCCACTGCCCATCAAACCCTTCCGGGACAGTTTGCAATGCCTCCGACTGCCCGGCGCTCACCACCTGACGCAAAGCAGACGCCGTCTGGCGAAACACCTCGCCAGGCAATCCAAAAGCCGACAACAGCTTGCGGGCGGTGAGATCCCCCACCCCAGGCGTGAGGCGCAATCGCAGCCAGTCGGCCAAATCAGCGGTGTCGTCAGCCATCGGCAATGGACCCGTCGGCATCACGGGTTGGTGAACCGGTCACCCACTTTCACCCCGTCCGCAATTTGCAGCACAAGCCCATACGAGACCCGGTCAAACGTGCGAAACACCACCATCAGGCCGTTGTGCTCCGACGGCAGGCGAATGGTGGCGCGTTGGGCGTCGGTGCGGTCCTGCAGGCGCTGGCCATCTTTAAGCACCGCCAGAACGTGCCCGGGAGCCAAGCCGTGTTCGTGTCCGCGGTTGATGGCCACCACCTGGTTCTGTCCGGCATAGTTCACCGCATTGCCATACACCGAGACGATCTGCCCCGTCTGGGCCTGCTCAGGTGCGCGCGGCACAAACTGGCTGAAATCCCGGGGAGGCTCGGGCAACAGGCGATCACCTGTCCGCATCTCCTCCTTGGTGGCAGTGATGTCCACCGTGGCAGGCACGATTTCAGCTTCCAGCTTGCCGTCTTTGCCAGGTACCTGGTTGATCTGCTCTCCTCTCACCAATTGCGCCCGGCCCACATACTGGGCTTCGAACCCCAGCACCTCGCGGGTGGTCGGATCTTTGAGTGGTATGGCGTTTCGAAACACCCTGAACTGACGTGGGCTGCCACGCGACATGCTCAAAGCTCCCTCGCCATCCGCCCCCAACAGAGAGCGTGCATAGGCCCGGTCACCCTGACTGAGCAGCACACGCCCCTCCTGAGCCGCCACCAGCCTGGGAGCTTGGGCAAACTCGGCCTCATCGACCACCAGTGCCTCGGTCAGAAAGGGTTCGATCACATGCATGGAAAGAGGAGGGATGGCCGAGTCGGCCAACGACTCGTACCGGGTGCGTGGCGAGACCCGCACCGTAGGCAAGCCACTTTCACCGCTTGCCACCCTGAGCAAGGCGCGGCCACTTGAGGTGTCGAGCACCAGAACCTGCCCGGGGTATATGCGATGGGGGTTGCGGATGTCGTCGAGGTTCATGCCCCACAGCTCCGGCCACCGCCAGGGACTGCGCAGAAAGAGCCCAGATATCGCCCACAGCGTGTCACCCCGGACCACGGTGTGGCGCTCTGGAGCGCCAGGTGCCAGCTCGTTCAACGGAACACCGGCCTGTGCCACCTGTTGGGCCGTGGCCCGTTGACCGGGAGTGACGGGAAAATTCTGCGCTTGCACACCCCCGCACGCCAAGCAAAAAGCCACCAAGGCACTGCCCCGGAAAACCCAGCCAAAGCGGCCCGGACCGAGCCCTGACACATGCGTTGCAAGCTGGGGCAATACAGCAAATTTCCGGGGCATGGCGTTCATGTTTTCCTGATAAATGGCTTTTGATTTTGCGCTGAAGCCCTTGATTGGGCAACACAACCCGAGGCCACCTGCCGGGCATCCGGTCAAAAGTGGCGAAAATAACGACATCCCATTCTCCCCTGACCGCCGGTCACGGCGAACTCCCGTTGCCCTCCCCGCAAGCCATGCCCATTTTGCACATCCTGCGCTACCCCGATCCCCGCCTGCACACGGTGGCCAAGCCCGTGTCTGCTGCAGGGCCCGAATTGCAACCCCTGATCGACAACATGTTGGAGACCATGTACGAAGCCAACGGCATCGGGCTGGCTGCCACACAGGTGGACATCCACCAGCGGCTGGTGGTGATTGACGTGAGTGAAACGAGGGACCAGCCCATGGTGCTGATCAACCCGGAAATCGTGTGGGCCAGCCCCGAGCGCCAAAAGGGGGATGAGGGCTGCCTCTCGGTTCCTGGCATTTACGACGGGGTGGAGCGTGCGGTGGCAGTGCGCGTTCAGTCGCTGGACCGCCACGGCAAGCCCCAGACCATCGAGGCCGAAGGCCTGCTAGCCGTTTGCATCCAGCACGAAATGGATCACCTCATGGGCAAGGTGTTCGTCGAATACCTTTCGCCGCTCAAGCGCAACCGCATCAAAACCAAGCTCAACAAGGAGCTGAAGGAAGAACGCTCGGCACACGACCTGGGCGGACGGCGCTGATGGCTCACCCACAGGACACCGATCGCCCCTTGCGGGTGGCCTTCGCGGGCACACCCGAGTTTGCCCGTGTGGCCTTGGAACACCTGCATGCCGCGGGTTTTCACATTCCGCTGGTGCTGACTCAGCCGGACCGCCCGGCAGGGAGGGGCATGAAAATGCAAGCATCACCGGTCAAACAGTGGGCCTTGGACCATCACATTCCGGTGGTCCAGCCACAAAGCCTCCGGCTGGACGGCAAGCACCCGACAGAAGCCGTCATGGGCCAACAAGCGCTGCTCGATGCCCGTCCCGATGTGCTGGTGGTTGCGGCCTATGGGTTGATTCTTCCGCAGTGGGTGCTGGACCTGCCACGCCTGGGATGCATGAACATCCATGCGTCGCTGCTTCCTCGCTGGCGGGGTGCGGCGCCGATACACAGAGCCATTGAAGCGGGAGACGCCCAGACAGGCATCACCATCATGCAAATGGATGCCGGGCTGGACACCGGCGACATGCTGGTGCGCGAACCCTTGGCCATCGCCCCCTCTGACACCACCGCCACGCTGCACGATCGGCTGGCCGTGCTGGGTGGACGGCTCATGGTCGAAGTGCTGGAAATGGCAGCCTGCGGTGGCTTGCATGCCACACCCCAACCCATAGAGGGGGTGACCTATGCCCACAAGATCGAGAAGGCAGAAAGCGTGGTGAACTGGGCAGACAGCGCGGCACAGATCGCACGCCGGATCCGGGCATTCGATCCCTTTCCTGGGGTCACCACTTCACATGGCCAAGACACACTCAAACTTTGGGGCGCGACCGAATTTTCTGAAAATCATAGTGAACTGTTGTTATACGAAAAGCGAAAAGGCCTTATTTTTCTTGCAAACGAAACCGGAATTGGCGTGCAGACCGGCCAAGGGGGCCTGCTGCTGACCCACCTGCAGCGTGCTGGCGGCAAGCGCTTGCCCGCCGCAGAGTTCTTGCGAGGCTGTCCTCTGTCCCCCGGCATGGTGCTGGGCGAGTCCAGCTGACCCCGTCAAAGCGCCTGCCGGATGTTCTTCAAACCCACTCACTTTCGCCACCCGGAATACTGGAGCGGCGTGCGAGACATGGCCAGCGTGGCCACCGGGATCGGTGCCTGGGGATTGATGACGGGGGTGGCCATGGTCAACTCCGGCATGAGCCCACTGGAAGCTGTGGCCATGACACTGTTCGTGTTCGCGGGCAGCGCCCAGCTGGCTGCGATGCCACTGATCGCCGCAGGAGCCCCGCTGTGGGTGATCTTGACCACCGCCTTTTGTGTGAACCTGCGCTTCGTCGTGTTTTCAGCCCACCTGAGGCCCTACGTCATGCACCTGCCATTGCGTGAACGTCTGGTCACGGGATATCTCACGGCAGACCTGAGCTATGTGCTTTTCGCCAAACGCTACCCCCATGCCCCCGGCCCACACACGCCCGCCAGCGAACTGCTGGCGCAGCAAGCCTACCTGGCGGGCAACACTGGCATCAACTGGGTGTCCTGGATGGGGGCCAGCCTGCTGGGCATCGCCTTGGCCAACGTCATTCCCACGGAATGGGGGCTGGGTTTTGCG
>Ga0209066_10000798_pt1 | contig 44681 bp, 46 predicted proteins | sample All_14_2_FD_187198 | JGI IMG/M metagenome (GOLD analysis project Ga0209066, IMG submission 187198) | Freshwater microbial communities in response to fracking from Pennsylvania, USA - Allegheny Zone_MetaG_DW_15 (SPAdes) (version 2) ... | reverse complement strand
TTGAATGCAAATCGATTCCTGCGTATATAGCCATTGGACACCTCCGATATGAGTGTTTGCCAACTCCTATATAGCAGAGGAATCAGTCATCTGCTATTTTCGGAGGTGTCCTTTTGTATGGTTATCAGATCTTGAATCTTTATGGGTGACCCCAGCTTCGCGCTCTTCTTGGGCGTCATAAGGAGAATTTATGACTTCGATACCAGCCTTCTGCGATTGCTGTGGCACTCCGTTTCCATCTGGTTTCTTTTTCGAGAACTCATTCAGCATCTCGCTATCCAGTAACAAATCTGGTCCATGCCCAAACTGCGGAGGCATGGGGCATGTTCCAGATGGTGTTTTCAACTTTATCGGTAGCACCATCGAGATACTGTCTGCCCCACAGCGAACGATTGGGGAACTTACCCGTTTAGCCCAAATCCTTCGCGAGGCCAAAGCAAAACAACAATCGACACAGCATGTATCTGCACAAATAAAGCAGGAGTTTCCATGGCTTTCTTCATTATCTGAGCTCTTACCGAAGAACAGAGGCGAACTCTATGGGTTTCTTGCAGTTGTGCTCGCTGCAATTCAGATACTTATTCAGTCGCAGCAGCCTGCTCAAAAAATCACGATTAATGTTTTGCAGGTAGTCGAGCAAACGCTTGAAAGCGCGCAGGAAGCAAAACCGCATCAGCACATGGATAAACAGTCAAAAAAATGGCAGAAATGAGCCTTGCCCATGTGATAGTTGGCAAAATACAAGAAATGCTGTGGAAAACTGAAATGATACCTAACCAATCATTCCAGCAGACAGTCAAAAAGCTGCGATTTTTGCCAGCAGCTGAATTCAAATGTTAGCCTAAATATAAATTTTACTTTGAGTATTGCATAATGCATTATAGCTGAAAAAGATATCGAACGAAGGCAATGTTGTCAGATTTTCCTCTGTCTCACCTCTGCCCCGCAACTGAAAAGTAGCCAGATATCGGATATTGAATTCTGAACGATATCGATATCGACCGAGCGACAGCTCTTGGGATGATGCGGGGCAGGGCCCCGCATCATCCGGGCGTTAGCTTTCAGGCTCGGTTTTCTGCAGATTTCGCGGAACAGGCGCAGCAGCCGCATGACAGCGGCGCGGCATCCGCTTCGCGATCAAGGATTTCGCGCATCATGCCTGCGGCTCTGGCCGTCATGCGTTTGCACTTTTCCATGTTCTCCTGGGGGCCGAATTTTTCCAGGAGTTCGCCGCAGACAGTGCAGCCGTGCATGTCCTGAAAGCGTTCCCGGAAATCCTTGGCCATGGCCGCCACGCCATCCCATGATTCCCCCGGCGTGCTGCGACCGCGCAGGAGCCCAAGAGCGATGAGGCTGCCGGAAAGGGCGCCGCAAAGCTCCTCCCTGCTCCTGCCAACTCCCGCGCCGAAGGCGCTCGCGGCGCCGACCAGATTCTCCCGGCCTTGTCCCTCGCTTGCCAGGATCGCGGCAAGGGCCGCCTCGGCGCAGTGCATGCCGCTCTGGAAAATTTCGTAGGCCCGTTCTTCAACCTGTGCTGGATTCATGATGTATCTCCTGATTGTGTTCCTGAAGGGTTTTTGGCATTGATCTGAAAAACCGTTTTAATGACGCTTTCGATCAAATCCAGCGATTTTTTCCGATTGCACCAATCGCATTTTCGAAACGGGGAGGATGTGCGTGGAACTTCGGGATCTGAAGACATTCGTGGTCGTGGCCCGTCTGCAGAGCTTCCACCGCGCCAGCGACGAGCTGCATACCGCGCAGTCCACGGTATCCGCGCGCATCGCCGCCCTGGAGAACGATCTGGGCGTGCGCCTGTTCGAGCGGCTTGGGCGCAGGAGCGTGCTGACGGAGCCGGGGCGGCGTCTGCTGGACTACGCCCGCCGCATGGTGGATCTGGAGGACGAAACGCGCGCCTGGGTCTGCGGGGTGGGGGAGTCGCGCGGGTCCGTCTCCATACGGGTGCCGGAGTCCCTCTGCGCCTACCGGCTGGGCGCAGTCATCCGCTCCGTCCGCCAGCGCTTCCCCTTTGTGGCGCTGAGCTTCACCGCCTGCGCGTCGGAGGGGCTGGACAAGGAACTGCGGGGCGGCCTGACGGACCTGGCCTTCCTGATGGCGGAATCTGTGTCAGGCAAGGACCTCGCCGTCGAGGCCCTGTCCGTGGAGGGGCTCGCGCTGGTCTGCGGTCCGGGCCATCGTCTGGCCCGCAAGGCCAGTGTCCACGCCGGGGATCTTGCAGGCGAGACCCTGGTCCTGTCCAAGGCCGACTGCTCCTATCGGGCCATGTTCGAAGCCCTGCTCGATGCGGCCGGCGTCGAAACGGCCCCCGGACTGGAGTTCTCCAGCGCCGCAGCCCTGCGCGGGTGCGTGCTCGAGGGAGGGGGCGTCTCCATTCTTCCGGAGTTTGCGGTGAAGGGGGAAATCGAACGCGGGGAATTGAAAGTCCTGCCCTGGGCCGGGCCCAGGCTCGAAACGGCGGTTCTGATGCTTCATCACAGGGAAAAGTGGATTTCTCCGCCCTTGGCCGCGTTCATGGAACTTGTGCGGATGGAATTCGGTCTCCCCGCAAGCGGGGGGCATGCGATGGGCGTGCCCCTCGGGAAAGGCAAACCCTGCTGCTGAGGGGGCCCTCCTTGCGGATGTCGGGTCAGATCCTGAATCTTGAATTCCGGAGCACCTCCTCTCCATGGCCCGCCCACCTCGCATAGTATCGGCTATGACCAAACGTAAGTAGCCGCTGCTGCAGGGCTTAATTATTCGACCGTAATCCGGATTCTCGGAAAAGAATAACAATCCAGGTTCAGGATCTGACCCTCGCCACGTGTTCAACGGAGGCGTGGATGCCAGAAAATGCGTCCGGGCGCGCATCGCGGTCGAGCGGGCGCTTGCGTGCGCCGGCCTGAAAAGCCGACGCCCGGACGGGCCGGAGCCTCACTCCTCCGCATCGGGGTGCCAGTTGGCCATGTGCATGGCGTGCGTCCTCAGATAGGAGCCCGGCTCGTAGAAGGCGTCGTAAAAATCCGGATCAAGATGATGAGCCTGCAGGTACATGATCATGAACATCGACGGCACGGTGGCCGGAAACTTGCCGAAGGTGTCGAAGAGGTACTGCGCCTGGTGAGCCACGCATTCCCGGAATCTTTCGTCATGCACCTGCGCGGCGGAGCGGACTCGGCGGCTGTCCTTCCAGGGGCCTGGTGTTCCGGGGTGGTAGGGGCCGCCCGGACCGAATTTTCTCTCGCAAAGGGCCTCCACCGCCGCACGCATGTCGGGGTAGTGGGGCGGGCAGTAGCCTTCCATGACGCCCTTCAGCCCCGTGGGGTTGGGGTAGGGCCAGCGCTCGTCGACGTCGTATCTGAACCCCAGGCCGGGGACCTCCGGGTTTCCGCTGGCGCCAAGGACAGAGAAGGCGTCGACGCCGTTGAACATCCAGCCGCCGAGACCCATGGCCTGGAGCATCAGTGTTCCCGCGTAGCAGCTCGTGGCGAGTTCGACCGTGATTTCCGAGAGGGACCACTGCTCCATGAATGTGACGGGCCAGGTGGACTTCACGTCGACGATGTCCCCGAAACGCTCAATCCCGGGGATCGGACGCCCGTTGATGTCGTCGTGGAGCACGAGGCCGTTCTGCAGCATGTAGCAGATGTTCAGCAGGACATGCTGCGCCAGGTCCCCGACGGGGAATACGACGAGCGTGGACGGCTTGTTGAACACCCACGTGTTGTGCGCCTCGGTGTACGGCACCTCGGAAGGGACCTTCAGACGCCCCTCGCTGATCCTGCGCACCCGCTTTCGGACGTTGTCCACGAAGGAATCCAGGTTCAGCGACCCGTCTTCGAGCATGGGCCCGAACGAGGGTGCATCGCGCATGTCGAGCATGTAGACGCCATCGTCGTCGGTGAAGAACGTCTGGCTCGTGTGGAAACCGGCCGCGGACGGGAAGGTCCGCCCGCCGGCTGACCCGGCGTAATTGGAGATGTGCGGCGCGTACCGCTTTGCACGGTAGATGAGATTGTTCCAGGCGGTGTTGCCTCCGCAGGCCGAGACGACCAGCATCTTTTCCAGTTCGGAAAGAGGCAGGGGACGGCGCTTTGACGCGTACGCGAAAACCCCGTCCGGAATTTCCGCGCCCATGAAAAACCTCCGCGAGCGGCGCCCCAACAGCGCCTCCAGAAGAGGAAAAGCCGCCATGTCCTTGAAGCCGTGATTCTCCGGAACGGTTTTCATATGCCCCCCTTGCGGTGCGCCCGACGCCCCGGGCGCATCGTGAACAGATCCTGCTTCCAGGCGCGAAGCCGGCCGTCTCGTCCGCGGCCGTGTACTTCATGCCCTAGTGCATTTTCGCGCCCGCGGTCTAGAATTTTTCCGGGATATCGGGCTCCCGTTGGAAGGAGACGCGGAGAGCATCAGGAGGACCGGCCCCCCCACTGCGCATAGAATTTCCTGGCGCCATCTGACGCAAGAGGCCGCGCAAACCGCGATGCCGCCATCTTCCATCCTCAAAGCCTGCCAGGAATTCGGCATACTCAGCCACAAGTCGCTGCCGCGACAGGATTGCATTATTCATCCGAGAGTAGAATTCTTCGGAAAATGGGGCGATTCAAGATTCAGGATCTGATTCTAGCCCCCTGATTCTATGCAGATTCTACGAATGTCGAGTAAAAACGCAAAATTCCTGAAGTTGGAAAGGAATAAATCTTGCGCGCATGTTCAAAAAAGGTGTATAGTAAAAGAAAATAACAATTTATCCTATTATTACAAGGTGTTTTTGTTATTTTAACTCTGGAGGTATCGATATGAGTTGGCATGCGAGAGCGATGGCAAGCTACGACAAAGGTTGGAACGATTATGTGGTTGGGCTGAAACAGGCGCTCATCGAGCTTGAACAGGACATCACCGAAGCCGAGAAGATGAGTGATAGTTGTACGTTGGAATGGTGCGAGGCGATTGAGCATGTTGTGGATGAACTGTCCAACGCGATATACACCATTCACGAGCCGGTTTTCTCCACCGACGAGCAATCTCGATCCATCAAGGACATGCGCAAGCGGATTCATGACATCTATCACCGCTACAAGACGATTAAGCCGTAATCGGTCCCATACCGGGATCGGAGGAGCTGAGCTATGATCGAAAAACAAGCTTATATCAATTATGTGAAAGACATCGTGCCCGGAATCGAAACGGTTGAGCAGGCCGAAGCCGTAGTGGAGGCCGTGTTCTCGGTGCCGTTCAACGGCCTGCGCAACGGGGACACGGTAGTTCTGCCCAAGCTTGGTCAAATATCTGTGGACAGGAGCAGGGGCGAGAACTGCCTCGCCTTCGTTCCTGAGACAGCCCTGCTCAAGTGTCTGCTGAAGTAGCATCTCGCCAGCCAAGGTGAACGGCCCCATTTTCCGGTTATTCATGCAAATGAAGATGAAGACTGGGACGGCTATTACCTCTTTGCACCATCGCGGCCACTGAATGCCCATCTGTAAGAGTCACTGGACACCCTGATGGCGATCAGGGTGTCCGCGCTGTTGGCGGAAAAGTAATAAAGTAATAATGACCCGCCTTGGAAAGTGATATTATGGGAGCGGAGAACTGAAGCTGGATATCTACCAAAGATCAAGAAAGAGGCGACAGATGAGTAAAAAAATCGAAGTTGAAACGGCTGAGGCTTTTGGAAGGATCTTCGTAAAAGGAAACATACCGGAAATACATCCGGTGAGGTGCATGGGGTGCAGGCAATGCGTGAATCTCTGTAAAAAACTTGGACCGAATGTCCTGGACATTGTTGACGGCGTTGCCAAACCCGTACGCCCTCAGGATTGCATCGGTGATGGCGCTTGCATGTTGGCCTGTCCCACCAAGGCGATATTCCTGATGAGCAGGTATGATCCCATGTCACCGCCCAGTCCGGTGTGACGGTTACGCCGCTGCGCGTTGCGCACAGCAACTGCGCAGCGGCGGCTCACAGATTCAGGCAGGGCAAAATGGGCGGAGGCAATGCGGGTCAGGCCCGCCTTTGTCTCATCATGTGATTCCCCGAGACAATGCGCAATCTTCCATTTTCTGGACGATATCGACAGGAGCGTATTTCTCTCCATGCTTGGAATGACGGTGCGCCGGTTCAACGTGATTTTGTCTTGCCTGGCGCAGGAGTTCGCGCAAACCGCGATATCGCCATCCTCCATCCTCAAAGCCCGCCATGAATGCGGCTCTACTCAGGCAGAAGTCGCTGCCGCGACAGGGTTGCATTGTTCATCGGTGAGTAAAACTCTTCAGAAAATGGGCTGATTCGAGATTCAAGACCAGGCTACGGGTTCTCGCTCGCATTGTTGGCCTTTGGCTTGCGGGTCTTGCCTTCTCAAGGCGCAAAGCAATAGCTCCGCTTCTGCCCGTGTTGATGCACGTTAGTGTTCTCTGCCCACATGTCGGATTCCTTTACACATCGGCACTCTGCAAGGCAGACATATTATGCAAATCAACCGCTTACAAAGCTGGCACAGAACGTGCTTAAAGCAAGCAGCATTGCACTCAGTGGTCCTCATTTTTTCAATCTGGAGGTCGTATGAAATTCCTGCCTAAGTTCCGCGCTCTATTGGTTCCAGCAGTCGCCATGCTCCTGCTTTGCGTCAATCATGCTTCAGCTGCTTTGCTTACATACACAGAGTCAATGGCTGGTTTTACGTACAACTCCGATACGGTATCGGCAGCTTTCAATTCAGCACTTGGCAGTCCATACACGTACATCAGTTTCAGCGCAGCATCGAGCAACGATGGCGCAAGTTATTCTCCGCTCGTCACTTTTTCGACCAAAGTCGGCACCTTCGGGGGTTCCGATACGGGAAACGTCAACTTCAGCAATGAGATCGGGCCCTTCGGCAGTTGGGATGGCATCCTGAATATCTATTTCAATAGCGCCTACGTATCGGCCGTGGGGTTCGGTTTAGTGGAATTCAATACTGCGGCCGAAGCCATTCGAGTTTACGACGATAATAATGCGTTGCTTGGTACCTTCAACAACCAGCTCCCGGGTGAAACTTTCAGCTTGTGGGGAGTGTCCGCGACGGCTGGCGAGCGCATTGGGCGTATAGAACTGGATGGTAACTTCTTCGCGATTCAAGATATTGCATTCAGCTCAACGGTAAATAGCGTGCCAGAACCAACTTCAGTCGCTCTTCTTGGGCTTGGCCTGGTTGTATTGGCGTTTTCTCGGCGCAATACCAATTCATAGCAAGCGTATCAAATCGGACAAAAAAGAAGCGGGGCGTATGCCCCGCTTTTTTTGTCGAGCATGCTGCGCGTTATGCATCGATAGGTGGACAGCAGAGGAGGTTCAAAGAATTTATGGCCGCACTCTCGGAGAAATTCATAACGGCATGCAACTGGCGATCTATCAACCGATAAAGAATTGCATGAACGGCGTAATCAATCGCCGGGCACTGGGGGCAGGCCCTGAAAAGTGAATTCTCCGGGTAGCGGCCCCGGCCTTAAAGATTTCATTGCTGACGCAGGGAGATGACAAATCGCGATGCCTTCATCCTCAAAACCTGACCTGAATTCGGCTATACTCAGTTCAGGAAAAAGTCTTTGTGCGACAGGATTGCATTACTCACCAGCGAGTAATATCATTTGAATAACGGCACTATTCAGGATGAAGCGCTTTCTTTCGCAATGGGCCATTTTGACACGGGAGGGTACGGAATATGTCCAGCATCGCGTCATTCTTTGGGTCGAGTTTCTTTTTCATTCCTTTCATATACTTTCCGATCTATATCTATATGGAAAGAAAATTCAGCAATCATGTAACGTTTCAATCCGCGCTGAAAATATTCACCGTGCTGGGTGGACTTTTCACGATCATCTACGCCTTCACCGCACCTCTTGAGTTCTCGGTGCTCGTGCCGGGTCGTCCCGGGATGAAAAATCATGTGCCGGCCTCCATCTTTCTGGCGGTCGTAGGCGCCGCAACGATGACGCTTCCGTTGTACAGCAAGCATATCAGGTTCTCGAACAAGATTGATTAGGGTGGCAGTTTGCCACCCAAGCGGTTGGGCGTAGTTCTCCTGTTTCCGCCATGTTGTTGCGGCCTCCCGGCACTCTGGCATGTGTGTTGCTTGAAAGCTCGGAGGAGGCAAATCATGCGTGTCAGTTCCAGGCAATATCTTGAGGCTACGTCACAGTTGTCCGTCAATGGCGAGGCGAGCCAGAACGAACTGTTCGCAAAGATCGGCGCGCGGAAATGCTTTCGCGACGCGGATGCGAACAAGGATGAGGTCGTTACCCAGGATGAGGTGACTCTGTCCGCCGAAGCCTTTGCGCGCCTCGATGCGTCCAAGGACGGCAAGGTCACCCAGGAGGAAATTGATGCCGCCATGGCGGGGCATGGCAAGGATGTCTATTCTTTCTACGTTTCCCAACGAAGAGCGGGCAAGTCCCAGGACTTGCTGGCGGGCATTCTGGGAGACTCGGCCAAACAGGACGGGAGTTCCGCCGCGGAAAAAGCGGCCCAGGAATACATGAAGCGTAAGGATGCGAACTCGGACGGCGTGCTGTCCCGACAGGAAACGTCCTTTTCGGCCACCGCATTCAACGAAATCGACACCAGCGGCAACGGCAGCATCGACTTGGCGGAAATGCAGGCCGCGCTCAAAACCCATGACGCCAAGCTTTCCAGCTATTACTCCTCGCTTCAAGAAAGCTCGACCCCGTCCACGCTGCGGAAAAAAGTCTGACGAAGCCTTCCGGATGCCGATTCTCTGATCAGACGCAACCGGCAATGGGGCCTGCCCCTCCTTTGTCTTGCCGGCATTCCAGATATTGGAATGCATCAAAAGCAGTCAGGGTCCCGGCTGCCAGCCAGGACCCTGAGCACATGCCTTCCTTTCGCGGATCGACGGGCAAAGGACGCGACCGCCTTTCCCTTCTGTTTTCATCCTGTCTTCGTTTGTGAATGGCGCCCTCATGGCGCCATGCTTCCCTGCCGCCGTGCCCAACGTCGCCTTGGCCTTGTATTCTGCTGAGTTTTTGCTAGGTGTGGTGGACGCCTTGAAATGTCGGCATACAGGCTTATTTTCGTTGGTCTTTTATGGTCGCGCACTTATGATTCCCGAAACCTTGAGGATTGTTATCGCATGAGTTTTAATATTGGCACAAAGCTATACGGACTGATTGGATTGCTTCTCTTGTTCTTATGTGCTGTCGGTTTTATCGGACTTTATACTTCAAACACAGCCAGAATTGGACTAGAAACTGTATATAATGACAGGGTCGTTCCTCTCAAAGATTTAAAAATCATTGCAGATATGTATGCAGTCAATATTGTTGACGCTTCACATAAAGTCAGAAATGGAAATATTGACTGGGAGAATGGAGTTGAAAGCATATCTGTCGCATCTAAAGTTATTAAGGATAAATGGGATGCATATCTTAAAACATCATTAGTTGAAGAAGAGAAAAAGCTGATTTCTGAAGCAATTCCCCTTATTCAACAAGCAGACAAGGCAATATCCGAGCTGCTTCAGATAATGATCAAGAAAGACAGGGGCGCTTTGGAAAGATTTACAATTTCCGATCTTTATCCAGCGATAGATCCAATTTCAGGAAAGTTCAGCGAACTCGTCGATATCCAATTGATTGTGGCAAAAAGTGAATACGATGCAGCCCGGTCGACGTACGAGAAGAGCAAGTCTGTGTCCATTGCGATTATGCTTGTGTCGATCCTGTCTGGCCTGCTTTGCGGAATTCTCATAATCCGCAGCGTGACGAGGCCTGTCGTGCAGGTCGGCAAGCTTGCCGTGGCCATGGCCGAAGGGGATTTTACCTCAACCCTGACCAGCGACAGTCGTGATGAAATTGGAGAAATGATCAGGTCAATGGGCGCCATGTCGCTGCGGTTACGAGACGCGATCAGGCAAATCATGCACGGGGTCAGGGATATGTCTGAAAAATCAGTTGAATTAGCCTCAATATCTCGTCAGCTGTCTGCATCGTCTTCGGATACCTCGCAAAAGTCCGCATCAGTTGCCGCCGCCGCTGAAGAAATGAATGTCAATATTCAATCCGTATCCGCAGCCATGGAACAGTCTACGAGCAACATCGCCATGGTTGCGTCAGCTGCTGAAGAGATGTCGGCCACGATCACGGAAGTTGGTCAAAATGCCGCCAACGCACGAGCTATTACAGAAAAAGCAGTGATGCATTCAACTCAAATTGCAGAAAAGATAAAAGAATTGATCCAAGCTGCAAAGAATGTCAGTTCCGTAACCACAGTAATTACAGAAATCTCGGAACAGACAAACCTTCTGGCACTTAATGCAACGATCGAAGCAGCCCGTGCAGGGGATGCCGGGAAAGGCTTTGCCGTTGTCGCGAATGAAATCAAGGAGCTTGCTCGTCAGACTTCGTCCGCAACCGTGGAGATCAGAAAACAGATCGAGGAAATGCAACTCACGACAAACACGACAATTGACGAAATAAATACGATCGCAAAGATCATTCAAGATATCAACCTGTCAATAAACGGGATCGCCTCTGCTGTTGAAGAGCAGGCCGCCGCTACCAATGATATTTCCAACAACATTGTCCAGGCAGCTCAAGGAGTGTCGGAAGTAAACTCAAGCGCCGCCAACAGTTCCGTGGTTGTTGCGGAAATCGCGCGTGACATCAACCTGATCAATAGCGAGTCATCTCAAGTTGAATCTGCAAGCCACGAGGTCGAAAGAAGTGCCGCTGGTCTATCACAGCTGGCCGGCGATTTGGATCGATTGGTGAATAAATTTAAAATCGGCTGATTCAAGCTGGACGTACAGCGTGGCCTCAGCGGTTTGCAGCATGTCTCCGCTATCGACAAACGTTGTACGCTGATCTGCTTTACGTGTTTTGAATATGCTCGAACAATAAATATGGATAGTCAGGAATGTGGATACGGATCCCTACAAGGCCGCCATCATCGGCAATTGCATCGCCATGGGCAAGCAACTCGGCAGAGCATCCATAGCCGAGGGTATCGAAACCGCCGGCGAACAGCGATGGCCCCAGGACGCGGGGGTGGATTACCTGCAGGGCTATCACATTGCCAGACCCGCCCCCGTGCCGGCCCGTCTGGACTGACCGCGCCAGGCGCTCCGCGTACAGGTCGGCTTCATTGTTGAATCAGGAGAGCTCCGTGATTACTGCGCATGTGTTCATCGCTGTCAGTCTGGACGGCTTTATCGCCCGACACGACGGGGACATCGGCTGGTTGCTGCAGAGGGATGATCCGGCAGAGGATCACGGTTACACGGATTTCATCGCTGACAAGGATGCCATCGTCATGGGACGAGGGTGCTATGAAAAGGTCGTTACCTTCGACAAATGGCCCTATGACCGTCCCGTGATCGTGCTTTCGAAACAACTCGCCGGGACTGGGGTGCCCGCGGAGCTGAAGGGCAAGCTGCGGTTTTCCGGTCTTGATCCACGGAAATTGCTGGAGGATCTGGAGGGACGAAACGTTCGCCGGGTTTATGTCGACGGCGGAATGGTGATACAGTCATTCCTCAGGGCCGGACTGATCCATGACATGGTCATCACGACCATCCCGGTTCTGATCGGCGGAGGGAGGCCTTTGTTTGGTGAATTGGCGCAGGACATTGAGCTGGAACTGGTGTCCAGCCGAAGCTTTCCTTCCGGCTTGGTTCAATCTGCGTACCGCTTGGCGCGGTGACACGTCTGTGGCGGACAATGCCGGCCTGCCTTTGTCCCACCAGCCACCTTTTCTTCTGATGCTCAAAAAGCGATCTGGTCCCGCTGCAAACCGGGACCTAGATCGCTTTCCTTTTGCACACCCACAGTCGGAAGGCTCGATGACACTTCCATTTTCATCCCGACTTCGTTCAAATCGGCGGGGCGATGGTGACCACGGTGCGCATGTCCGTGATCGCCCTGATGCCGTGCGGCACGGCAATGTCGCAGACGAGAACATCACCGGTTTTGGCCGGCAGGGTTCCTTCCTTGGCCAAGAATTCTCCCTCGCCTTCGAGGATGAGAATGGAAAGCTGGCCCTCGATGTCATGGGAATGGATGGGCAATTGCTGCCCAGCCTTGAAGTTGAAGTTCAGGATCTTGAAATAGGGCGATTCGTGGACCAGAAGCTTCTTGAGGCCCAGGTCGTTGAACCCGTTTGCTTCGAACAGATTGACTTTTTTCATGATGCATCTCCTTGCGGCTGTTGCCGAACACGATCACGCCTGCCCGCAGGCAATGCGGAAATCCGGTTGTACATGTACTTTGTGCGCTTTCAGCCCCGTGTCAACCGGCATCCGAAAATTGACCCGGCCGGGAACGGTTTGGAAGCACGCCCCGACGGGTCGGACGACTGCCCGCTGCTGCACTGGATCCTGAGAGTCCGGTCGAGCGCTGCGACTCCTTGAAACTTTTGAAATTGCATCATCAGCTGCGCTATGATACTTTAAAAATTGAAGAATCATCATGTAATATCAGCGAAAAAGGATTGCCATGTCGAAGTTGTATTTATGCGGCTGTATTTTCTTTGTCTTGCTCCAGCTACAAGCATATCCCTGTTTTGCTCAAGAATACCATGGCCAGACGCATGGTCAAATGCATGGCGAAAAACCTCAATTCTCAAATCCTGCCGTTGGGTGGAATCAAGTCGCATCGATGGTTACGCAGAAGCTTGGTCCACAAATGCAGACTCGGGTGATGTCCATGATGCACATAGCCATGTATGACGCAGTTGCCGGGTTTGAATCGAATTATCCCATGTTCGTCATGGAGAAAGTTATACCAGCGACAGGCGATGCCCCCATGGCTGCATTGCATGCCGCAGCCTTTAATGTTTTACATGAAGTTTTGTCGAACGAACATGCCAAAAGTATCGCCAAAGCCCAATACGAAGCGCAGCTGTCGGGCATTCGCGACGGAGAGGATAAAAATTTCGGCCTGGAGTTTGGCAGAAGGGTTGCGGACGCACTACTCGCAACCCGCAAGGATGACGGCGCCAAAGCTGCGCTGGAGGAGCCGTGCGAGGATGGTCTGCGCGCCGGACAATGGCGTCGCACCGGCACCGGTGAACCCCTAGCGCCCGGCTGGGGCAGGGTCAGGCCATGGACTCTGGAAAACCTCGATGCGTATGACGCCTATGCTCCGCCGGCTCTTGAAAGCTCGGAGTATGCAGATGCCTACAGGGAGGTACATGCGCTCGGGGCCAAAGGCTCGACGACGCGTTCTGAAGATCAGACTGCGTCTGCGGAGTTCTGGAAGTTCCATGTGCCGATGATCTGGAACGCGCTGGCCAGGGACATTGCCAATCGGGAGAATCTGTCCCTTGTCGAAAGCGTCAGGTTGTTCGCCATGCTGGACACGGCCATGGCCGAAGCATCCATCGTCGGGTGGAAATTGAAGTACGGTCACAAGTTTTGGCGGCCGGAGACGGCAATCCCGTTGGGGGATACCGACGGCAACGAGATGACGACGGCCGATGCCGGATGGGTTCCGCTCCTGCCTTCTCCCCCGTTTCCCGAATACGTGAGCGGTCACAGCATCACGAGCGGAGCCGCTGCAAGCATACTGGCGCACTTCATGAAGTCCGATGATTATGAATTCGAGTTGTCTGTTATGGATGGCAAGCTGAAACGCCGGTTTTCGAGTTTCCGCGCCGCTGCGGAAGAGGCAGGACTGAGCCGCATATACGGCGGCATACATTTCGGCTTTTCGAATCGGGACGGCCTTGCCATCGGAAAATTGCTGGGTGACCGTGTCGCTGAGGCATTTGCCCGCCCGCTCTAAGGGAGTTTGGCCGAATTTTCTGCATCGAATGCATGCACTTCTTTCCATGGGGAAGGAACATGAGAAAAATCATCCTGCTGATTTCAATCCCGTTATTGTTGCTGACGGGATGCGCGTCCAAGAACATTCCTCTGAGGCATGATGTCGCAATTTCCCAAGACACGGAACGCATCGCGTACAACGTGGCAGGGGAGGGCAAAACCGCGCTGGTCTTCGTCCACGGCTGGAGCTGCGACGCACGGTACTGGCAGAAGCAGGTCACTGCGTTCGCGGACGACTATCAGGTCGTGTCTCTCGATTTGGCGGGCCATGGACATTCGTCGGCGGACAGGCTTGCATGCACGATGGCGTCCTTTGCCGATGACGTCAGATCGGTCATCGACAAGGAACGGATCGAGCGGGCGATCCTCATCGGACACTCCATGGGCGGCGCCGTCATTGCCGAAGCGGCCAGGCTGATGCCTGAAAAAGTGATCGGCATCATAGGGATCGACACCTTCCAGAATGTCGGCGAACGCCATCCTCAGAAGTACATCGACGACATGGTCGCGCCGTTCGACGCCGATTTCATAAACGCCACCCGGAATTTTGTTGCCGCGATGTTCCCGCAGGGGGCCGACCCCCGATTGGCGAACTGGGTTCGCGAGGACATGTCGTCGGCCCCGAAGACAGTCGGGTTGAGCTCCTTCCGGAACTACCTGCAGCAATATGTCAACGGAGAAGCCGCCCAGGTGTTCGACGACGTCCGAATCCCCGTCGTCTCGGTAAACGCCAGGCTCTGGCCGACGGAACCCGAGGAGAACAGGAAGCGTATCGCGGACTATCAACTCTATTATATCGATGGGACGGGACATTTTCCGATGCTTGAAAAGCCCGAAGAGTTCAATGCGCTCTTGAGAAAGGCCATCCATTCCGTTGAGGCCAAAGGGGGCACAGACATGTAGCCTTTCGCCTTCCTGCGGCGTGCGGTGACTGTCCCCGAATCTTGAACCATGGGATATGGAACGCCACGTGGACTTGGCTCGTGATCGAAGATTGTCCGGCAGTCGCAAGACGGCAGGGGTGAGCTATTTCCAGTTATTTCCGAGATGGAGACGCCTGGTTTTTCTGGCCGCAGGAGGGCGTTCTCTTGGCCGCGGCCGTGTTGTTGAGCGCCCCTACGTGCAGCGCGGGGGACCACCCGAAAGGGCGGTCCCTACCGCGATCGTGATTGGCCGGTTGGACACTATCTCCTTGCGGACCTGCGAGTGAAATATCCGAGGCCCGCAAGCCCGGCGCCCAGCAGCAGGAAGGTGGAAGGTTCGGGCACCACCGGATTCACTACTGAACTGCAGATTATGTTTTCGAGAGTGGTCGCGACATCGCCTGTTCCTGCGGAATCATCGACAAATCCGCCGCCTGCAAAGTTGAAATTGTAACCGCCTCCCGCGCCACCCATGGCCATGATCCGGAACAGGTCAACCACACCGGCAAACGGATCATTTGTTACCCACGAGAAGAGTAAGACGTCATTGGCAATTGCAGCCTGATTGGCAGCATATGCGGCATCCCAATCGGTCTGGCTTACCGGCTGACCATTATCTGTTCCCTCATCGCCGATAGTTACGATAGCCCTGTAGTAATCCTGGCCGACTCCGGCATCATTGACCCACCACGTACCGGAGAGCGCACTGGCAGCCGCTGCAGCAGCCCAGCCATTGTCTTCTTGATGGTTGACAGATCCGCTCCACGACTGAGACAAAACAGTTTCATTGAATACTGTTCCAGATGAAGTGGTTATTCCCATAAATCTTGCCCTTACGTACACATCGCATTCAGGGCACTCCAAATCATTGATGGCTGTTTCAGCCACGCTTGCGATTGAAGCGATGTCGTCAGACATGCTTCCACTCGTGTCGATGATAAAAATAATATCCAGGATGTCATCCGCAGCTTCCTTGCTCAACGCATCACCACCGATAATCGTGCTCGCCCCACCAATGCCAGGGCCTAACAGCAGGCACGAAAAAACAAAAGCTAACATGATTCTTTTCATGATACCCCCCTTATCTGCGTGGTTGTTCAATTATATCAGAATCATTTAGCATAAGATATGCCAGTGGATAACATGAGTGAATTCCACAAAATATTGCCGAAAGATTTGAATTGCGAACGTGTTGTGTCAAGATTTCCGACAGCGTTGTCGGAATATCCTGACTGCGGACAACGGCACCTCCAATCCTCGTGAGGACTGCAGAGCCCATCTGGCCTTGCCGCGGAAGCACCCGCGTTCAAGAGCGTACGGGCTCCCGATCCGGGCAGATCCGGAGCGATGTTTGATTCAGGTCGAGGCGAACGGCAGAAGCAGCATCTGTCGTGGCCAGACCGGCAGGCCTATCGAGAAAGGGGGGAACTCTGACGAAATGCCGCCAAAGCGACGCAGACTGACTGGAATGATGCCGTTGAAGCAAGAACTGCCGAAGGAGTCAAACTGACCCTCAACGACAGTTCACGGATGTATCATTTTTCAGCTAATTTTTTTTCACTCCCGATAAATCGATAGATCACAGCGCCAAGGACCGCGCCGAGGATTGGGGCCACCCAGAAGAGCCACAGCTGCGAGATTGCCCAGTCACCGACAAACACGGCAACCCCGGTGCTGCGGGCGGGGTTCACGGAGGTGTTCGTAACCGGAATGCTTATCAAATGGATGAGCGTCAGGCACAGGCCGATCGCTATCGGCGCAAAACCTTTCGGCGCTCTTTCGTCTGTCGCCCCGAGGATGACGAGCAGGAACATCATGGTCATGACCACTTCCGTCACAAGGGCCGCCGACAAACCGTACCCGCCGGGGGAATGAACGCCGTACCCGTTCGAGGCGAAACCTGCGGTGAGATCGAAGCCTGCCGTGCCGCTGGCGATGATGTAGAGGATTCCCCCTGCAGCAACTCCGCCCAGGACTTGCGCGGCAATGTAGGGAGGAAGGTCCTTTGCGGGGAAGCGGCCACCGGCCCACAGCCCGACCGATACCGCCGGGTTGAGATGACAGCCGGATATGTGTCCGATGGCAAAAGCCATGGTGAGCACTGTCAGGCCGAATGCCAGCGAGACCCCGAGCAACCCGATGCCGACATTTGGGAATGCGGCAGCCAAAACGGCACTGCCGCACCCGCCGAGCACCAGCCAAAACGTCCCGATAAATTCCGCGGCATACCTCTGCATCTCGCCCTCCTCTGGTTTGATGTTGAACCGCAAACTCTGTCCCGGCGAACGGCAGGTGCGTCGAGCCGTATTCCGCAGAGCCGTCTCGCAGTCATCCGGAGTCCGTAACGCGTAACCTGCACGCTATCCGGAAAGCATCTGTTCATTTAAGCAATTTTAACACCAAAATCCCCGCCGCAGACGGCGCGGACAATCGGCGCAATTTCAGGAGGTTTTGAAGGCTCGACTGCTCGGATGTTTTTTTGGAAACGAAGGGAGCATTGAGGCGAGGATGGGGAAATGTCTTTCTTCCCGCATCCGTACGGCGGAAATCATGGAGCGGATAAAAAGAGATCGGGCCGACCCTTGAACTCGGCCAAGCGAAGCCGGTTACGTCGCCCGGGACTGCTTGCCGCTCATGGACTCGATGCGGACGCGCACGACCCGGGTGGCGGCGAGGGTGCGCTCGGGGATCGGGAAGACGCAGGGCGCCTCGTACTTTACGGCCAGGGCCTTGAGCGTTTCGGTCTTGAGGGTGTCGTCGTCCACCAGGGCGGCGATGCCGGTGCCGCAGACGCTGCGGTAGCGGGTCGTCGTGTTCTCCACGCGGATGTCCACGGCGGCGCAAAAGGCCACCCTGGGGTCGCGCCCGATGAGGTCGAGCTTGCGGCCTTCGGGGGCGCAGTGGATGAAGATGCCGTCCCCGTGCAGGACGAAGTTGAAGGGCAGGACGTAGGGGAATTCCCCGGTGTTGAACGCCACGGAGACGACGTCCGCTTCCCGCAGTATTTCGTACATGGCGGACGGGTCCGTGATTTCGCGATCCTTTCTTCTCATGGGGGCATGCTCCTGGAAACGCGGGGCGTTCTTCCGGCCGCGCCGGGCCTCAGGCCTTCCGGACGAACTCGGATTTGAGCTTCATGGCGCCGATGCCGTCGATCCTGCAGTCGATGTCGTGGTCTCCGTCGACCAGCCTGATGTTCTTGACCTTCGTCCCGACCTTGACCGTGGACGACGAGCCCTTCACCTTCAGGTCCTTGATGACGGTCACGGTGTCGCCGTTCTGGAGGGGCGTGCCGTTGGCGTCCTTGACGATCTTTTCGTCCTGGCCGCCGTCCTCTACCGCGTCTTTGGCCCACTCGTGGCCGCATTCCGGGCAGACGAAGGCCATGCCGTCATCGTAGGTATATTCGGAGCCGCACTTGGGGCAGGGGGGGAATTCGCTCATTTCGGTATCCTTGGGATGGTTGTGTGCGCGACATTGTCGCGAACGGAAAAACAGCGCTTACCGCTAGCCGCTCGAAGCCGGGGCGGTCAATGCGCAAAACCGGCCGTCTTGGACCGCCAGGTCAGGCAGGAGATGGAAGGGACGATTCAGCTTATCGAGGTGATTTATGTTGGAACCCACGAAAAAGCCCCATATTGAGTTGTTGCATGTCAGCTGTCCGCAGGGTGTTTATGCCGAAGTGATCAAGATGCTCGAAGGGTATGACTGCCACGTGGAAAGGGCCGTTCCCGCCGACGAGCTTCTGGATCAGACACCGGGGACCATGCTTCGTGGCGCCCGCTTCAGGGAAGACATGACGCAGGTGCAGCTGGCCGAGGCCTCGGGGATTCCACGGCGGCACATTTCCGACATGGAGCACAACCGGCGCCCCATCGGCAAGAAGGCCGCCCGCAAGTTCGCTGAAGTGCTGAAAGTCGATTACAGGGTGTTCCTCTGAGTGTCGGGATTTCCCGACTCGGCAGGAGATGCCCCGGCTCGTCCATCGAACTGAATTTCTCCTGGGGCCCTGACCAACCTCATCGAACGTATCGGTGAGGTTTTCCTGAATTTGCAGACCAAGGGTGAAAACGGACGGTCTTTCTCAATGCTCGATCGCCAAAGCCGCCTCGTGGACCCCGATATCGACCCGTCCTCATCCGCGACCCAAAAAGCTTCCGATCCGGCGGGCCTGCCTGTAAGCAATTCATCAGGCCGGCAAGTTCGGGAAGTACGTGGGGCGGGTCGACCTGCTCCTTGAAGGGGGCCGGGTGCGCCTGGCCGGTGCGTCTCTCCTGCCCGTGAACCTGGACGGCGAGGCGGTCCCCGAGGACCAGGCCATGCTGGCCCTGCTGGCGCCGTTCCAGGAGAAGGGGCAGGACGCCCTGCGCACGGTCATCGGCCACGCCGCCGGTGATTTCCCCGCCGACCGCGCCGTCATGCGCAGCGTCCAGACCGCGCTGGGTTCCCTGGTCTGCCGGGCCGTCATGGACAGGACCGGGGCCGTGCGTCGGGAATGAGGACGGGCGGCAATGTTTCCGGCTCCGCGCCGGTCCCGCGTGGGGACTGCCTTGAAATGAAAAAAACCGCCCCGGTTTCCCGGAGCGGTCTGGAACGAGTGCGTCCTTGAGGATTCGCGCAGGACGGTCGGTCAGACGAGCCGCTTGCACCACCGGCACAGCCTCGCGGACGGGGCAATTTCGTTCGCGCAGTGCGGGCAGATCCTGCGGACGGGAGTGGGGGGAGCCTCCTTCCTGATGACGGCGGGCATGAAGCAGGCGGCCGTTGTCGCCAGGGGTCCGAAAAACGCCCCCAGGACCAGCCAGCCGACGGGACTCCTGCCCTTGGCGCCGGCCACGATCGCGGCGCAGGCCCCCACGGCGACCCAACCTATCACGTAAAACATCACGTCTTCATCTCCTTCGTTACGATGCGGCGCTGCGCAGCGGCTCGCGACGTCATACATGCGTGTATGTCGACTAACCGTGTCTGGATTGAAGGTCAAGATTGTCATACGCGGCCATGGCACATGCGACCGGCGGGGGCGCCAGCCGCAGGTCGAAGGTCCGGCGCAGCTCCGGGGCCGTCACGATGCGCGCGCCCACGTTCATGGCCTCAAGGCGCCCCCGCACGCTCGCGCAGGCGTCGGCGTTGAGCATGGAGATGAAGACGGCGTCGGGCGCCATGCCCGGGATGGCCCCGGGCGGCACGATGGGAACGCCGCCCAGGCTGCCGCCCCATTTTGACTCGTGGCTGTCGCAGTACGCCTTGACCGTGATGTCGCCGTGCAGCAGATTGGCGACCATGCGCCCGCCTTGCCCCACGCCCCAGATGATCACGTTATTCATGTGAGTTTCCGTCCTGGAAAAAAAATGTTTCGTCAACAGACAGCGCGATAGCGCCATCGGCTTCGGGACGTCAAAGGCGATGCTTTCCCGGCGTCACCTTCGCGCCCGTCTGAGGACCGCAGCGCCGTTCGGGGCTGACGCCGCAGGCTCGGGGTCGTCGGTACGTTCAAGGATGACAATGGTAATAATTTTCCGTAGTGATTGCGTACTACAATATTGTAGCCAAAAACGGCAGTTGCTCAGTGTTTCCCCTTGCTCGCGCATCGGCATCGGGCGATTTCCGAAAGGCCTCGCGGATTCCGGATCCGGTTCGTTCCCCGGTCCCGGGTCCGGTCGCTGCTGAAGGCTGGGCGTCCGCAGCCCGAGCATCAGTTTCATCGTTTCCTGAGGAGATTTCTGGCGATGTACCATCGACGTGTGCGTGTCTGCATCTACGCGGATGCCCCTTGCATCGAGAATGCCCTGAAGGGCGCTGCGGCGCCTGAAAGTCTCGAATATGTCATCGCCACGTCCCGGACTCCCGATGTGAGCCTGGCCAGGGAATGCTCCGTCATCATTTTCAATCTTCCGTATGACGACGCAGTCATCCGCAGCATACACGATGCGCGAAACGAGGATTCGATTTTCGTGGTCTGTGCCGACAGCGGCGAAGCGGACGTCGCCGCCGCAGCGTATCGATGTTATGACGAGTTGTGGCTCAAGCCTTTGGACGAAGAGAAGATCGCATTTTTCTTCGGCCGGATTGCAGGGCGCATGAAAAGAAAAGAGGACGCCTGGCTCACGGATGTCTGGCTGGAGACGCTCATCGACAGCCTGCCCGACCTCATCTGGTTCAAGGACGCCCGGGGCGCCCATCTTCGGGTCAACGACAGCTTCTGCGATGCGGTCGGGAAGACCAAGGCGGACATCCGCGGCCGCGGGCATTACTACATATGGGACATCGAACCAGACGAGTACGCCAGAGGCGAATACGTCTGCCTCGAATCCGAGGAGATCGTGCTGCGCGAGAAGAAGAACTGCCTCTTCGACGAGATCGTCAAGATCAAGGACTCCTTTCGCAAGTTCAAGACCTACAAGTCGCCCGTATTCGACCGCGACGGCCGCGTCCTCGGAACGGTCGGCGTGGCGCGGGACGTGACGGATCTGCAGAATCTGCAGATCGAAATGAACATTCTTTTTGAGAGCCTGCCCTTCGGCGTGATCGCGACCGACAAGGACCAGCGCATCACGGGGATGAACCAGAAATCCCTGGCCTTGTTTTCGGAGCGGGCCGGCAGCCTTCTCGGGAAGAATGTTGACGTCATGCTCCGCGGCTACAAAGAGTGTTCTTCACAGGAAGAATGTTGGATTGAAAATTCGAGAGACGAAACGTATCTTTTTACAAAAAAGAGCGTCCTCAAAATACAACAAGAAAATCTGCTCGATGTTTTTGGCGATTTTGCCGGATACATCTATTTGTTCATCGATGTTACAGAAGATTATCACCAGAAGAACAAGCTCATCACCGACGCAAATACGGATTATTTGACAAAATTATACAATCGACGAAAACTGCATGATTTTTTGAGGGTCACGTCGTGCATGTCCGGAACGTCATTGATTCTTGCAGACATCGATAATTTCAAACAGATCAACGACAAGTATGGTCATGATGAAGGCGACAGAATACTTGTGGCGTTTTCGGATATTCTTCGGAATACTTTCAGCCCGGAGAGCATTTTCCGTTTGGGCGGCGATGAGTTTGCCATAATTCTGTCCGGCCCCGGCTCATCGGATGAACGCATCCCGGAATCGGCGCAGCATGCCGCGCAGAAAATCATCTCGGAACTCGAAGCGCTTTCCCTGCACGACGATCTTTCCGTGAGCATCGGCATTGCGACGGCGACTTGCGGCGATGAAGATTTCGGATCGCTGTTCAAGAAAGCCGATATCGCGCTCTACGACTCGAAATGCGCGGGCAAGAACACATGGACCGTCTACCGGCGGTCATGACCTCCGGATCACGCCTCGCACACACCTCCCGCAACATCCTCTTCGGCGGAAACAGCGGGCTCGACAGACAAGGAAAGGACAACGTGGATCAGTGTACGGTGCTTATCGTCGGCCGCGGCAAGCTCGCGGCCGAACTGCTGCAAGGGCTGAACGGTCCGGGGATTGCCTGCGTTCTCCCGTGGGGTGAACGGGACGCCGCGGGGAGCGGATCGCGCATGGTCGTCCATGCCGGCTCCGGACGCGAACTGGTCGATGTCTTCGAATTCTGTTCGGCCACTGGGTCCATCCTGCTCGACCTGTCCACGGCAGGGTCGCGGTACCCGGACGCTCCCGCCTTCCCGGTCGTCGTCTGCCCCAACGTGAACATGCCGATGCTGTCCTTCATGGCCATGGTCAGGCAGTCCGCAGGACTTTTCCGGGGCCTCGACATCGGCATTTCCGAATCCCACCAGGCCGCCAAGAAGACGAGCCCCGGCACGGCCGTCCATCTGGCCCGCTCCCTGGGCGTCCCCGAGGAGGCCATCCGCTCCGAGCGCGACCCTCAGGTCCAGCGCGAGGTCCTGGGCATCCCCGAGGAATTCCTGGACCGCCATGCGTACCACGAGATCGTCATCAGGGACGCGCAGGTCGAGATACGCATGCAGACCCGGGTGCTCGGCAAGTCGGCCTATGCCTCGGGCCTGTCGCGGGTCATCGGCATCGTCTCCGCGAAGCGCCCCGGACCGGGCTGCCACGACGTCGTCGACCTGCTCATGGACGGCGCCTAGCCGGCCGAAAGCGCCTCGCCCGCCGGAGCGGCAGATGAAAAGAGGGTTCCCGTCCATCGACGGAAACCCTCTTTTTCTTCCGGCGCGGCGAAACGCTACGCCACGGCCGTCTTCAGCGCCTCCCGGCTGAAGGGCAGCTCCCGCAGCCTGACGCCCGTGACCGCGAAGACTGCGTTGGCCACGGCCGGGGCCACGGGGGGCAGGCCCGGTTCGCCGATCCCGCCGACGGGATGCCGGCTTTCGGCGATGAAGACCTCCACGGCCGGAACCTCCTTCATGCCGAGCAGACGATACTGCCCGTAGCCCGACGTGGCCACGCCGCCCTTGGCGAAGCGGACGCGCTCGTGCAGGGCGATGCTCAGGCCCATGACCACGCCGCCCTCCATCTGGGCGACAATGGCGTCGGGGTACACGGCCGGGCCGCAGTCCACGGCGCAGACCACCCTGTGCACGGCGATGACCCCGGTCCTGCCGTCCACCGAGACCTCGGCCATCTGGGCCACGGACGAGCCGAAGCACTCGGTCACGGCCACGCCCCGGCCGCGACCCGCCGGGACGGGTCCGCCCCAGCCGGCCTTTTCCGCCAGCAGGGACAGGGTGCGGTAGGGGCGGGAACCATTTTTCATGAGCCCCAGGCGGAACTCCACGGGGTCCTTCCCGGCCGTGTGGGCCAGTTCGTCCATGAAGGACTCCACGGTGAAGCAGTTGAAGGAATTGCCCACGGACCGCAGCCAGCCCACGGGGATGGGCAAGTCGGGGATGGCGTACTCGATGCGGCGGTTGGGGACGACGTAGGGCATGCCCTCGACGCCCTCCACGGACGTCGGGTCGAGGCCGTTCTGCACGGCCGAGGGCCACAGGCGGGACATGATCGACGACGAGACCAGCCTGTGGGACCAGGCCACGAGGTTGCCGCCGCCGTCCAGCCCGCCGCTGATGCGGCAGACGCTGGCCGGGCGGAAGACGTCGTGGGCGAACTCGTCGCCGCGCGTCCAGACGACCTTGACCGGGCGCTTCAGGGCCTTGGATAGGCTGACGGCCTCGGTGACGACCTCGATTTCGCCGCGGCGGCCGAACCCGCCGCCGCAGGGCGTGGTCATGACCTCGACCTTTTCGGGCGGCAGGCCGCAGATCCTCGCCCCCTCGTCCTGGGCCGCGGTCTGCCCCTGGGTGGGGGCCCAGATGCGGCAGCGGTCCTTTTCCACATGCGCGGTGCAGTTGGTCGGCTCAAGCTGGGCGTGGGCCACGTAGGGCACGGTGTAGGCCGACTCGACGACCGTCGCGGCCGCGGACAGGGCCTCGGCGACGTTGCCGGCGTCCTCGGCCACGGCGGCCGGGCCGTCCAGCTTCGCCAGGAGTTCCGCGGTGACGGCCTCGTCGTTCAGGTTCGGACGGGTGCCCTCGCTCCAGCTGATCTTCAGGGCGTCCCGTCCCTGCAGGGCCGACCACGTCGATTCCGCGCAGACCGCCACGGCGTCGCCCACGGGGATGACGTCCAGCACGCCCCGAACCTGCCGTGCCGCGTCGGCGTCCACGGCCAGCGGCCTGGCCCCGAAGCGCGGCGGGCGCGCCAGCACGGCGGTGCACATGCCGGGCACCCGAAAGTCGAAACCGAAGGCGGTGCGGCCCTGGACCTTGTCCTCCATGTCCAGGCGCCGCCTCAGGGTGCCGATGACGGCGTAGTCCGCAGGGTTCTTGAGAAGCGGGTCGGCGGGCACCGGCAGCGCGGCCGCTCCGGCGGCCAGCTCTCCGTACCCGAGGCTGCGGCCGTCGGGAAGGCGGACCTTGCCCGCTGCGGTCGTGCAGGTCGCCGGGTCGACGCCCCATTGCTTTGCCGCCGCCTGCACGAGCATCAGCCGCGCCGCGGCCCCGGCCTTGCGCAGCATGTCCCAGCGGTGCCGGATGCTGGTGCTGCCGCCGGTGGCCTGCATGCCCCATTCGGGGTCCTTGAAGGGTTCGGCGGCCAGGGCCGTCCTGACGCGGACGAAGTTCCAGTCGGCGTCCATCTCGTCTGCGATGATCATGGCCATTCCGGTGTGTGTGCCCTGTCCCAGGTCCGTCTGCCCGACCCACACGGTCACGTTGCCGTCGGCGTCAAGCTCGACGAAGGCGTGCGGGCGGAACGGAGCAGCCGGCGCGGCCGCCCCGGTGGAGACGTTCATGAGCACCAGCGCCCCGGGAGTGATGGCGACGGCCAGGACCAGGAGGCCGCCTTTCAGGAAACAGCGTCGTGACATGTCTTCGCTCATGGCTTCTCCTCCCTCATCCTTCCGGCGGCCCGGCGCATGGCCGGGATGACGCGCGGGTGCGAGCCGCAGCGGCAGGCGACGGCGTCCATGGCCGCGGCCATCTCCCCGTCCGGGAGGTCCGGTCTGGCGGTCAGGACGTCGACGGCCTGCAGCATCATGCCCGGCTGGCAGTAGCCGCACTGCGGCACCTGCAGCTCGGTCCAGGCGGCCTTCACGGGATGGTCGGCCGGCAGGCCCTCGATGGTCAGGATTTCGCTGCCCTGGACGCTCTCGACGGGCGTGACGCACGACCGCTCGGCGCGGCCGTCCACCAGCACGGTGCAGACGCCGCACACCCCCTCGCCGCAGCCGTACTTGACGCTGGTCAGCCCCAGGTCGTCCCGCAGCACCCACAGCAGGGGCGTGCCCGGGTCTGCGTCAACTTCGTGGACCGTTCCGTTCACCTTCAACGAGATCATGTCGCCTCCCTTGGCTGTCGTGGACCGAGGCCGGCGGTCGGAAGCCGCCGGGAACCTGCGACCGTATTGGGTCAAAAAACGGTTTTGGTCAAACATCGGCGCGAAGATTCGCGAATCACTGCGGAACGAGTTGTCCTCACGTCGGGAATGGCCTAATCTGGCGCAACGAGGAGGTGCCCCATGACAACGGATAAAAGCGCCGTCATCGACGGACTGCTGGCCATGCTGCAGCACAGGGACGGTCTGGTGCGGCAGAAGGGGAGGAGACTCCTGGTCGAGGAGGGCGGGGCGGCCGTGCCCGGCCTGTGCCGGATCCTGCTGAACTCCCCGTCCAAGGACGCCCGCTGGGGCGCGGCCAAGGCCCTGGGCGAGATCCTCGACCCGGACTCCGTCCCGGCCCTGCTCGACGCCCTGGAGGACCGCAACTCCGACGTGGCCTGGCTGGCTGCCGTGGCCCTGAAGGGGCTCGGCCGCGAGGCCTGGAAACCGGTCCTGCAGCGCCTGGTCGAGCGCGGCGTGGACAGCGTGGCCGTGCGCGACGGCGTCCACCACGTCTTCGTGGGCCAGAAATTCGACAGGTACGAGGAACTCTTCGCCACCGTCGTCCGTTCCCTGGAATTCGGCGAACTCGACGAGGCCGGGAGCATGGCCGCGGCCGAAATCCTGAAAAGGATGCTGAACGACCTCTGGCAGGAATGCCGGGACATGGGAGAAGGGGACGATCCGGGCTGAAATTCACCGGATTTTCGGAAACGGGTTGACAGGCCGGGGGCACTTCAGCTTCTCTCCGGTCGGCCTCCATCCGTAACGGACCCTGACCATCCCCCCCGGAGCATCATATGACCGACATCGTCATCCGCCCCATCGGTGTCATCCATTCCCCGTTCACCGACCGGACCAATATGCCCATACAGCCCTGCGGCGCCCGCGACACGGCCGGGACCGTCGTCGTGGACGAGACGCTGGCCCCGGGCCTGCGCGACCTGGAAGGTTTTTCACACATCTACCTGCTGTACCATTTTCACATGAGTCAGGGCTTCGACCTGACCGTGGTCCCCTTCATGGAACCGGCCGAGCGGGGGCTCTTCTCCACCCGCGCCCCCCGGCGGCCGAACCAGATCGGCCTGTCCGTGGTGCGCCTGCAGCGGGTGGAAGGCAACGTCCTGCACATCCTGGGCGTCGATGTCCTCGATGGCACGCCCCTGCTGGACATCAAGCCCTATTTCCGGGCCTTCGACGTCTTTCCCGACGCCGTGAGCGGCTGGGCCGAAGCGCATCAGGACAAGGCCGGGGACGTTCGTTCGGACGGGCGCTTCGCAGACCCCAGGGGCTGATCTCCGCGGCGAAGGCGCAGGAGTCGTCGCCTTTGCGCGTTCGGACATGCGACATGCAAAAGACGCCGTTCTTGCGCGAGTTTATTTTGCCATTGCGGCCTGTTCTTTGCTATCTTGTGTCCAAACCCCGGAGGACACCATGGAACGCACCGAACAATCCGTGAAGATCATGGTTGAAGACGTCGAGCTGACCCTCCATCCCCTCGATTCCGTTGACGTGGGCCTGACGCCGGCAGGGTTCGACCTTGTCCGCAGGGCCGCCTTTTCCATTCTCGGCGGGCGGATGCCCGTCGCCAACCTGGAGGAACTTTCCTTCCACCAGATCCTGGCCATGTTTTCGGACCTCGTCTGCTGGGAAGAGGCCTCCGGCAGGCTCTTCATGTGCGCGGACCTGCCCGGCCGGTGCTACTGCCTGCCCATCCCGGCGGAGCACTGGCGCGTCCTGACCAAGGGGCAGACCTTTCATTGACCGAGCCTGGCGGACGGCGCGGAAAACCGAAGTCCCGCCGCACCCTCGACGGTCGGCGATTCAGGAAGGGCCCCTGCAGCGGGCCCTTTCTTTTTCTTGGGTTTCGGGCCGCTTTGGCGTAGCGCCCCATGGACGATGTCCACAGAACCGGGCCGGGATGAAAAGCCCTGCCTCAAGCGGAGAAAGCACATGAAATCCGTCTGCGTATTCCTGGGATCGAGCGCCGGCAACCATCCGGCCTACGAGCGCGCCACGGCAGACCTGGGCCGCGAACTGGCCCGGCGCCGGATCACCTGCATCTACGGCGGCTCCCGCACGGGGCTCATGAAGACCCTGGCCGACAGCGTTCTCGAAGCCGGCGGCGAGGTCGTCGGCGTGACTGTTCAGCTCCTCAAGGACAAGGAGGAGTTCCACCGCGGCCTGACGCGTCTGCACGTCGTGCCGACCATGCACGAGCGCAAGAACCTCATGATCGAACTGTCCGACGCCTTTCTGGCGCTGCCCGGCGGCATCGGCACCCTGGACGAGCTCTTCGAGGTCTGCACCCTGCGCCAGCTCGGCTTTCATTCCAAACCCTGCGGCCTGCTCAACGTGCACGGCTTCTTCGACCCCTTGCGGGACATGCTGGGGAAGACCGAAAGGGAAGGGTTCATGAAACGGCCGGTTCAGGACGCCCTCGACGTGGCCGAGGATCCGGCCGAAATTCTGGACATGCTGCGGCGCGGAATTCCATCCCTTCCGTAACTGGCGAATGTTACGATTTTTATCCGAAAAATTGCTGCACAAAGGTTGTCCTCTTCGCACGGGACGGGTTATGAGCTTTTTCGACGTCACCCAGGATCGGCGCAGGAATGGCGTTCATGCCGAACTGCGCTGACGATTCGGCTCAAAACGAACTTGATGAGGAGAGCGTGGGACGGGTTCAACGATTGTTCGCCCTTTGCGTGGCCGGAGCCCTGGCGCTCATGGCGATGCTTCTCTTCCAGCCCGGCAGCGATGACGCCCTCGGGCGGCTGCGGAAGACGGGCGTGGTCCGCATCGGATACGCGATCGAAGCGCCGTTCGCCATCCTGGGCGACGCCGGCGAGGTCACCGGCGAAGCTCCGGAGATCGCCCGTCACATGGTAGAAAGCCTCGGCATCAACCGCATCGAGTGGCATCAGATGGATCTGGGCGGCCTCATCCCCGAACTGCGGGCGGGACGCATCGACGTCATCGCCTCAGGTCTCTTCATCACCCCCGATCGTTCGGGCAAGGTCCTTTTTTCCCGGCCCAGCATGGCCGTGCGCCAAGCTATGCTGGTGCCTGCGGGCAATCCCCGCGGCCTCCGTTCCTACAGGGAGATTGCGGGCCGTCCGGATGTCATCGCCGCTGTCCTGGCGGGTTCCGTCGAAGACATGTTCATGACGCGCCTCGGCGTGGCCGACGCCCGTCTGCTGCGTGTTCCCGACGCCCTGACGGGTCGCAGGGCCGTGGAGACGGGCCTGGCCTACGCGCTGCTGCTCTCGGAGCCGAGCCTGCGGTGGATGCTGTCGCGCGGCGAGCCCGGACGGCTTGAAGTGGCCGTTGACGAGGAGCAGGAATCAGGCTTGCCCGCGTTCGCCTTCAGACTGGACGAGCCGGAACTCCGGGATGCCTGGGACGACGCCCTGGCGGCATATCTGGGGTCCGCAGGGCACCTCGCCATGCTGGGTTCCCTCGGGCTGTCCTGGACCCCGCCCGCAACGCAGAAAACCGGAGAATGAATATGCCGCACAACGACCTGCCCGGAGAATGGCGGCCGTCACGGTGGGTCTTCGCCGCCGTGCTGCTGGCCCTGTGCAGCGTGGGCCTGCTCGCCTGGATGCATTGGGTGCAGACCTCGGCCCTGAGGCAGACCACGGCCTATCTCGGCGAACTGCGCCAGGCCAGGATCGACCTGGCCAAAGGGTTCATGCAGGCCAGCCTCGGCGCAGACCCGCAGTCCCCCTTCAGTCATGATGCCGGAATGACCTTGCTGCGTCAGGCCTTGCGGTCCTTCGAAGCGTCGGTGGAGCGGCTGGACCCGGCCGACGCGGCGGAAACCGAACAGTTTGCCAGCAGCATCCGGAGCTTCGGCCAGCTCCTTCAGGACTGGCGGGGAGGTGCGAGACAGGACCCGCGGCTGGCCGTGTCCCTGCGCATCGCCCACACCGGCCTCGAAATGCGGGCGGCCGAGATCGACGCGCTGCTGCAGGAACGGATCGAAAGCCTGACCGGCAGGGCCCGCCGCACGTATGTCGTCAGTCTGGCCGGCTCCCTGCTGGCCCTGGCCGTCATCCTGGGCATCGTCCTCACCGCGGTGCGCAAGGAGCGCGCGGCCCTGCACGAACGCATCCGGCAGGGCAGGGCCCTCGAGGACAGCGAGGCGCGCTTCAGGGACATGTTCCTCAAGGCGCCCGTGGCCATGGCCATGGTCGACGGGGCAGGGCGCATCACCGCCGGCAACAGGAGTTTCGAGCAGCTTTTCGGATACACCCTGGACGACGTGCCCGACGTCGCCTCGTGGTGGCCTCTGGCCTTTCCCGATCCCGACGCCCGCTCCGAGGCCATGTCGCGCTGGGAGAGTGCCCTGGAAGAAGGCCGTCGCGTCGGCAGGGAATTCGACGCCGGCGAATTTCGCGTGGCCTGCAAGGACGGCGTGGAGCGCGCTGTCCGGATTTCGGGAATTTTCCTGGAGGAGGGCGTGCTGTCTTCCTTGGTCGACCTCACCCCCCTGCGCCGGGCCGAGACCCAGCTGCGGCTCTGGGCCCAAGCCTTCGAGAACGCCGAATTGGGGCTGGCCATCGTCGACGCCCAAACCGATTCGATGCTGGCCGTCAACCCGGCCTTCGCCCGGCTGCGCGGCTACGAGCCGGCCGAGATGATCGGACTGCCCGTCGCCGCGCTCTTCGCCGAGGACAGGCGCAGCCAGGCACGGGAGATGATCGAGACCCTCAACGCCTCGAACCACGCCGTCTTCGAGAGCGAACACATGGCCCGGGACGGGCGGCGCTTCCCCGTGCTCCTGGACATCACGGTCCTCAGGGACGAAGCCGGCAGGCCCGTGAGCCGGGTCGCCTATGCCCTGGACCTGACCGAACGCAAGCAGGCCGAGGCCGCCCTGGCCGCGGCCCAGGCCGAGGCCCTGGAACAGCAGCGGCAGGCCAGGATTTCCGCCCTGAGTCAAATGGAAGAAGCGCGGAGCGCCCGCGCCAGGGCCGAGGATGCCCTGGCCGCCCTGCGCGAGAGCGAGGAGCGGCTGCAGCTCTTCGTCCGCTACGCTCCCGCCTCGCTGGCCATGTTCGACCGGGAGATGCGCTACATCGCGGTCAGCCGACGCTGGCTGGACGATTACCGCCTGGGCGATCAGGACATCCTTGGAGTGTCCCATTACGAGGTCTTCCCGGAGATCGGCCCGGAATTGATGGAAATCCACCGACGCGGCCTCGACGGCGAGGTCCTGCGCAAGGACGAGGACCGCTTCGAGCGCGCCGACGGCTCAAGCCAGTGGGTGCGCTGGGAAGTGCGGCCCTGGCGCACGATCCGGGGGGACGTGGGAGGCATCGTCATCTTCAGCGAGGACATAACCAGGCAGAAGGAGGCCGAGTCCGACCTCGTCCGGGCCAAGGAGGAGGCCGAAAGCGCCAACCACGCCAAGTCCGAATTCCTGGCCAACATGAGCCACGAGATCAGGACCCCTCTGAACGGCATCATGGGCATGCTCCAGCTCCTCCAGACCACGGCCCCCGACGCGGAGCAGAGCCAATGCATCGCGCTGGCCGTCAGGTCCGCCAACCGTCTGACGCGTCTTCTGGCCGACATTCTCGACATCTCCAGCATCGAGGCCGGGCGGCTGGTGGTGCGGATGGCCGAGTTCTCAGCCACGGAACTGCGCGACTCGGTCATGGAACTCTATTCCAACACGGCCCGCGAAAAGGGCCTGGACCTGAACTGCCGCATGGCCGAAGGCCTGCCGGAGCGCATCGTGGGCGACGAGACGCGGGTCGTGCAGGTCCTCGGCAACCTCCTGGGCAACGCCCTGAAATTCACTCCCCAGGGGAGCGTGAGCCTGGACATGGAGCCCCTGCCGGCGCGGGAGGGTGAGATCCGGCTGCGCTTCACCGTCACCGACACGGGCATCGGCATCCCCGAGCACAACCTCGACCGACTCGGCACGCCGTTCTACCAGGTGGACGGCTCCTACACCCGGGCCTACCAGGGCGCAGGCCTCGGCCTGGCCATCACCCAGCGCCTCGTGCAACTCATGGGCGGCAACCTGGAGATCAGGAGCGTCCCGGGGCAGGGCACGTCCGTCCGTGTGGAACTGCCCTTCGCCGCGCCGGACGCGCGCGTCGAGTCTGCGCCATCCCCGGCCGGACTTCCGGCGACGGGCCGGCCCGTGCGCGTGCTGCTGGCCGAGGACGACAAGATCAACCAGATCGCCACGTCCGCGCTCCTGAAAAAGATGGGACACAGCGTCAGCGTGGCCGAAAACGGCCGGCAGGCCCTGGAACTGCTGGCCGCCCAGGAGTTCGACCTCGTCCTCATGGATATCCAGATGCCCGTCATGACCGGCCTCGAAGCCCTCAAGGCCATCCGCACGGATCCTGCCCACGCCGCCTGCAGGGACATCCCGGTCGTGGCCCTGACGGCCCACGCCATGGTCGGGGACCGCGAGAACTTCCTCGAACAGGGCATGGACTCCTACCTGAGCAAGCCCGTCGGCGTCCGTGACCTGAACTCCGTCATCGCCCGACTGTTTCCCCCCGACTGACCCATGGCTGTCCCGCAACGGACAGCCGTCCCTCCGTCGGCCGGACCCGCAGCGCGGGGCCCGGCCGGCGCCCGCTTCCTCCCCGTACTCCGGAGCATAAATCGGAGCATACAGGCCCGTACTTGCCTGTTGCGTACGTATTTCATCTTTGGTAGTCGAACCAATCGTTTATCGATGGCCGGAGATCACCTCGGGCCGTCCGCACCTTCACGGAGGAATCCATGCGTCCATTCATCATCCTTCTGGCGGGATTGTTCCTCGCCAATACGGCCCTGGCCGAGCCCGTCGGCAACCCCATCCCCGTCGGCATCGCCGTGGGCCAGACCACCAACGTCGCCCTGTTCGGCGAGGAGCAGGTCAACGGCGCCAAGGTCGCCGAAAAGCTCCTGAACGAGAAGGGCGGCGTCGGCGGCACGCCCATCCGCCTGGCCTTCCAGGACACGGGCGGCGACGAGGCCGGCGCCATCAACGCCTTCCAGAACCTCATCTCCCGCGACAAGGTCGTGGCCATCATCGGGCCGACCCTGTCCCAGCAGGCCTTCGCCGCCAACCCCATCGCCAACCAGGCCAAGGTCCCCGTCGTCGGTCCGTCCAACACGGCCAAGGGCATCGCCCAGATCGGCGAGTACGTCTCCCGCATCTCCGCGCCCATGACCCTCGTCGCGCCCAACGCGCTGAAGCGCGCCCTGAAGCTCAACCCGAACGTGAAGAACGTCGCCGTGGTCTACGCTCAGGACGACGCCTTCAACGTCTCCGAGACCGGCATCTTCCAGGAGGCCATCAAGTCCATGGGCCTGAACATCGCCACCATCCAGAAGACCAGCGTCAAGGACACGGACTTCACGACCCAGGTCACCGCCATCCTCGGCGCGGGCGTGGACATGGTCGTCATGAGCTGCCTGGCCGCCGACGGCGGCAACATGGTCAAGCAGCTGCGCCAGCTCGGCTACGAGGGCATCATCGTCGGCGGCAACGGCTTCAACTCCCCGAACATGTACCCGGTCTGCGGGCAGGAGTGCACCGGCGTCATCGTCGCCCAGGCCTACAGCCCCAAGGCCGACAACGCCGAGAACAAGGCCTTTTCCGCCGCCTTCAAGGACATGTTCAAGAAGGACCCGGCCCAGTTCTCGGCCCAGGCCTACACCAGCGTGAAGGTCGTCGTGGACGCCCTGAACGAGGTCGAGAAGAGCTCCGGCAAGAAAGTCGCCGAGATGGACACCGCCGAGCTGCGCACGGCCCTCAATGCCGCCATAGTCTCCAGCTCCTACGACACGCCCCTGGGCGAGATCGTCCTCGACGCCGACGGCGAGATCACCCAGAAGACCTTCTACGTCTCGCAGATCAAAGTCGCCGACGACGGCAAGACCGGCACCATGGAGCTGCTGCCCGAATAACGCCTCACCCGCCGGGGAAGCGCGCCTTCCCCGGCAACCGGTCCCAACATGAACTTCGTCTTTCTGCTGCAAAGCTTCATCAACGGCCTGTCCATCGGCTCCGTCTACGCCATCTTCGCCCTCGGCTACACGCTGGTGTTCTCGATCCTGGGCATCATCAACTTCGCCCACGGCGCCGTCTTCACCCTCGGGGCCTACTGCACCTACGCCCTGGCCGTCGGCGATTTCGGCCTGAACGGCCTCCTGGCCGGCATGAGCCTGCCGTTCCGCCTGCCGTTCCCCCTGGCCCTGCTCGGCGGCTCCCTCCTGGCCGGCGGCATCGGCGTCCTCGTCGAGCGCCTGGCCTTCCGGCCCCTGCGCGCCAAGGGCGCGGACCCGCTCCTGGCCCTGGTCAGCAGCCTCGGCGTGGCCCTCATCCTCGTCAACTGCCTGCAGTTCCTGGTCGGCGCCGAGATCTACTCCTTTCCCTCGGGCATCTTCGGCTCACTGCCCCCGGCCATGGTCTTCAAAATGGACGGAAAGGTTCTGGCCGTGCGCACCGTGCAAATCATCATCCTCGTCGTCAGCCTGGCCATGCTCCTGGCCCTGGCCTGGTTCATGAACCGCACTCGCATGGGCAAGGCCCTGCAGGCCACGGCCGAGAATCCCGAGACCGCCAGCCTCCTGGGCATCAACGTCGACCGCTACATCCTGTCCACATTTTTCATCTCCGGCGCCCTCGGCGGCCTGTCCGGCACCCTCATCGGCGCCAGCTTCGGCCTGGCCGGCCCGTATTTCGGCGTCAGCTACGGTTTGAAGGGCCTGGCCGTCATCGTCCTCGGCGGCCTCGGCAGCATCCCCGGCGCCGTCCTCGGCGGGCTCGTCATCGGTCTGGGCGAGGCCTTCCTGCCGCCCGACTACTCGTCCATGAAGGAGGCCGTGGCCTTCGTCATGCTCTTCGTCATCCTCCTGGCCCGCCCCCAGGGGCTTCTGGGACGGCAAACCATCCAGAAGGTCTAGGCATGTTCCTCGAAAACTACGGATTCCTCATCGTGGCCATCGTCCAGCAGGCCCTGCTGGGCATGAGCCTGTGGTACCCCCTCATGGCAGGGCAGCTGTCCCTGGCCAGCATCGGCTTCTACTCCCTGGGCGGCTACATCGCCGCCATCATGGGCACCAGCCCCGCCTTCGCCGCCTGGCGCGAAGCCCTGGGCCCGGCCCTCTATCCCGTTGAATGGCTCATCGCCCTGGCGGCAAGCGTTCTGCTGGGCCTGGCCGTCGGCATCCCGGCCCTGCGCCTGCGCGGCATCTACCTCGCCCTGGCCACCATCGCCTTCGTCCAGGTCCTCAATGTCGTCGTCCTCGTCCTCGACGTGACCGGCGGCGCCGTGGGTCTCTTCGGCATCCCGCAGCCCTTCGAGAGCCGCCTCGGCTACCTGTGGTTCTTCGGGCCGCTCCTGGCCGTCATGCTCCTCTTCTCCGCCCGCCTGACCCGCACCGTGGCCGGCCGCTCCTTCATGGCCATCCGCGAGGACGAGCTGGCAGCCCAGGCCATGGGCATACCGACGACCTTCGAGAAGGTCCGCGCCTTCGTCATCGGCTGCGGCCTGGCCGGCGTCGTCGGCGCCATGAGCGCGCCGTTCCTCAACACCTGGAACGCCCGACAGAGCAGCTTCGACGCCTCCGTGGCCTGCCTGGCCTACGTGCTCATCGGCGGCGCCCGCTCCGTCTGGGGACCGCTCCTGGGCGCGGCGCTCCTGGTCGCACTGCCCGAGGTCCTGCGGCCCCTCAAGGACGCCCGCCTGATCATGAACGGCATCGTCCTCGTCGTGGCCTGCATCTACCTGCCCCAGGGCATCGCCGGACTGCTGGCCTCCCTGCGCAGGAGGGAGGCCGCATGAGCCAGACCATCCTCCAGCTCGACGGCGTGTCCCGCGCCTTCGGCGGCCTCATGGCCGTGGGCGACGTCAGCTTCTCCGTCCAGGCCGGCGAGATCTTCGGGCTCATCGGTCCCAACGGCGCCGGCAAGACCACGCTCTTCAACCTCGTCTCCGGCATCACCCCCGTGTCCGCCGGACGCGTCAGCTTCCTCGGCCGCGACATCCTGGGACTCGCGCCCCACAAGGTCGCCGGCATGGGCATGGCCCGGACCTTTCAGAACATCCGCCTCTTCGCCGGCATGAGCGTCCTCGACAACGTCCGAGCCCCCATGCAGGCCTTCTCGCGCACCGGCTTCCTCCAGGACCTCATCGGACTGCCCGCCAGCCGCGCCCAGGAGGCGCAAATTCTGGCCTCGGCCATGGAACTCCTGACCCTCGTCGGCCTTGACGCCAAGGCCCGCGCCGCCGCCTCGTCCCTGCCGTACGGCGAACGCCGACGCCTCGAAATCGCCCGCGCCCTGGCCCTGCGGCCCAGGCTCCTGCTCCTCGACGAACCGGCCGCCGGGCTCAACCTCGCCGAAAAGGCCGAACTGAGCGACTTCATCCGCGACCTGCGCAGCCGCTTCGACCTGACCGTGCTCATCATCGAGCACCACGTGCCCCTCGTCATGGGCCTGTGCGACCGCCTGGCCGTCCTCAACTTCGGCCGCCTCATCTGCCAGGGGCGGCCCGAAGAGGTCCGCTGCGACAAATCCGTCATCGACGCCTACCTCGGAGACAGCCATGCCGCTCCTCGAACTTGACCGCGTCAGCGTCAGCTACGGACCCGTCCAGGCCGTGCGCGACGTCAGCCTGCACGTCGACCGCGGCGAGATGGTCACCCTCATCGGCGCCAACGGAGCCGGCAAGAGCACCATCCTGCGCGCCGTCTCCGGCCTGGCCCGCATCGCCTCCGGTTCCCTGCGCTTCAACGACGCCGACATCGCCAAGGCCCGGCCCGACGTCATCGTCCGAGCCGGCCTCGCCCACTGCCCCGAAGGGCGCCAGGTCCTGGCCCGCCAGACCATCGAGGACAACCTCCTGCTCGGCGCCTACATCCGCACCGACAAGGACGGCATCGCCCGCGACCTCGAACAGGCCTACCTCATGTTCCCGCGCCTCCTCGAACGCCGCACCCAGTTCGCCGGGACCCTCTCGGGCGGCGAACAGCAGATGCTCGCCATCGCCCGCGCCCTCATGAGCTCCCCGCGCCTGCTCCTCCTCGACGAGCCCTCCCTGGGCCTCGCGCCCCTCGTCGTCGAGGAGATCTTCGCCATCCTCGACCGCCTGAGCAGCCAGGGCATGACCATCCTCCTCGTCGAACAGAACGCGCGCCTCGCCCTGGCCCACTCGCACCGCGGCTACGTCCTCGAATCCGGACAGATCGCCGCCTCCGGCGACGCCAAGGGGTTGCTCGAAGACGAGCGCGTGCTGGCGGCGTACCTCGGGGCGTAGAGGGGAGGGGAGAGAAGAGATGCGGGGCGCTGCCCCGGGCCCCGCAAGGGGCTCGCCCCTTGACCCGGTTATGGGGGATGGGGGCGCGGATCGGCTATTGGTTATGTGATTTTGGGGAATGATTTTCGGTTGTTGGATGGTTTTTTATTGCGTGTCCGTTGTGCGGGGCGTAGTGGGTTTGCCGGTTTCGATCACAACGGATTTGATCTGCAATGGCGCAGCTGCGCCGGAGAGGTGTTTGAATGAACAAACCGCAACGGGTGACCCTGTTCATGCAGTGCATCGTCGACTCGTGCTTCCCCCAGGTCGGGGAGGCCATGGTCGCGGTCCTCGAACGTCAGGGACTCACCCTCGAATACCCCGCGGACCAGACCTGCTGCGGGCAGCCGGCCTTCAACGCCGGATACCGCAACGAGGCCGCCCGCCTGGCCCGCCGCTTCCTCGACGTGTTCGAGGACGCGGAATGCATCGTCTGCCCCTCGGGCTCCTGCGTGCACATGGTCCGTCATCACTACCGTGAGCTTTTCGCCAAAGAACCCAGGCTGCTGGCCCGGGCGGAGCGGGTGGGCGCGCGGACCTTCGAGTTCACGGAATTTCTGGTCGACGTGCTGGGCGTCACCGATGTGGGTGCGTCGTGGCATGGCGACGTGACCTACCACGATTCCTGCCACCTCCTGCGCGGACTCGGCGTCAAGGACCAGCCGCGGGCGCTCCTGGCAGGCGTGCGGGGCCTCAACCTCATCGAGATGACCCGCTCCGACGAGTGCTGCGGCTTCGGCGGCACCTTCTCGGCCAAGTACCCCGAGATCTCCGAGGCGCTCCTCGAAACCAAGCTGTCCAACATCCAGGCCACCGGCGTGGGCGCCGTGGTCGGCTGCGACATGGGGTGCCTGATGCACATGCAGGGCATGATCCGCCGCCGCGAGCTGCCCATAACCGTCCACCACATTGCCGAAATCCTGGCCGGGAGGCAGTGACATGCACAGCCAGACCCCTCTGAAATACAGGGAACTCGCCGCGGGCGCCGTCAAGGACTCGCAGCTGCACCGGGCCCTGGGCAAGATGCGCGACAAGGTCGGCCGCAATGCCGTGAACCTCTATAACCAGATCGCGCCGGGACAGGACTCGCGCCGTGCCGCCAAGGCCGTGCGCAGCCGGATCGTCGACAACCTCGACGTGGTCCTCGAAACCCTGGCCGAAAACATCCGGGCCAGGGGAGGGCAGGTCTTCCTGGCCGACACCGGCGCCGACGCCGTCGAATACTGCCTGCAGGTCGCCCGCCGCCACCAGGTCCGCCGCGTGGTCAAGGGCAAGTCCATGCTGAGCGAAGAGATCTGCCTCAACCCCGCCCTGGAGGCCGCCGGCATCGAAACCGTTGAGACGGACCTGGGCGAGTATATCGTCCAGCTCAAAGGGGAGGCCCCCTCGCACATCATCGCCCCGGCCATTCACTACACCCGCGACCAGGTCGGCGCGCTCTTCGCCGAAAAGCTCGGCGAACCCTACACCGACGACCCGCCCAGCCTGACGGCCATGGCGCGAAAGGCCCTGCGCGAGAAGATGCTGACCGCCGACATGGGCATCTCCGGCGGCAACACGGCCTGCGCCGAGACCGGCCATGTGACCATCGTCTCCAACGAGGGCAACATCCGCATGACCTCGACCATGCCCCGCGTGCACGTCGTGCTCCTGGGCATCGAGAAGATCGCCGCCACCCTGGAGGACCACGACATCCTCCTGCGCATGCTGACCCGCGCCGCGGCCGGCCAGAAAATCTCAACCTACATCAGCTACGTCGGCGGGCCGCGACTGCCCGAGGAACCCGACGGACCCGAGGAGTTCCATCTGGTCCTGGTGGACAACGGCCGCAGCCGCATCCTGGCCGACCCCGACTTCCGGGAGGTCCTGCACTGCGTGCGCTGCGGCGGCTGCCTCAACGTCTGCCCCGTGTACCTGAACATCGGCGGCCACAGCTACGGCTCACCCTACTGCGGCCCCATCGGCGCGGTCTTTACGCCCCTGACCCGCGGCATAGGCGAATGCAGCCACCTCTGCCAGGGCGAGACCCTGTGCGGCGCCTGCAAGCAGGTCTGCCCCGTGGACAACGACCTGCCGCGCATGCTCTCCCTGCTGCGCGCCAAGCTGGCCGACGGCGACCCCAAGTGGGACGTGCGGCCCCAGAGCAGGGCGGCCAAGCTGGCCTTCGGAGCCTGGTCCGCCGTCATGAGCCGGCGCGGGCTCTACGACGCCCTGCTGGGCCTGGCGCGCCTGGGACAGCGCCTGCTGCCGCGGCGCAACGGGTGGATCACAAAACTGCCCGGACCGCTGGGCGGGTGGACACGGGGGCGCGATTTTCCGCCCCTGGCCGCGGAAAGTTTCGGCGAAAGATGGGCCCGGCGAAACCGGGACGGGAGGGACGCATGAACCCCATCATCGAAAGGGTCCGCAAGGCCCTGGGCGTCCAGGCCGGCGACGGCCGGGAGAGGATCGTCTTCGCCAAGAGTGACGACTTCGTGCACTGCGCCGACGCCCCGGTTGCGCCCGAGGAACGGGCGGGCTGGATGGACGGCATCCGGGCCGAGGCCAAGGCCCTGAACCTGCAGGTCCACGAGTGCCCGGATCTGGCCGCCTGCGGCGCGGCCATCGCGGCCCTGGCCGCCGAGCGGAGTCCGGAGTGGGGCACGCTGCGGCAGATCATGCGCTGGAGCGATCCGCTCCTCGATGGACTGGGGCTCGAGTCGCGGCTGCCGGCCGACATCGCCGTCAAGGTCGTGCCCGAGGCCGACAGCTTCGCCGAGAACGAGCGCCAGGACTTCCGCCGCGAGGTCATCGCCTCGTACATCGGCATCACCACGGCCGACTACCTGCTGGCCGACACGGCCTCCATCGTGCTCCTGGGCGGCAAAGGGAGGGCGCGGTCCGTGTCCCTGGTGCCGTCCATCCACATCGCCGTGGTCCCGGCCGGGCGCATGGTCGCATCCTACCGGCGGATGCTCTCCGCCCTGAACGCCCGGACCCTGCCGTCCCACGCCACGGTCATCACCGGCCCGAGCAAGACGGCCGACATCGAGGCCACCCTCGTGCACGGCGCCCACGGGCCGCGCGAGATGCACCTCTTCGTGGTCGGCGCCGTGGAGTAGGGGCCGCACCTTCGGGAACAAAGCCCGGACGCATGGCCATGCGGCGATGCGTCCGGGCTTTTCTTTTTCCGGGTTTGCTGGGATAGCTGACGTTCAAAAGGAAAGGTGCCATGGAACTGGAGAGCGTATTCACTGCCGCGGACGGCGCGCGCATCGCCTACCGCATCACGCGGGCCGGGGCGCCGCGGCGGACCGTCGTCCTGCTGCACGGCGTGGCCAGCAACATGACCAGATGGTGGAATTTCGTGGGCGGCACGCGCCTGGCCGAAGGCTGGGACATCCTGCGCCTGGACCTGCGCGGCCATGGCGGCTCGCTCTACCGCGGCCGGGTGGGCATGGACGTCTGGAGCGCGGACCTTGCCGGCCTGCTGCGTCACGAGGGCATCGAACAGGCTGAGCTGGTCGGACACTGCCTGGGCGCCAATCTCGCCCTGTGGTTCGCATGGCTCCACCCCGGCCTGGTCTCGGGGCTGGTGCTCATCGAACCCATGTTCCGCGCCGCCATCACCGGACGGATGACCCGCGTCCTGCACCTGCGCCCCGTGCTTGCTGCCATGGTGCGGCCCCTGCTGGCCCTGGCGGCCGGAGGCGTCCACCGGGGCAGCCTGCCGCCCCTGGACCTGGCCGAACTGGACCAGGTCGCCTACGCGGCCATGGCCCGGACGAACGGCTCATTCCCGACCAAGCGCTTCTCCTCGCCCGTGCACGAACTGCGCATCCTGCCCACGGTCGTGTACCTGCAGGACCTCCTGGCCGTGACCGACCCGCTGCCGGATCTTGCGGCCATCAACGCTCCGGCCCTGGCCCTGCTTTCCAGCGGCGGCATCTTCGGCGACCCCGGCACGACCGTCCGCTGTCTCGCCGCGCTGACCGACTGCCGCGTCGAGCACCTCGACGCCGTGCACTGGATCCCGACGGAACAGCCTCTGGCCATGCGCGAAGCCATCGAGCGCTGGTGCGGCCGGCACGGCTGAAGGAACGAAACCCTGTCAGGTCGTTTCCAACGGCTTTCGAATTTTGATTTTTTTCAGTCAGTCATCCGTAAGAAGCGAAGCCGCCGGACGCGTCAAATTGCCTTCGTCCCTCGGGTGTTCTCGTTCATGCAGCGGCCTGCCCGGCAAAAGCGTGGCACCGGACAGGCCGTGAAATGGGGATCGGGGCTCAGATGGTCTGCTTCACCGACGTGACCGTTACTTCGAGAAGCCGGGTCTGGAAGGCGAATTTCGCTTTCATCATGTCGAAGTCCGGTCCGGAACTGATGAACTTCGCAGTGCCTTCAATCAGAAAACCCGTACCCGGTCCCATCTTGCCCTGGACTTCCTTGCTCCCGAGGGTGAGCAGCACCTTGTCGTTGATCTGCACCTTCTTCTCTGTCTTTCTCATTTTCCAGGCCGGAATCAGAATTTTTCCATCTTCGGTCAGGTGAAGATAGGAATTCCATGTGTTCACCACATGCGCCTCGTTATCAGCGCAAGTGACAATGGATACGACCCCTTCCTTGTTGATAACATCTTTGAATATATGATTAAACATTTCGTGCTCCGTGGCTGAGAGTTATTATGGACAATGTGTGTCTGCAATAGCTATGATTGCGGGGCGATTTCGTCAAGACAAAATCGGGGCGAGTTGGTTACAGGCAGGGGAACGAAAGTCCGGAGGTTAGCCGTGCAATTCAGTATCGGGGTGGAGTACGCGTTTCATTCTCTTTTCTACATGGTCGGGATTCCCGGCCGCAAGCCGCTTGGGATCAGGCAGATCGCCGAGCTGAACGCCATTCCGGAGAGCTATCTGTCGAAAGTTTTCGCGAAGCTCAGCAAGGCCGGGATCGTCAGGTCCATTCCCGGTGTGAAGGGCGGTTACGAGCTGGCCCGAAAGGCCGAGGACATTTCCTTCTGGGATGTCATCGAGGCCATCGAGGGGCCGTCATATTTCTTCCAGTGCGCGGAAATCAGGAAGAACAACATCTTCGTGGATGACCCGTCGATTTTCTCGGACAAATGCCCCTGTCTGATCAAGGTCGTCATCCAGGAAGCAGAGGACCTGCTCCGGGCCAGCCTGCGCGCCAAATCGCTGCGTTGGCTTCACGACCAGGTGCATGCCGGTTTCCCTGAAACCAGAAAGGAAGCGATCTCGGACTGGATCAAGGCGCTGTAACTCATGAGGCAGGGGCTGAACCTTAATAAATCAACGGACGGCTATCCCGCTCCACGGGCGGACCGCACCTGACGGAAGGAGGCACGAGATGGAAACTGCGTTCATCGGACTCGGGATCATGGGGCGCCGAATGGCCGCCAATCTGCTCAAGAGCGGCGCCGGGCTGACGGTGTTCAACCGTTCCGCCGGCCCCGCGCAGGAACTGGAGCGTCTTGGGGCGCGGGCCGCGGCGTCGTGCGCGGACGCCGTGCGGGACGCGGATGTCGTCTTCACCATGCTCAGCACGCCCGAGGTCGTGCGGGACGTCGCCCTGTCAGAGTCCGGCTTCGTGTCCGCCATGAAGGCGGGCGCCATCTGGGTCGATTGCTCCACGGTCGACCCGTCCTTCTCCCGCTGGTCCGGGCAGATCGCCCGCGATCGCGGCGTGCGCTTCGTCGACGCCCCGGTGTCGGGAACCAAGCCCAACGCCGAGCGCGGCGACCTCGTGTTCCTGGTGGGCGGCGACGCGGGGGACGTGCGGGAGATCGAGCCGCTCCTCAATGTCATGGGCGGCAAGATCATCCACGCCGGGGAGACGGGACGCGGGGCGGGCCTGAAGATGCTCGTCAACGCGCTCCTGGCCCAGGCCATGGTCGTCTTCTCCGAAACGGTCCTGCTGGGCGAAAAGCTCGGCTTCGACCGCAACTTCCTGCTGGACACGCTGCCGAACACGCACGTCGTCGCGCCCTTCACCAAGGCCAAGGCCGAGATGATCCGCAAGGACGAGTACGAAGTGAACTTCCCGCTGGAATGGATGCTCAAGGATCTGCGCCTGGTCGAGCGGACCGCCGCCGAAGCGGACCAGCCGCTGTACCTGGCCCGTCTGGCGCGGGAACTCTATGCAGGGGCCGAGGAGAGCGGGCTGGGGCGCGAGGACTTCGCGGCCATCTACAGGTATCTGCACGACTAGGGACCGGCGCCCCGGGGATGCTTACAGACGGGCCGGGAAGGCTTTCCCCGGCCCGTTCAGGGTTCGCGCCTACTTCCCGGCGACGAAGCCGTTCAGGAAGTCCACAATTTCCGCTTCGGTCTCGTCCCGCAGCATGCTCTTGTAGATGTAGCCGTGGGTGATGACCGTGCGGCCCTTGTCCGAATACCCGTAGCTCAGGATCACGATCTGCTTGCGCCCGTGCTTGCCCTCGATCTTGTTGAAAACGACGACCTCGCCGTTGACCCTGATGAATTCGGACTCCAGAAGCACGGCGTCCTTGAGCCCGTAGCCCTCCACCAGCTTCCTGTAGATGTCCGTCATCGGGACGGCTTCATCGTAGGAGAAGATCTGCGCGTTCGTGAACCTGCGGGCGTTGAACTCGATGCGCGAACCCTCGTCGCTCTTCACGGTCCACTGGCGTCTGTCGTAGTAGAAAGCCGCCCCGGTCCCGCCGATGGTCACTTTGTCGACGGCGTCTTCGGATTTGGTGCGCTCCTCCATGTACGCCTTACCGGGAGCCGGTGCAGGCTTGGGTGCGCATGAGGCCAGAAGCATGAGCAGGATTGCGTACAAAGCGTATTTCATCTGCGTGTCTCCTTGGGATGGGTTCACCCGGCTGCCAAAGCGACGTCCCGAGCCGTTTCAGGCGGGTGCGCTCAGACCGGCCGCCTGTACACCGCGAAAAAATGCGGGACGGGCGGGTCCTGGTGGTCGTCGTAGGCCAGAAAGTGCGTCTCCGTCAGACCGGCGCGCACGAAGCCGTCGATCTCGCGACGGTCCAGGGCGATGGGAAAGGTCTGCGAGTGGTCGTCGCTCTCGCGGCTGCGGCAGGACACGACGACCTCTCCGCCGGGGGCGACCAGCTCGGCGATGGCGTTCAGGGCCCTGACCCGGTTGGCGCCCGTGAGGATCTGGATGGTGTTGCACTCGTAGACGAGACCGAAGCCGCGACGCCACGACGCGGGGTGGTCGAAGAGATCGGCCGTGACGTACACCACGGAACTGCCGGGATAGCGCCTGCGGCACATCTCGACGGCGGAAGGGGAGATGTCGAAGGCAGTGACCGCGTAGCCTCGCTCCCGCAGGGCCTCGGCATCGTCACCCAACCCGCAGCCGACCACCACGGCCTTCGTGCCGGCCGGGGCGGGATGCGCGTCGAGCCAGTCGAGAAGCAGGGGATTGGGCTCCAGGTCAGCCCAGTAGACCTTGGCGATGTCTCCGCCCGCCCGGGCGTAGAACTCCTCGAACCATCCGTCGGGATCGCCCTTGTCGGCGTATGCCTTGGCCAGAAGTATCGTCGCGGTTTTCGGGTCGTCCATGGGCTCCTGCGTGCGGCGTGCTGGTGAAATTCCTGCGTTGCCAATAGTACACAAGCGGCAAAGAGCAAAGCCCGCGGGCCGCCTAAGAAGATTTTTGCGGACGGCAGAAAAATCTTTGACAACGGAAGGCGGTCCCTATAGAGACAGTTTCTCGTTGGACGGGACAGGGCGGTTAGCTCAGCTGGGAGAGCGTCGGCCTTACAAGCCGAATGTCATAGGTTCGATCCCTGTACCGCCCACCAAG
>Ga0209066_10000795_pt1 | contig 44876 bp, 42 predicted proteins | sample All_14_2_FD_187198 | JGI IMG/M metagenome (GOLD analysis project Ga0209066, IMG submission 187198) | Freshwater microbial communities in response to fracking from Pennsylvania, USA - Allegheny Zone_MetaG_DW_15 (SPAdes) (version 2) ... | reverse complement strand
CCTGGGCGGGGGCGCTGCGTCCGGGTGGTTTATACCACTTCGTGACATCGGATGCGCAGCGCAAGACCTGCGAGAAACCTCCACCGCAGCCGCAACTGAGCCTGCCAGGCATGCTCTTTGCCGCAGCCTGACAGGAAGAAAGTCCGAAAAATATCCCATCTGCCACCTCCTATGATAGGGCCAAACTCCAGGGCTTGTTCCTGTGGAACAAGGAACGTTCCGCCTCGCCCCAGACGCTTGAGAATATAGAACTAGGGGTTGTGTGAACCTCGCCAACTCCCGCGAGAACATCCAGTCCGGCCCAGCTTTCTCGCTCCGAACGTCCATGTCCGAAAGCCCGTAGGGCTGGCACAAAAGTAGCCGTGGGTGCCAACCCACGGAATCGTATCGCCCACATCTCTCAAATCCCGTGGAACCGCGTAGCGGTGACACAAAACTCCCGCGACACCCGACGGCTGATAAGCCCTCAAAAACGAGGTTCTCAAACACGGCCTCGCTCCACCAGGGCAGGGGACCACAGCCGGTCGAAGCCCGGACCCGCACCAGGCCGCGGCTTGCAGCTCGATGCACGATTTTATCTACCCGCGTTCACCTGCTTCAGGAGAGCTTGTTGCGGAAGTCGGCGTAGCCGAAGCGCCTCACCACGCGATACTCCTTCGTCGCTGGATCGTAGATCGCGATGTCGGGATGGGGGACGCCGTTGAAGGTGGTTGTCTTGACCATCGTGTAATGCGCCATGTCCGCGAAGACAAGTCGCTGACCGACGCGCAGAGGCTCGGGGAATGAGAAGCCGCTCAGCACATCGCCCGCGAGGCAGGACATGCCCCCCATCTTGTACTCATAAGGGTGCTCGCCCGGCATTCCGGCACCGAAAATGTAAGGGCGGTAGGGCATCTCCAGCGTGTCCGGCATGTGGGCCGTTGCGGAGATGTCGAGAATGGCGGTCGGAGTCGGCGCCTCAATGATGTCCTGCACTTCGGCGATGAGGTAGCCGGTGTTCAGGCCTGCTGCTTCGCCGGGCTCGATGTAAACATCCTTGCCCCACCGTTCGCGAAAGGTGCGCAGCACGCGGATGAGAAGATCCACATCGTAGTCCTTGCGGGTGATGTGGTGACCGCCGCCCATGTTCACCCACTGCACCTGCTCAAGAAGTCGTGGAAAGCGCCTTTCGACGGCGGCCACGGTGCGCTCCAGCACATCAGAGTCCTGTTCGCACAGCGCATGAAAGTGCAGGCCTTCGATGCCGGTCAGGTCTTCGTCTTCGAGCAGGTCGGATCGAATGCCCAGTCGGCAGCCGGGTGAGCAGGGGTCATAAAGCGAGACTTCGACCTCGGAGTGCTCCGGATTCACCCGGATGCCGGGGCTCGGCGCATGGCCGGTGGCGGCTTTGGCGGCATCCAGCATGGGCTTGAACTTCCGAAACTGCGCCAGCGAGTTGAAGCTCAGGTGATGCGAGATGGGAATGATCTGCTGCATCTCCCGCTCTTTGAAGGCCGGCGCATACACATGCACCTCCTTGCCGAATTCCTGCGCCAGCAGCGCCTCGTTCAATCCACTCGCGCAGCAGCCGCTCAGGTATTCGCGCATCACAGGAAACACGCTGAACATGGAGAAACCCTTCAGCGCCAGCAGCACGCGCGCGCCGGATTCGCTCTGCACACGGGCGAGCTTTTCCATGTTTTGCCGCAGCAGCGCCACGTCCACCACATAGGCGGGGGTCTCGATGGCATTGACGTCAAAAGAGGGTGCGGGCTGCTCGTAAACGTGCGGGGGCGTGAAGTCGGTGGATGCCATGGGGGAACGCAGAATAGCGGCTCCCATCCGCCCCGCAACAGCCTCTCGTGGGTTGTTCACATGTCAGTATGACAAAACACGCAAAAAAATCTGCATCGCGGACGCACCGCGATGCAGATTCGAATTCGTTCAAGTGTGACGCTCGAGCTACGGCTTAGCGCACGACGCGCGCACCGCCGCCGCCGATCGTCTTTTCCACTTCCTTGCGTGTGGCCATCGAGGTGTCACCAGGGGTGGTGGAAGCCAGCGCACCATGGGCTGCGCCGTATTCGACCGCCTTCTGCGCATCGTTGAACTCCATGAAGCCAAACTGCACGCCGGAGGCAAAGCTGTCGCCACCGCCGACACGGTCGAGGATTTCGAGGTCAGGATACTTGCGGCTTTCGTGGAATTTGCCGTCGTGCCAGAGAATGGCCGACCAGTCGTTGACGGTCGCCGTCTTCACGCCGCGCAGCGTGGTGGCAGCCACCTTGAAGTTGGGGAAGTCCTTCACCGCTGTCTCGATCATCGCCTTGAAGGCATCGAGTTCGATCTTGGAGATGTTGTGGTCCACGCCTTTGACTTCGAAGCCGAGCGACGCCGTGAAGTCTTCTTCATTGCCGATCATGACATCGACATACTTTGCGATCTCGCGGTTCACTTCCTGCGCCTTCTTGAGCCCGCCAATCGTTTTCCACAGCGAGGGGCGGTAGTTCAGATCGTAGCTGACGATGGTGCCGTACTTGTTGGCGGCCTTCACAGCTTCCACGGTGACTTCCGCAGTCGTCGCGGAAAGCGCCGCATAAATGCCGCCTGTGTGGAACCAGCGCACGCCGAGTTTGCCAAAGATATGATCCCAGTCGATGTCGCCCGGCTTGATCTGCGAGGCGGCCGTGTTGCCACGGTCAGGGTTGCCCACGGCACCGCGGATGCCGAAGCCGCGCTCGGTGAAGTTCAGGCCGTTGCGGACCGTGCGGCCGATGCCGTCATCTTCACGCCACTGGATGAAGTCGGTGGCCACGCCGCCCTGCATGATGAAATCCTCAATCAGATGCCCCACCTCGTTGTCCACGAAGGCGGTCACCACAGCGGTCTTGTAGCCAAAGCATTTTCTCAGGCCGCGTGACGTGTTGTACTCGCCGCCGCCTTCCCAGGCCTGGAATTGACGGGCGGTGCGGATGCGGCCCTCGCCGGGGTCAAGGCGGAGCATGACTTCGCCGAGCGAGATTTGATCGAAGGCGCAGGATTCGCGGGGTTTGATGGTGAGGCTCATGATTGGAAAAGGGCGGGATAATGATTGAATCTGGAAAACTGTAAACTGTGAACTCAGAACGTGTTGGCCTGGGCGTGCGGCTTCTTGCCCTCGAGGAAAAGCGTGAGGTTTTCCACGGCGCAGCAGGCCTGGCGCTGCACGCTCTCATGCGTGCGGGAGCCGATGTGCGGCGTCACGATGCAGTTCGGCAGTCTCAGAAGCGGGTGGTCCGCCTTCGGTGGTTCCACGTCCAGCACGTCCGTGCCGTAGCCTGCCACCTGGCCGGACTGCAGCGCTGCCACCATGTCTTCCGTGTGGACGATCTCACCGCGTGCGCAGTTCAGGATGATCACGCCCTTCTTCATCTTGGCGATGGAGGCGGTGCAGATCATGTCCTGCGTCTCTGGCGTGAGGTTCGTGTGAAGGGAGAGATAGTCAGAGCATGCAAAAATCTCATCCAGCGTGGCGGCGCGTTTCACGTTGTACTGCGCGGCAAATTTTTCGTCCCAGTAGAGGTCGTAGCCCACCACTTCCATGCCAAATGCGCGGGCGCGGATCGCCACTTCTTTGCCGATGCGGCCCAGTCCCACGATGCCGATCGTCTTGCCCATGACCTCGTGGCCCGTCTTGCGCTTCCAGCCGCCGGAGCGCGTGGAGTCCGTGTGGAAGTAAAAGTTTTTCTCCAGGGCTAGGAGCAGCAGGAACGTATGCTCGGCCACGGTCGTGTGGTTGACACCCGGTGTGAACAATACGGGGATCTTGAATTCGGTGGCGCTCTTCACGTCGATCTTGTCCAGACCGATGCCATACTTGCTGATCACCTTGAGGCGAGGAAGGGATTTTTCAATCACCGCGCGGGTGATGGCGTCATCACCGCAGATGAAGGCGTCAAACTCGCCCGCGAGCTCCAGCATGCGCGACTCAGGCAGCGGCCCACGTTCGCTGACGACCTCGAAACCAGCGGCTTTCATCAGATCGTGATGCCGGCCGGGGGTGTCTTGGAATGATGTGGTGGTGAGGAGAACGCGGGTGGAGCTCATGAAGGAAGAATGGGTGGTCAGATTGGCTGGGAGGGGAACTTCATAGCGGGCGGCAGGCCCCCTGCATCCACGAAAATAAGAAAAAACGTGTTTCATCGGCCCCGCCGTTCCTCCTCCCTTTTCGAGGGTGCTCCTGAAGGTGGGCGCCGAAAACTCCCCACTGGAATTAAAGCAGAAAAGGCTTAATGGATGGCATGATTCGTTTCCTCTCCTGCATGGCCTGCGCACTGGCGGTCTCCACATCATGCTTTTCCAAGTCCCCCGTGCCACCGGTTGAGCTCAAGCCCTGGGACAAAGGCGCCATCGAATTTGAGACCGGCATGCTCTGGAAGGTCGGCGGAGACACCACCTTCAATTACCGCATCATTCCCTTCATCGTTTCCTGGCGCACGCCCGAGTGGTTTGGTTTTCATTTTCGCGATGGCTCCGCGCTTGTCGTGAGGCAAAAATTCTCCGCCATGGCCAATTACATCGAGACAGGCTCTGAAAACCGCTACCTCGGCCTTTCCGGCGGCGGCGTCATCGAATGGTGGAACCCGAGCGCGACGTGGAATGTCTTCGGCTCTGCAGGTGGCGGTGTGGGCTGGATCGATTCGCAAAGCGCGCCCGGCGGCCAGGGCCAGGATTTCACCCTCAACTGGTACAGCCAGCTCGGCATCTCACACACGCTCAGTCAAAACTGGTCCGTCAATGCCAGCGCGATGTTTCAGCACATGTCCAATGGCGGCCAGACGAATCCGAATCCCGGCCTGAATGCGCTGGGCATTCTGATCGGCGTGCGCCGTCATTTTTGAGGCGGTTAAAAATGAAGCTCGCCAGAAGGGCGGACGCCTTTCATGGTGGCGCACCCATGAGCTTACGCAACCTGACCGCATTCGTTTTTGCCGCCTTATCCCTGCACGCCGCAGACACCTACTTCCCGCCGCCCGATAGCGATGGCGGCTGGCGCGAGGCCAAGACTGAAAAGCAATGCCGCGAGCTCGCAGGCATGGACCTCAGCAAGATCGAACCCGCCTACACCCTCTCCGAACGCGCCACCGCCCATGGCGGTCTCCTCGTGGTGCACAAGGGCTACCTCGTCTTCGAGAAGTACTTCGGCCGCGCCAGCCGCAACTGCAATCCCGACATGGCCTCCACAGGAAAAGCCTTCTGCAGCATCGCCTGCGGCATCATGCTCCATGAGTTCAAAGACAAGATCCCGCAGGGGCTGGACGCCAAGGTCTTCACCGAAAAGTATCTGCCGGAAGCCTTTCCGCTGAATGATCCGCGCAAGGCTGAGATCAACCTCGGCCAGCTCCTCTGCATGACCGCCGGCTACTGGGGCGAAGGCCAGACCCCCAGCGGCTATGTGAAAGGCGATCCCAAAACCCGCCCTCTCAAGCCGGTCCCGGGTCAGAACATCAAAGACCTCGACAAGTCCTCCCTCAACGTCCCGCTCTGGATCGATCCCGGCGCCGGCTACTCCTACTCCTCTCCCTCCCCGCACATCGCCAGCATCGTGCTCCGCCACGTCACCGGCATGGAGCTCAAGGACTACATCGACACCCGCCTCGCCAAACCCCAGGGCTGGGGCGCCTGGGACTACTGCCTGCATCGCGGAGACTACGTGATGCCTCATGCAAACGGCGCGGGCAGCACCGCCCTCCATGCCACCGATGTCCTCCGCATGGCCTACTGCCTGGCGCACGGCGGCAAGTGGAAGGACAAGCAGCTTGTGCCGGCGGATTACATCAAAAAATGCCAGACCTGGAGCCCCTACAATCCACACACGCCCTTCTCCCTCCAGTTTGAGCACAACGAAGACGGCCACGTTGCCGGCGTGCCCAAGGACGCCTTCTGGAAATCCGGCGCAGGCGGCTTCTGCATGTACATCGTCCCATCCCTCGATCTCGTCATCTACAAGCTCGGCGGCAAAGACGGCCAGTACGATCCCAAGCTCACCCTCATCCCCCAGCCCGAGCAAAACCACGACCGCGACACCTGGCAGCCCAAGCTCGGCAACGGCTTCGACGAACCCGGCGGCGTCGCCTCTCTCAGCCGCGTTCTGGCCGCAGTCTGCGCCGCCGTGCGCCTGGAATAACCCACCGCGGCGTGGTCCGCACTCTCCGAGTGCGGTCTGGCCTCAGCCGTCTTTTGCCCTTCCACCTCTCCAAAATCCACCGCGCTTCCAAGACAAAACTCCTCTTGCTGACCGCCCCCACGCAAAGCCCAGCGCTGCGTGGTCCGCACTCTCCGAGTGCGGCTTCCGGTCCCCCCTCAAAGCCCGCAGACCACTCATGCCGTTTCAGTTTTTCGATCCGCATGCAGCCGTCACAGTCACTCACGGCTATCTCCCTCATTGGGACCAGTCCGGCGCGACCTACTTCATTACCTGGCGTACGGCAGACTCTATTCCGAAAGGAGTCTGGGAGCATTGGAGGCAGATGAGGAATATATGGCTGGTAGAGCATGGTATTGATCCGGAACGCAAGGATTGGCGGCGGCAGGCGGAAGAACTCACCGATGTTGAACGCCGTAATTTTCGTCAGTTCTCCACCCGGCTTGAGTCTGAAGCGGACGCTTGTCATGGCGCTTGCGTCCTGCGCCAGCCAGACCTGCGGCAGATCGTGATCGACGCCCTGCATTTTTTTGACGGCACCCGCTACACGCTGGGAGATTTTGTGGTGATGCCCAACCATGTTCACCTGCTCGTCGGCGGAATGTCGCGGGATGCCATGCTGTCCCAGGTGGAATCATGGAAACGCTGGACCTCCAGACACATCAATAACGCGCTGTCCCGAAACGGCCGATTCTGGCAGGATGAAAGCTTCGATCATCTCGTGCGCAACGAGGCCGCTTTCATGAAATTCCGCCGCTACATCGCCGAAAATCCAATCAAGGCGGGCTTAAAGGACTCAGAGTTCACGCTCTGCTAGAGATTTGGCTGAGCCGGCAGCGCGGCGTGGTCCGCACTCTCCGAGTGCGGTTTCAAACCGCCCATGGAATGTCCAGACCACTCCACACTGGAGCCGCCCGGTAAGCCTAATTTTCTCAATCCTCCCCCACATTCCCATAGGCCAGCTGCGCACGGAGCAGATCATGCAGTGTCACCACCCCGAGCAGCGACTGCTTGTCATCGCACAGCACGACCATCCCAGCGCGTGAATCAATAATGCGGGATTGGATGACTCGGATGCTCTCCTGCGGGTCCGCCGTCACCGCAGGCTCAAACTCCGGCGGCGCATTTGCAAGCAGCGCCCTCTCCATGTCGTGCCGCGTCAGCACGCCCACCACCTTGCCGTCCTGCAGCACCGGAAAATTCGCATAGGGATGCCGGTTAAAGGCGGCACGCAGAGATTCGCTGCCCAGATCAGTAAGCGATTCCGGATGAAAATTCGCAATCGCTGACGCAGGCAGTTGCTGCCACGCCCCCAGATCACGCGGTGGGATGATGCGGTTGAGGTGGTGCCCGTCCTGCTCCAGCACCTCCTCATAAAAGTTTGAGCGCATCAATCGCCGACTGATCGCCTGGCTCACCAAAACGCCCAGCATCAGCGGCAGCACCAGGGAAAACTGGTGGGTCATCTCAAACACGATCAAAATGCCCGTCACGGGCGCGCGCACCACCGCCCCTAGGCAGGCGCACATGCCCACCACCGCCAGCACCACCTGATCCCCCTCGCCCAGCGGCAGCACCAGCCGCCCCAGCCCTGCGGCCGCCAGCCCCGCCATGCCGCCAAAAAACAACGTCGGCGAAAAAATGCCGCCGCAGCCTCCCAGCCCGTAGCACAGCACAGTGGCCAGCAGCTTGGTCACCAGCAGCAGCGCCGCCAGCTCCCACGCCAGCCTGCCCGAAAGCGCATCGGAGAGATCAGTGTAACCCAGGCCGAAAACCCCGAGACGCCCCGTCTGCTTCCAGACGAGGATGCCGATCCCCCACGTCAGCAATGCGCCCACCGAAGGCAGCGCCCATGCCGGGAGGCGGGATTGCGCCCGTGACCAGCCGCGCAGGTTCAGACTGCCCCGCTGAAAAAGCAGCCCCGCCAGCGTGGCGCACGCAGCCACCCACGGGGTGAGCACATAGACCTGCCACCCCGGTTCATTCGTCACCTCCATCCGAAAGGCCGGCTCCGCGCCCAGCACGCCATGCACCACCAAGGCCCCCACCAAAGAGGCCATCAGCACATTGCCGAGGAATCGGCTGTTCAGATCGCCGATGATCTCTTCAAGCACAAAGGTCACCGCCGCCAGCGGAGTGTTGAATGCGGCCGCCAGACCCGCCGCCGCGCCCGCCGCCGCAGGCATGCGGTGCTTGGCCTTGGCCAGCCCCAGCCGCGTGGCAATCACAGAGCCCATGGTCCCTGCCATTTGCACGGAGGGGCCTTCGCGCCCCAGGCTCATCCCGCTGCCGATGCTCATCGCTCCAGCCACAAACTTCACCCACATGATCCTTGGCGATGACCAGCCAAACTCCTTCCAGTACGCCAGCTTGAGCTGCGGGATGCCGCTGCCCGCCGCAGACGGCCCGGCAAAATGCAGCAGCAGTCCTGAAGCCAGCGAGGCTGCCAGCATCAGCGCCAGCGTGCGCCACGCAAACGTGTCAGGCGACTGCACCGCCCACGTTTCAAACGTGCGGCCATAGAGCAGGTGGATGCACTGATGAAAGGCCACCGCGATCCCACCGCCGGCCACCCCATAAATCGCCGTCGCCACGTATAAACGGGGACGGGGCGGCAGTTTGCCGAGAAGGCTGCGGAGACTCATAAGGACATCAAGCATAGCTTCACCCCCTGTCCACTCGCGATGCCCGCCGCAGGCTATTTTGAGCACCTATGGCTGGGAGAAAAACACGCATCGTCACGCAGACCGCTACATGCGCAGGATTGCAGGCGTGCGGAGCCCAGCGCGGAGTGGTCCGCACTCTCCGAGTGCGGTTCCGGAGCAGCCCATGCCCTGTGCAAACCACCCCACGCCGGCTGGCCTCATGGAATCGATGGCCCACAAGCTTGGCCAGAGCACTCCATCATTGACAGATCCAGCCCGCCAAGCCTGTTCTCATCCATCCATGAAGCCCCGCCCGCTCCTCGCGCTCCTGCTCACACTCACCACCTGCGCACTTGCCGCCGACAAGCCCGCCAAGTCTTCCGCCAAGCCCAAGGCACCCGAGGCCCCCGCCACGCCCTCCCCCTGGGGCGATTTCGTGGAAAAAGATTTCCCCTTCTTCAGCAGCGTGCTCGATGCCCGCGAAGTCGGCGAAGGCTTCCCCAAGGACAACCTGACGCCACGCGGCATCATCCTCAATCTCGGCCACAACCTCTGGGCCTGCTTTGACACCGACCTCCTCCGCATCGCCGCCATCTGGGAAGGCGAAGCCGGCAAGCCACCGGTCACTCCCGAGGCGCTCGCTCCGGGTTCGTACCATGTGGCAGGCCAGAAGACGAAGGACGGGCAGGACTTTCTGCCGAAGCCGATTGGCAAGGTGTGGCTGGCGAATGGGATTTATCCAGGCTGGCAGGTGGGGGAGAAGCCAAGCTTTGCAGATCCGCGTGAGCCGACGCCGAGTCCGGAGGAGGTGGGGAGAGGGCCTGTCATTCAACAGGGCTTGCAGTTTGCATCTGTCGGCCAACATCATGGGCATCCGGCTCTCCGCTATGAAATCGACGGCGTCAAAATCGTGGAAATCCTGGATGCGTCAGATGGCTTGATCACACGTTATTTTGAGATAGGGGCAGTGAAGCAACCACTGGTTATGGTCTTGGGTTCAGCAGGTGTTGCTATTGACAATACTGTGTCTTCCGAAGATGCGCAGGGCATTCGCCTTGAAAAGCATGCGGGTGTCCTGTCCATGGTCATCGCACCACGCGCCATGGGACGGCACTTTGCCATCACAACATCCAAGGATGGTGCGTGGCGAATCATTGCTTCTCGTCCACGCAACGCTTCCGGCTGGAATGAGCCAACACGCTGGCCCCAAACTCTCACCACCTCCGCCACCCTCTCCACCAAGCCCGACGCCTACGTCATCGACGAAATCCCGCTCCCTCTCGACAACCCTTGGAAGCGCAATGTCCGCCTCGCGGATCTCGCCTTCCTCAATGATCAGGGCGATGCCGCAGGCGTCACCTTCGATGGCGATGTCTGGCTCATCTCCGGCCTGAAGGGCGACCTCGAAAAGGTGACATGGAAGCGCTACGCCAGCGGCCTGCATGAGCCGATGAGCATCGTGGCACGAAACGGCGAAATCCTCGTCTTCGACCGCAACGGCATCTGGAAGCTGGTCGACACCAACAACGACAAAGAGTGCGACCGCTACGAGATGTTCTGCAATCTCTTCGCGCAGACCGCCGAAACGCGCGAGTTCCCCAACTCCATGAAGCTCGGCCCCAAAGGCGAGCTCTACATCTCCAAAGGCGGCCAGGAAGGCACCACGTATGGAAAGCACAACGGCACCGTCATCAAAGTCGCGCCCGATGGCAAATCCATCGAGGTCATCGGCTACGGCCTGCGCCAGCCCTTCATCGGCGTGAATCCGAAAACCGGCCTCGTCACCGCCAGCGACCAGCAGGGCAACTACGTCCCCTCCACCCCGCTGCACATCATCTCAGACCATCACTTCTACGGCCACCTGCCCACCATTGCGCCCAAGGAAAAGTATCCCGAGACCATCACCGAGCCCCTCACCTGGCTGCCGCATCCGGTCAATCCCAGCGGTGTGACGCAGACCTGGCTCATCGGCGCCAAGATGGGCCCCGTGAACGACGAACTCATCCACATCGGCTACAACCGCCCCGAGCTCTTCCGCGTGCTGATGAATTCGCACTTTGAAAAACCGCAGGCCGCCGTCGTCAGCTTCAACCGCAACTTCGATTTCCCCACGCTCAACGCCGCCGTGAATCCGGCGGACGGCCAGCTCTACGTCACCGGCTTCCAGGTCTGGGGCACGGTGGTGAAGAAGATCAGCGGTCTCGCCCGCGTGCGTTACACGGACAAACCCCGCGTCCTGCTCAAGGAAGTCACGCCGACCGACAAAGGCCTCCTCCTGCGCTTCAATGAAAAGTTGGACCCGAAGCTCGCCACCGATCCTGACAGCTTCAATGGAGAACGCTGGAACTACAAACGCACCTTTGAATACGGCTCTCCCCACCTCAAGCCCGACGGCAGCAGCGGCCAGGAATGGATGACCGCCAGCAGCGCCTACCTCAGCAAGGACGGCATGAGCGTGCTCGTCGGCTTCCCCGACATGAAGGCCGGCGTGCATCAGATGCGCATCGGCTGGGGCCTGAAGAGCGCCGCCGGTGACAAGGCCGAAAACACCGCCTACTTCTCCCCTTGGGAACTGCTGACCTTCGATGCCAAAAAGGAGGGCTTCGATGAAAACCTCAAGGTCGATCTCACCCCGCGCAAGGCCGCCGCCGTCGCCGCCGTGAAAGCCACCGCCGAAGAAGGCGAGCGCCTCTACCAGATGTTTGGCTGCATGGCCTGCCACAGCACGGATGGCACCCTCGTCGGCAAAGTCGGCCCCAGTTGGAAAGGACTCTACGGCAGCGAGCGTGAAATCGCCAAAGGCCAGAAAGGCAAGTTCAAGGCCGACGAAGCCTACCTCCGCGAATCCATTCTCACCCCCAGCGCCAAAGTCGTGAAAGGCTTCGAAAAGTTCGACACCGGCATGCCCATCTATTCCGGCATCCTCAACGACTCTCAGATCGAAAGCCTCATCCTGTACATCAAGAGCCTGAAGTAGAGCAAGCGTCCCGCTTGCAAACTAGAGCATTTTAAATAATACTATAGCCACAAGAGGCAAACCAACCAGCGGCGTCTTTGCCTGTGATTTTTGAGAATGACTGACTGATGGCTTGGTCGAGCTGCTCTGGTGTGCGGGCCTCGGCACTGCGCAGCAGTGCTTTGATCTTGCTCCACATTTTCTCGATGGGATTGAGGTCGGGTGAATAGGCTGGCAGGAACCTCACCTCCGCTCCTGCGGCCGCCACCAAGCGCTGCACTTCCGGGCTCTTGTGCACCGCGAGATTGTCCATCACCACGATGTCCCCCTGCCTGAGTGTCGGGCAAAGCACCTGGCCGATGTAGGCTACGAAAGCAGCGGTGTCCGCGGCTCCTGGCAGGTGCATGCAGGCCGTGGTGCCATCCAGCCGGACGGAGGAGATCATTGTGGTGCTTTGCCACCGGCCGCAGGGGGCTGCTGCGTGCAGCCGCCGCCCGCGTGGCGCTCTGCCGCGCAGGCGCGTCATATTGGTCTTGGCACCACTCTCGTCGAGAAAGACCAGCCGCCAGGGCTCTAGGCCACCTTGCCGACGCTTCCAGCTGCGGCGCGCCTTGCGGACGTCCTCCCGGTCCTGCTCTGCGGCACGGAGCGTCTTTTTTTATATGTCAGCCCCATGTCCACGAGCACATAATGGATCGCGGGCAGCGTGCACTTCAGTCCCAGGGCTTCGCGCAGTTCCTCCAACGTCATGTCGGGCTTGCGCTTGAGCTGCCGCCGAATGGCGATGCGATGTTCTGCCACAATGAGCTTCTTGCGCCCGGCAAGGTGATGACGGGACTTGATGCTGCCAGTCTTGCGACGCTGTTGGAGCAGCTTTTTGACCATGCCGAGGGAAACGCGAAAGCGCCGTGCGATCTCATCGCGCGTGCCTTCACCCTTGTCATACGCGCTGACGATGCGTTCACGTAAATCAAGCGAGAGTGTTGCCATGACTCTGCATAGCATACTTTCATCCCAATGGCTACATTATTATTTAAAATGCTCTAGCCCTGTTCTTGCGGAACAGGGAAGCGTTCCGCCAAACCCGGAAAGTTGGACTACCCTTCGCCAAAAGCACTGCGGATCGCGCCTTGTTGCACAGCCACCAAACTGCCTCAGTTCATGCTCCTCAGCGCCTCCCGGATCAGCTTGTCCGCCGTGTCCATCCCCGGCTGCTTCGCCAGATCATTCACCACCTTGATCGCCTCGCTCTGCTTGTAACCCAGCGCGATAAGCCCCAGAACCGCATCTGACTGCGCCTCCTGCTTCGGATCATGCGCGCCCTTGGCCGTACGGGATGCCTGCCAGGCCTCCACCACGCCCACCTTGTCTTTCAGCTCCAGCACGATGCGCTCGGCCGTCTTGCCTCCCACGCCTTTGATTCGCGAGAGCGATTTCACATCTCCGCTGATCACCGCATCTTTGAACGCCGCCACCGGCATGCCGCTGAGCACGCTCAGCGCCATCTTCGGCCCGATGCCGGAGACGCGATCCATCAGCAGACGAAAGAGATCTCTCTCATCTGCCGTGATAAATCCGAACAGGGTGTGGTCGCGGTCCGTGACGTGGTAGTGCGTGAGAAGCTGCACCTCTTCACCCGGCTGCGGAAGCTTGTCGAAAGTGGTGAGCGGAATGAGGACAAGGTAGCCCACGCCATTCACGTCAATAGTGGCACGATGGGGAAGGGCTTCGGCCAGACGGCCTCGAAGAAATGCGATCATGCAGGCATGAAGGCGGATGCGCGCAAACCTGCAAGCACAGGTTTGCTGTGGGCGTGAATACGGCCACCTGCCAATCGAGGTTCTCTGCTAAGCAGTGCAGCGGGTTTTGTTATGCAGCAGTTCGCAGAACAGATTTACAACATGCCCTTTCATGCCGCGTGCTCCAGGGCTGGTAGGGATGCGTTGTGCGCGTCCCTGTGTTCGAGTCTGCGGCATCCGCCGGCGATCCAAAAAGGTTCGCCGTCCTTGCAGCCTTCTGTAATACCATGCTCAACAGAAAACAGGTCTGTTCGCGGAGAGGGCCTGCAGGCTTCTGGAACGTAGGTTGGTCGTGTTTGGCGTCGAGGGGCTGCCCATGCTCCATCGCCACCTTCGCCAAACCGCCCGACTGCGAGGACGTTCGTACGCCACAGCGCTTGGGTACGCCCAAGGCTGAGTGAACGCTCGGAGGCTCAAGATGCTTGCCTTACGCTCATGGACGGACGGGCTGTCGCCACGTCCATCCTACGTCCCAGCATGAAGCGCCATGCCTGATTCTCTGCTTGGAAATCAGGCCTGTTCCTTCAGACTAATTTTCAACTGTCCGTGGTATAACGCGATGACTGGGGGGCGTTCCACCTTAATCCGCAGACGCCGCAGAACGAAGCCCCTCCCCGCCGCATCACTCTTCCCCAGCGCCTTCTTCCCCATGCCCCTCTTCCGCCATCCGCTGAATCGTCCCGCTTAGCAGTTCAATATACCCGTTCACATCCAGGCTCTCCGCCTCAGGCTCACCGCGCACGGCATACAGCCATCCTTGCTCATAGGGATCACTGCGCACAATGCACGCATCCACCTTCAGCTCCGGATTCCCGCCCGCAAACGCACCGTTCATCACGCAATAGACATCTGACGCCGCCTTGAAGCCCTCCACCCACCCAATGTTGTCGCCGGGTGCCACAGGACCTCCCTCCGCGGGCTTCCACTCGCAGTCCACCAGCTCACCCAGCATCCGCGTCGCAAACTTCGTGAAGCCCACCCGCCACAGGTTCGTCTCTCCCTCCACTGGTGCCATCCAGTAGTGCGAGCGCGAGTATCGAAAAGTATCAGGAAACCTTGCGGAAAACCGGGCGTGCTTGAAGCGGACAAAATTAAGCATGAAGAAAAGGGGAGGGAAGGGGAGTTAGGATCGGAGGTCAGGATGGCCGCACCGTCAAGCTTGCTGCGCATCCAAGGGGCCAAAACGCGTCGCCGAATGAGATCGTCCTCGTACTCGAACTCGTCCTCGATTCTTGCACCTCGCCACACACAGAACAGATATCAAGCCAGGCACGTAGGGGCGTCCCGCATTTCGGCGGTCCGGTAGCCACCTGACCGTACATCACGCCCTCCGCTTCAAGCCCACATACGCCATCACCACGCCCACGAGGAAATGCACCCCCAGCATGGTCATGGCCAGATCTGGCGTGGCAAACCACGTCTTCACCAGCTTGTCGATCGGTGTGAAGTACGCCGTCTTCTCCAGGGAATCAATAATGCCCGACCACCCATAGTGCGCTGTGATGAACGGGTGCACCACATGCCCCAGAATTCTCGGAAACCCCAGTAGCGCCCCGCACAGCAGCACATTCGCGCAGAGCAGTGTCAGCGAGACACTGTGCGCCCGCTCCTTGCTGCCCGAGTTGGCGGAGATTCCCAGACAGAGGGCTGCAAAGGCCGCCCCCGAAAGGACCGGCAGCACCAGCTTCGCCATGCCCGTGCCTGGCAGCACGCCGGAGCCTGAAACAATGTCCAGAAACATCTCCATCCAGATGCCCTGTACCAGAATGATCGGCAGCATGAACAGAAGGGAGCCGATCAACCATGCCGAGGGTGTCACACCGCCGATCCGCTCACGCTCATAAATGGCTCGCCGTTCAGCGATCTCGCGCGCGCCCAGTCGCAGCGCCATGAACATCACCAGCAGGATTTGAATCAGGACGATCATCGACACCGTGTGGGCCGCAGGCCACACCACATCCGGATTGGTGCTTCCCGCCCGCATTTCCTTGAGCAGCTTCAAATTGGGCAGCAGCAGCAGCGCTGCGATGGCAGGCCCGCCCACCAGCAGCGAGGCATGCACGATCCACTCACGCGGACTCCGCCGCAGCAGCGTCCAGCGACGCTTCACCAGATGCCGCGCCTGGCTGAACGTGCCCGGCAGCGGTATGATCGGCCTCACCTCGGCCTCTGCAGTTTTTTTGACATCCTCCTCATCTCCACCGCCATTCTGCTTCATCAGGATCGTGCGGTCCTCATCGCCCGGATCTTCCTCCGCTGCGGACAGCTTTTCCGCCACGCTGCCGCCCAGCTTGAACGCCGCATAGTACGCATCGCGGTGCTTCATCCAGGAGTCGCCCCAGCGCTGCGCAGGTCGTTTCGCCAGGCGCGCATACACCTCATCATAGGTCGGCACCGTGAAGTAGTGCGGCACCGCACGCGCGGGACCATGGAAGGCCACGTAGCCCTCATGCATCACCACCACCGTGTCATACGCTCCCAGGTTCGCCAGCGAGTCCGTCGCGTGGATCACGATGCGATCCGGCCGGTCGGAGGCCACCAGCCTCAGCAGCGCCTCAAACTCACGCTCGCTCCGCACATCCATCCCCACCGTAAAGTCATCACACAGCACGATCACCGGGTCCGCCACCAGTGCCAGTCCCAGCTTCAGCCGTCTCCTGTGCGGCAGCGCCAGCGCCGAAGTGCGCTCCGTCGCGATGTTCTCCAGTCCCACCGTCACCAGTACGTGTGAGACACGGGAGATCGCCTCATCCCGGTTGCGCCCCGCCCCGCGCAGCATCGCTGCGCTGATCAGGTTCTCGCGCACCGTCAGGTGCTCGATCAAATTGTCGTCTCCCGCCGGCACCCAGCCTAGCTGGTTTGCATACAGCGCCTGCTTGATCAGATCGCGCTTTCCGAAGGTGATCGTCCCTGCCTCCGGCTCCGTCAGCCCGGCAAGAATACGCAGCAGCGTCGTCTTCCCGCTGCCAGAAGGCCCGATCAGCGCCAGCACATGCCCGCCCGGAGCCATGAAACTGACCTGTTCCAGCACGCGCAGCGGTTCCTTGCCTTTTCCGGGTACAACGTGGGAGAGATTGTTGATTTCGAGCATAATCCCGATCTAACCCGGTATGGCAGAAAGCGCAAAGTTCAAAATTCTGCCTTCCCTTCGTCAGCCCCCGCTTTATTCCTCCCCAACCATGGCCTCCATCCTCCAAGTCCATCCCTCCGACGACGCCATCGTCGCCCTTTCCGACCTCGGCGTCGGCACCACCCTCTCCCTCAACGGCCGCTCCTGGACCCTCCGCGAAAAGATCCCCGCCAAGCAGAAATTCGCCGCCCATGACTTCGCCGTCGGCGACATCGTCACCATGTACGGTGTCACCGTCGGCAAGGCCACCCAGCCCATCCCCACCGGTGCCCTGATCCACACTCACAACGTCGTCCACGCCACCTCCGCCTTCAGCGGCAAACAGCGCGACTACACTTGGACGCCCCCCGATGTCTCGAAATGGAAGACCCGCACCTTCAACGGCTTCAAACGCTCCGTCGGCCCGGCAGGCACCGCGAACTACTGGCTCGTCATCCCCCTCGTCTTCTGTGAAAACCGCAACCTCGCCTTCATGCGCGAGGCCCTCACCCGCAGCCTCGGCTACGGCAAAACCTCCCCCTACGAGCGCTTCGCCCAGCGCCTCGTCGATCTCCACCGCTCCGGTGCCGCACGCGATCAAATCGAAGCCGCCACCCTCGAAGCCGAAACCTCCGCCACCGCCGCCCGCGTCTTCAAAAACATCGACGGCGTCAAATTCCTCGAGCACGGCCTCGGCTGCGGCGGCACCCGCCAGGATGCCCAGGCCCTTTGCCGCCTCCTCGCCGGTTACATCCACAGCTCCAACGTCGCCGGTGCCACCATCCTCAGCCTCGGCTGCCAGCACGCCCAGGTCAGCCTCCTCGAGAGCGAGATGGCCGCGCTCTACCCCAAGCTCGAAAAACCCCTCCTCATCTACGAACAGCAGAAGAGCAAATCCGAGCGCGACATGATGGCCTCCGCCATCCGCGACACCTTCCTCCACCTCGCCTCCGCCAACGAACAAACCCGCGAGCCCTGCGCCCTCAGCAATCTCATCATGGCCGTCGAATGCGGCGGCAGCGATGGATTCTCCGGCATCTCCGCCAATCCCGCCATCGGCCACACCGCCGATCTCCTCGCCGCCCTCGGCGGTGCCCCCGTCCTCAGCGAATTCCCCGAACTCTGCGGCGTCGAGCAAAGCCTCAGCGACCGCTGCGTCACCGCCGCCCTCGCCGACAAATTCGTCGGCCTCATGCGCGCCTACGAAGCCACCGCCCAGGCCTGCGGCTCCGGCTTCGATGCCAACCCCAGCCCCGGCAACATCCGCGACGGCCTCGTCACCGACGGCATCAAATCCGCCGGTGCCGCCAAAAAAGGCGGCACCAGTCCCATCGTCGATGTCCTCGACTACGCCGAGCCCATCCGCCAGCACGGCGGCCTCACCCTTTACTGCACCCCCGGCAACGACGTCGAAAGCACCACCGCCCTCGCTGGCGGCGGCTGCAACATGATGCTCTTCACCACCGGCCTCGGCACCCCCACCGGCAATCCCGTCTGCCCCACCCTCAAAATCTCCACCAACTCCGACCTCGCCCGCCGCATGCCCGACCTCATCGACTTCGACACCGGCCCCATCATCTCCGGCGAAAAATCCGTCGAACAAATGGGCGAAGACATGCTCGAACTCGTCATCGCCACCGCCAGCGGCACCTACACCCCCAAAGCCGTCTCCCTCGGCCAGGACGACTTCCTCCCCTGGAAACGCGGCGTGTCGCTGTAAAAAGCGCCATCGGTGCCTCCGCCCCCGCCGAATACTCCATCACCTACTAGGCCGTTACGCCAGCCGGCTTGCCCCCAAGCAAGGCCGAATAATACAGCTTCATACAAGCGGGGCAGATGCCATGGCTAAAATCAGCCTCAGAGTGGGATTCCACATAGCTTTCCACGCTCTCCCAGTAGCCAGTGTCATTGCGCACATCCTTGCAGTGCGCACAGATGGGCAGGAGACCGTGCAGCGTCTTCAGATCGCTGAGCGCATTTGCTAGATCGGCCGCGGTGCGGCGAAATTCCAGCTGCGAAATGATCTGGCGGGCCAGCGTCTTCAGCAGTGTCTGCAGGGTCTCGCTTTGCTCAGCCGTAAGCGGCCGGCGCTCACGGTCAATGACACACAAGGTGCCCAGTCCATTGCCTTCAACGTCGATCAGTGGCGCTCCGGCATAAAAGCGGATATGAGGATCTGAAGTGACGAGCGGATTTTGCGCGAAACGCTCATCCGTCGTCGCATCCTGAATCACCATGACCTCCGTGCCGAGAATCGCATGGGCGCAGAAGGCATGCTCGCGCGGCGTTTCAGTGGCGGCAAGACCGACCCGCGCCTTGAACCACTGGCGGTCGCTGTCCACCAGCGTCATCAGCGCGATGGGCGTGCTGCACAGCTTGGAAGCAAGAAACGCAAAATCATCAAAAGCCTGCTCAGGCGGAGTGTCGAGAAGCTGATAGCGACGCAACGCAGCGAGCCTTTTGGCTTCGTTCGGGGGAAGGGGGGCGGTCATGTGTATCCAGTCCAAACTTAGAATGTGAATGCCCAGATGCGCCGTGTTTTTCGTCACTGTGCGATTTTGAATGCATCACTTAGCAAGTTAAAGAGACCCGCAGATGCAATCAGGCAAAGCTGTACTGAGGGCCAAAGGTTTGAAGGCGGGACGTCGCCCCTCGAAGAATGGCTCACCCCTCCGTCTCCGCATGCAGCGCAATGCAGTTCCCCTCCGAATCCAGCACCTCCGCACGAAATCCATACTCGCCAATCGAGTGAACATCCTGCTGCACCGTCCCCCCATTCGCCCACACCGCAGCCACCGCCTCCTTCAGTCGCCCGTTCACATCAAAGTAAATCATGACGCCATCCGCCGAAGGCTTGAAATCCTTCACCACCACCACGCACCCCTGCTGTCCCCCATCCGCCGTCGGCAGCATCGCGGTGGGCACTCCACCCAAGTTTTCCTCTTTCATCTCCCTCCCCAGCACCGCCGAATAAAAACGAATCGCCCGGTCAAGATCGACCGCCGGAATGTCAAACCAGACAAGGTTGGGTTTCATGGCCACCAGCATGACTGACCACCCCTCGAAAGCAAATGCCAGACCTGTGACGCATCTGGAAATCATGCTTGCCGATGTCCCAGGCTCCATCTCTTAATGCACCCATGCGCCTCACCCTCTTCGCCTTAGCCATCGCCTTTCCCGCTCTGGCCAAAGACATCCCCGTCGCCGATGTCGCCGCATTCACAGAGGCCGCGAAAAACATCAACGCAGGCGACACCCTCATCCTCCAAGACGGCACCTGGGCCGATTCCCAGCTCAAACTTCACGCTACCGGCACCGCCGAAAAACCCGTCACCATCAAAGCCCAAACCCCCGGCAAAGTCATCCTCACCGGCACCTCACGCCTCTCCGTCGGCGGCTCCCACATCATCGTGGACGGCCTCTGGTTTCAAAACCCCACCGCCGAGCAAGTCATCGAGCTCCGCAAAGATTCCAAGCAGCTCGCCACCGACTCCCGCATCACCAACTGCGCCATCACTAACGACACCCAGCACACCTCCACCGCCTCCGCCCAGTTCGTCTCCATCTACGGCGCACGCAATCGCGTGGACCACTGCTACATCGCCGGCAAGACCACCCAGGGCACCACCATGGTCGTCTGGCTCTCCAACGACTCCAAGGACCAGGGCCATCACCAGATCGATCACAATCACTTTGGCCCCCGCCAGCGGCTCGGCCAGAACGGCGGCGAAACCATCCGCCTCGGCGACAGCAAGACCTCCATGCAAACCGCCGCCTGCATCGTCGAGCACAACCTCTTCGAGAAATGCGATGGCGAAGCCGAGTGCATCTCCAACAAATCCTGCGGCAACCTCTATCGTCACAACACCTTCAAAGGCGTCTCCGGCACCCTCACCCTCCGCCACGGCAATGCCTGCACCGTGGAGCATAACACCTTCATCGGCGACGGAGCCAAAGGCGCCGGCGGCGTCCGCATCATCGGCGAGGACCACACCGTCACCGGCAACCGCTTTGAAAACCTCACCGGCGACAACGAACGCAGCGCCATGTGCTTCATGCTCGGCATTCCCGACTCCGTCCCCCACGGCTACTTTCAGGTCAGGCGCGCCAAAGTCACCGGCAACACCTTCATCAACTGCCAGCACAACATCCTCATCGGCATGAGCGGTGATAAAAAAGCCACTCTCCCACCGCTCGAAACCGAGATCAGCGGCAACACGATCCAGACCAACAAAGGAGAAGCCTTTGAAATCAAATGCGCAGCGGAAGGTGTCACGATGAAGGACAATAACACTGGAACCGCCGAGCCCTCCACCACGCCACCTCCTGCCTCCGAACCCACCGGCCCTTCCTGGAAAAAGTAAACTTCCCCATGCGCACCAACGTCCTCCGCAAACCACTCACCTGCTGCTGCCGCAAACCCATGACCGGCTTCTACCGCGATGGCTACTGCCGCACCGGCCCCGGAGACGTCGGCCTGCACACCGTCTGCATTGAGGCCACCGAGGAGTTCCTCAATTTCTCCTACCTCAGCGGCAACGATCTCTCCACCCCCGCTCCCGAATGGGACTTCCCCGGACTCAAGCCCGGCGACCGCTGGTGCCTCTGCGTCACCCGTTGGAAGGAAGCCCTCGATGCCGGCTGCGCTCCGCCTGTCTCCCTCTCCGCCACCCACGAATCCGCTCTCGAATGGGTCGACCTCGAAGACCTCAAAGCCCACGCCCTCGACGATCCCGGCGAAACCATAGAGGATGACTGACGAGCTAGATCGTCCACCATCGAAACAAAGACGACGTGGCCCAAAGAGCGCACAAACCCCCAATCTTTTTTTTGCGCCCTTTTGAGTTTTTTGCGGCCACCTTCTGCCTCCAATTGCGGCCAGCCCGCATTCTCTTCTCACCGGCTCTCCAAAAACTCCTTCACCCCCTGCGCCAGCACCTTGCTGATCCCAGGCACCTCCGCGATCTCCTCCACCGTCGCCTTGCGCAGCCGTGTCACTGATCCAAACGCTTTCAGCAGCGCCGCCTTGCGCGCATCGCTGACCCCCGGGCAGTCGTCCAGCACGCTCTCCGCCACACGTTTCCCCAGCAGCAGTTGGTGGTACCCATTCGCCCACCGGTGCGCCTCGTCACGAATCCGCTGCAGCAGCTTCAGCGCCCCGCGTTCATGCGGAATGATGATCGGATAACTTTCCCCCGGCAGATAAACCTCCTCGTTCTCCTTCGCCAGACCAATGATCGGCAGACCATGCAGTCCCAGCTTCTGCAGCTCCGCCACCGCCATTCCCAGTTGGCCCTTGCCTCCATCCACGATCACCAGATCCGGCAGCCGCACAAAGGTCGAAGCCTTGCCGCTGGGGGCCAGCTCTGCATTCCCTTCATTGGTCGCTTCGAGCCTTCGCATCGCCTCCATCGGTTCCTCCTGGGAAAACTCCGCCTCATCACCCGCCACCTTTCTCCCCTCCAGAAGGATGCGCGAAAACCTCCTCCGGATCACCTCCGCCATGCTGATGAAATCATTCTGCCCCGTCACAGACTTGATCCGGTACCGCCGGTAGTTCGAATTGTCCGGCACCCCGTTTTTAAAGCGCACCATGCTCGCCACGCAGTGTGCCGTGCCGATGTTCGCAATGTCAAAGCACTCCATCACCAGCGGCGCCTTTTCCAGATGCAGCAGCTCCTTCAGCTCCTGCACATCCGCCATCGGGTCGATGCTCCGGATCACCCGCGCCCGCGCCCCGCGCTCAAACGTCCGCGTCGGGATCAGCGTCTTCTTAAAATCCTCCACCATGTCCCGCAGCTCCGCCGCTTTTTCAAAGTCCATCCGCGCCGCCGCATGCTGCATCTCCTCCTCCAGCGCCGTCACCAGATCCTTCGACTTCCCGTCGAGGAACTCACACGCCTGCTCCACCCGCTTCTTGTAGTCCTCCAGCGAGATGCGCAGGATGCACGGGGCCGAGCAGTTCTTGATGATGTCGTTGCTGCAGTGCTTGTAGTCCGCCTCACCCGGCTTCAGCGGGCGGCACACCCGCAGGCCAAATTTCTTGTTCAGCCAGTTCAGCGTCGTGCGCAGCGCCATCCCGTGGGGGAAGGGGCCGAAATACTTCGCCCCATCATCCTTCTTCAGCCTCGTCGTGGAAAGCCGAGGGATCGCATCACCAAAATGCACCCGCACCAAAAAGTAGCGTTTGTCATCGCGAAAAGTCACGTTGTAGCGCGGTCGGAATTCCTTGATCAGCTTGCTTTCCAGCACCAGCGCCTCCGTGTCATTGCGCACCTCATGCAGGTCAAAGTCCCAGATGCTCGCGATCAGCGCCCGCGTCTTCCGGTCCGCCAGTTTCGACCGCGCCGGCGTGAAGTAATTCGCCAGCCGCTTCCGCAGATCCCGCGCCTTCCCCACATAGATCACACTGTTCAGCCGGTCTCTCATCAGGTACACCCCCGGCACATGCGGTACATCACGCAGCTTCGCTAAAAGATCAGGTCTGGCACGGGGGGAGGGCATGGTAAAATGAATGACAAAAGGGCAGGCTCAAACAGTGGTCCATCTAGTCCGTTCAGTCCATCAGGTCCATTCATCATCGCCTCTCCCCCCTTATACGCCTCCCGCCGCCCCCAGGCAGCCCCATTCCTACAACCACCTCAACCTGGTCTATCGCGGCGTGGTCCGCACTTTCCAAGTGCGGTCCGGAAGCCCCCCGCGCACGTCCATCCCTCCAGCATCTAGCCAACCACCCTCCACGGATGCACTGCCTCCGAAATCCCCTTCAGCTGCATCGCAGGCATCGGCGCCGCTTGGATAAAACTCTTCGCATCCTCATACGTCTCATCGTCCATGATGATTTCCCCCGCCTGCGCGATGCTGCACAGCCGCGACGCCAGGTTCACCCGGTGCCCCAGCACCGTGTAGCTCAGCCGCTGGTCCGACCCCATGCACCCCGCCACCACCGGTCCCGTCGCCAGCCCGATGCCCACCTCCAGCGAGTGCTTGGACACCCCGTTCAATTTCTTCCGCACCGCCAGCATGCTCAGCGCGCATTGCACCGCCCGCACCGCATCTTCTCCCGTGCTCTGCGGCGCGCCAAACAGCACCATGATCAGATCCCCCACAAACTTGTCCACGATTCCTCCGTGCTGGTAGGCCACGTCCGTCAGCGCCGTCATGTGCTCGTTCAGCAGCTCGATCACATCCGCCGGCGGCATGTTCTCCGTCAGCGCCGTAAAGCCTCGGATGTCGCAGAAAAGCATGGTCACATGCCGCATTTCACCGCCCAGGCTTCCGCTCTGCGCGATCAACTGTTCCGCCACCGATCGGTCCGCCACCGCATTCAGCACGCTGCGGTACTTCTCCTGCAGCGCCAGTCCCGCCGCCATCTCGTTAAAGGACGCCGCCAGCCTCCCCAGCTCGTTCTTGCTCCGCACCGGCACCCGTACGTCATAGTTCCCTTGCTCAATCTGGTGCGTCCCACTCACGATCTCACGAATCGGCCCCGACAACCCGCGTGAAATGTACAGCACCGCCACCAGCGCGATCAGCAGAGACACCACCCCGAGTCCCCCCACATCACGCCGCAGCTCCGCCAGCTCCTTGTCCATCGCCGCCAGCGGGTACAGGTTCACCTGCGCCGCCAGCGGGAAAGGGGAGCCCGGATTCAGCACGCGGTAGTAGATCTGGTGCCGCTCTCCATGGATCCAAACGGTCATGCCTCGCTGCGTCCGGTGCGTATGGTGGATCGAGTCCGCGATGTGCGCCGCCACGACTCCGCGCTCTTCCTTGGGGATCGTCGTGCTCACCAGCGCATCCTCCACCCAGATGCCGCTCATGATCTTGCCCAGTTCGGAGTGCTTCGTCTGCTCATACAACACTTTTTCCGCCAGCACCTGCAGCGGCAGGCCAAAGAGAAATGCCCCCAGAAACCTGCCCGTCTTCGGCTCGCGCAGCGGAGTGATGTAAACCTCCCGCACCTGTTCATTGCGGCCATCTTCGCCAAACTCCACCCGCAGGTACCCGACCTCCTGCGTTTTCAGCACGTCCGCCAGCTTGCGCTCTCCCAGCCATTGCAGCTTGCCGGACTTGCGTCGAAATTCCGCACTGTTAGGGCTCTCCTTGGGCAGCATCGCGGGCAGATTCTCCCGACCACCGGATGGATTCTTTTTGGGCGAAAGCAGAAAACTGCCCTCCGGATCAATGAGCGCGATGTACGGCATCTGCGAAAGCGGCAGCCGCAGTGTCGGCCGGGCCTTCGTCGGATCTTTTTCCTTCTCGTTGCTCCCTCCATGCCCCGCCGCAAGCACCTGTGAAAGGCGCTGTGGCATGCCCCCGCCCGGCCGCAGCGTGTCTCCCGGCAGATCGCTCAGGAGCCGGTCATTTGTCAGTGTCTCCAGCTGGGCTCTCAGCATCTGTCCGGCCGCCGCAAAATCCTTCTTCTCGATCGCCGCCAGCAGTTCCGGCTGCGCCGCGATCTTGTCCAGCACGTCGGAAAGCGAATCGATGCGTTTCTTTTTCGCTGAAGAAAAGCTGCTGATCTGCGAGTCAAACTGCTCCTCAAACAGCTTCCGGTACGACTCCATGAACTTCCACTCCGCCAGCACCAGCGTCGCAATCGTGATCCCCGCCACCACGGGAAACACGGTCAGAATGAGCTTGGCGCGAAAGCTGTGGAACCCCTTCATGAAAAATGTCACCAGCGGTGACGCGGGATGAACCCCGCATCCCGCCGTTTGGTTGCTCAGCGCGCGCGTTTCATCGTATAGGTTCCCTTGTCCATGGCACTCTCATAGCAGGCGTTGAAGCTGTCGCCTTGGATCGTGCCCTCGTAATGGTACAGGCCGCCAGCCCAGTCAGGCATCTTGTGCTCGCCTTTGAAGGTGTAGCTGCCGTCCTTCTGCTTCTTCACCGTATGCACTGCCTTGTAGCCGCCGCTGAGGATCTTCTTCCACGTGGCATGGTAGTAAAATTCGTGGGTGGTCGTTTTTGTGGTTTTGGCAATGGGTGCTGCAATAACGCAGCGCAGTGTGCCTTGGTGACCGGTGGCCTCACTGAGCCAGGTACCCTCCCATTTCCCCTCCACTCCAGAAGTGACCGGTGCCTTTTTCCACGCCTCTCGAAACCCGGACCCGCAGGAAGGCAGCAGGGTTGTCAAAAACAGTCCAATGGCGCAGCGGAGAAGAAGGGCACGTTTCATGAGGGAGGATGGTGGTCATACGAACGTCCGTGCAGGCCCGGCTATTTCGTCATTCCCCGTACAACCTTCTTCTTGCCCGCACGCGTATCCACGATACTTACCCCTGAACCTCAACCCCACCCCAACTACCATGGCCTTCACCCTCCCCCCACTGCCGTATCCCACCGACGCTCTTGAGCCTACCATCGACCAGCAGACGATGGAGATCCATCACGGCAAGCATCACAACGCTTACGTCACCAATCTGAACAACGCCATCGCCGGCAAGGCCGACCTCGAAGCGATGTCCATCGAAGACCTCTGCAAAAACATCTCCAAGGTCCCTTCCGATATCCAGGGTGCAGTCCGCAACAACGGTGGCGGTCACTACAACCACTCCCTGTTCTGGACCATCATGGGCCCCAACGCAGGTGGCGCTCCTACGGGTGCCCTCGGTGACGCCATCACCTCCACCTTCGGCAGCTTTGACTCGTTCAAGGAAGCCTTCAACAAGGCTGGTGCCACTCGTTTCGGCTCCGGCTGGGCTTGGCTCGTCGTGAAGGATGGCAAGCTCGCCATCACCTCCACTCCGAATCAGGACAACCCCCTCATGGACGGCAGCGGCACCCCCATCCTCGGTTGCGACGTATGGGAGCATGCCTACTACCTCAAGTATCAGAACAAGCGCCCTGACTATCTCGCCGCTTGGTGGAACGCCGTGAACTGGAGCGCCGTCGCTGCCAACTACACCGCCGCCCTCGGCTGATTCCCCGCTTCCTGACCTCTCTCACAAAGCGCGGAACGGCCTGCCCGTCCCGCGCTTTGTTGCTTTCAAAATTCATGTCCATGGTCCTCCACCGTCTCCGCTCCGGCCTGATCTATTCGCAGGACTTTGCGGACTACCTGGAGTCCAAGCGCAACGAAGAAGCCATCGGCCATCCGGGCGATGTCCTCCACCTCGACTACGTCCGCTGCTCCCAGGGCGAACTCAGCGGCCAGGAATGGTGTCAGCTCACCTGGATCAGCGGTGCGCAAGCCCCCACCGAGCATCGCCATCAAATCGGCGGCACAGAGGTCTACATCCACAAACAGGCCATCCGTGGCCTCAAAAACCGCCTCCTCCATTTTGATGGTACGAATGTGGTGGTCAAACAATGACGAATGACGAAAGCAGAATGACGAATGAAGTTCGGATGAGCCTGTGCCATTCGCGCTTCTTCACTCTGCCTTCGTCATTCGTGAATTCGACATCCGTCATTTAGATCATGCCCACCTTGGCCGACATCGGAGAAGACAACCTCATCCGCAAGCTCATGCGCGGCGTGAAGCTCGACAGCGATGTCATCGCCGGGGCAGGGGATGACTGCGCCGTCGTCCGCAGCACCAAGGACGAGCACACCCTGCTCAAAACAGACGCCCTTGTGCAGGACGTCCACTTCACTCTCGAAACTCCGCCCAAGCTCATCGGCCGCAAGGCCATCGCCCGCGTCGTCAGCGACTTCGCCGCCATGGGAGGTACACCGCGCCACGCCATGATCACCCTCGTGGCTCCGCCCAGCATGCAGGTCGAGTTCCTCTCCGAGATCTATCGAGGCATGCGCGCCATCGCCAAGGACTACGGCATCAACATCGTCGGTGGCGAAACCTCGCGCGGGTTGGTCCTCATGCTCTCCATCTCCATGAGCGGCACCGTTCCCTCCAAGCGCTGGCTCTCCCGCAGCGAAGGCAAGGCCGGCGATGTCGTCCTCGTCACCGGTCGCCTCGGCGGCTCCATCAACGGCAAGCACCTCAAATTCCAGCCCCGCCTCGAAGAAGGCCGCTGGCTCTCTGAAAACGCCCATCCCCACGCCATGATGGACATCAGCGACGGCCTCGCAAAAGACCTTCCCCGTCTCGCCCTCGCCAGCGGCACGCACTATCAGGTGAACGTCGCCTCCTTGCCCTGCAATCCCGGCTGCACCTTCGACCAGGCCTGGGGCGATGGCGAAGACTACGAGCTCCTCCTCGCCGTCAATCCCCGCAGCGTGAAGTCCCTCTTGCAAAAGTGGCGTCTCGCCTTCCCCAAGCTCCCTCTCACCATCATCGGCAAACTCGTCCCCCCCGGCGAAGGCCGCCCCCCCGACTTCGAAAGCACCGGCTGGGATCACTTCGCTCTGAGCGCGGACGCATGATGACTCTGCGAACAGCCGACGATGCTCTCGCTTGGGGCTCGCAGCTTGCCTCGACTCTCTCCGCAGGCGATGTCATCGCTTTGTGCGGCACCCTCGGCGCTGGCAAGACCCAGATCACCCGCGGCATCGTCGCCGGCATGAAGTCACAGGCTCCCGTCACCAGCCCCACCTTCACCCTCGTCCACGAGTACCTCGACGGCCGTCTGCCCGTCTTCCATTTCGACTTCTACCGCATGGACTCCGCCTCCGAAGTCATCGGCATCGGCTGGGACGAGTTCCTCACCGAGCCCGGCGTCATCATCGTCGAATGGGCCGACATGTTCCCCGACCTCCTCCCACCCCACACCCGCTGGTTCCATATCACGCCCCAGCCCGACGGTTCCCGCACCATCATCGAGTCATCAAAATAACGACGATTCCCTTTGGTCATTCATTCGTCATTCGACATTCTGCATTCGTCATTTTCCCCTCATGCTCCTCGCCCTCGACCTCTCCACCGCCCACGGCAGCATCGCCGTCGTGCGTGGAGATGACGTGCTCTTCCGCTCCACCTTCCAGTCCGAGCGTTCCCACAACGCCCAGGTCTTCGCCCCCCTCCGCGAAGCCCTTGCCGCCGCTGGCAATGAGTTGACCGGCATCGTCATCGGCAACGGCCCCGGCTCCTACACCGGCGTCCGCATCGCCATCGCCGCCGCCCAAGGCATCGCCCTCTCCCGCAATGTCTGGTGCGTCGGCTGGTCCTCCCTCACCGCGCCAGACCTGGATGCTCCCGACAGTTACAACATCATCGGCGATGCCCGCCGCCAGAGTTTCTACCTGGCCCGCGTCGAAAACGGCCGCCTGCTGCCCGACCTCGAAATCGTCTCCGCCGAAATCGCCCGAAAACGCACCGCCGATTGCGAAATAGTGTACACGTTCGACGCCAAACCGCCACTCGACCTGTCCCTCCATTCAGCCAAACCAGACGCCGCCAAGCTCGCCCAAATCGTCCAATCCTTGCCTCCCGACGAGCTCGCCACCCTCATCTCCCAGCCTCTCATCCCGCACTACCTCGCCGAGGCTTTCATCACCCTTCCCAAGCGCCCCCCACCATGACCCCCGAACCCATCACCAACCACGTTTCCGTCTGGGGCGAAGGCCCCATCTGGCACGGCGACCGCCTCTTGTACGTTGATATTGAGACTCATAAGATCATCGCCTTCACGCCCTCGACAGGCAAAGAGCAGATCTGGGATGTCGGCCAGCGCGTCGGCACCGTGGTGCCCCGCGCCAGTGGCGGCCTCGTCTGGGCAGGCGACAACGGCTTCTTCTTCCTCAATGAAGCCACCGGCATCAGTACCCCCATCGCCGATCCCGAACCGAACCTCCCCGACAACCGATTCAACGACGGCAAGTGCGACCCCGCAGGCCGCCTCTGGGCAGGCACCATTTGCCTCCAGAAGCGCCCTGATGCATCGCTTTACTGCCTGCATACCGATCTGCGTGTCGAAAAGAAATTCGGCCCCGTCACCAACTCCAATGGCATCATCTGGAGCCGCGACACAAAAACGATGTACTACATCGATACCCCCAGCAAAAAAATCCGCGCCTTCGACTTCGACAGCGCCACCAGCGCCATCACCAACGAGCGCGTGGTATGGGATACCAGCGCCGATCCCTCCTCCCCCGACGGCATGACCATCGACTCCGAAGACCGTCTCTGGATCGCCTTCTGCCACGGCGCCAAGGTCGTCTGCTTCAATCCCGCCACCCAGAAGGAGGAGATGCAGATCGACTTCCCCTGCGTCGAAACGACCGCCTGTGCCTTCGGAGGCCCAGATTTGCGCGATCTCTACATCACCACCGGCCAGAAGCCCGACCTTGAGGAACCCCTCGCCGGTCGCCTCTTTGTCTGCCGACCCGGCGCACAGGGAGTCCCCTCCAGTGTATTTGGCGGTTAAACTGATCTAAGCCTTCTCCTAGGCGAATTAGCACAGAAAAGGAGCAACGACGCTTGTGGGTTTTGGAAGCGAGGCTATAAATTTCATAGTTTCCATTCCTATGAAGCTCATTGCTCCCGATCCCGACATGCGTGTAGCCATGCCGTATCAATATACGGCCAAGTCCCTGCTGACGCCCACGGAGGCCAAGTTTCACAGCTGCCTCCTGCAGATCACCGGGGAACGCTGCCGCATCCAGATCAAGCCCCGGCTGGCTGATTTGTTTGATCATGAAAAGACTAATGGTGCCTTCCAAATGATCAGCCAGAAGCACGTCGATTTTCTGATCTGCCGCAATGATGACTGGATGCCCATGCTCGGCATCGAACTGGATGATCCCAGTCACGAGCGCGCCGAAGCCAGGAAGCGCGATATGTTCGTTAACATGCTATTTGCTTCCACCGGCGTGCCCCTGCTGCGTTTGCCCGTGCAGGAGTTCGATCAGCTCGAACGCCTCGTTGAAGAACTCACCAAGGCTTGGAACCATCGCTGGAAGACTTTGGAGATGGGGTGAGAATAGGCGGATGATTCGTCCTGTCCTGTTCTTGCTGGCCCTAAATGCTGCGCGTGCTGATGTAACAACGCTGAAGGTGGATGTGTGCGTTTATGGAGCCACGCCTGCAGGCATTGTGGCTGCTGTGACGGCAAGGCAGGAGGGATGTTCGGTGCTAATCGTGGAACCCAGCCGCTGGGTGGGCGGCATTTTGGGCGCGGGCATCAAGCCGATGCAGGACTGTGCAGCACCGGCGGCGGTGGGCGGGCTGACGACGAGCCGGGTCTTCAAGCTGGGCAACCGGCCGGATGTAATCCGTGGGGCCTTTACCGCGTGGCTGGCGGAGGAGAAGATTCCGGTGCTGTTTGAGCATCGCGTGCAGAAGGTGGAGAAGATGGGGGCATCCATCAGCAAACTGGTGCTGGAACTCGCACCGCCGGACAAGAACGGCGTGCCTGCGCCCAAGGCCACGCAGAAGGATGCGGCCGGTGTGGAGGCCAGGGTGTTCATCGATGCGAGTTATGAGGGGGATGTGATGGAGGCGGCGGGGGTGCCATACTCGGTGGGCCGGGAAGCCAAAGAGGTGTTCAATGAAGAGCTCGCCGGTGTCGGACCCACGACGAACTGGACCCCAATCGACCCCTATATAGTGCAGGGCGATGCAAAGAGCGGCCTGCTGCCGCTGGTGGATGCAGATCATGGATTGCCCAAGGGCGCAGCGGATGATTACACGCAGGCATACAACTACCGTTTCTATGTGACGCGTGACCCTGCGAAGCGGATCGCGTTTGAACCGGCGGCGGATTATGATGCGAGGGATTTCGAACTGGTTGGCCGCTACGTGGAGCATCTGGTGCACAGCATTGCGGACGAAGGAAAGCTGCTCAAAAAGCTGCGGGACATTTTCCCCGGCTGGCTTAACAGCGGAGAGTACAACTACAAGCGCGACTCACTGGTCACCATCGCGCCGCTGGGCGTCAGCCGGTATTATCAGAATGGCAGCCATGAGGTCAGGACGCGCGTGTGGCGGCAGCACAAGGACTACCTGAGCGGATTGAATCGTTTTCTGAGCACGGATTCGCGAGTGCCGGCAAAGTTTCGCACCGAAACTGCGGAGCTTGGGCTGGACAAAACCATGCATGCCGACACCGGCGGCTGGCCGAACCAGCTCTACGTGCGCATCTCCCGCCGCATGCAGGGGCCGTATGTGCTGACACTGGCGGATGTGTGGAACCAGACGCAGGTGGAGGACAGCGTTGGGCTGGCGCTCTACGGCGTGGACATCTATCCGGTGCGCCGTTATGCCGTGGCAGATCCCAGCACCGGGAAGATGGGCGTGGCAACGGAAGGAAATATGTTCGTCGGCGGCTCCCAGGGAACGGGGCATCCCTATCCCATTCCCTATCGTGCGCTGACTCCGAAGAAAGGCGACTGCGCCAATTTGCTCGTGCCAGTGTGTTTTTCAGCGAGTTACATCGCCTATGCTTCAGCGCGCATGGAGCCCGTCTTCTGTGTCATGGGAGAATCCGCCGGCGTGGCCGCCTCGCAGGCCATACGGGAAGGCGTGGCAGTGCAGAGTATTGACGTGGCAAAGCTGCGCAGCAGGCTGCTGGAGCGTGGACAGATTTTGCAATGGACCGGGCCCGTTCTGAAGCCCAAAGCCGGAGCCGTGGAGGCTGGCGAATGGGAATCCAAGGAAGCCTGGAGCGAAGCCAAACCCGGTTGGGAATGGCTGTTTCCCTTCATCGACACCGGCAAGGACGGAAAGATTTCAAGGCAAGAGCACGAGGCGTTTCAGGCTTACAAGAAGCAGCACCCGGACTGGCAGAAGCGGCTCAAGGCGGAACAGTGAAACTGGAGGCACCATCAATGATCACCGGGGCCTTGCGCCGCACGCCGATGTAGACGGGGGAGCGCTGGCGTTCGAGCCAGCGGTGCTTGAGGGGGAGCTCGGTGTTGAGGGCGTGGAAGTGCCAGGGGCCGTCGTCGGTGCGGATGGAGTATTGCAGGGCGCGGCCGCCATCCAGAAGAGTGGCGTGCTGGACGCCGAGCTTGCGGGCGATTTCGGTGACTTCGCTGACGGTCATGACGCCGCCGTCTCCAGAAAGGACGAAGACGATGGTGCCGTCCTGACGCATGCCGGCGAGAGAGCGGTAGCTGATCTTGGAGCCGTCGAAAAACTCGTCGGGCTTCAGGTCCACGTAGGAGAAGGTCGTGTGGTTCTTCATCACGGAGGGATAGACCTGGCAGCCTTCCTGGATGAGGCCGGGGACCTCGTTGAGGAGGGACTTGGGCCCGCACCAAGGGCGGCCGTCTTTGACGAAGAAGCAGCCGCTCCAGTCGCCAAAGGGGGGATTGACCTGGCGGCCTTCGTGATAGACCCAGCCCATGGGGCGTCCTTTGGGGTCCCGGAAGTTGGCGGTGATGGTGAACCAAAAGTTGCCATCTTCCATGCGCTCGCGGGCGGTGGTGAGGGCAAATTTGGGCAGAAAGGTGGTCATGAAATCAAAGCGGTCGGCGGAGAGGGTGACGATCTGGACCTCCGCGCCGAAAAGGCGCTGGGCGATGCCGGCCAGCGTGCCTCCCTCGCGCCGGACTTTGAGCGTGGCCCAGCGCATGCCGGTCTCCCGGTGGCGCTCGATGAGGGCGGCATCCAGATCCCCGGCGGTCAGGGCGGGAGCGGGTTTCCACTCGCCGCGTTTGGTGAGGATCTGGAGCGGCTGTTTGGACTCGCGCACACTGACGGCGACGACATTGCTGTTCAGATTGAAGAAGACCTCACCGACAAGCCAGACCAGCAGCGCGCCGGCAAGGACGAGCAGCAGAAGCAGTTTCAGGCATCCGCGTTTTCTAGGCATGGGGGTGCGGCAGCATGGAGTACAGTCGGGCACGATCAAGGGCCGATGTCAGCCGGATGAATGAAGATTGATTCGCCGCGATGCCTTTACATGCTTGCTGCGCATGAAACTGAAACTGTTCTCCGCATTGTGGCTGCTTATTTCACTCAATTTGCAGGCGCAGGCACCAGCGCCGGTGGTCACGATGAAGGCCGGGGCGGATCATCCCGATGCCTTGTACAAGGTGGGCGAGACGGCCACCTTTACAATTGAGGTGCTGCAGAATGGCAAGCCGCTGGCGGATGGAAAAGTGGTGTGCGTGCTTTCCAAGGACGGGGTGCAGCCGCAGCCGCCCCAGACACTGAATGTGAAGGACGGCAAGGCGACGATCATTGGGAAGCTGGACGAACCCGGCTTTCTGCTGATGCGCGCCACCAGTGACAAGGTTTCGACCATGGCTGCTGCGGGCTATGATCCGCTGCTGCTCAAGCCCAGCATGCCGGTGCCGGAGGATTTTGATGCCTTCTGGGATGCGCAGAAGGCGGAGCTGGCGAAGGTGCCTGCGAAGGCGACGCTTACCCCCGTGACAACGGCGGTCCCGAAAGGCGTGGCGGCCTTTGATGTGCAGATTGACTGTGCGGGCGGCAAGCCGGTGAGCGGTTATTTTGGCAAGCCACTGCAGGCCAAGGCAAAGTCTCTCCCGGCGATCCTGCATGTTCATGGCGCCGGTGTGCGCAGTTCGAACCTCGGCGCAGTGTCCTGGGCGTTGAACGAAGGTGGCATGCTTTCCATGGACATCAACGCACACGGTCTGCCCAACGGAAAACCGAAGGAGTTCTACGATGCTCTGGCGGCGGGTGAGCTGAAGGACTACCGTTTCGAGCACAATGAAGATCGCGAGAAAATTTACTTCAAGGGCATGTTCCTGCGGCTGATCCGCGCGATCGATTTCCTCACGGCGCAGCCGGAGTGGGATGGCAAGACTCTCATTGTCTATGGTTCCAGTCAGGGCGGATTTCAGGCCTTTGCTGCAGCGGGTCTGGACAGCCGGGTTTCATTTATTTGCGCCGGGGTGCCCGCTGGCTGTGACCACACTGGCAGCCAAGCCAACCGCATCAGTGGATGGCCAAAGATTGTGCCCATAAATGCCGAGGGCCAACCGAACGCTGCCGCACTGCAGGCATCGCGCTACTTTGACAACGTCAACTTTGCGATCCGAGCAAAGTGCCAGGGGGCGGTGGTGACCGTGGGGTTCATCGATACGACCTGCCCGCCGACCAGCGTTTACGCGGCCTACAACGCCCTGACGGTTCCCAAAGAAATTCACAATGACATTCTCGCAGGGCATACCAACACACCTGCGGCCAGCAAGTTCATGCAGGCGGCGGCGCTCAAGCATGTGAGGGAGAGCAAGTCCAAGTGACGTTGTGGCGTTACTTGCCACAGTCGCATGCGTTAAGAGATGTGATTTCTTTCAAAGAAAATACGAAAAGTAATGGTGTAAAGATTTGGCTGAGTTAAGCTCACCACCTTCGCCATGACTTCACGATCCACTCTTTTTAAATCTATTGCTTTTATTGCCAGTCTCAGCCTTCTCGGTGTTTCAGATCTACCCTTGAACGGTCAGGAGGCCAAAGCCAAGGGAAAGGCCAGCCACAACAAGAAGGGCGCGGCACCCACCCCCTCTTCTCTGGTAAAAGACATGAAGGCATCTCTGGCCTTCATTGTTAAAAATTCGAAGGACATCAGCCCGAAGTCGAAGCAGGCTGTGCCGTATTATTCAGCCCTGAAATCCACAGCCAAGGGGCTGGATCAGCTGGAAAATGGCATTCAGGACAAAAGTCCGGAAATGCTGAAAGGACTGGATGCTACCGGGCAGGGAGTCACCCAGCTTGCCACCACCTGGGCCATCATTCGTGGTGCGCATCCAAAGTCCCAAGTGGGCCGCGGGGTCAAATCCCTGAACGCCGCCTATGAGATGTATCTCACTCACTTCGGTCCTTCGGTGGCTGCTCTGAAAAAGGGCGGTAAAAAAGGCAAGCTGACGGACGCAGAACTTGCTGAAATCGAAAAGGCGGGTCCGCAAATGGAGGAATTGATCGGCAATCTGAAGCAGGCTGCCGCTTCAGCGAAACCCAAGTCCTACCAGTCCCGCATGATTGCGGATCTGATCGGCCTGGCGACGAAGATCCTTGGCATCCAAGGCACCGACCGCGGCACCTACGCCAAATACCAGTACCAGACCGGCCGCCTGAAGAACACCCTCAGCGCTTACGGCAACATCTCGAAATCCTACTACCCAGAATATTATCAGTCCTCCTGGGGCAAGCTGACGCCAATCGTCAACGTGCTGGGAGCCATCTTTGGTGGTTCAGCCTGGGGCTACTATGATGGCTGGAACTACTATGACTCCAGCGTTGCCAACTACGGCAGCTACTATGAAGTCACTTCCATCAGCACCTCCATTGAAGTGACTGAAATCTCCACCTATGAGGAAAGCGTCGAGAGCTACGAAGAGGAGTCCGCCACAGAAGAAGACGACGAAGACGAAGAGGAGATCGACGAAGAGCAGGAAGAGGAAGACGATGATGACGAGGACGACGCCTCCCTTGCTGACGAAGCCGCCGATTGTGATGATGACGCCGACGGCGACGGCATCGACGATGAAGAAGATGACGATGACGACAACGACGGCATCAGCGACGAGGAAGACACCGATGACGACGGCGACGGCGAGTCCGATGAAGAAGACGGTGACGAAGAAGACGAAGAGATGGAAGACGAAGGCGATGACGACGATGACGACGGCGCTGCTGACTGTGGCTGCGACGGCTGCTGCCAGGAATAAGTCCTGAGTTTGAGCGTTTCTTTTTGAGACAATTTCAAGCGCATGGTCCCCGGACCATGCGCTTCGTTTTTATGAACGCCGCATGGCTGGAATTGAGAGACGGACTGACGAATGCCGTCAGCGCTGCTTCAGAAGTGGGCCGGAACTGCCGCCGAGGTGCAGGGCGCCTGAGGCTGTCCCCTGACGGATCATTGCCAGGCCGATCGTTGCGCCAGTGGTCGGATGCATGGCCACGCTGGTGACCTTGCCGACGAGTTTTTCCTGCCAGATTTCGTCCCCCACATTCAATGGAGTGTCGGACTCGAAGGCGAGCATTTCACGCGGCATTTTGCCCGTGGTTTTGATGCGTGAGAGCACCTCCTGGCCGATGTAGCAGCCTTTGGCGAAATCCATGGCATTGCCTTCGAGCCCTGCTTCAGGGGGAAAAGTTTCGATGTTCAATTCGTGGGGCCAGCGCGGAATTTTTTGCAGGATGCGCCAGGTTTCGAGATCGGTGTCGGACAGCACTGGCAGCCAATCGAATATCGGATCGGCGAGGAAGCCGGGAAGCCAGAGGTCCAAGCCTGGTGAGCCGTAGCGGATGGAGTGCAAAAGGTAGTGAGGTCGATCTTCCGCGTAAGGCGCGCGTTCGAAGCGGGCAAGAGTGCCCGCATCACCCCAAACGTGCCAGAGATTCCAATTTTCGCTGGCGTCGGTGAGTTCCACGTCATCGGCCACGATGTAGCGTTCCAGGCGCATGGCGAGGGGCTCGCGGAGGTCAGGCTCGGCATCGATCAGGAGTTCTTCATGGTGTGAATGGACAAAGACATCTGCGGCGATGCGGCCTTTCACGTCGGTCACGCAGGCGTAAAGCGTTTCATCAGGTTTGACCCGGCGCACGTCATTGGTGACCTGGCCGTTGAGGTAGCGCACGCGGTCGGCTCCGGTGAGACGAAACTTGGCGCGTGAGGAAAGATTCACGGCGGCCCCGTGGGTGGTGATCTGTTGCAAAAACTCGGCGGTCATACTGCATGAATGGGCAGACGCGGCAGAGTCGCAAGCTGGCAAAGTTGAGGGATTGTATTGACTCGAAACATGGGCAGCGCAAACTCGGCATCTCCCCACATGCGCACCCTTTTACTGCTCCTTTCTACTGTTTCCCTTTTGAGTCTTGTCCCGGAGGCCGCTGCACAGGCGCCAGCGGCTGCCCCTGCAGGAGGCAAGGTCCGCGTCGTCACCCGCAATCTGGAGCCGTTCTCGTTTGAAAAAGAAGGCCGGCGTGTGGGCTATGCGGCGGAGTTGTGGGACCAACTGGCACGTGAGACGAAGCTGGACTACGACGTGCAGGTTGTTGGTACGGCGCAAGAAATGATCGACGCGCTGAAGAACAAAACGGCGGATGTGGGCGTGGGTGCCATCAGTGTCACTGCCAAGCGCGAAGAGGTGATTGATTTCTCGCAGCCTTTCTATGAATCGGGCTTGCAGGTGCTGGTGTCGGGCGCCAGCGGGAGCTTTGCAGACAACATCATGTCTCTGGTGAAAAACCTCTTCAACATCGAGCTGATAGGCGCCTTTGCCCTGCTGATGGTGACGATGTTCATCATCTCGCACCTGGTCTGGCGCTTTGAGCATCCGGTCAATGGCGACATGTGGCCGGAAGACTACAAGAAGGGCATGTGGGAGTCGTTCTGGTGGACGATCAGCACCCTGCTGGTGGGTGGTGCGGACAACAAGGGGCCTGTGGGAATCGGTGGACGAATCGTGGCCATCATCTGGATGCTGCTGAGCATCGTGCTCGTCTCCCTGCTCACGGCGTCCTTCACCACCACGCTGACCATCAACACGCTCAAAGGCGACATCAACGGACCAGGTGATCTGCCCGGACGCAAAGTGGCCACGGTCAAGGGCAGCACCACGGAAACCTGGCTGAATGCGAAGGGTGCCAAGGTGGTGCCGCTGGCGACCGTCACGGAATGTGTGCTGGCCCTCAAGAAAGGCGATGTGGCCGCCGTGGTGTATGATGCGCCGGTGCTGCAATATGAAGCCGGCAAACTGAATGACGAAAAACTGCAGATGGTCGGTCCGGTCTTTGAGCGTCAGAACTACGCCTTCGCGCTGCAGCAGGACAGCACGCTGCGTGAGGGGCTGAACCAAGCGCTGCTGAAACTGACCGAGCAAGGCGTGGGCAATGAACTGCGGAAGAAGTACTTCGGCGAAGACAAATAAACGGGCGGTGTTCTGCTCCGGACATGCCTGACGCGTCCCATTCTGCTCCCGGAATACTCGCCACCATCGTGGCGGTATTTCGGCAGAACCGCATGCCATGCCTGGTGCTGAACACGTTTGCCGTGGCCCTGGTGGTGAGCTACTACCAAGTGCCTGCGCTTGCGGGGTTTTGGGAGTCGCTGGGCGCGTTCAAGACGCACTGGTCCTTCGGCTTTTCGTGTGTCTCCACCATGTTTGCCGCGGCGATCATGCCCTCGGGCATTCAGTGGCTGATGGGCACGCTGCCGAAGGAGGGGGGAGGAAAACGTCTGCTGCTGCTCATGCTGTTCTGGGGGTATCGCGGCATGGAGATCGATTTGTTTTATCACTTCCAGACCTGGATGTTTGGGGATGCGCATGATGCGGCCACGCTGGTGAAGAAGGTGCTGGTGGATCAATTCGTGATGAGCCCGATCTGGTTTGTGCCGACTTATGTGATCGCCCTACGCTGGGTGGAACTGGGGGGCTCCTGGAAGCGCACAAGACCGACCCTGAACCGTGAATTTTGGACACGCACCTGCCCGATGGTGCTTGTCACGAACTGGCTCATCTGGATACCGGCGCTCGTTCTCGTTTACAGCCTGCCTGCGGCGCTGCAGTTTCCGCTGTTCTCCGTGGTGATGTGCTTTTTTATTCTGGTGGTGACGGTGATGACGCGGAGGAAGAATTGAAAGTGACAAAGATGCAAACGAATCAATGGTCGTCGGAGATAAGAAAATGAGTGAACTCGAAAAAATATTCCTGACGTCATCTCTGACAATCACGGGAGGGCTAATCATGTTCTGTGCGACAACACTCCTTCAGAAGCTGCTTCTCGATCCGGTCTTGGGCTTAAAGAAAGCCTTGGCTGAAGTGTCCTATGTGATGCAATATCACGCATGGGTTTTTCATGCCGATGATTCCTCTGCGCCAAAAGAGAGATTTGAGAAGGTATTCGAGGAATTAAGATCGTACACCGCTCGCATGCGAGTGGAGGCAAATTCGATAATTTTCTATGACCTGTTCGCCAAGTTTGGATTCATTCCAAAATATCCGGATCTTATTGAAGCTGCGGGCCGCCTTATCCGAATATCTAATAGTTTGGGTGGGCAAAAGTGGGAACAGATGAGTTCAGATACCAAGGCTGTGCAGAGTTTACTTCGAATAGATATTGGCAAGCCAAGATTTAAACGTGAGCACTAACATCCCGCCCAGATGCTGCCCGCACTGAATCAATTGGCTGGCTGAGAATGCGACTTCAGCAATTCCAGCAGGCGGAGGAGATCGTCTTCGCTGATGTCCACGAAGGAATCGAGGGAGCGGATGGCGGCGATGATTTCCTCGTGAGTGGGAAGTGATTCATCCCTGGGAGCGCTGGGCTTTGGTGCAGGATGATGGAAGGCGTTGGGGTAGCGCCGCCAGGGGAAGGCGTAGTTGATGAACACGGCGAGCAGCACCATGACGAGGGCGTTGGTAAGGACGGGGAAGAACACGAAGCTGAAGCCGAGCTGGTGGATGGCGCTGCCACCCATCACGGCGGTGAAGGCGGTGGCACCGCCGGGAGGGTGGATGCATTTGAGCTGATGCATGGCCCCGATAGCGAGGCCGACGGCGCAGGCAGCGGCGATGGCGGGATGAGCGATGAACTGCGCACATGAGACCCCGATGAGGGCGGAGATACCATGCCCGGCGATGACGGGCCACGGCTGGGAAAGCTGGCCGTGAGGCACGCCAAAGAGAAGCACGGCGCTGGCACCCATGGAGGTGATGAGGGCGGCTGCGCCCCCTGCGGGGAGGGCGTAGGTGGAAATGGCAATCAGCGCCAGAATGGCGAGTCCGCCGCCGAGGGCGGAGACGGCTTTTTCAGTGATGCTGACTTCGATGAGCTCGATGCCGAGCCATTGGCGCAGTTTGGGAATGGGCACTGACGGGGAGGGTGTTACTTGGAGGTCAGTTCGCCGAAGTCCGCATCGGGTAATTCGGCGAGATAGCAAGGCGGGCTGGCATAGCGCGCAGGCTTGTTTGCGGCGGTTTGGGCTTCCTTCTGAGGCGACGGGGCGGGCGATGATTTTGTGGTCAGGCCGTTTGGAACCCGCACGGCTGGCGTCTTTTTGCGTGCTGAAACCTTCTTCATTTGGACGGGGTGGCTGAGGAATAGAGACTCAAGCTGGAGACAGCGAACAGGCGCTGACGGTTCCACCACAAACCGGCAATGATTGCTCCTGCGGTGTATGCGACCACATCGGCCGGGTCTCCCGTGGAGTGCGTGAGTTGAGGAATGATGTATTCGAAGAGAAGGGACCAGAGGACGAGATGTCCCGCGATTTCGAGGGGCTGTGGTGGGCCATCCTGCGCACGCAGGCCCAGGCGGCGATGCAGCCACAGGACGGGCGGCAGTGCGCAAGGCATGAGGCAGAGGTCATTGAAGTGAAACATCATGAAGCCCGGCAGGACGTGGGGCTTGATGAAGCAGCGGTTGATGCCGTAGGCCATGCAGGCGGTGAGGAACAAAGCATCGAGGAAGTAACGGAAACGCGGCATGTCAGCAGAGGGCATAGATGACACCTGCCGCACCGGCGGCGATGAGGAGCTTGGCCAGCAGGGTTTTGATGATGAAAAGCATGGCGGGGAAGGGCTGTCGCTGCATCTCAGCCTCTGGTGGCCGACGGTCTCCGTGTGATGCAACTGCGGACAGGAACGGGAAAAGAGTGAGCCGTTGGAACGTTGGCACCCGGGCGCAGGGACGCAATCTGGGCTGACAGGCTTGGCTGGACTGGCATGGGGAAATAAGTATCGTTATACGATATATGTCAAACAAGGATGGCCCCGAAAATGCTTCATGCGGTGGCATGCCCAGACGCAAATCGTTCTCCAAATCCCAGTATGAAAACCTCGCGGCGTTTCGCTTCGCCCTGAGGAAGTTTCTTCGTTTCAGTGAAGAAGCCGCAGGTGCGGCCGGACTGACGCCGCAGCAGCATCAGGCGCTGCTGGCCATCAAGGGATTTCCCGGACGTGACCGCGTGACGGTGGGGGAGCTGGCGGAACGGCTGCAGATCAAGCACCACAGCGCTGTCGGGTTGATCGACCGTCTGGTGCTGGAAAATCTGGTGGAGCGCGATGCCTCGGCAGAGGATCGGCGCCAGGTGCACGTCAGTCTCACCCCACGCGGGGACGGCATGCTGGAGGAGCTTTCATCCATGCACCGGGAGCAACTGCGGCTGATCGGGCCGGAACTGAGCGGCCTGCTGCAGAGGCTGGGGCAGGGGGATGCGGGGGCTTGATCAGCGGAGGCGTTGATGCGGCGGAGCGCTGAGGGATCAGGATGATTCCTCTCCTGGTGGGAGGCGCTGGGAGGACCAGTCTATGCGGCGGGTCTCAACAAGTGCTACTTCCAGAACTTCTCAATCGCTGCGACGAGGCCGGGGATGCTGTTTTCCTTGGCTTCGACATCGACCTTGAGGCCGCGGGCTTTGATGGCGGCGCTGGTGACGGGGCCGATGCTGGCGATTTTGATGTCCTTTGGAAGGTCGGCCTTGAGATTGAGGAAGTGCTCGACGGTGGAGGCGCTGGTGAAGGTGATCATGTCGGCGCCTTCTTCTTTGAGGCGGGCGAGGGCTTCGAGGTTGTCCTCGGTCTCGGCGACGGTGCGGTAGGCTTCGGCTTCATCGACGATGGCGCCCATGCCGCTGAGCTCGTTGGCGATGACTTCGCGCGTTTCCTGGGCGCGCACCCAGAGGACCTTCACGTTTTCCATGTCCTGGTGGTCTTTGAAGGCTTTGACGAGACCTTCGGCAACGTAGTGACCTTTGTCCGGCATGAGATCGACGGCGAGGTGGCGGGCCTTCACCTTTTCAGCGGTGCCGGGTCCGATGCAGGCGATGCGCACGCCGCCGATGCTGCGGGCGTCGTTGTAGAGCTTGTCGAACATGGTGAAGAAGGCGTCCACGCCGTTCGGGCTGGTGAAGATGATCCAGTCGTAGGTGTGGCAGTCCTGCACGAGCTCGCCGAAGGAAAGCTGATCTTCCACGGGGGCGATGCGGATGGTGGGAATTTCGATGACGTTGGCACCGAGCACGGAGAGCTGCTTGCTGAGCACGCTGGCCTGCGCGCGGGTGCGGGTGACGACGATCCGTTTGCCAAAAAGCGGGCGATCTTCGAACCAGTTCAACTGCGGACGCTCGGTGACGACGTCGCCGACGATGGCGACTGCGGGGGCTTTGAAGCCTGCGGCCTTCACCTTGGCGGCGATGTCTGCCAGCGTGCCGACGAGGGTCTGCTGGTGGCTGTGCGTGGCCCAGCGGACGAGGGCGACGGGGGTCTCCGGCTTCGCGCCGTGCTTGAGGAATTCGCGGGTGATTTCCTCGATGCGCTCCACGCCCATGAGGAAGACCTTGGTGCCGTCTGCCTGCGCGAGCTTGGCGTAGTTGAGCGAGGTGTCGGGCTTCGTCGGATCTTCGTGGCCGGTGAAGATGGTGAGCTGGGAGGCGTGGGAGCGGTGCGTGACCGGGATGCCGGCATAGGCAGGGCCTGCGATGGCGGAGGTGATGCCGGGGACGATTTCAAATTTCACACCGGCTTCATGGAGCTCGGCGGCTTCTTCGGCACCACGGCCGAAGAGCACGGGATCTCCGCCTTTGAGGCGCGTGACGGTTTTGCCTTCGGTGGTGAGCTTGACGATGAGCTTGTTGATTTCCTCCTGCGAGAGCGTGTGGTCGCCGGCCTTCTTGCCGACGTAGATGCTGGCCGCGCCGTCTTTGGCATAGCGCAGGTGCTCGGGGTTGCAGAGGTAGTCGTAAACGAGGACGTCGGCGGCCTCGATGCATTCCTTTCCCTTGAGCGTGAGAAGTCCGGGATCGCCGGGACCGGCGCCGACGAGATAACAGATGCCAGGGGTGGTTTTCTTGGTGGCCATGGTGGGAAAGGGGGCGTGCAAGGTGTCGAATCCATGGCTTACCGCAAGGCTGGATGATGGTTTCCGTTTTACTGAATAAAGAGTGGGGCTAAATCGTTAAGGATGCCCACCGTGCCTCCCATCCTCTTAAATCTGCCTGCTGCCTGTGATCCTGCTGAACCTGTGCTCTTGGCGATTTCGGGTGGGCGGGACTCGGTGGCGCTGCTGCACCTGCTGCGGGAGGCGGGGTTCACCCAGCTCATTCTCTGCCATTTGAACCATGGTTTGCGCGGCAAGGAATCGATCGACGATGCGGCGTTTGTGCGGCGTCTGGCGAAGAAGCTGGGGCTGAAATGCGAGATCGAGACGGAGGATGTGGCGGCGCTGGCGGAGAAAAGGCGTGTTTCGACCGAGACGGCGGCGCGTGAGGCGCGGCATGCATTTCTGCTGCGCATGGCGGAGAAATACGACGTGTGGGTGGTCTTGCTGGCTCATCACGCGGAAGATCAGGTGGAGACGATTTTGGCGAATCTGTGTCGTGGCACGGGGCTGGCCGGACTGGCCGGCATTCATGCCGTGCAGCGGCTGGACTCGGGCCTGCATCTGGTGCGCCCGCTGCTGCAGGCGCGTCGCAGCGAGATCGATGCTTATTTGAAATCCAAGCGCTTCAAGTATCGGGAGGATTCGAGCAACACCTCGCCCAAGCATCGGCGCAACCGGGTGCGGCATGAGGCGCTGCCGCTGCTGAACGATATTTTTGCCCGTGACGTCGTGCCGCAGGTGCTGCGGCTGGGCTCCCTGGCGGAGCAGGACGATGATGCGCTGCAGCGCCAGGCGCTGGCGTTTCTGATGGCGGAGGGGCGGGTGAAGGAAGATCGCTCGCTGGTGATCACGCCGGAGCTGCTGGCGCTGCACCCGGCGGTGTCGTCACGCGTGTTTGCGCTGTGGCTGCGGGAGGCGTGGGAGCTGCCAGGCATCGAGCATGATGTCATCGAGGCGGCGATGGGCATGCTGGGGCCGGATGGTGCGGCGAAGATCAATCTGCCGGGGGACAGGCACCTGCGGCGGAAGGCGAAGCGGATGTGGGTGGAGTGAAAGTACTCACGAGCTTTAGCTCGTTCTGGGAGAGGCGTGCGCGCTATCCAGAGTGAGCTAAAGCTCACAAGTACTTTCACGGAGCGAGCTAAAGCTCGCGGGTACTTTCCAGATCAGCCTTCCAGCGTATGCACGAAGAGGCCGCTGCGGAGCTTGGGCTCAAACCAAGTGCTCTTGGGGGGCATGATCTGGCCGACGTCGGAGATGGCCATGAGCTGCTCGACGGTGGTGGGGTACATGGAAAAGGCTACGGTGTGTTCCTTGCCGTTCACGAGTTTTTCCAGCTCGGCGGTGCCGCGGATGCCACCGATGAAGTCGATGCGCTTGCTGGTGCGCGGGTCGTCGATGCCGAGGATGGGCTTGAGGAGGCGGTCCTGCAGGATGCTGACGTCAAGCTGGTCGATGGGGCTGGCGTCTTTGGCGGCCTCCCAGTTGAGCTCATACCACTGGTCCTTGAGGTACATGCAGCACTGGCCGGGCTTGGTGGGGGACTTGAGGGTGGTG
>Ga0209066_10000794_pt1 | contig 44893 bp, 40 predicted proteins | sample All_14_2_FD_187198 | JGI IMG/M metagenome (GOLD analysis project Ga0209066, IMG submission 187198) | Freshwater microbial communities in response to fracking from Pennsylvania, USA - Allegheny Zone_MetaG_DW_15 (SPAdes) (version 2) ... | reverse complement strand
CCAGAATGCCGGCTGCAGCGACGAGATCGGCACCGCGGGGATGATGACGAGCGATGCCGCGAACGCGAAGATCGGCAGCACCGCGCCGTTGACGACCGGTTCGAGCGCGTGCCGGGTCGCGTGCGCGGGTCCGGGGGCGAGCACGAGCCCGAGCGCGACGCCGGCGATCGTGGCGTGGATGCCGCTCGCGAGCGTCGCCGACCAGACCGCGACGCCGATCACGACCATGAGCGCGACGAGGGCGACGTCGACGGCCCTCGCCCGCGCGAGCGGCGCACCGTCACGGCGCAGGCGGCGCTGGACGACGCCGCCGAGCAGGGCGAACGCGGCGGTGCCGAGGACGGCGAGCACGAGCGGCAGGATCTGCACGTTCGCGGTGAAGAAGACCGCGATGATGACGATCGCGACGATGTCGTCGAGGATCGCGAGCGCGAGCATGAAGGCGCGCAGCCCGGACGGCAGGCCGCGGCCGACGATCGCGAGCACCCCGAGCGCGAAGGCGATGTCGGTCGCCGTCGGGATCGGCCACCCGTGCTCCTGCCCGGATCCGGCGGTGACGGCGAGGTAGAGGGCGATCGGCGCGAGCACGCCGCCCGCGGCCGCGATCGCCGGACGCACCGCACGGGCAGGGGAGCGCAGCTCGCCCCTCGTGAGCTCGTGGCGCAGCTCGATGGCGGCGACGAGGAAGAAGATGGCGAGGAGGCCGTCGCTGGCCCAGTGGGCGAGCGAGAGATCCCACACCGTTCCCGGGATGCCGACGTGCGCGTGCGAGGCCTCGACGAGCGCCTCGCCGATCGGCGAGTTCGCGAGCGCGAGCCCGAGGCCGGCGGCGATGACGAGCGCGACGGCCGCGGCCCGCTCGGAGCGGAACAGGCTCATGGATGGTCCTCTCGATCGTGACGCGACGAACGTCGCATGCCGACCAGACTTCCCGGCGCCCCTCGGCGAGCCCGCCATCGACCTCGGCGAACTCGCGGTGCCCCCTGCTGGATTCGAACCAGCGGCCTTCTGCTCCGGAGGCAGACGCTCTATCCCCTGAGCTAAGGGGGCTCAGGACTCCACAACGATACCAGCGCCGGGGACCGGCCGCGCGTGCGAGGATGCCCCCATGCGACGCACCGTCTCGGCCTTCATGCGCCTCGAGCTCTCCGGCCCCACCCGGCTGCTGCTCAGCGCCGCCGTCGCGAGGCCCGCCGCGCCCATCGAGGAGACGCTCTCGCTGCGCCACGACGGCCGAGTCCTCCCCGTCCGCGAGCTCGTCGACCTCCACGGCGCGCGGGTCCACGTCGCCGATGCGGATGCCGGCGACCTCGACATCGAGTACGCCGCGATCGTCGACGGCGTCGTCGCGCCGGCGCCGGTGGACGAGCTCGACCTCGTGCGCTACCTGCGCCCGAGCCGATACTGCGAGTCGGACATCCTGACCCCGACCGCGCGCGTCGAGTTCCGTGGGCTCCACGGCCGCGAGCTGCTCGACGCCGTCACCGAGTGGGTGGCCGAACACCTCGACTACGTGCCGGGGTCGAGCCTGCCCACCGACGGCGCCGTCCGCACCCTCCTCAACCGCCAGGGCGTGTGCCGCGACTACGCGCACCTCTCGATCGCGCTCCTGCGCGCGCTCGACGTGCCGGCGCGGATGGTGTCCGTCTACGCGCCCGGCCTGCGGCCGATGGACTTCCACGCGGTCGCCGAGGCGCACCTCGACGGGGTGTGGCAGGTGGTCGACGCGACGCGGCTCGCGCCGCGCGGCACGTTGCTGCGGATCGCGACCGGACGGGACGCCGCGGACACCGCCTTCCTCACCACGCACCACACCGACATCGGGCTCGTCTCGCTCGACGTCACCGCGGAGGTCGACGACCTCCCGGTCGAGGACCCGCACGCGCTCGCCCGACTCGGCTGAGCCGGGTGCTCGCGATCCCGCCGGGATCGCCGTGGGTTCAGCCGAGCACGCCCGCCGGGATCGCCATGGCCTCGGCGAGCAGCCCGGGGTCGGCCGTCGCCGACTCCGCCGAGTAGCGGTGCACCGCGGTGAACCCCTGGAGGCCGGCCGCCGACGTGAACGTCTCGACGCCCGCGATGCCGGCGTCGACCGCGTCGCCAGCGCTGCTGCGGGCCGCGGCGAGCGCGACCGAGCCGGGGGCCGAGACCGCGAGCTCGATGGTCTCGCCGGTCGTCGTGTGCATGAGCGTGCAGGCCACGCCGCCGGCGGCCACCGCGTCGGCGGCGAGCGCGCCGGTCGGCGTCGGGTCGTCGAGCAGCGCGAGGTTGGGGTCGAGGTCGTAGAGCGCCTGGAGCGGCACGAGCGTCGCGCAGTCCGCCTCGATGGGCGACGCCGGCGTTCCGGTCGGGGAGGCGCTCGGGCTCGCGGTCGGCGAGGCGGTCGCGGTCGACGTCGGCGGCGTCGGACCGGGGAGTCCGCCCCCGTCGACGCAGCCGGCCAGCAGGCCGGTGACGGCGACGGCGAGCGCGAACATGGCGACTGGGGCGATCGACCGGCGAGGCATGCCCCCATTCTCCCCGGGTGACCGCCCCGCCGCGACTGACGCGCCAGGTAGGCTCGGATGTCGTGAATCCTCAGGACCTCGCCGCCGTCGTGCTCGCCGCCGTCACCGCCGCGGCCGGCCGACGCGGGATCGACCTCGAGGTCGACGCCGACGCCGTCCCGCTCGAGCGACCGCGCTCGCGGGAGCACGGCGACTGGGCGTCGAACGTCGCCATGCGCTTCGCCAAGCCGCTCGGGATCGCCCCGCGCGAGCTCGCGGTCGAGCTCGCGGCGGCGATCGCCGATGCACCGGGCATCGCGTCCGCCGAGGTCGCCGGCCCCGGCTTCATCAACATCCGTCTCGACGCCGCGAGCGCGGGCGAGCTCGCCCGCGCGATCGTCGACGCCGGCGGCGCCTACGGTCGCGGCGACCGCTTCGCGGGGGAGCGGATCAACCTCGAGTTCGTCTCCGCGAACCCGACGGGGCCGATCCACATCGGCGGCACCCGCTGGGCGGCGGTCGGCGACTCGCTCGCGCGCATCCTCGCCTTCGCCGGCGCGGAGGTGACCCGCGAGTACTACTTCAACGACCACGGGGCCCAGATCGACCGGTTCGCCCGCAGCCTCGTCGCCGCCCACCTCGGGCAGCCCGCGCCCGAGGACGGCTACGGCGGCGCCTACATTCTCGACATCGCCGCACGCGTCGAGGCCGCCTACCCCGGCGACCTCACGGCCCTGCCGCCCGAGGAGCTCCAGGAGGTGTTCCGCGCGGTCGGCGTCGAGCTCATGTTCGGCGAGATCCAGGCGAGCCTGCACGACTTCGGCGTCGACTTCGACGTCTACTTCCACGAGAACCACCTGCACGAGTCCGGCGCCGTCGAGCGCGCGGTCGCCAGGCTGCGCGAGCTCGGCCACATCGCCGATCGCGACGGCGCGATCTGGCTGACGACGACGGAGTTCGGCGACGACAAGGACCGCGTCGTCATCAAGTCCGACGGCGAGCCCGCCTACATCTCCGGCGACCTCGCCTACTACCTCGACAAGCGCGAGCGCGGCTTCGACCGCTGCATCATCATGCTCGGCGCCGACCACCACGGCTATGTGAAGCGGATGATGGCGATGTGCGCCGCCTTCGGCGACGAGCCGGGCGTGAACCTCGAGATCATGATCGGCCAGATGGTCAACCTGCTGCGCGAGGGCGAGCCGGTGCGGATGTCGAAGCGGGCCGGCACGGTCGTCACGCTCGAGGACCTCGTCGACGCCGTCGGCGTCGACGCGGCGAGGTACGCCCTCGTGCGCTCGTCGGTCGACTCGAACATCGACATCGACCTCGACCTGCTCACGCGGCGCACGAACGACAACCCGGTGTACTACGTCCAGTACGCCCACGCCCGCACGAGGTCCGTCGCGCGGAAGGCGGCCGAGGCCGGGGTCGACCGCAGCGCCTTCGACGCCGCGCTGCTCACGCACGAGTCGGAGGCGGCGCTGCTCGGCGTGCTCGCCGAGTTCCCGAGGACGGTGCAGCAGGCCGCCGAGTGGCGCGAGCCGCACCGCGTCGCCCGGTATGCGGAGGAGCTCGCCGGGGTCTACCACCGCTGGTACGACGCGACGAGGGTCACGCCGCAGGGCGACGACCCCGTGACGGCGCTGCACCGCACCCGGCTCTGGCTCAACGAGGCCGTCGCCGTCGTCCTGGCGACCGCGCTCGGGCTGCTCGGCGTCTCGGCTCCGGAGCGGATGTGAGCGGCGAGGTCGCTGGGCCCGGCGATCCCGCGCCGGAGGCCGAGACCGATCGCACGGCGCTCGAGGTCGCGACGCCGACCCCGACCGGCGGCGACCCCCGTCCGCGCCGCCGGGTCGTCGGCATCCTCGTCGGGGTCGTCGCCATCGCGGCGCTCCTCGTCGCCGGCTGGTTCGGCGCCGACCACCTGCTCAGGCGGATCGCGACGGACCGGGTCGCCGCCATCGTCGGCGAGGCCCTCGCCGCCGACCCCGCGACGCTCGACGTCGAGGTCGGCGGCGGCGCCATGCTCCCGCAGCTGCTCGCCGGCTCGCTCGACGAGGTCGACGTCGCGGTCGACGGGTTCGCCGTCGGTCCCGTCTCCGGCACGGCGCACGTGCGCGCGGAGGGCGTGCCGACGGCGGCTGGCGCCACGATCGACCGGATCGTCGCGACCGTCGTCCTGCCGCCGGCCTCCGTGGTCGCGCTCGCGGCCACCGCCACCGGCCTTCCGGCCGAGGCCATCGAGGTCGGCGCCGAGACGATCTCGGTGTCCTCCTCGTTCGACGTGTTCGTCACGTCGGTCGAGGTCGGCGCCGAGCTGCGCCCGTCGGCCGTGGACGGGGCGATCTCGCTCGAGCCGGTCGCGGTCACGCTCGGCGGCTCGCGGATCGACGCGGCCGACCTCAGGGCGATCCCCGCCATCGGCGACGCGGTCGCCGGACTGCTCTCCGTGCACACCGTCTGCATCGCCGACTCGCTGCCGGCGTCGCTGCGCCTCACCGACCTCGCCCTCCGCGGCGGGCAGACCACGCTCGTGATCCGGGGGACGGCGGTCCCGACCGACGAGGCGTCGCTGGCCGCACGCGGCTCGTGCTGAGCCACGCACGCTAGCCTGGGTGACCGTGCGGTACGTCTCCACCCGCGGCGGCATGGCCCCGGCATCCTTCAGCGACATCCTCCTCGAGGGGCTCGCGCCCGACGGCGGCCTCGTCGTGCCCGAGACCGTGCCGCAGATCGACGCCGCGACGCTCGAGCGCTGGCGCCCGCTCGCGTATCCGCAGCTCGCCGTCGAGGTGCTCTCGCGCTTCGCCGACGACATCCCGCGGGACGATCTCGAGCGCCTCGTCCTCGCCGCCTACACGGCGGACCGGTTCGTCGCCCCCGAGATCGTGCCGCTCACCCCGCTCGGCGAGACCCTCACGCTCGTCGGGCTCTCCGAGGGGCCGACGCTCGCCTTCAAGGACATGGCGATGCAGTTCCTCGGCCAGGCCATGGAGTACGTGCTCGACCGCTCGGGCACGACGGTGAACATCCTCGGCGCGACCTCCGGCGACACGGGCTCGGCCGCGGAGTACGCCCTGCGCGGCAAGCGGGGCATCGCCGTCTTCATGCTCTCGCCGACGGGGCGCATGAGCGCGTTCCAGCGCGCGCAGATGTACTCCCTCGCCGACGAGAACATCCACAACATTGCGATCGACGGCGTCTTCGACGACGGCCAGCACCTCGTCAAGGCGATCTCGGCCGACCTCGACTTCAAGCGCGAGCACCGGATCGGCACCGTCAACTCGATCAACTTCGGCCGGGTGAGCGCGCAGATCGTCTACTACGTGTGGTCGTGGCTGCGGATGACGGATGCGCTGCCGGCGGCCGAGCGCGGTGCCGCGACGATCGACGTCACGGTGCCGTCCGGCAACTTCGGCAACATCCTCTCCGGGCACCTCGCTCGCACGATGGGGGTGCCGATCCGTCGGCTCGTGCTCGCCACGAACGAGAACAACGTGCTCGACGAGTTCTTCCGCACCGGCGTCTACCGCCCGAGGACCGGGGCCGAGACGCTCGAGACCTCCAGCCCGTCGATGGACATCTCGAAGGCCTCGAACCTCGAGCGCTTCGTCTTCGACCTCCTCGGACGGGACCCGGAGGCGCTCGCGGCGGCGTGGCGAGACCTCGACCGCGACGGGGTGCTCGACCTGTCCGAGCACTTGCCGAGGTTCGCGACGGAGTTCGGCATTGTCAGCGGCTCGAGCACGCACGCGGACCGGGTGGCCGCGATCCGCGCCGCGCACCGCGAGCAGGGCGTGCTCATCGACCCGCACACCGCTGACGGCGTGACGGTGGCCGAGCGCCTGCGCGAGCCTGGGGCGCCGATGCTCGTGCTCGAGACGGCGAAGCCGGCGAAGTTCCCGGACATCATCGTCGAGGCCGTCGGTGCGCCTGCGCCGATCCCGGCCCACCTCGTCGGCCTGCTCGATGCGCCGCAGCACGTCATCGAGCTGCCGGCCGACGAGGCCGCGGTGCGCGAGGTCATCCGCGCGCACGCCGTCCGCTGACGCGGCCCGCTCAGCCCGACCCGCTCAGCCCGGCCCGAGCGCCGGCCCGACCCCAGCCGACCCGAGCCGACCCGCCGGCCCGCATAGGATGGCCGGGTTCCCTGACACCCGTTCCGAGGTCTCCCGTGCGCGCCAACCCACTCGCCCCCGAGCGCCTCGCCGTGCCCGCCGACGTCAACGCGCTCGCGCCGACCGTCTGGCCGTCGAGCGCGAGCCGCGACGAGCACGGCGTGCTCCGCATCGCCGGCGTCAGCGCGCGCGCGCTCGCCGACCGCTTCGGCACGCCCGTCTACGTCGTCGACGAGGCCGACGTGCGCGCCCGCGCCGCGCGCATCCGCGCCGCGTTCGTCGGCGCGTTCGGCGAGGTCGGCGCCACGGCCCGTGTCTACTATGCGGGCAAGGCGTTCCTCTGCACCGAGGTCGCCAGGTGGGTCGTCGACGCCGGGCTCGGCATCGACGTCGCCAGCGGCGGGGAGCTCGCCGTCGCCCTCGCGGCCGGCCCCGACCCGGCGCTCATCGGCGTCCACGGCAACGCGAAGTCGGACGCGGAGCTGCGCCGCGCGGTCGAGGTCGGGGTCGGCTCGATCGTGCTCGACTCGATCGCCGAGGTCGACCGGGTCGCGACGATCGCCGCGGAGCTCGGCCGCATCCAGCCGGTGCGGCTGCGCATCAACTCTGGCGTGCACGCCTCGACCCACGAGTACCTCGCCACCGCGCACGAGGATCAGAAGTTCGGCGTGCCGATCTCGCAGGCGCCCGAGGCCGTCGCGGCCATCCGCGCGAGCGGCGCCCTGCGCTTCCTCGGGCTCCACTCGCACATCGGCTCGCAGATCTTCGAGACCGAGGGGTTCGCCGCGGCGATCCGCCGGCTCATGGCGCTCCACGCCGAGCTGCTGCGCGGCGGACCCGTGCCGCAGCTCAACCTCGGCGGCGGCTTCGGGATCGCCTACACCGACGCCGACGATCCGATGCCGGTCGAGGACATCGCCGACGGCATGGCCGCGGCGCTCGCCGAGTCCGCCGGCGAGCTCGGGATCCCCGTGCCCGACGTCGCGCTCGAGCCGGGGCGCTCGATCGTCGGCCCGGCCGGCGTCACCCTCTACCGCGTCGAGGTGGTCAAGCCGTTGCAGGTGCACGCGAGCGGCGACGTGCTCGCGACGCGCACGTACGTCTCCGTCGACGGCGGGATGAGCGACAACATCCGCCCTGCGCTCTACCGCGCCGAGTACTCGGCCCGCATCGCCGGCCGCGTCTCCGACGCCGAGCCCGTGCTCGCGCGCGTCGCCGGCAAGCACTGCGAGGGCGGCGACATCCTCGTCCACGCGGAGTACCTCCCCGCCGACACCGCGCCTGGCGACCTGCTCGCCGTGCCGGCGACGGGCGCGTACGGCTGGGCGATGTCGAACAACTACAACTGGATCCCGCGACCGCCGGTCGTCGCGGTCCGCGACGGCGCAGCCCGCGTCATCGTCCGCGGGGAGACCATCGACGACCTGCTGCGCCGAGACGCCGGCATCGAGGGGAGCACGACCACGTGATCGAGTACCGGAACCTGAAGATCGCCGTCCTCGGCGGCGGCACCGTCGGCGCCAACGTCGCGGCCCTGCTCATCGAGCACGGCGAGGAGCTCGCCGCGCGCGTCGGCGCGGGGCTCGAGGTCGTCGGCGTCGCCGTCCGCGACCTCGACGCGGTCCGCACGCCGGCCCTGCCTCGGGAGCTGCTCACGACGGACGCTGAGTCGCTCATCCCCGGCGCCGACCTCGTCGTCGAGCTCATCGGCGGCATCGAGCCGGCCCGCACGCTCGTGCTCCAGGCGCTGAACTCCGGTGCCGACGTCATCACGGCGAACAAGGCGCTCCTGGCCACGCACGGCCCGGAGCTCTTCGAGGCGGCCGAGCAGGTCGGCGCGCAGCTCTACTACGAGGCGGCGGTGGCCGCGGCGATCCCGATCATCCGCCCGCTGCGGGACTCGCTCGCCGGCGACCGGGTGCGCCGCATCCTCGGCATCGTCAACGGGTCGACGAACTTCATCCTCGACAAGATGGACACCGAGGCGATGGGCTCTGAGGAGGCGCAGCGCCTCGCGTTCGAGCTCGGCTACCTCGAGGCCGATCCGACGCTCGACGTCGACGGATACGACGCGGCGCAGAAGGCCGCGATCCTCGCGAGCCTCGCCTTCCACACGCACGTGCCGCTCGACGCCGTGCACCGCGAGGGCATCGGCGCGGTGACGGGGGAGCAGGTCGCGGCCGCGAGGGCCGCCGGCTACGTCGTCAAGCTGCTCGCGATCGCCGAGCGCGTCACCGACCCCGTGACGGGTCGCGAGGGCGTCAGCGCCCGCGTGCACCCCGCGCTCGTGCCGGCGGACCACCCGCTCGCCGCGGTGCACGGCGGCAACAACGCGGTCTTCGTCGAGGCCGAGTTCGCCGGCTCGCTCATGTTCTACGGCGCCGGCGCCGGCGGCGTGCAGACCGCGTCAGCGGTGCTCGGCGACATCGTCTCGGCCGCGCGGCGCCACCTCGCCGGTGGGCCGGGCGTCGCCGAGTCGGTGAGCGCGGACCTCCCGGTGCTGCCGATCGACGTCGCGATCACGCGCTACCAGATCACGCTCGAGGTCGCCGACCTGCCCGGCGTGCTCGCCGAGGTCGCCGGCGTGTTCGCCGAGGGCGGGGTCTCGATCGAGACCGCGTCGCAGGCGGCCGGCGCCGCCGACGAGACCGGCGACCCGACCGCGACGCTCGTCATCATCACCCACCGCGCGACCGAGCGCGCGCTCGCCGCCACCGTCGAGACGCTCGCCGCCTCGCCGTCGGTGCGCAGCGTCCGCGGCGTGCTGCGGGTCGAGGGGCAGTGAACCGCGCCGTGGCACGCATCCCCGCCGACGCGACCGTCGGCCGTCGAGCCGAGGTGCGCGTGCCCGCGACCTCGGCGAACCTCGGCCCCGGCTTCGACACCCTCGGACTCGCGCTCTCCCTCTACGACCACCTCGAGGTGACGGCGACCGCCGAGCCCGGCGTCGTCGTCGAGGTGCGGGGCGTCGGCGCCGGCGTCGTGCCGACCGACGAGCACAACCTCGTCGCCCAGGCCGTCGCCGCCGCCTTCGACCGCGCGGGCGCCGACCTGCCCGGGTTGCGCCTCGTCGCCGACAACGTCATCCCGCACGGCGGCGGGCTGGGGTCGTCGGCCGCGGCGATCGTGTCCGGGATCACCGCAGCGCGAGGACTCCTCGCCGACGTCGCCGACCTCGATCTCGACACGCTGCTCGCGCTCGCGACCGAGATGGAGGGGCACCCCGACAACGTGGCCCCCGCCCTGCTCGGCGGGCTCACGATCGCCTGGAGCGACGAGCGCGGGGCCAAGGCGAAGAAGCTCATGGTGCACCGCGGGGTCGCGCCGCTCGTGCTCGTGCCGGACTACGCGGTGTCCACGGAGCTCGCCAGGAGCCTGCAGCCGCAGTCGGTGCCCGTCGCGGATGCGGTGTTCAACCTCTCGAGGTCGGCCCTGCTCGTCGCCGCGCTCGTGCAGAGCCCGGAGCTCCTGCTCGAGGCCACCGAGGATCGCCTCCACCAGGACTACCGCGCGAGCGCGATGCCGCAGACCGCGTCGCTCGTGCGCGCGCTCCGCGACGCCGGGCACGCCGCGGTCGTCTCCGGCGCCGGTCCGTCGATCCTCGTGCTCGCGGCCGACCCCGCCGAGCGGGCGGCGGCGTCGGCGATCGCGTCGACCCAGACCGACGCGCGGTGGCGCGCGCTGCCGCTCGCCGTCGATTTCAAGGGTGCTACAGTGAGTTCGCACCGGGTGGACGCCTCGACTCAGTCGTAGCTCCCCGGTCGAACCCCTCTCACCACCCTCCGGCAGCGCTCTGCTGTGCTCCGTCCGTTCGGACGGGTTCCGGAGGTCGACGCTCCGCCGGCCGACCAGGCCGTGCCGCGGAGGAAGGAACCATCGAATGTCCGACACCACCGAATCCACCACGCCCGAGCAGCAGCGTGCGGCGCTCGAGGCCATGCGCCTCGCCGAGCTCCAGGCGCTCGCCGCCGACCTCCAGATCGTCGGCGCGGGCAAGCTCCGCAAGGGCGAGCTCGTCGACGCGGTCACCGGCGCCCGCGAGGGCGTCGTCGCGGTGCCCCCGACGGGGCGTCGCCGCGGCTCGCGCCGCGTGAGCGCCACCGACCCGTCCGAGTTCGCCGGCGCCGAGCTCGCGCCAGGCGCCCCCGCCGCGGAGGACGGCCGCCGCCGCGCGGTCGACCACGCCGCCGGCGCCGTCCTGCCCGAGCTCGTGCCCGTCGACGACGACGCCGAGCCGGACGCCGAGCTCGAGGCCGACGCGGCCGCCGAGGACGCCGTCGCCGACGGCCTCGAGGCCTCCACCGACGCCGAGCCCGACGACGCCGAGTCCGCCGACGCCGAGCCCGCCGACGCGGGCGACGGTGCCGACGCCGCCGACGGGACCGACGGCGAGCCGCAGACCACCGGATCGCGCAGCCGACGCAGCCGGAGCCGCAACCGCAACGGCGGGCAGGCCCAGCAGGGCGGCCAGCCGCAGTCCGGTCAGCCCGGCGGCGCCCAGCAGGCGGCCCAGCGCGACGGCGACGACGACCGCACCGCGCGCACGAGCCGCACCCGCGACCGCAAGCGCGGCCGCGGCCCCGCCGGCGACGAGATCGAGCCGGAGATCCTCGAGGACGACGTCCTCATCCCGATCGCGGGCATCCTCGACGTCCTCGAGAACTACGCCTTCGTGCGCACCACGGGCTACCTGCCCGGTCCGACCGACGTCTACGTCTCGCTCGGCCAGGTCAAGAAGTACGGGCTGCGCAAGGGCGACGCCGTCGTCGGCGCGATCCGCCAGCCGCGCGACAACGAGCCGCAGGGCCGCCAGAAGTACAACGCGCTCGCGAAGGTCGACTCGATCAACGGGCAGGGCGTCGACCAGGCGACCTCGCGGCCCGAGTTCGCCGCGCTCACCGCGATCTCGCCGACCGAGCGCCTGCGTCTGGAGACCACGCCCGACGTGCTCTCGACGAGGATCGTCGACCTCTTCGCGCCGATCGGCAAGGGCCAGCGCGGCCTCGTCGTCTCGCCGCCGAAGGCGGGCAAGACGGTCGTGCTCCAGTCGATCGCCGAGGCGGTCGCGAAGAACAACCCCGAGGTGCACCTCATGGTCGTCCTCGTCGACGCCCGCCCCGAGGAGGTCACCGAGTTCCAGCGCGCCGTGAAGGGCGAGGTCATCGCCTCGACCTTCGACCGCTCGGCCGAGGACCACACGACGATCGCCGAGCTCGCCATCGAGCGTGCGAAGCGCCTCGTCGAGCTCGGCCACGACGTCGTCGTGCTGCTCGACTCGATCACCAGGCTCGGCAGGGCCTACAACGTCACCGCGCCCGCCGCGGTGCGTGCGATCGCTGGCGCGGTCGACGCGGCGGCGCTCTCGACGCCGAAGCGCTTCTTCGGCGCGGCGCGCAACCTCGAGGAGGGCGGCTCGCTCACGATCATCGCCACGGCGCTCGTGGACAGCGGGTCGAAGGCCGACGAGGTCATCTTCGAGGAGTTCGACGGCGCGTCGAACATGGAGCTGCGGCTCTCGCGCGCGCTCGCCGACCAGCGTCGCTACCCCGCGGTCGACCTCGTCGCCTCGGGCACGCGGCGCGAGGAGCGCCTGCTCGGCGCCGACGAGGTCGCGGTGATCTCCTCGCTGCGCCGCACGCTCGCCGGTCAGGACGAGCAGCACGCGCTCGAGTCGGTCGTCGGCCGCCTCGCGGAGACCGGCAGCAACGTCGAGTACCTCATGCTCGTGCAGAAGTCGACGCCCGCCGCGCGCTGATCCGGCGACCATGTTCGAGTCCGTCGCCGCGCTGCTCGCGGAGCACGCCGCGCTCCAAGAGCAGCTCGGCGACCCCGCGGTGCACGCCGACGCGGCGCTCGCGCGCCGCGTGAACCGTCGCTACGCCGAGCTCTCGAGGATCGCGTCGGCGCACGCGGCCTGGACGGCGGCGGTTGACGACCTCGCCGCCGCGCGCGAGCTCGCCGCGGACGACGCGTCGATCGCCGCCGAGATCCCCGGGATGGAGGCCGAGGCCGCCGAGACCGCGGAGCGCCTGCGCCGGCTGCTCATTCCGCGCGACCCGAACGACTCGCGCGACGCGATCATGGAGATCAAGATGGGGGAGGGCGGCGCCGAGTCGGCGCTCTTCGCCGGCGACCTCCTGCGCATGTATCTCCACTACGCCGAGTCGAAGGGCTGGCGCGCGGAGATCATCGAGCAGACCCCGAGCGACCTCGGCGGGATCAAGGACGTCCAGGTCGCCTTCAAGGGCTCCTCGTCCGATCCCGCCGACGGGGTCTGGGCGCACCTGAAGTACGAGGGCGGCGTGCACCGCGTGCAGCGCGTGCCCGTCACCGAGTCGCAGGGACGCATCCACACCTCCGCCGCCGGCGTGCTCGTCTTCCCCGAGGTCGACGAGCCCGAGGAGGTCGTCATCGACCAGAACGACCTGCGGATCGACGTCTTCCGCTCGTCCGGCCCTGGCGGGCAGTCGGTGAACACGACCGACTCCGCGGTGCGCATCACCCACCTGCCGACGGGCATCGTCGTGTCGATGCAGAACGAGAAGTCGCAGCTGCAGAACCGCGAGGCCGCGATGCGCGTGCTCAGGGCGCGCCTGCTCGCGAAGCAGCAGGAGGAGGCGGACGCCGAGGCGAGCGAGCTGCGTCGCTCGCAGATCCGCACGGTCGACCGCTCGGAGCGCATCCGCACCTACAACTTCCCGGAGAACCGGATCGCCGACCACCGGACGGGCTACAAGGCCTACAACCTCGACCAGGTCATGAACGGGGCCCTCGAGCCCGTGGTGCAGTCCTGCATCCTCGCGGACGAGGAGTCGCGGCTCGCGGAGCTCGGCGCGTGAGTTCGACCGTCGCGCAGGCGATCGCGGATACGGAGGCCAGGCTCGCCGCCGCCGGGGTCCCGTCGCCGCGCGTCGACGCCGAGCTGCTCGTCGGTCACGTGCTCGGGCTCGGTCGGGGCTCGCTGCTCGCCCGCTCGCTCGCCGGCGGGTTCATCGAGGACGGCGATCTCGCCGCGCTCGCGCCGCTCGTCGCGCGCCGCGCCGAGCGCGAGCCGCTGCAGCACCTCACCGGCGAGGCCTTCTTCCGCGGGCTGCGGCTCGCGGTCGGCCCCGGCGTCTTCGTGCCGCGACCGGAGACGGAGATCGTCGCCCAGCACGCCATCGACGCGCTCGCCGCGACGGCCGCGCCGACGCCGATCGCGGTGGACCTCGGCACCGGCTCGGGCGCGCTCGCCCTCGCCATGGCCACCGAGGTGCCGCACGCCTCGGTCGCCGCCGTCGAGGTCTCGCCGGTGGCCTTCACCTGGGCCGAGCAGAACCGGCGCGCGATCGGCGCGGAGAACCTGCGCATCGTGCTCGGCGACCTCGCCGACGCGCTCCACGACCTCGACGGCCGGGTCGACGTCGTCGTCTCGAACCCCCCGTACATCCCGCTCGGCGCCGTGCCGCGCGACCCGGAGGTGCGCCGCTTCGATCCCGAGCTCGCGCTCTACGGCGGCGTCGACGGGCTCGACGTCGTCCGCGACGTCGACGCGACCGCGCGACGGCTGCTGCGGCCGGGCGGCACCCTCGTCATCGAGCACGCGGAGGTGCAGGCGGCGGCGATCGGCGCGCTGCTCGCCGCCTCCGGGTGGCGGGCGATCGCCCACCACCGCGATCTCACGGGCCGCGACCGGGCGACGACCGCCGTCCGCTGACGCCGCCGGGCCCGCGCCCGTCAGGTCCGCGAGGCCGCGAACGCCTCGATCGCCGCGCCCAGCGCCACCGCGTCGTCGCCGAGCACGTGGTGCGCGGTGATCCCGAGTGATCGCGCGCCGGCGATGTTCTCCTCGAGATCGTCCGCGAAGAACGCCTCGTCGGGGCGCACGCCGTACCGCGCGAGCACCCGCTCGAAGACCTCGGGGTCGGGCTTGCGCGCGCCGTAGTCGCTCGAGGTGAAGGCGTGATCGCCGAAGAGCGCCACGACCTCGGGGGCGAGCGTCGGCAGGTGCCGCCCGGCGAGCGGGCCGTTGTTCGTGAGGAGGGTGATCGTGCCGAACTCGCGCGCCGCCGCGGCGGCGGCGAGCATCGCGGGCCTCGGCCGCATCGCGGCGCCGCGCACGCGGACCCACTCCTGCTCGTCGACGTCGACGCCGATGGCCGTGCGGAACGCGGCGAGGTAGGCGTCGCCGTCCGCGAAGGCGCCGGCCTCGGCGGCGAACTCGCCGCGATCGTGCCACCACCGCCGACGGAGTTCTGGGTACGGCATCCCCGTCGCCGCCTCGAGCCCCGCCATCCGCACGCGCCAGTCGTAGTCGACGAGCACGTCGTCCATGTCGAAGATGAAGAGCAGCGGCACGGTGGTCCAGTCTGCCCCATCCCTGGGTCGGTATCATGGGGCCGTCATGGGCGTCCTCTCGGATTGCTCGGTCGCGACCGAGCTCCTCACCGGAATGCGGCTCGCGCGCGCCGCGATCGGCCGTGGCGAGCTCGTCGTCGTCCCCACCGACACGGTCTACGGCCTGGCCGCCGACGCCTTCCAGCCGGAGGCGGTCCGCCGGCTCGTCGAGGCGAAGGGCCGCACCCTCGCCGCGCCGCCGCCCGTCCTCGTGCCGGGCATCCCGACGCTCGACGCCCTCGCCGAGCACGTGCCAGACGAGGTGCGCGCGCTCGTCGCCGAGTTCTGGCCCGGCCCGCTCACGGTCATCGTCGCGGCGCGCAGCTCGCTCGAATGGGATCTCGGGGAGACCCGGGGGACCGTCGCGCTCCGGATGCCGGACGACCGCATCGCGCTCGAGCTCCTCAGCGAGACCGGCCCACTCGCGGTGTCGAGCGCGAACCGCACCGGCGAGCCGCCGGCGCGCACGGGGGCCGCGGCCCTCGAGGCGCTCGGCGACGCGGTGGCGGTCGTGCTCGACGACGGCGCGCGCGGCGAGCTCGCCTCGACGATCGTCGACGCCTCGAGCCTCGATCTGCCGGAGGGGCGGCTCAGGATCCTCCGCGAGGGCGTCGTGCCCCGAGATGCGATCGTCGCGATCGTCGGGGCCGACCGGTGCGCATAGCCTTCTACGTCCTCGTCGCGCTCGTGTCGGGAGCGGTGACCTTCGGGCTCTCGATCCTCATCTACCGTCTCTCGATGCGCTACCGGCTCTACCCGCGCATCCGCGAGCGCGACGTGCACCAGCGTCCGACGCCGCGGCTCGGCGGCATCGCGATGTTCGTCGGCATGACCGCGGCGATGGGCGTGGCATCGCTCCTGCCGGCGTTCGGCCTCGTCTTCGCGGAGCCGGGGCGCATCATCGGGCTCGGTGCCGCCGCGGTCATCATGGTCGTCGTCGGCGCCGCCGACGACGTGTGGGATCTCGACTGGACGGTGAAGCTCGCCGCGCAGGTGCTCGCCGCCGGCGTGCTCGCGTGGCAGGGGATCCAGCTCTACACGCTCCCGATCGGCGGGCAGACCATCGTCTCGCCCTACGTCTCGCTCCTCATCACGGTCTTCGTCGTCGTCCTCGTGATGAACGCCGTGAACTTCATCGACGGCCTCGACGGCCTCGTCGCCGGCGTCGCGATCATCGCGGGCGGCGTCTTCTTCGTCTACGCCTACCTGCTGCAGCAGCAGGCCCAGACCGAGTACTTCAACCTCGCCTCGCTCACGACCGCGATCCTCATCGGCGCCTGCGCCGGCTTCCTGCCGCTGAACCGCTTCCCGGCGAGGCTCTTCATGGGCGATGCCGGCGCGCTGCTCGTCGGCCTCATGATGGCCGCGTCGACCATCTCCATCACCGGCAGGATCGACTCGTCGGCGGCGACGGGCGAGAAGCTCTTCACCGCCTACTTCGCGCCGGCCTTCATCCCGATGCTGCTGCCGCTGGCGGTGCTCGTGATCCCGCTCCTGGACTTCTCGCTCGCGGTCCTGCGGCGCCTGCGCGCCGGCAAGTCGCCGTTCAGCGCCGACCGCAAGCACCTGCACCACCGGCTGCTCGACATGGGGCACACCCACCCGAACGCGGTGCGGATCCTCTACGCGTGGACGTTCGCGGCCTCGGTGGGCGTGCTGCTCTACATGTTCGTGCCGTGGTGGGTCGCGACGATCGCCATCGGCGCCGCGTTCGCGGTCTGCGTGGCGGTCACGCTCGCGCCGATCACCCGGCGCAAGGCGAGGGAGCTCGCGGCGCAGCGCGGAGCCCTGGAGGACCCGGCCGCGCGTGACGCGGCCATCTACGACGAGCTCGACGTGGCCGCGGCCGAGACCGTCGACGCGGAGGAGGCGGCGGCCGAGCGGGCCGGCGCCGAACGGACGAAGGAGACCGGCCGATGAGAGCATCCACCGTCCTGAAGCGGGCGCTCGTGGCCGGCATCGCGCTCGCGCTCGTGCTCGCGGTCGTCGGATCGGCCGTCGGCTGGCTCGTCGCCGGTCTGCCCGGGCTGCTCTCGGCGCTCGTCGGCGCCGGGATCACCGCCGTCTTCATGGGGTTCACCGCGGCGAGCATCCTGCTCGCCGTCCGCGTGACGAGGGCGGAGCCGTCGCCGACGGTGTTCTTCGGGATCATCCTCGGCGCCTGGCTGCTGAAGCTCGTCCTCTTCATCGTGATCATGCTCGTCGTCCGCGGCGTCGAGGGGCTGCAGCCCATGGTGCTCTTCGTCTCGATCCTCGCCGCCGTCATCGGCAGCCTCGCGGCGGACGTCTGGGCCTTCCTCGGCGCCAGGGAGCCGTACGTCGATGTGGCGCTGCCACCATCGTCGGAGGGGGATGCGACCCCATGAGGGTCATGAGCACCCCCATGGGGTTGCTAGGCTGTACGAGATCCCGTCCCTTCGCCGCGTGACAACACGCCCCGATCGAGGAGATTGCGCTGTCCATCGCCGCACTCAGCTCGATTCTCCCATTCGCTGCCGATGATGGCTCCGGATCGGGAGAGTTCCATGGTCCTTCGCTGACCGATTTCTTCCCGCCGGGAGTGCTCTTCGAGGGCACCCCGTTCGAGATGAACCGGATCATGCTGATCCGACTCCTCGTCACGACGGTGCTCCTGCTGCTCTTCTGGCTCGGCACCCGGCGGATGCGCCTCGTGCCCGGCCGCGGGCAGTCGGTGCTCGAGATGGCGTTCGGGTTCGTGCAGAAGAACATCATCGAGGAATCGCTCGGGGTGAAGGACGGCAAGCGCTTCGCGCCGATGCTCCACGCGATGTTCTTCTTCATCCTCGCGATGAACATCACGGGCATCATCCCCGGCCTGAACATCGCGGGCACGTCGGTGATCGGACTGCCGCTCGTGCTCGCCCTCGTGTCGTACGTGAGCTTCATCTACGCGGGCCTCAAGAAGCACCCGGGCGCGTTCCTCAAGAACTCGCTGTTCCCCGCCGGCGTGCCGTGGTACCTCTACTTCATCGTGACGCCGATCGAGTTCATCTCGACCTTCATCCTCCGGCCGGTCACGCTCACCCTCCGACTCCTCATGAACATGGTCGCCGGGCACATGCTGCTCGTGCTCTGCTTCGCCGCGACCTGGTTCTTCTTCTTCACGGCCGGCAGCTGGTTCGCCCTGTTCGGCATCGGGACGCTCGCCTTCGGCCTCATCTTCACGCTCTTCGAGCTGCTGGTGGCCGTGCTGCAGGCCTACGTCTTCACGTTCCTCGCCGCCGTCTACATCCAGCTCGCGCTGGCCGAAGACCACTGACCCCCTCGATCTGAACTTCGGCGCGAGCCGAGCCACCTGGAAGGAAACCACCTGTGAACCTCGCTGAAATCTCCGGCAACCTCGCCCCCATCGCCTTCGGCATCGCGACCATCGGCCCCGCCATCGGCGTCGGCATCGTCGTGGGCAAGACGGTCGAGTCGGTCGCCCGTCAGCCCGAGCTCCAGGGCCGTCTCACCGGTCTGATGTTCCTCGGCATCGCGTTCACGGAGGCGCTCGCCTTCATCGCGATCGCCGTCGCGTTCATCCCGTTCCCGTGATCACCCGCCCGGTCTGCGAGAGGAGTCGAGGATGCTGAACGCGTTCCTCGTGACCGCCGCGGCGGAGTCGGCGACGATCAACCCGCTCATCCCGGCCATCTACGACATCGTCTGGTCGGCGGTGTGCTTCGCCATCATCCTGTTCTTCTTCTGGTGGAAGTTCCTGCCGAAGATCCAGGCGACCCTCGACGCGCGCGCCGAGGCGATCGAGGGCGGGATCACGAAGGCGGAGGTCGCGCAGGCCGAGGCCGCCGCCGCGCTGCAGGAGTACCAGGCCAAGCTCGCCGAGGGGCGCGCCGAGGCCGCCGAGATCCGGGATCAGGCGCGCAAGGACGGCGCCGCGATCCTCGCCGAGCTCAAGGAGCAGGCGACGGCCGAGGCGGCGCGCGTCACCGCCGCCGCCCAGGCGCAGATCGAGGCGGAGCGCCAGGCGGCGCTCGTCTCGCTGCGCTCCGAGGTCGGCGTGCTCGCGATCGACCTGGCCTCCGGCGTGATCGGGCAGTCGCTCGCGAACGACAAGGCCGCGTCGAAGCTCGTCGACGACTTCCTCGCCGACCTCGAGGCCGACCAGGCGAAGAAGGCGTAAGGCATGGGTTCTGCGACGATTCAGGCGCTCGGCGCCGCGACGTCGGCGCTCGCCGGCACCGCGGCGGCGTCCCGTCTGACGACCGGGCGGGAGCTGTTCGCGGCCGCCGCGGCGATCGCCGGCTCCTCGCAGCTGCGGAGCGCGCTCGCCGACGGTGCCGCGGACCCCGCGGCGAAGTCCGCGGTCGTCGAGCGCGTGTTCGCCTCGCTCGGCCGTGACGCCCGTGCCGTGCTCGACGCGGTCGTGCGTGCGCGCTGGTCGTCCCAGGCCGACCTCGTCGCCGGCATCGAGGAGGTCGCCGTGCGCGCGATCGCCTCGAGCGCGCCGGCGTCGGTGTCGATCCCGGACGAGCTCGCCGCCTTCGGTGCCGCCGTCCGCAGCGACGCCGACCTCGAGCACGCGGTCGGCTCGGCGCTCGTCGCCGGGGATCGCAAGGCGAAGGTCGTCGCGCGGCTGCTCACCGGCCGCGCCTCCGAGCAGACCGTGGCGATCCTCACCGGGCTCGTCGCCGCATCCCGGCCGCGCCGCATCGGCGAGCTGCTCAGGGAGACCTCCGAGATCGTCGCCGACGAGGCGGGCAAGTCGGTCGCGACCGTCGAGTCGGCCGCGCCGCTCACCGCGGCGCAGCTGCGCCGCATCGAGGCCTCGCTCACGGCTCGGGCCGGCCGCGAGGTGACGATCAACCAGGTGGTCGCCCCCTCGGTCATCGGCGGCGTCCGCATCCGCCTCGGCGACGAGGTCATCGACGGCACGGTCTCGCGTCGTCTCGCAGAACTCCGGCTTTCGCTGGCTGGTTGACGGCGTCCGCCGGCCAGTCGACAGACACTACACACAAGGAATCACAGACCATGGCAGAACTCAGCATCAGCCCCGACGAGATCCGCGACGCCCTCAAGGAGTTCGTGGACTCGTACCAGCCGGGCGCCGCCGCCGCGACCGAGGTCGGCCACGTCATCGACGCCGCGGACGGCATCGCCCACGTCGAGGGACTCCCCGGCGTGATGGCGAACGAGCTGGTGCGCTTCGCCGACGGCACCCTCGGCCTCGCGCTCAACCTCGACGAGGACGAGATCGGCGTCGTGGTGCTCGGTGAGTTCCAGGGCATCGTCGAGGGCCTCGAGGTCACGCGCACCGGCGAGGTCCTCTCGTCCCCGGTCGGCGACGCCTTCCTCGGCCGCGTGGTCGACCCGCTCGGCAACCCGATCGACGGTCTCGGCGAGATCGCGGCGGAGGGCCGTCGCGCCCTCGAGCTCCAGGCGCCCGGCGTCATGCAGCGCAAGAGCGTGCACGAGCCGATGCAGACCGGCATCAAGGCGATCGACGCGATGATCCCGGTCGGCCGCGGGCAGCGCCAGCTCATCATCGGCGACCGCCAGACGGGCAAGACCGCCATCGCGATCGACACGATCATCAACCAGAAGGCGAACTGGGAGTCCGGCGACCCCGTCAAGCAGGTGCGCTGCATCTACGTGGCGATCGGCCAGAAGGGCTCGACGATCGCCGCCGTCAAGGGCGCGCTCGAGGACGCCGGTGCGATGGAGTACACGACCATCGTCGCCGCGCCCGCCTCCGACCCGGCCGGCTTCAAGTACCTCGCCCCCTACACGGGCTCGGCGATCGGCCAGCACTGGATGTACGGCGGCAAGCACGTCCTCATCATCTTCGACGACCTGTCGAAGCAGGCCGAGGCCTACCGCGCCGTGTCGCTGCTGCTGCGCCGCCCGCCGGGGCGCGAGGCGTACCCCGGCGACGTCTTCTACCTGCACTCCCGCCTGCTGGAGCGCTGCGCCAAGCTCTCCGACGAGCTCGGCGCCGGATCGATGACCGGCCTGCCGATCATCGAGACCAAGGCCAACGACGTCTCGGCGTACATCCCGACGAACGTGATCTCGATCACCGACGGCCAGATCTTCCTCCAGTCCGACCTCTTCAACGCGAACCAGCGTCCCGCGGTCGACGTCGGCATCTCGGTCTCCCGAGTCGGCGGCGACGCGCAGGTGAAGTCGATCAAGAAGGTCTCCGGCACGCTGAAGCTCGAGCTCGCGCAGTACCGCGCGCTCGAGGCGTTCGCGATGTTCGCCTCCGACCTCGACGCGGCCAGCCGTCGTCAGCTCGAGCGCGGCGCGCGTCTGACCGAGCTGCTGCGCCAGCCGCAGTACTCGCCGTTCCCCGTCGAGGACCAGGTCGTCTCGATCTGGGCCGGCACGAACGGCAAGCTCGACGACATCCCCGTCGAGGACGTGCTGCGCTTCGAGCGCGAGCTGCTCGACTACCTCGCGCGCCACACGAAGGTGCTCACGACGCTCCGCGAGACGAACGTGCTCGACGACGACACCCTCGCCGAGCTCAGCGCGGCCGTGGACGAGTTCAAGCGCACCGCCTTCGTGACCGGCAAGGGCTTCGACCTCGACGCGCCCGGCACCGAGGAGTTCGCGGCGGCCGACGAGTCGGACATCGCCCAGGAGAAGATCGTCCGCCAGAAGCGCTGATGGCCGCGGACACGGACGAGAAGGACGACTGACACATGGGTGCCCAGCTCCGGGTCTACCGGCAGAAGATCCGTTCTGCCCAGACCACGAAGAAGATCACGCGAGCGATGGAGCTCATCGCCGCCTCGCGGATCCACAAGGCCCAGCAGCGGGTCGCGGCGTCGCTGCCGTACGCGCGCGCGGTGACGCGCGCCGTGTCGGCCGTGGCGACGCACTCGCGCGTCGACCACATCCTGACGAAGCACCACCGCTCGATCGATCGCACGGCGATCCTCGTGCTCACCTCGGACCGCGGCCTCGCCGGCGCGTTCAACGCGAACGTGCTCCGCGAGGTCGGCGAGCTCGCGACGAAGCTCCACGCCGAGGGCAAGGACGTCGTCTACTACCTCGTCGGGCGCAAGTCGGCGGCGTACTTCGCGTTCCGTCGCCGCGACTCGGAGCAGGTCTGGACCGGCGGCACCGATTCGCCGCCGTTCGAGCTCGCGAAGGAGATCGCCGACGTGATCACCGAGCGGTTCGTGCGCAGCGAGGCCGATGGCGGCGTCGACGAGGTCTACGTCGTGTACAACCGCTTCGTCAGCATGCTCGAGCAGGTGCCCGAGACGCTGCGGCTGCTCCCGCTCGAGGTCGTCGAGGGCGTCGAGGTGCCGGAGCCCGAGGAGGCGCTTCCGCTCTACGAGTTCGAGCCCGAGCCCGCGAAGGTGCTCGACGCGCTCCTGCCCGCCTACATCGAGAGCCGCATCTTCAGCGCGCTGCTGCAGTCGGCGGCGAGCAAGCACGCGGCGACCCAGAAGGCCATGAAGTCGGCGACCGACAACGCCGACAAGCTCATCAAGGACTACACCCGACTGGCGAACAACGCTCGCCAGTCGGAGATCACGCAGCAGATCTCCGAGATCGTGGGCGGCGCAGACGCCCTGAGCTCGGCGAGTTGACCACGGAGGAACAGGGACACACATGACCAGCACCGCACCCGCCAAGCGGACCGCCTCGAAGGCCGCGCCGGCCACCGCCCCCGCGGGCGCCGTCGGCCGCATCGCGCGCGTCACCGGCCCCGTCGTCGACATCGAGTTCCCGCACGACGCGATCCCCGACATCTACAGCGCCCTGAAGACGACGATCACCTTCGACGGCGACGGCGAGACCGCCCAGGAGATCACGCTCGAGGTCGCTCAGCACCTCGGCGACGACCTCGTGCGCGCCATCGCCCTGAAGCCGACCGACGGTCTCGTCCGCGGCCAGGAGGTGCGCGACACGGGTGCCCCGATCTCGGTGCCCGTCGGCGACGTCACCAAGGGCAAGGTCTTCAATGTCACCGGCGACATCCTCAACCTCGCGCCCGGCGAGACGGTCGAGATCACGGAGCGCTGGCCGATCCATCGCAAGCCCCCGGCCTTCGACCAGCTCGAGAGCAAGACCCAGCTCTTCGAGACCGGCATCAAGGTCATCGACCTGCTCACCCCGTACGTCCAGGGTGGCAAGATCGGCCTCTTCGGCGGCGCCGGTGTCGGCAAGACCGTCCTCATCCAGGAGATGATCCAGCGCGTCGCCCAGGACCACGGCGGTGTGTCGGTGTTCGCCGGCGTCGGCGAGCGCACCCGTGAGGGCAACGACCTCATCCACGAGATGGACGAGGCGGGCGTCTTCGACAAGACCGCGCTCGTCTTCGGCCAGATGGACGAGCCGCCGGGAACGCGTCTGCGCGTCGCCCTCTCGGCGCTGACGATGGCGGAGTACTTCCGCGACGTCCAGAACCAGGACGTCCTCCTGTTCATCGACAACATCTTCCGCTTCACGCAGGCCGGCTCCGAGGTCTCAACCCTGCTCGGCCGCATGCCCTCCGCGGTCGGCTACCAGCCGAACCTCGCCGACGAGATGGGCATCCTCCAGGAGCGCATCACCTCGACGCGCGGTCACTCGATCACCTCGCTGCAGGCGATCTACGTCCCCGCCGACGACTACACCGACCCGGCGCCGGCGACCACCTTCGCGCACCTCGACGCGACGACCGAGCTCAGCCGTGAGATCGCGTCGAAGGGTCTCTACCCCGCGGTCGACCCGCTCAGCTCGACGTCGCGGATCATGGACCCGCGCTACCTGGGCGCGGACCACTACCGCGTGGCGACGGCAGTGAAGGCGATCCTCCAGAAGAACAAGGAGCTCCAGGAGATCATCGCGATCCTCGGTGTCGACGAGCTCTCCGAGGAGGACAAGATCACCGTCGCGCGCGCGCGCCGCATCCAGCAGTTCCTCTCGCAGAACACCTACATGGCGAAGAAGTTCACCGGTGTCGAGGGTTCGACCGTGCCGCTCAAGGACACGATCGAGTCGTTCGACGCCATCGTCAAGGGCGAGTTCGACCACGTCGCGGAGCAGGCGTTCTTCAACGTCGGCGCGATCAGCGACGTCGAGGAGCGCTGGGCGCAGATCCAGAAGGAGAACGGCTGATCGTGGCCGCCATCCTGAACGTCACGATCGTCTCGGCGTCGCAGTCCGTGTGGACGGGCGAGGCCGTGCAGCTCTCGGCGCGCACCGTCGAGGGCGAGATCGGCATCCTCGCCGGGCACGAGCCGATCCTCGCGATCCTCGCCCCCGGCGAGGTGCGGGTGACGACGCCGGACGGCGAGCAGATCACGGCGAAGGCCGACGACGGGTTCCTCTCGGTCGAGCACGACACGGTCACCGTGGTGTCGCGCGACGCCGAGCTCGTCTGAGCCGAGTGCTGCTGCTCCTGCCGCCGTCGGAGACGAAGCGCGACGGCGGTGCCGATGGCACGCGCCTCGATCTCGGCGCGCTCTCGTTCGCCACGCTCGACCCGCAACGCCGGGCGACGCTCGCCGCGCTCACGGCGCTGAGCGCCGATGCGGAGGCGTCGGCGCGCGCGCTCGGGCTCGGCCCGACGCAGGCCGACGAGGTCGAGCGCAACCGCCGCGTCGCCTCCTCGCCGGTGCTCCCGGCGATCGAGCGCTACACGGGCGTGCTCTACGACGGGATCCGCATCGGGGAGGTCGACGCCCGCGGGCGCGCCTGGGCGCGCGACCACCTCGCGATCCACTCGGCGCTGTTCGGGCTCGTCGGCGCCGGCGACCCGATCCCGGCGTATCGGTGCTCGCACGACTCGCGCCTGCCTGGCCTGCGGATGGGGCCACACTGGCGCGCGGCGATCGGCCCGGTCCTCGCCGATGAGGCCGCGCGGCGGCCGGTGGTCGACCTCCGCTCGTCCTCATACGCGGCCCTCGGCCCCGGGCCGGAGGCCGTCGTCGTGCTCCGCGTGGTGACGGATGCCGCGGCCGGCCGGCGCGTGGCGATCAGCCACGACAACAAGCGCGTCAAGGGCGCGCTCGTCGGCGCGCTCGTGCGGGACGCGCCGGCCCTCGACTCGGTGGACGCCCTCGTCGGCTGGGCGCGCGACGTGGGCTTCCGGCTCGATCGCTCGGACGACCGTCGGCTCGATCTCGTCGTCTGAGCCCCACGATCCCGGGCGTTGCCCGTCAGTCGGGCCGCTCCGCCCGCCAGCACGCCTCGACGTGGTCGTCGACCATCCCGGCGGACTGCATGAGCGCGTACATCGTCGTCGGGCCGACGAACCGCATCCCGATCGCCTTGAGCGCGCGGCTCATCGCCGTCGACTCGGCGGTGACCGCGGGGATCTCGCCGAGGGCGGTGGGGCGGGGGCGCGGTGGCGGGGCGAACGACCACATGAGCCGGTCGAGCGCGCCGGGATCGTCGGCGACGAGGTCGCGCACGACCGCGGCGTTGCCGATGGTCGCCTCGATCTTCAGCCGGTTGCGGATGATCCCGGCGTCGGCGAGGAGCCGCTCGACGTCGTCGCTGTCGAAGTCGGCGACGACCGCGGGCTCGAAGTCCGCGAACGCGGCGCGGAAGCCGGGCCGGCGGCGCAGGATCGTGATCCACGAGAGCCCGGACTGGAACGCCTCGAGGCTGAGCTTCTCGAAGAGCGCGCGGTCGCCGTGCAGCGGTCGGCCCCACTCCTCGTCGTGGTAGCGCCGGTACTCGTCGTCGTCGCCGACCCACCGGCAGCGCGCGCGGCCGTCAGGGCCGACCGAGACGGCCTCGGCGGTCTCGCCGCTCATCGGTGGGCGATCCCCTCGTGGTCGAGCAGCCAGCGCTTCGTCGCGACGCCGTCGCCCGCGCTGTAGCCCGTGATCCGCCCGTCGGCGGCGAGCACCCGATGGCACGGCACGATGATCGGCACGGGGTTCGCACCGACGGCGCCGCCGACGGCCCGGCCGGCCGTCGGTCGTCCGGTCGCGAGGCCGAGCTCGCCGTAGCCGACGACGCCGCCGAACGGGATCTCGCCGAGCCTGGCCCAGATGTCCCGCTGGAACGCCGTGCCCGGCAACGCGACGGGCACGGTGAACGCCGTCCGGTCGCCGGCGAAGTACTCGGCGAGCTCGGCGGCCGCGCGCGCGAGCACCGCATCCGGGCGCTCGGGCTCGCGCTCGCGCGGGAGTCGGCCCTCCCGCTCGATGGTCAGTCGCGTCACGGCCGCGCCGTCGCCCTCGAGCTCGATCCGGCCGATGGGGGAGTCGAGTCGCAGCAGCGCCTCCGGTGCCTCGGTGGTCATGGTCCGAGGCTAGCCGCGGCGGCCGACGTGCGACGGCGGATTCCGGACATGGTGCACCGTCGATCCGCACCGAGGTCGGGGGACGACGTGCGCGGGACGGCGCGGTCGGCGAAGATGGGCGCATGCAGCAGCGACGACTCGGCGCGGCGGGGCCCATGGTGAGCGTCGTGGGCCTCGGGTGCAACAACTTCGGCCGCGCGGGCAGCGCGACGGAGGACCTCGCCGGCACTGTCGCCGTGCTCGACGCGGCCATCGACGCCGGGGTCACCCTCCTCGACACCGCGGACGTGTACGGCGGCGACGGCACGAGCGAGCGCTTCATGGGGGAGGCGCTCGACGGCCGCCGCGAGCAGGTCGTCATCGCGACGAAGTTCGGGCATGCCGAGATCGAGATGGGGATCCTCCCCGGTGTCCCGAAGGGCTCCCGCGACTACGTGCTCACGGCGCTCGAGGGGTCCATGCGTCGCCTCCGCACCGACGTCATCGACCTGTACCAGCTGCACACGCCGGATCCGGCGACGCCGATCGGCGAGACGATCGAGGTGCTCGAGGCGCTGCGGCTCGAGGGGCGGATCCGCGCATACGGCGCGTCGCAGTTCCCGTCGGCGCTCATGCGCGAGGCCGCGGTCGCGGCGGCGGCGATCGGCGCACAGGGCTTCGTGAGCGCGCAGGACGAGTACTCCCTGCTCGCACGCGGGGTCGAGGTCGACCGCCTGCCGGCCGCGCGCGAGCTCGGCATGGGCTTCCTGCCCTTCTTCCCGCTCGCGAACGGGCTGCTCACCGGGAAGTTCACCCGCGTCGCGCGCCCGGCGGACACGCGGATCGCCCGGCAGCGTCCGCACGTCGCCGACGAGGCGCCGTGGGACACGATGGAGGCCTACGCCGCCTGGTGCGCGCGCCGCGGGGTCTCGATGCTCGAGGCCACGGTCGGCTGGCTGCTCGCGCAGCCGGGGCTCTCGAGCGTCATCGCCGGGGCGACGACGGCCGCGCAGGTGCGGGCGAACGCGGCCGCGGGGGCGTGGGTCCCGACCGACGACGACGTCGCGGCGATCTCGGCGATCTTCGCCTGAATCCGCACGACGGGCCTGGGTCCGCCCCGGACTTGTGAGTGAGTGCTCACTCATCTATGCTCCTGCGGTGACCACCACGAGCCGCGCCCGCCCCATGGCGCCGGATGCGCGCCGCGCGGCGATCATCCGCGCGGTCACGCCCCTGCTGCTCGAGCACGGCGCGACGGTCACCTCGCGACAGCTCGCGGACGCCGCCGGCATCGCCGAGGGCACGATCTTCCGCGCGTTCGGCGACAAGGAGTCGCTCATCGCCGCCGTGCTCGCCGCGCACCGCGACGGCGGCGAGCTCCGCGCCGAGCTCGACGCGATCCCCGACGATCTCGCCGTCGACGACACGATCGGCCGCATCCTCGAGGTCCTCGTCGACCGCATGAGCACGATCGTCCGGCTCGCGATCGCGCTCGGCCGTCCCGGTCCGCCGCACGGACGCGGACATCCCGATCACGCCGAGATGGTCGCGCGGTCCCGCGAGCTCGTCGCCGCCATCGCGGCGATCCTCGAGCGGCACGCCGACGAGCTCACGGCGCCGCCCGAGGTCGTCGCCCACTACCTGCGCATGTCCGCCACCGCGGCCGCGCTGCCCCACCTGCACCCCGGAATGGAGTTCACCGTGCCAGACCTGTCAACGCTCGTGCGCGAGGGGGTGGTGCGGCGATGACCCTCATCCGACTCATCTGGGGCACGCTGCGCCCGTACCGCTGGCTCGTCGCGCTCGTCATCCTCTTCCAGCTCGTCCAGTCGATCGCCTCGCTGTCGCTGCCGAGCCTCAACGCCGACATCATCGACAACGGCGTCGCCAAGGGCGACACGAACCACATCCTCGCCGTCGGCGGGCTCATGCTCGCGATCACGCTCGTGCAGATCGCCGGCGCGATCGCGGCGGTCTGGTTCGGCGCGAAGGCCGCGATGCTCCTCGGCCGCGACCTGCGCTCGCGCATCTTCGGCCAGGTCGGCGCCTTTAGCGAGCAGGAGGTCGCCGTCTTCGGCGCCCCGTCGCTCATCACCAGGACGACGAACGACGTGCAGCAGGTGCAGATGCTCGTGCTCATGACGTTCACGCTGCTCGTCACGGCGCCGATCCTCGCCGTCGGCGGGGTCATCATGGCGCTGCAGCAGGACATCTCGCTCGCGTGGCTCATGGCCGTCTCGGTGCCGGCCCTCCTCATCGCGGTCGGGCTCATCGTCGTGCGGATGGTGCCGCTCTTCCGCAGCATGCAGGCGAAGATCGACGCCGTGAACCGGGTGCTGCGTGAGCAGCTCACGGGCATCCGCGTCATCCGGGCGTTCGTCCGCGAGGACCGGGAGCGGGCGCGGTTCGCGGTCGCCAACGACGAGCTCACCCTCACCGCGCTGCGCGCCGGGCGGCTCTTCGCGCTCGTCTTCCCCGTCGTCATGCTCATGCTCAACGTCACCTCGGTCGCCGTCCTGTGGTTCGGCGCCGGCAGCATCGACGCGGGCACGACCGAGATCGGCGCGCTCACGGCGTTCCTCGCCTACCTCATGCAGATCCTCATGGCCGTGATGATGGCGACGATGATGTCGATGATGGTGCCGCGCGCGGCCGTGTCAGCCGACCGGATCACCGAGGTGCTGCGGACGCCGACGACCGTCGTGCCGCCCGTGTCGCCGATCGCCCCCGACGTCGTCGAGGGGCTCGTCGAGTTCCGCGGCGTCGGATTCCGCTACCCGGGGGCCGAGGAGCCCGTGCTCTCCGACGTGTCCTTCACGGCCATGCCCGGCGAGACGACCGCGATCATCGGGTCCACCGGCTCGGGCAAGACGACCCTCGTGAACCTCATCCCTCGGCTCTTCGACGCGACCGAGGGCGCCGTGCTCATCGACGGCGTCGACGTCCGCGACCTCGACCCCGACCTCCTCTGGGGGCGCATCGGCCTCGTGCCGCAGCGCGCCTACCTCTTCGCCGGCACCGTCGCGAGCAACCTGCGGTTCGGCCGGCCGGAGGCGACCGACGAGGAGCTCTGGGAGGCGCTGCGGATCGCGCAGGCCGACGGCTTCGTCACGGCGATGCCCGAGGGGCTCGACGCGACGATCGCGCAGGGCGGCACGAACGTCTCCGGCGGGCAGCGGCAGCGGCTCGCGATCGCCCGTGCGCTCGTGAAGCGCTCGCCCGTGACGATCTTCGACGACTCCTTCTCGGCGCTCGACACGACGACCGACGCGCGGCTGCGCGACGCCCTCGACGCGACGCAGGGCAGGACGACGCGGATCGTCGTCGCCCAGCGCGTGTCGACGATCATCGACGCCGACCGCATCCTCGTCCTCGAGGCCGGTCGCGTCGTCGCCAGCGGGCGGCACGACGAACTGCTCGTCACGAGCGAGACCTACCGCGAGATCGTGGAGAGCCAGATGGGTGCGGAGGCGGCGGCGTGAGCGGCGAGAGCGAGGCCGTGAAGCCGGCCGCGGGCGGGCGCCAGATGGCCGTCGCCGACCGCACCATCCAGCGCGGGCGCGCGGGCGCCGGCCACGGTCCCTTCGCGGGCGCCGGCATGCCGGCGGAGAAGTCGCAGAACTTCGGACCGAACGCGAAGCGGCTGCTCGGGCGCCTGCGCCCGCATCGCATCGCGGTCGCGCTCGCGCTCGTGCTCGGTGCGGCGAGCGTCGCGCTCAACGTGCTCGGCCCGAAGCTGCTCGGCGAGGCGACGAACGTCATCTTCTCCGGCGTCGTCTCCGCGCAGCTGCCCGCCGGGCTCACCCAGGCGGAGCTCATCGCGCAGCTGCGCGCCGCCGGCGACGACCAGCGCGCCGACTTCCTCTCGGCGATGACGCTCACGCCGGGGTCGGGGATCGACTTCACGGCGCTGCGCAACGTGCTGCTGCTGTGCCTCGTCATCTACCTCGGCGCCGCGCTGCTCGGATGGATGCAGGCGCTCCTGCTGAACCGCGTCGTGCAGCAGACCGTCTTCGCGCTCCGCGAGGAGGTCGAGGGCAAGCTCCACCGGCTCCCGCTCGCGCACTTCGACCGGATGCCCCGAGGCGAGCTGCTCTCGAGGGTGACGAACGACGTCGACAACATCGGCCAGTCGCTGCAGCAGACGCTGAGCCAGATCGTCTCGTCGCTGCTCATGGTGATCGGCGTGCTCGGGATGATGTTCTGGATCTCGCCGATCCTCGCGCTCGTCGCGCTCGTGACGATCCCGCTGACCCTCCTGATCACGGCGACGATCGCCAAGCGCTCGCAGCCGAGGTTCGTGGAGCAGTGGAAGCGCACCGGCTCGATGAACGCGGAGGTCGAGGAGGCGTACTCCGGCCACGCGCTCGTGAAGGTCTTCGGCCGGCACCGCGAGGTCGCCGCCCGGTTCCAGGAGGAGAACGAGGCGGTCTACCAGGCGAGCTTCGGCGCGCAGTTCATCTCGGGCATCATCATGCCCGCGATGATGTTCGTCGGGAACCTCGTCTACGTCGTGATCGCGGTCATCGGCGGCGTCTTCGTGGCGAACGGCACGATGTCGCTCGGCGACGTCCAGGCGTTCATCCAGTACTCGCGCCAGTTCACGCAGCCGCTCTCGCAGCTCGGGAGCATGGCGAACCTGCTCCAGTCGGGTGTGGCCTCGGCGGAGCGCGTCTTCGAGCTGCTCGACGCCGAGGAGGAGGAGCCCGACCCGGCCGAGCCCAGCTCGCCGGAGATCGGCGCCGGCCACCTCGCCTTCGAGCACGTCGCGTTCTCGTACGACGAGGAGCACCCGCTCATCCGCGACCTCTCGCTCACGGCGGAGCCCGGCCACACGGTCGCGATCGTCGGGCCGACGGGCGCGGGCAAGACGACCCTCGTGAACCTCATCATGCGGTTCTACGAGATCGGCGGCGGCGCGATCACGCTCGACGGCGTCTCGACGCGCGACATGACGCGCGCCGACCTGCGGTCGCGCACCGGCATGGTCCTCCAGGACACGTGGCTCTTCTCGGGCACGATCCGCGAGAACATCCGCTACGGCCGGCCGGACGCGACGGACGAGGAGGTCGTCGAGGCCGCGAAGGCCGCGTACGTCGACCGGTTCGTGTCGTCGCTGCCCGACGGCTACGACACGGTGCTCACCGACGACGGCGACAACGTCAGCGCCGGGCAGAAGCAGCTCATCACGATCGCGCGGGCGTTCCTCGCGCGGCCGACGATCCTCATCCTCGACGAGGCGACGAGCTCCGTCGACACGAGGACCGAGCTGCTCATCCAGCGGGCGATGGCGCGGCTGCGCGCCGACCGCACGAGCTTCGTGATCGCCCACCGGCTCTCCACGATCCGCGACGCGGAGCTCATCCTCGTCATGGAGCACGGCGACATCGTCGAGCAGGGCACGCACGAGCAGCTGCTCGCGGCGGAGGGCGCCTACGCCCGCCTGCACCAGTCGCAGTTCGCGGCCGTCACCGACGACTGAGCCCGTCGGGAGGCCGGAACGACGGAACCCGCCGCTCGCACCCGATGGGGCGAGCGGCGGGTTCTCGACGCGGATGGGTCTGGTCAGGCCTGCTTGGCGAGCTGGATGTCGAAGGTGAGGGTGACCTCGTCGCCGAGGGTGAGCCCACCGGCCTCGAGGGCGGCGTTCCAGTTGACGCCGAAGTCGAGACGGTTGATCTTCGTGGTCGCCGTGGCGCCGATCTTCGTCTGGCCGTAGCCGTCGGTGGTGATGCCGCCGAACTCGCCGGTGATGACGATCTCCTTCGTCACCCCGCGCAGCGTGAGGTCGCCGGTGATCGCGAACGCGTCGGCCGTGCCCTCGATCTTCGTCGAGCGGAACGTCGCGGTCGGGTACTCCTCGACGAGGAAGAAGTCGCTCGTCTTGAGGTGGCCGTCGCGCATCTCGTTGTTCGTGTCGACGCTGGCCACGTCGATGGTCGCCTCGATGGTCGACTCGTACGGGTTCTCGGCCGTGACGACGGTCACCTCGAAGGCGCGGAAGAAGCCCTTGACCTTCGAGATCGCCAGGTGGCGCACGGAGAAGGCGAGCTCGGAGTGCGCGAGATCGAGTGCCCAGGTGCCGGTCACGTAGTCGGGGTGCAGTTCGGTTCCAGTGGTCATAGTTCGATGCAATCACATGGAATCGCCCGCCATTCCCGAAATCCGAAAAAAACTTGTAACAACAAGTAACGGTCCGGTTCGCGGCGCCGCGTATCGTGGACTCCATGCGGTTCGGAATGTTCATTCCCCAGGGCTGGCGGCACGACCTCGTCGACATCGACCCGGCTGAGCACTGGTCGACGATGCGCCGGCTCGCGCAGCAGGCCGACGCCGGCCCGTGGGAGTCGATCTGGGTCTACGACCACTTCCACACCGTCCCGGCGCCGACCGAGGAGGCCACGCACGAGGCGTGGACGCTCATGAGCGCGTTCGCCGCCTCCACCGAGCGCGTGCGGCTCGGTCAGATGTGCACCTGCATGGGCTACCGCAATCCCGCGGCGCTCGCGAAGATCGCGGCGACCGTCGACCACGTCTCCGGCGGCCGGCTCGAGATGGGCATCGGCGCCGGCTGGTACGAGCACGAGTGGCGCGCCTACGGCTACGGGTTCCCCGAGGCGCCCGACCGGCTGCGGATGCTCCGCGAGGGCGTCGAGATCATGCGCCAGGCGTGGACCACCGGCACGGCGACGCTCGACGGCCGGTACTACCAGGTCGACGGCGCGATCGTGCGCCCGCTGCCCGTGCAGGCCGGCGGCATCCCCATGTGGATCGCGGGCGGCGGCGAGAAGGTCACGCTGAAGATCGCGGCGACCTACGCGGCGTACACGAACTTCGGCGTCGGCGACCTCGACGAGTGGGCGCGCAAGAGCGCGCTGCTGCGCGGGCACTGCGAGACCGTCGGCACCGACTTCGACGCGATCACGCGCAGCGCGAACGCGAACGTCATCATCGCCGACTCGCCCGAGGAGGCGACGCGCCGGATCGACGCGATCGAGGCGCGCCTGGCCCGCTTCGTCGGTCCCGAGGTCGCGGCCCGCTCCGTCGACGAGTACCGCGACGGCACCGCATTCGTGGGCTCGCCGCGGCAGCTCGTCGACCGGATCGGCGCGGCCCGCGATGCCGGGCTCGGCTACCTCATCGCCTACTTCCCCGACGCGGCGTGGGATCGCGGCGACGTCGAGCGCTTCGAGCGCGAGGTCATCCCCGCGCTCGCCTGAGCCGGTCGGACCCGATGCCGTCAGTGGCCGGTCAGCGGCGCCATCGCCCTGGCCACGAGTGACGGGCGCCCCGTCGCCGACTCCTCGGCGTCGGCCGCGGTCATCGCGACGAGGCCCGCGTTCGCGCCGATGAACCGCAGCGGCTCCGGCTCCCAGTCGGGGGAGCGGTGCCCGACCCAGGGCAGGGCCGTGAGATCGGAGTCGACGCCGAGGACGAGGTCGGCGAGCGTGCGCCCTGCGAGGTTCGTCGTCGAGAGCCCGTCGCCGACGTAGCCGCCCGCCCACGCGATCCCCGACGCGCGGTCGAGGCCGACGCCGGCGTGCCAGTCCCTCGGGACCCCGAGCGGGCCGCCCCAGGCATGCGTCACCGCGGCGTCCCCGATCACGGGGAAGAGCTCGCCGAGGGTGCGTCGCAGGTGGCGGAACACCCGGTCGACGCGGTCGTACCCCGGCCGGATCGCCGAGCCCCAGTGGTAGCGGGCGCCGCGCCCGCCGAAGGCGAACCGGTCGTCGGCCGTCCGCTGCCCGTAGATGATGAGGTGCCGACCGTCTGAGAAGGTCTGCCCGTGCTCGAGGCCGATCTCGTCCCACACCGACGGCGGCAGCGGTTCCGTCGCGATCATGAGCGAGTAGAGCGGCAGGATGCGGCGGCGCATGCCGCGCAGGCCGGGCGTGTAGCCCTCGGTGGCGACGACGACGACGTCGGCGTCGACCGTGCCGGCCGCGCAGACCGCGCGGGCGCCCCGGCCGGCGCCGGCGGGCTCCACCGCCTCGACCGCCGTGCGCTCGAGGATCCGCCCGCCGGCGGCCTCGACCGCGCGCGCCAGCCCGCGGACGAGCTTCGCCGGGTGCACCCGGGCGCAGGCCGGGTCGACGACGGCGCCGAGGGCGCCGGCCGCGTGCACGCGATCCGGCCCCCACCATTCGAGCGCGTCGACGCCGAAGCGCGCGGCCTCGTCGAGCTCCGCCCGCGCCGCGCGCGCCTGCAACGCCGATCGCGCATAGACGACGGTGCCGCCCTTCGCGTAGTCGCAGTCGATCCCCGCGGCGCTCGCCGCGCGCCCCACCTCGTCGACGGTCTCGACCATGGCGCGGCGCATGGCGATCGCCGCATCGCGCCCGTGCCGCGCCTCGAGGCCCGCCGCCGACGTCGGGAACAGGGCCGAGCACCATCCGCCGTTGCGCCCGGAGGCGCCGAAGCCCGCGATCTCCCGCTCGAGGACGGCGACCCTCGTGCCCGGCGCGGCCTGCAGCAGCGACCACGCCGTCCAGAGCCCGGTGAGCCCGCCGCCGACGATCGCGACGTCGACGTCGAGGTCGCCGGCGAGCGGCGCCCTCGGCGTGAGGTCGTCGTCGACGCGGTCGTGCCAGAACGACAGCGCGCGATAGTCGGTCATGGTCTCCCCTCGACGTCGGACGCTCGAGCCGCCGGCGACGCGCGGGGCTAGAGCCGGCTCCAGGCCTCGGTGAGCACCCCGCGGAGGATGCCCTCGATCTCGTCGAACTCCGCCGGCCCGATGGTCAGCGGCGGTGCGAGCTGGATGACGGGGTCGCCCCGGTCGTCGGCGCGGCAGTAGAGCCCAGCGTCGAAGAGCGCCTTCGAGAGGAACCCGCGCAGTAGCCGCTCCGACTCGTCCTCGTCGAAGGTCTCCTTCGTCGCCTTGTCCTTGACGAGCTCGATGCCGAAGAAGTAGCCGTCGCCGCGCACGTCGCCGACGATCGGCAGGTCGGTGAGTCGCTCGAGCGCCGCCCGGAACTGCGGCGAGTGCTCGCGGACCCGCTCGTTGAGTCGCTCCTCGTCGAAGATCGCGAGGTTCTCGAGCGCGACCGCCGCCGAGACCGGGTGCCCGCCGAAGGTGTAGCCGTGGTAGAACGCGGTCTGCCCGTGACGGAACGGCTCGTAGATGCGGTCGGAGATGATCGTCGCGCCGATCGGGGAGTAGCCGCTCGTGAGCGCCTTCGCGCTCGTGATCATGTCCGGCACGTAGCCGTAGGCGTCGCAGGCGAACGTGTACCCGATGCGGCCGTAGGCGCAGATCACCTCGTCCGAGACGAGGAGCACCTCGTGCCGGTCGCAGATCTCCCGCACCCGCTGGAAGTAGCCGGGCGGCGGCGGAAAGCACCCGCCCGAGTTCTGCACGGGCTCGAGGAAGACGGCGGCGACCGTGTCCGCGCCCTCGAAGAGGATCATCTCCTCGATGCGGTCGGCGGCCCAGCGGCCGAAGGCCTCGGCCTCGTCGCCCTCGCCGTCCCAGACGAACCCCATCTCCTCCTTGCGGTAGGCGTTCGTGTTCGGGACGCGGAAGCCGCCGGGCACGAGCGGCTCGAACATCGACTTCATCGCCGGGATGCCGGTGATCGCGAGCGCCCCCTGCGGGGTGCCGTGGTAGGCGACGGCGCGCGAGATGACCTTGTGCTTGGTCGGCTTGCCCTGGAGCTTCCAGTAGTACTTCGCGAGCTTGAACGCGGTCTCGACCGCCTCGCCGCCGCCCGTGCTGAAGAAGACGCGGTTGAGGTCGCCTGGGGCCTCGGCCGCGAGTCGGTCGGCGAGCTCGATCGCCGCCGGATGCGCGTACGACCAGATCGGGAAGAACGCGAGCTCGGACGCCTGCTTCGCCGCCGCCTCCGCGAGCCGCCGCCTGCCGTGCCCGGCGTTGACGACGAACAGGCCGGAGAGGCCGTCGAAGTACCGCTTGCCGCGGTCGTCCCAGATGTGGTGCCCGTCGCCCTTGACGATGACGGGCACGCCGCCGGACTCGAGCGCCGACTGGCGCGAGAAGTGCATCCAGAGGTGGTCCTTGGCCATCTGCTGCAGCTCGTCTGGGGTGCTCATGGGTGTCGATCCTTCGGTGTGGGGTGGGAGGTGCGAGGCCGCGCTCAGCGCGTGCCCCAGTCGTAGAGCTGCTTCACGAGGCGCAGGTAGACGAAGGTCTCGGTGCTGAGGACCCCGTCGATCGCGCGGATCTGGCGGTTGAGCAGGTCGAGCAGGTCGTCGTCGGACTCGCAGACGACCTCCGCGAGCACGTCGAAGCTGCCGGCGGTGAGCACGACGTAGGAGACGCCGGGCAGCGACGCGAGCCGCGCCGCGACGGCGGTCGTGTCGCCGGTGGCCCGCACCCCGATCATCGCCTGGCGGGTGAAGCCGAGCTGCATCGGGTCGGTGACGGCGACGATCTGGATGACGCCGGATTCGGTGAGCTTCTGCACGCGCTGGCGCACGGCGGCCTCGGAGAGGCCCACCGCCTTGCCGATCTCGGCGTACGAGCGGCGGCCGTCGGCCTGCAGCTGCTCGATGATCGCCTTCGAGGTGTCATCGAGCAGTGCCGCCGGGCGGGGCGTGCGCTGATTCGCCATCTGTCGATTCTGTCAGCGACAGGCGAAGCTGACAAGCGAATCCGTTGCCGAGATCGACATGGACGACTGATCCGATCGTCAACACCCGCGAGGCGTCGAATTTCTCGGGGCGCGGAGCGGTTCGCTTGGATCGCGTCGCCGCGCCTGCCTACAGTTGACCCATGAGCGCTCCCATCCGGAACTTCATCAACGGCGAGTACGTCGACGCCAGGACGGACGACGGCTTCGACGTCATCGACCCGGCGACCGAGGAGGCCTACGGGAGCTCGCCCGTCTCCGGCCAGGCCGACGTCGACGCCGCGTTCGCCGCGGCGGCATCGGCCTTCGAGACGTGGGGTGAGACGACGCCGGCCGAGCGCCAGCTCGCGCTCTTTCGGATCGCGGACGCCATGGAGGCGCGCGCGGAGGAGTTCGCCGACCTCGAGTCCAAGGACACGGGCAAGCCCCGCGCGAGCCTCGTGCAGGACGAGATCATGCTCTCGGTCGACCAGATCCGCTTCTTCGCCGGCGAGGCCAGGCACCTCTCCGGCATGGCGACCGCGGAGTACATGGCCGATCACACGTCCTCGATCCGGCGCGAGCCGATCGGCGTCATCGGCCAGGTCACGCCATGGAACTATCCGCTGAACATGGCGGTCTGGAAGTTCGCGCCGGCGATCGCCGCGGGCAACACGACCGTCATCAAGCCCTCGGACACGACGCCGTCGTCGACGCTGCTGCTCGCCGAGGTCGCCGCCGAGTTCCTGCCGCCAGGGGTGCTCAACGTCATCACGGGGGACCGCACGACCGGGGCGAGGATGATCGAGCACCGCACCCCGCAGATGGTCTCGATCACGGGCTCGGTGCGGGCCGGGATGGAGGTCGCGAAGTCCGCGGCGAGCGATCTCAAGCGCGTGCACCTCGAGCTCGGCGGCAAGGCGCCCGTCGTCGTGTGGAACGACGCCGACCTCGAGGCGGCCGCGGAGGGGATCGGCATCGCCGGGTACTTCAACGCCGGCCAGGACTGCACGGCGGCCACCCGCGTGCTCGTCCACGAGGACGTGCACGACGAGTTCGTCGCGGCCCTCGTGGCGTGGGCGAGGGACAACGCGAAGACCGGCGCGCCCGACCGCGACGACATCCTCTTCGGCCCGGTGAACAACGCGAACCAGTTCTCCCGCGTCTCCGGCATCATCGACTCGCTCCCCGGCAACGCGACGGTCGAGCTCGGCGGCCGTCGCCAGGGCGACCGCGGCTACTTCCTCGAGGCCACCGTCGTGACCGGGCTCGAGCAGACGGACGACGCGATCCAGCACGAGATCTTCGGGCCGGTGATCACGGTGCAGCGGATCTCGAGCGAGGCGCAGGCGCTCGAGTGGGCCAACGGCGTCGAGTACGGGCTCTCGTCGAGCGTCTGGACGAAGGACCACGCCCGCGCGATGCGCTTCGCGAAGCACCTCGACTTCGGCTGCGTGTGGATCAACACGCACATCCCGCTCGTCGCCGAGATGCCGCACGGCGGCTTCAAGCACTCCGGGTACGGCAAGGACCTGTCGACCTACGGCTTCGAGGACTACACGCGCATCAAGCACGTGATGTCGTTCATCGGCTGACGGTGACCATCGTCGGAGAGGTCACGGGGCGCCATCGCTTCGTCGTCGGGCGCTCGCCAGCCGCCCTCGAGCTCGTCTGGGCCGCGCGGACGGACGTCGGCCTGCGCCGCGCGGTGAACGAGGACAGCCTCGTCGCCATGCCCGGGATGCTCGCGGTGGCCGACGGCCTCGGCGGGCACTCGGCCGGCGACCGGGCGAGCGCCGCCGTGGTGCGCCGCCTCGGCGACGCGGCGAAGCGCCGGGCCCGCCGCGGCGGGGTGCTCGAGGAGGCCGACCCCGACCGCGCCCTCCTGCGCGCCGGCAGCGACATCGTCGCCGAGACGGTCGGGGTGAAGTACGGCAGCGGGACGACCGTGTCGGGTGTCGCCGTCGTCTCGCGCGACGGTCGGCCGGCGCTGCTCGTCTTCAACATCGGCGACTCCCGCGTCTACCGCTTCGACCGCGACCGGCTCGAGCAGATCACGATCGACCACTCGCTCGTCCAGGAGCTCGTCGCGGCCGGTCGCCTCCGTCCCGAGGACGCGGAGAGCCATCCCGAGAGCAACGTCATCACGAGGGCGATCGGCTTCGGCGGCGACGTCATCCCCGATCGCTGGCTGCTGCGGCCGAGCGCCGGGACGCGCCTGCTCGCGTGCACCGACGGGCTCACGAAGGAGCTCGACGGCGAGCACATCGCGGCGATCCTCGGCGCCGGCCACGACGCGCTCACGACCGCCGACGCGCTCGTCGCGGCGTCGCTGGAGGCCGGGGGGCGCGACAACGTGACGGTCGTCGTCATCGACGTCCTCGTCGCGCCGGAGGCCGACGATCCGACCCCCGCATCGACGACCGCCGAGGTGCCGCGGAGCCCGGCGTGAGGTGCGGGTACTGCGGGAGCCCGCTGCCGAGCGGCGCGCTCTTCTGCGGCGAATGCGGTCGAGCCGCGCGCGGGGTCGAGCCGAGCACCCCGCCGCGGGCGAGGGTGACGCTCGTGCCGGTCGCGTCGACCGGGCCGGTCGCGCTCGTGGCGCCGGAGCCGGAGCCAGCGGGGGAGCCCGAGTCGGAGGCCGACGCCGTGCCCGTCGCCGAGCCCGTCGCGGAGCCGGTCGCGGAGGTCGGCCGGGTGCCGGCCGCCGAGCCGACGGTCGTGCTCGCGCCGCTCGCGGCGGAGGACCTCGAGCCCGTCGTCGAGCCGACGGCGGCCTCGGCCTCGGTGTCGGCGTCCACCGAGCCCCCCGCCGCACCCGTCGCGCACCGGCCCGTCGCGCCGGCGACCGTCGTCGCGAGCACGGGGCAGCGCTTCCAGATCATCGGCAGGGCCCTCCTCGGCCGACGCCCGAGCCCGGCGCCCGACGAGCGCTACGACGCGATCCTCGTCCTCGTCGACGACGGCAAGACCGTCTCGAAGACGCACTTCGAGCTCACCGTCGACGAGCGCGGCATCCACGCGATCGATCTCGGATCCGGCAACGGCACGGTCATCGAGATCCCGGGGGAGCCGTCGCAGCGCTGCGTGCCCGGCGTGCCGATGCCGGTGCCTCGCGGCGCGCGGATCGTGCTCGGCCGTCAGTTCCTCGTCGTGAGCTGAGGGCTCGTCCACCATCGACCGCCTGTGGCGTCGATCCCCGCCGGGTCGGCGGCGCGACGTCGCGCGCGGCCGGCGCGCTTGACTCGGCGGATGCAGCCATCGCCGCCGACGGTGATCCGTCTCCCCGCGCCGCCGTCGCCGCCGCCGCGCATCCGGGTGCCGGTGGCCGCCGCCCTCGCGCCGGTCGCGGCGTCGGCCCTGCTCTTCGCCGCGACCGGCTCGGCACTGAGCCTCGTCTTCGCCGCGCTCGGCCCGGTCACCGCCGTCGCGAGCGTCGTCGACGCGGTGATCGCCGCCGCGGGGCACCGCCGGCGGGAACGGCGCAGGATCGTCGCGGAGACCGCGGCGGCGGCGGACCGGATCCGACGCGCGCACGACGCCGAGCGCGCCGAGGCCGAGACGGCGACGCCGTCGGGGGCGCGGATCGTGGCCGCGGATCCGCGTGCGGTCGTCGGGTGGCATCGCCGGCGATCGCATCCCATGTCGCTCGCGGTCGGCACCGGGGACGCCCAGAGTGCCCTCCGGGTGGAGGGTGAGGATGACCGCGAGGAGCTCGCCGAGCTCGCCGCGCTCGCGGTTCGGCTCGAGCGCGCGCCGGTGACGGCGCGGGCGGACGGCATCGGCGTCGTCGGCCCGCTGCCGGCCGCGCGCGCGATCGCCCGCGGCATCGTCGTGCAGGCCGTCGCCGCGATCGGACCCGACCTCGCGAGCATCGCCGCGGCGGGACCGGCGTGGGGGCGTGCGCCCGAGCTCCTGCCGCACCCCCGCTCGACGCCGCCGGGATCGGGTGCCGACTCGACGTTCGTGATGCGGGTCGACGACGGCGAGGTGGTGCGGATCGAGGTCGCCGAGGACGCGCTCGATCTCGCGCCGACCTGCCCGGCCGTGCTCGAGCTCGGCGCCGGCGAGGCCCGGCTCGGGGTCTCGGGCGGCATCCCCGGCGGCCGCACGAGCGTGGTCGACGTGCGCCCGGTCGATCTCGTCGCGTTCGAGTCCTGGTGCGGCTCGCTCTCGACGCTCGGCGTCGCCGCAGGCACCGTGGTCGCGGCCCCGCCGGAGCGCGTCGACCTCGCCGACCTGCTCGCGGCGAGGCCGCGCGGAGCCGTCGCCGCCGTCATCGGCGCCGATGCCGCCGGCGCGGTCGCGATCGACCTCGCCGCCGACGGCCCGCACGCGGTGATCGGCGGCACGACCGGCAGCGGTAAGAGCGAGCTGCTCGTCGCCTGGGTCGCGGCGATGGCCGCGGGGGCCGCGCCGGCGGAGCTCGCGCTGCTCCTCGTCGACTTCAAGGGCGGCGCGGGCTTCGCGCCGGTCGCGGCGCTGCCGCACGTCGTCGGGATCGTCACGGACCTCGACGAGGCAGGCGCGATCCGCGCCGTCGAGAGCCTGCGCGCCGAGGTCCGGCGACGCGAGGCGCTCGCCGCGGCGGCCGGCGTCCGGGAGCTCGGCCCCGAGACCGGGGCCCCGCGACTCGTCATCGTCGTCGACGAGTACGCGGCCCTCGTCGCGGCCCGGCCGGAGCTCCACGACCTCTTCGCCGACCTCGCGGCGCGGGGCCGCTCGCTCGCGATCCACCTCATCGCGTGCACGCAGCGGCCATCGGCGAGCGTGCGCGACGCGGTGCTCGCGAACGCCGACATCAGGATCTGCCTGCGTGTGCGCGACCGGGCCGACGGGATCGCCCTCGTCGGCAGCCCGCGGCCGGCCGAGCTCCCCGCGCATCCCCGCGGGCGCGCCGTGGCCTCGGTGCGCGGCGAGCCCCCTGCCGAGGTGCAGATCGCGATCGCCGACCCTGCCACGATCGCCGCCATCGCCGAGCGCTGGGCATCGTCGCCCCGCCCACGGCGGCCATGGCGCGACCCGCTGCCGACGCGCATCACCCGCGACGCGCTCGCGGCGCTCGTCGAGCCCGAGGACCTCGCTCCGGCCGGTCTCGGCGGCACCGGGCCGGCGGCGGTGATCGGCGCGGTCGATCGCCCCGACCGCCAGCGCATCGAGCCGTGGACGTGGAGCGCGATCGACGACGGCGTGCTCCTCGCCGTCGGCGCGCCGGGCAGCGGACGCTCCGGCCTGCTCGCGGCGATCGCCGCGGCGGCGCCGTCGATCCGGGTCCCCGACGAGCCGGCGGTGGCCTGGGATGCGCTCGTCGAGCTCACGACCGGTCGGCGCGATCACGGCGGCGCGACCGTGCTCATCGACGACCTCGACCTGCTGGCCCACCGGCTCCCGCCCGAGCACCGGCCGGGCTTCCTCGACCTCCTCGGTGACCTGTGCCGTCGCCGGCGCGAGCTCGGCGTCGGCATCGCCGTGACCGCGGCGACGCCCGACGACGCGGTGCGCGCCATCGTCCCGCACGTGCAGACGCGCGTGCTCCTGCGGGCGCCGTCGAGGCAGGAGCACCTGCTCGCCGGCGGTGCCGCCGAGACCTGGACGCCCGACCTGCCGCCGGGCGGCGCCATCGTCGACGGCCGCCGTGTGCAGGTGCTCGATGCTGGGCCGCTGGCGGGGTCAGCGCGAGCGCCGAGCGAGCGGCGGATCGGCGACGCGCCGCTCGCGGTCGTCGCGCCGTCGCCGGACCGGGTCGCGGTGCGGCTCGGGCGCGCCGGTCGCCGCGTGATCGACCTCGACGACTTCCTCGGGCGCGCGGGCCGCGGCGCCCTCGGCGCCGGCACCGCGACCGTCGCGGACCCGGCCGCATGGCAGGCGCGGTGGGGTGCCGTCGGTGCGCTCGCCGGCCGGGCCACGGTCGTCGCCCACGGGCTCGACGCGGCGCAGTTGCGCGGCGCGGTCGGCTTCCGCGGCGTCGCGCCGCCCCTGCCCGATGACGAGGACGCCGCCTGGATCCTCCTCGGCGACCGCGCCGTCCGGACGCGCCTGCCGGCCGCCGTCGAGCCCGGGCCCGACACAGGAATCCGCATCGGATGACCGGTGTCACTGCTGATTTCGTGAAATCTGTGTTACGTCCGGTGCGCAAAGCGCACATTGCATCGCCAATCCGCGTCGCATATGCCACACTCGGATTCCACTCGCACCGAGACCGTGCAGCGCCGACGAGGAGGCTCCGTGAACCGTCCCCTGCCCCAGGACCCGATCATCCGGCAGCTCGTGCTCCAGGCGCGGGCCACACAGCTCAGCCGCCGGCGCGTCCTGCAGGGCGCGGGCGTCGGCGCGACCGCACTGGCCCTCGCGGCCTGCGCCCCGGCGGGGAACACGACGCTCGAGCCGGCGAAGGACAACTCGGCCAACGACCCGAACCTCGTGTGGGGCAACTGGCCCGCCTACATCGACGAGGACGACGCCGGGAACTACCCGACGCTCGTCCGGTTCGAGGACGAGACCGGGATCTCGGTCGAGTACCGGGTCGACATCGACGACAACAACACGTTCTACGGCACGATCAAGGACCAGCTCGCGCTCGGGCAGGACCCCGGCTACGACACGTTCTGCCTCACGGAGTGGATGGTCGGGCGGCTCGTGCGATTCGGCTACGTGCAGGATCTCGATGCCGCGAACATCCCGAACAAGGCGAACCTCGCGCCCGCGCTGCTGAACCCGGACTTCGACCCCGGCCGCCAGAAGTCGCTGCCGTGGCAGAACGGCTTCGCAGGGCTTGCCTGGGATACCGAGGCCGTCGACAAGCTCGAGTCGATCGACGACCTCTGGGCGCCCGCGCTCAAGGGCAAGGTCACCGTGCTCTCCGAGCTGCGCGACACGATGGGCTGCATCCTGCTGAGCCAGGGCGTCGACATCTCGAGCGACACGTGGGGCATGGACGAGTACTCCGCCGCGATCGAGGTGCTCGAGCAGCAGGTCACGAGCGGTCAGATCCTCGGGATCAAGGGCAACGAGTACATGCAGGACTTCATCTCCGGCGACGCCGTCGCCGGGATCTGCTGGTCTGGCGACATCACCGTGCTCAACGCCGAGGTCGGCTACGAGCGCTTCAAGTTCGCGCTCCCCGACACCGGCGGCACGCTGTGGGGCGACACCTTTGTCGTGCCGATGGGCTCGACGCGCAAGGCGAACGCCGAGGCGCTGATGAACTACTACTACGAGCCCGAGGTCGCCGCCGAGGTCGCCGCGTGGGTGAACTACATCACGCCGGTGGTCGGCGCGAAGGAGGCCGCGGAGTCGATCGACCCGGTCCTCGCCGAGAACTGGATGATCTTCCCCGACGAGGCCGTCCTCGCGAACTCGCACATCTTCCGCACGCTGAGCTCCGCCGACGACCAGGCATTCAACGGGGAGTTCCAGCGGGTCAAGCTGGGCGCCTGATGGCGGCAGCCGGCGCGTTCGCGGAGGCGGGCGCGGATCTCGAGCTCGTCGAGATCCACAAGCGGTTCCCGGGGTTCACGGCGATCGAGTCGCTCGACCTGACGATCCCGGCCGGCTCGTTCTTCGCGCTGCTCGGGCCATCGGGCTGCGGCAAGACCACGACCCTGCGTCTCGTCGCGGGCCTCGAGGAGCCCACGAGCGGGCGCATCCTCATCGGCGGCAAGGACGTCACCGCCGTCAAGGCGTTCCAGCGTCCGGTGAACACCGTCTTCCAGTCCTACGCGCTCTTCCCGCACATGACGATCGTCGAGAACGTCGCCTTCGGGCTGAAGCGTCGCCGGATCTCCGACCCGATGGCGAAGGCGCACGAGGCGCTCCAGCTCGTCGAGCTCGACCACCTCGCGCAGCGGCGCCCCTCGCAGCTCTCCGGCGGTCAGCAGCAGCGCGTCGCGCTTGCCCGCGCCGTCGTCAACCGCCCGGCGCTGCTCCTGCTCGACGAGCCGCTCGGCGCGCTCGACCTCAAGCTGCGGCGGCAGATGCAGCTCGAGCTCAAGTCGATCCAGCACGAGGTCGGACTCACGTTCCTCCACGTCACGCACGACCAGGAGGAGGCCATGACCATGGCCGACACCGTCGCCGTGATGAACAAGGGCGAGATCGAGCAGATGGGCGCCCCCGAGGAGCTCTACGAGCTGCCCAGGA
>Ga0209066_10000793_pt1 | contig 44898 bp, 31 predicted proteins | sample All_14_2_FD_187198 | JGI IMG/M metagenome (GOLD analysis project Ga0209066, IMG submission 187198) | Freshwater microbial communities in response to fracking from Pennsylvania, USA - Allegheny Zone_MetaG_DW_15 (SPAdes) (version 2) ... | reverse complement strand
GATGTACTTCAAACTCAAGAGTACAAATGGAATGGGTGATTCCTTCTAGATAGTCTGACTGACCATGAGCATAGTCATACATTGGATAAATGCACCATTTTGTGCCGGTACGATGATGCGGCGTATAGCTAATCCGATATAGGATAGGGTCTCTAAAAAACATGTTGACATGTGACATGTCAATTTTAGCTCTTAAGACACAAGAACCTTCAGCAAACTCACCTGCTTTCATTCTTCTGAATAGGGTGAGGTTTTCTTCTATTGAGCGATTCCGATAGGGGCTTTCAACACCAGGGGTGGTTACCGTTCCGCGCTGTTTACTGATCTCTTCTGCCGATTGGTCATCAACATAGGCCTTTCCATCTAGAATAAGCTTTTCAGCCCAATTGTAAAGTTGCTCGAAATAGTCAGATGCATAGAACTCCCTGTCATCCCATGAGAAACCAAGCCAGCGTACATCCTCTTTTATGGAATCAACATATTCAACATCCTCCTTCGTTGGATTAGTATCATCAAAACGAAGATTTGTTTTCCCTCCGTAACGTTGAGCAAGCCCGAAGTTTAAGCAGATAGACTTGGCATGGCCTATATGTAAATAGCCATTTGGCTCAGGCGGAAAACGGGTGTGAACCCGACTGTCATTCTTGCCTTCGCGTAAATTCTCTTCAACGATCTCTTCAATAAAATTCAAAGCCCGGCCACCTTCTGCCTTGCTGTTTTCATCACGGATAGGACTGTCTGTCATAATTTCCAATATTTATCACCTGAATAGACCCGCTTTTATTGGTCTCATTCTTCCAAGGTTGCAAAGGTATATCTTTTATTGCGGATCACCCAATGATAAACAGTTGGAGCTGCTTTTCTTAATTGGCATTTCATCTTGCTATAATTCTCATTGTTTGAAAACAAGTTTTGGAAAATTGGGAAAGTTGTTTACCTTTGCAGTCCCATAACGGGTCTCGTGGCCGAGTGGCTAGGCAGAGGTCTGCAAAACCTTGTACAGCGGTTCGAATCCGCTCGAGACCTCAAAAAAGAAGGAGTCATCTTTAAGATCACTCCTTCTTTTTTTGTTTTATCAAATTAGGTTCAAGAACGATCGGCTCTCTTTTCCTAATCTATTGAACAAGATTGAGCCTTTAACTTTGAGGTAAAACCTTTTCCAAATCCTCTGGTTTAAAAGGTTTGCTCAGGTAATCATCCATTCCAGCTGTCATACATCGCTCCCTGTCTTCTCTCATCGCATTAGCGGTTAAAGCAATTATTCTAATGGGTTTTCTAGATGGATCATTTCGCTCTACCTCTCGAATAGCCATCGTTGCCTCTAAACCATCCATTTCAGGCATCATAATGTCCATCAAAATTAGATCATACTGGTTCTGCTTGAACTTATCAAGTGCTTCTAACCCATTTCCAGCAACATCAACAGAATGCCCTAATCGTGTAATAACCATTGAGGCTACCTTCTGATTAACCAAATTGTCTTCGGCTAAAAGTATCTTCCTTTTCTGAACAGGCCCAACTGGTTTATTCTCTTGTTCAACTTGAGATGTATTACCGGGAGTTTGAGTGTCATTCTTTACTATGGGCTGTTTGGGGATGGCTTCATCTAGCGTTAATGTAAACCAGAATGTACTGCCTTGCCCAAGTTTACTTTCAACGCCTAAATATCCGCCCATTCTTTCTACTAAATTCTTACTGATCACCAATCCTAATCCCGTTCCCCCAAAACGACGGGTAAAGGATGCATCCGCCTGCGAGAATATCTTGAAAAGTTTCTTTTTTGTCTCTTCTGCTATACCAATGCCGGTGTCTGTAACCTCAATTCTTATGACACTCCTATTACTTATTCTGTCCTCAACGGTGACGGAAATCCTTACATAACCTTTCTCTGTGAATTTAATCCCATTATTTACAAGGTTAATCAAAATCTGCTTGAATCTGACAGGATCGCCAGAAACCCAATGAGGTACAAAAGGAGATATACTACTATTAAGCGTAAGCCCTTTTTCTTCAGCTTTGGTCTTCAGTAATTTTGTTACATTATTGATTTCATGATGAAGGTCGAAAGCAATGTTTTCAAGATCAAGATTTCCAGATTCTATCTTAGAAAAATCAAGGATCTCATTGATTATGGTAACGAGGTTTTCAGCAGAGTTCACTATAATATTGAGTGCATCTGATTGCTCATTTGTCAAAGTAGTCTTTTTTAACATATTTGACATTCCAATTATACCATTCATCGGAGTTCTTATTTCATGACTCATATTGGCAAGAAACAAGGATTTGCTCTGGGCTGCATCTTCTGCTTTTTCTTTTGCAGTATGTAAGTCGCGGTTGATCTCTTCTAACCTTGCGTTTTGTCGACGAATCTCCTCTTTTTGCTTACGGTTCTCGATGTTTTGTTGCTTAACAATCTTGTTTGTTTTACTCAGTTTTAAAAGCTGGTAGATCAGGATAACAATGAATACTAACGCAACACCAAAAACCAGTGAAGTAAATGGGGTTAGCTTAAAGAGTCCTAAATTAATCCAGTTCTGCGAATCAGCCCGTTTTCCGGTAATATCATTGAAAAGTAGATTATCGGCGGCAAAAGTCAAGGCTCCTTGAAACTTGAATTTACGCTGTTGGTCTTTTTCAAGATTGTTTTGGCAAAGAATAATCTGCTGTTGCTTGGCCAGCGCTTTGTCAAGTTGATTATTCTTTTTATAAAACTCAACTAATTGAAGTGCGGCTTCCAACCCCTTGCCATATTCATTCTGTGTAATGGCAGTAGTAACTGCTCTCTCCAATGCATCAAGACCTAACAGTTGGTTAGAATTAATAACAGTCTTAGCAAAGTCAAGCCAAAGCTCAGCTTTTTTAATATGGACGCTGCCTTCTATTAAAGTGAATGTCGATAAAATTTCTTTGCTGATTAACACTTGATCCTTTAAGGAGTGTTCCGATCGTATTAGCCCTAAGCTTGCCTTCACAAGATAAGTGGTATCACCCTTTAAAAGAGAATTGTCTTTGATCTTTTGGTACCATTTACTGGCTTCTCTATGTTCGTTTCTTTGTTCATTAACTTGCGCCCATTCCAAGAGAATTTTGTTATAATTATCTCCAACTTTTGATTGAGAACTTTGAGTTAGCCAAAATTCCAGTTGTTGATCTGCTGAGAAAAAGTCGTGATTGTATAGGTAAGAAAGGGCAAGCATTAACTGGGTCGAATCTTGAAGTAGCCTTAGATTCTGTGATGGAGGAATGGCTTTAATGGTAGATAAGGCTTGTTGTAAGTACTTAGAAGCTTCAGCTTTTTTTCCTATTTTAAGATGAAGAACCCCTATTGTATAATTGCCTCTGACTTGCTTAAGAGGATCATCGGTCTTTGAAATGCCTTCTGAGTAAAGATGGGTTGCCTTTTCAGCTCGATCTTGATCGAATTCAGTGAAGCAGATCGCTACATTGGCAAGTAGATTATCTGAAATCCTAGTCTCTGGATTATTCAGCCATCTCAATACCTTCCTGTAAGCAGTAGTATCTTCAGCCGTTACGAATGATGAGAGTAATAATATGTTTAAAAGTAGATATAACTTTCTTAAATTCACCTTGTATAGTGGTTTTTCTTTGTTAAAGATAGAGATTGCAAAGATATGAACCTCCTAAATATAGAAGATAAATACTCTAACCCTAAAAGTGTTTTTACTAACTGTTTTAAGATCAACTAATATGCCATTAGTATGCTATAAGACAGTTCTGTCTGTGATGATCTGTATATCTCTTTGTAAATATGCATTTTTATCGATTCTGATGAAGCAGTTTCTTTTTTTGTGGTAATGGGTACTACAATAATTTTCCACCTTTTGTTCAGAGTGTCCCATTTTGATTTTTTTTGTAGGGCTCCCTCTATTTTACCGGGGTATGGTTGTAATGTAAAGATGGCTTTGGATTAAATTGTAGGAATAACTGATTATTCTGGGAATTTGCATACTGTTTGGACATTATTGGTTAACTTTATGTGTAATAGTGACTGGAATGGCATCATTACATTTTAAAAGAGTCGCTATGTTGGTACAAATTTTAAGTATAATGACAACAAAAAAGAGTCAAGGTGGGTTCATTACCAATGTTTTGGCCATCTTTTCAAATAATCCTTTTAAGGCTAGAAACTATAAACAGACGGCCTCTTTATTAGGGATTAAGGATAAAGCATCAAAGGATCTTTTGATTAGTGTTCTATATGAGTTAAAGCAACAAGGAACTTTGAAGGAGGTAAAACCTGGCAAGTTTATCCTCTCGCCAGACAAAGTACCAGAGGTCTCTGCATTTAAGAAATATATTACTGGCATTCTTGATTTGAAACAGACTGGTAAAGCGTGGGTAATAACGGAGGAGCTTGGCCATGATGTTTATATCTCTCAAAATAATACAGGTAAGGCTTTTGATGGCGATAAGGTAAAGGTTTACATTTTTCCAAAGAGAAGCGGTCGTAAAACAGAAGGCCAGGTTATTGAGGTTCTTGAGCGATCTCGTACCCGATTTGTTGGGATATATAAGGCCTCAAAGGATTATGGTTTTGTAATACCCGATAATCCCGGTATTAATGTTGATCTCTTCATCCCAGCAGGAAATGACCTTTCGGCTCAGACCGGGGATAAGGTGGTTGTTGAGATGGAGGAATGGCCTGAACACTCCCGGAATCCTTTTGGAAGGATTACAGAAGTGCTGGGCAAACCTGGAAATAACAATGTGGAGATGCAAAGCATTCTTGTGGAATATAACTTTCCTCTCTCTTTTAAACCTGAAACAGAAAAAGAGGCAGAGTTTATTCCTTTTGAGATTCCCGAAACTGAAATTAAGAGCCGTAGGGATTTTAGAGATGTATTTACCATTACTATTGACCCTGCAGATGCTAAAGATTTTGATGATGCCTTGTCCCTTCGTGTCCTTCCTGATGGAACTTATGAGGTGGGAGTGCATATAGCAGATGTTTCGTATTATGTAAAACCTGGTTCTCCTCTTGATAAGGAGGCTTTTGAGCGGGGGACGTCGATTTATTTGGTTGATCGTACTATTCCAATGCTTCCAGAGAAACTTTCAAACCATGTATGTTCTTTGCGGCAGGGTGAAGAGAAGCTCTGTTTCTCTACTGTCTTTATCTTAGATGATAAAGCACATATTGTTTCCGAATGGTTTGGTAAAACCATAATTAAGTCGGATCGACGTTTTGCGTATGAGGAGGTTCAGGAGATGATTGAGGGAGCTGACGGTGACTATAAACAGAATATCTTAATATTGAATCGGCTTGCTACCTGTTTAAGAAATGAACGATATAAGAGAGGATCCATTAATTTTGAAAGCCAAGAGGTTAAGTTTTACCTTGATGAGAATGGAAAACCAACCGGAGTTTATATTAAGGAACAAAAGGAAGCTCATCGGCTGATTGAGGATTTCATGCTCCTTTCTAATCGAAGGGTTGCTGAATTTATAGGTAGTAAAAAGGGAAAGGAGAAGAGTCCTACTTTTGTGTATAGAATACATGATGCACCCAGCCCTGAGAAACTAAATACATTCGCTCAGTTTGTGAGTAAATTGGGCTATAACCTTAAGATCAGTTCCAGGAAAAACATTGCTTCATCGTTGAATAAATTGTTGGATGATGTTGCAGGGAAAGGGGAAGAGAGAATGATCTCTGGTATCGCTATTAGAACAATGGCAAAAGCAGTTTATTCTACTCACAATATTGGGCATTATGGCCTCTCTTTTCCTTTCTATACCCACTTTACCTCCCCCATTCGTAGGTATCCTGATTTAATGGTTCATCGGTTGTTGTTTGATTATATGCATGGAGCAGCGTCTGTTGACGAGGAGATGTTTGAGTCTATGTGTAAACACTCTTCAGATATGGAGAAAAGGGCAATGGAGGCAGAGAGAGCTTCTATTAAATATAAGCAGGCTGAGTTTCTTCTAGATCATGTTGGTGAGGAGTTTGATGCATTGATTTCGGGAGTTAGTAAATGGGGTATCTATGCTGAACTCATTGGTAACCGCTGTGAAGGCTTAATTCGAATGAATGCTCTAGACGATGATTTTTATTACCTGGATGAGGATAATTATCAAATTATTGGTCAACGTTGGGGGAGAACATACAGATTAGGGGATGCTATCAAAGTAAAAGTACGGAATGTTGACATGCAAAAGAAACAGATCGATTTTGATTTGATCTCTCAGGGGCAACCTCCCGTACCTTCAACTACTAATACTAAAAAAGAGCGTAAAATTAAATCTTCCGGTCGTCCTCAACGACATCGATAGCGTGGTGTTTACCACCAAATTTAAATCTTAGAAGACCTACTACAACAGAGAGATAAGGATTCTCTGTTTTAAAGAGGGTCGTTATGTCTCTGGTGGCGAGACCTATTTCCCAAGTGTCTGCAATTGAGAAATCAAATCCTAAAGACCAACGGAAGGAGGCATCGCCACCACTACCTACACCTGATGAGATGGCGAAAGCCCGAACAGGTTGGTATCTTAGCCCAAAATTCCATAATGCGGCCTCTCTACTTCCTGGTGCATCGTTAAGCGGAATAAGGATATCAAAGCCTGTATGCAGCCCCTTTAAGCCAATATATGCAGCTCCTCCCCGAAGAGTAGAAGGTAATGGGCGATCTATGGAGGCTATGCCCTCCCATTCAAATACCTCATCCTGTACAGCAAGGGCATCTATCAAATCCGCAATCGATTCATTTCCTAATCCTGCTGTTTCTATCCTTTTAATGGTACTCTGATAGGAGGCCTGATAAACATTCCCGTCCCATTTAATATTTCCAATATCGTTAATTGCTGCCGATAACCTAATCTGGTCAGCAATATCAGCCGTAAGCCCAAAGTCTAACCCATAACCTTTACCCACTGGATCAAAGTTCTTTCCCGATTTGCTTGATGGGGATTCTTTAGGGTAATCAATATCGAACACCGGACTTAACGAGGAGAAGGCCGTTAATTCGCTCCCTTCTGTATTAATCTCAATAATACTATAACCGCTAATGTATTTTATTCCAATACCTCCATACAATTTAAAAGCCTTAGATTCAATGATGTGCCTACCATAACTGAATCCATATTCTCTGATCCAGAGCGATGTAATGCGTGTTCCTTTAAGAAGATCAACGGCTGGCATGGGATTTGTAGAGATTCCGGCGACAATTTGTTGGGTGATAGGGTCTACTTCTTTTAGATCAAAATAATCAGAATTAAACCCTAACCAAAGTATCTCGGCCGCTGTCGTGTTGAGCTTCAAGTTCCAAAGATTTCGGTCGTTTACTTTAAAAGCAAAGCCTCCTACGTTCTTTTTTTGAAATGAGAAACCTATGCTCACCGCCTCAGCATCAAGCACCATTCGTGAATTAGCAAAGCGTTTTGCTGCATCAATTTTATCAGTTTCAGAAAAGGGGTCATCACTAGAGAAAAAATTCTCAATCTCCTTTTTTGTTATTGCTTCTGAATAAATACCAGCTCCAACCTCTGCTAGTCCTAAATGAAATTGCTTGTTGTTATTTGACCACCCCAGGTTCGCAGGATTAATGCCTACACACTGATAGTCGGTCAGGAGGGTAGTCGGTAACCCTGACCCGGTCGCCGAGGAGCTAGAATATTGCGATTGCCCAAAGGATACTATTGAGTGTAATGAACTCAAAATTAGAATTAATAGAAGGTACTTTCTCATATCATCATTTTTGTTGTAGAACAAATTTAGTGATAGATTGTTATTCTTGGTAGAAAAAAGTACAAAGTATATTAGTTGGGCAATTTAATCAGTTCAAAAAAATAACAGTAACTTTGCCGCCCTTTTAAAAAAGATGTGAAACTAAATGCAATGGAATGGTAAAAGGTTTGATTAACAGAGTGATCATAGTCTTCTTGGCTTTTTTTATGCCAGTTATTATTAGCTCATGCTCACAAACCCGGCAACAGATCAATACCCTGCAAAATGAAACATCACCGCGCAAAGTATTGGAACAGATAAAAATGCGTGGTAGGCTTATCGCCGTTACTGAATACAACTCTGCAAACTATTTCTTATACAAGGGTGCACCAATGGGTTTCCAATATGACCTGCTTCGGTCACTTGCCGAATCAATTGGTGTTGAATTAGATATCGTCATTAGAAATAATGTTGCTGATGCTATCGAACTTCTCAAAGCGGGTCAGGTCGATATTGCAGCTTTAGATATGACAATAACTTCTGAACGAAGTAATATGGTTTTGTTTACTCAACCTATCGGAAGAACTCGTCAGGTTATTGTTCAACGAAAGTCAGATAAAAATCCTCACTATTCTATCGAAAGTTCCCTCGATCTCAATGGAAAATCAATAGTTGTTGAGAAAAACTCTCTCTTCGCCTCTCAATTGAAAAGTCTGGCTAACGAAAATGGAATTCAAATAAAGGTTATTGAACACCCTTCTTTGTCGTCAGAAGAGCTTATCGCCCAGGTTAACAACGGATCTATCGATTATACTGTCGTCGATGATAGACTCGCTATGATTAATCGATCGTTTTTTCCCAAACTGGACATCTCAATTCCTATTAGCATGGAGCAAAACTATGCATGGGCGTTGCCTCCTCAAGCCAAAGGTCTTAAACAACTAATCGATGATTGGCTCTCTGGTTATGACGGACAACGTGAGTTGGCTCTACTTTCAGATAAATACTTTTCTAGGGTTAAGTACAGAAGAGTAATCCCTGAGGTTAATAATTATAAAGCAAGCATGATATCTGGCTATGATGGCCTGTTTAAGAAACTTAGTCGGGGTTTGGGCTGGGATTGGCGACTGCTGGCGTCTCTCGTTTATCAGGAATCAAAGTTTAATGATCAGGTGAAAAGTCACTCAGGTGCTTTCGGAATTATGCAGCTTATGCCAGCCACTGCTAAATCATTAGGGGTTGATTCCTCTTCTTCCCCTCATGAACAGATTCGAGCCGGTGTCTCTCTCTTATTGAAATACGACCGTTTCTTAGCTCCATATATCTCTAATGACAAACAGCGTGTCCCTTTTGTTGTGGCTGCTTATAATACCGGAGTAGGACATATCCTGGATGCACGCAGATTAGCAGAAAAGTACGGTAAAGATCCTGATAACTGGGAGGATGTTGCTTACTTTGTCAAAAATAAAAGTAACCCTAAATACTATAATGATAGTGTCGCCTATTATGGTTACTCAAGAGGCGAAGAGACCTATCAATTTGTTAGAGATATTATGGATAGATATCATCATTACAAGAATTTAGTGGATCATTAATAACTGAGCTTTAGTTTTAAGTATCTCTATTTTGAATTGTTGAATCTATATTTACTATGCTTAAAAAAAAGAGCCTAACCATTAGTTAGGCTCTTTTTTAATTTATTATCGTACTATTTTATATTACCAATCCATTGCTTTATTCTGTCTTCTGTCAGTTCTGGCTGGTTATCTTCGTCAATAGGTAGCCCGGGGAAAAATCCATCCTTTACAGCACGGGATTCCTTGAAACTATAGCCTTCTATTGGGCAATTACCAATGATTTCTGCGCCTGCATTAGTGAACTCATTGTATAAAACCTCTAAATGGTCAACAAAATGATTAGGATATAAAATGGAATTGCCTAATCCGAATAATGCTACTTTTTTTCCAGTAAAATTTCTGTGTCTATCTATTGCAAAAAACTTGGCCCAAAGATTCTTATCGCTTGCTTGTTGCCAGGTGTCTGCTCCAACTGTTGCACTTCCAGCTATAATAAATGAATAGATACTTAGATCTTTGTCCATCGCAATATCTAATGGCAAAAGATCACAGTTTTCTTGTCCTAAATACTTTGCTATAATCTTGGCCGATTTTTCAGTGTTGCCTTCTTTTGGCCAATATAGAATTACATTTTTGTTCATGTCTCATTGTCTTTTGGGGTTCTACATTTAAACAATGATAAGCTCAAAAAGTTAATTCTGATCAGTTATTTTTTAGTTTGATTAAGTTTAAAAATTAAATGGATTGGTTATACCTTGGCCTCTAATTAAAAAAAAGGGGTTGACCTTTTTCTAATGTTACTTCATCTGCATGTTTTTTTGTTCTGCTTTTTTGATAATCATTCTATCGGCAGCAAGAATTAGGATTAGAGAACTGATAGGATAGATGATATAGGTAATCCAAATGTTGCTATTCTTAAACCATGAGATTAGGCTAGACGTGTAGGAGGGTATCTTTAAAGCAATACGTGGATCCAAAATATTGTCAGGTGCCAATTTCCCAAGGAAGGGGAAGTCGGAGGTAAGAATGATCAATAGGATAAAAGCAACGGTAAAGAGTATTGCAGCCCAGATTTTCCAGTTGATCTGAGATGATTCTTCCCTGGTTTGTATACTAGGTTGGAATGCAATATTAGCCATGACATTTGAAGTAAATGTCTCAGAGGGGCTCTCCTGAGGGATGGTTGAAAAGATATCTCTCAGTAGCTTATCTGCTTCATTTGTGTTGTCATGATTCATATCGAAAGAGTTAATTTTTGTTCTTGTTTTTTACTTACTATACTCATTAGTTTTTTTCTGATTCTGAAGAGTCTTACTTTCACATTTGAGACCGAGAGGCTGGTAATCTTAGATATCTCCTCTGTTGATAATTGTTGATTATAAAAGAGGGTAATAAGAAGAGCATCTTCAGAGTCTAATGAATTTAGCGCTTGTTTAGCTATTGTTTCTTTTTCCTCATAGGTGAGGCAATAGTCTCCATTGTTGGGTTCTTCATCACTCCATTGGTTTGAGAATCGTTCATCTAACTCAACCGTTTCAATCTTCCGTTTACGTGTTTTGCTTATGGCCATGTTGTAAGCGATTCGATATAACCATGTACTGAACTGTGATTCTCGTTTGAATGATCCAAGGGAATTGAAGGCTTTAACAAAGACATCTTGTGCTACCTCTTCTGCATCTTCTCTTGAACCACAGATTCGAAGAACAATTGTGAAGACCAAGCTTTTGTGCTTGTTTACCAAAGACGAATAGGCTTGGATATCTCCGGCAATTATTCGCGATAGGTAAAAATCGTCACTTTCGTAGGCCATGCTCTTTTGTCTTTCTTTCGTTCATTAAGACGCTTTAAAAAGTAGAGGGTTACATCTTTTTTTAAAAGATGTCTAATTACAAAGATAATACTAGAAAAAACGACTAGAGGTTAAAGTTAGTTAAAGATGCTATTGATCCTTAAGTTAATAAGGCTGCTGTGTTTAGAGGCTGAGCGGATAGTAAGGATGGTTAGTTATGTTTAATAAGTTTTGCTGGGGGATTAGGATTGACGTTTAATTGCAGCGTATCAGAACTGGTACAGTTGTTAAAGTCGGTAGCTGTAAGCGTGATTGTCCCACCAGGTGTTGACGCATTGGTGTTATAGGTTGCATTGGTGCTACCATCTTGCCATAGATATGCTTTGTAAGTAGCCGGGGTAGGTGTTATTACTATTGGGGTTCCATGACATACGGTAAGATCAGGGCCAATAGAGACTTTTTCCAAGTTCTTTATACTGACATCGGCTGTTGTTATTGATACTCCTGCACAACCCACCTGATTGCTAATATAAAACCTTAAGTATTCGTCAGGCTCGTTAACTGCATCATAAACAGGTATAATAGGAATATTGGCGGTGACCACTCCAGCTGGAAAAAAGACGTTGAGATCAACCAGATTACAATCTACTCCATTGGTCGCTGTCCCTACAATACTATCAAAGGTTATTGAAGATGGGTTTGGCCTTGGGAAGGGGAGTTTGACGGTAAGCTCTGATTGAGAACAACCCTCTACTGCAAAATTGCCACCTCCAACTGTGTTGTAAGTGGGACTTAGTGTTACTGATGGAGAGGAAAAACTACCGGCCTGAAGAAATACTCCTGAGTCATATACTCTGTCGGTTCCTCCAGGTGATCCGTCTGCTATGGCAATTTTAATATGGTACAGTACGCAGGGCGTTACATTTAAAGTAGCAGTTAGTACAACCGTCAAACCATCATATTCTAATTTGGGAGTCGGCTTCTCTGGTGCCGGGCAGTTATCGCGGTAGTATAGACAGTTGGTACAAGGGCCAGCGGTAGGACAGGCTTGTCCATTATTGACATTGTTGATTGATACTACCGGTGATTCAGTCGTCGTAGTTGGCAGAACTGCTAGATTAACTTTGTTGTAAGTTCCTCCTGCTGGATTGGGACCGGATAGAAAAAAGCCAAAGACATCGTTATAAGAGTTGACATATTCTGGATACTCCTCACTTCCAAAAACATATTTAAAGTCTAATGTTCCTGCTGAGGGATAGAAATCGAATTCTATAACACATGCATCGTTTGTACCTGAATTCGATAGCGCTTCAAGGTCAAGATCTGTCAATCCACTGCCATTTGTTCCGGTGTTTGTGTTAATGTTAGGCCCGGTAGCGAGCATTGCATTTCCCGATGTTAGTAATACTCCACTGTCAATACCAAGGCCATTTACTTGTCCTTGATAGAATTTTCCGGCACTCCAGAGTGTTCCGGTATTAATGCCTTTGGAGGTGATATTCGTGACTTGAATTCCTGACCCAAGGAGCATCTGAACTAATTGATTAGCCGAGTGCCCGGTTGTTATAGTCAGTTGCGCTGATGAAGTCAACGTGATTGATATAAGAGAAAGGAGTAAGAAAATTTTACAATAGTTATTCATGACAGGTTAGGCTATTGAAACAGAGATATAAAGTGGGTATGCTAAGTTAATATGTTTACAGGTTCAATTGTTTATGTTTGGTTGTGGTGATAAGAATCTAGACATAGTAATCTTAAGAGCATCTATCAGGGCATAAAAGTATGCAAAAGTTTGATTGAAAAGATATAACACCTTTTTTTTCTTTGAGATGGAAATAATTCGATTTGGATAATAGAAAAGGGCACCCAAATTTGGGCGCCCTTTTCTGTTATTAATACAGAAGGATCGGTTAATCTTTCTTTGTTACTAATTTGTTCCAATCGCTTAGAACCTTCATGGATTCAAAAATGTAAGCATCTTTTCTGAGGTTTCTGACCCACCTTTTCTGCATCTCAACCTTTGTAGTGTCATTCGCGGCAATTGTTTCACCAGACAATGGCAATACTTTAACAGGTCGGTAGTGATCGCCTACCTTAGAGAATCGTTTTGCCATCTTTTCTGTTTCGGCTTTGTCTTTTCTGAAACCTGCTAAATCAAGAGGTATAAGTGTTTTATCTCTTTGCTCTTTTAGTTTTTTTGCGTACTCATCCATTTTGGTGAAGGTTGAGTCGGTTCCAATACGTGTTTTACTCGTTTGAGCCAATTGTTTAAAAAGAGCCTCTGAATTTACCGGAGTAAAAGGAGTTCCGGCGATTTCAGTCCATGGCATTGGGTTATCAAGGTCTCTTTCTCCTACATCCATATATGCGTATTGGTCAGGAAGGAGAACGTCAGGAGTTACCCCTTTAAGCTGAGTGGCTCCTCCATTGATTCGATAGAATTTCTGAATGGTCATCTTGATGGCTCCAAGAGGTTTGACATCATCAAAACCACGAGCTATATCATCCAATTCTAAAAATCTTTGAACGGTTCCTTTTCCGAATGAGGTAGAACCAATAATTACTGCTCTTTTGTGATCTTGCATCGCCGCAGCTAAAATCTCGGAGGCTGATGCACTAAACGGATTGATCATGATGGCTAATGGACCGTCCCAAAGTACTCCAGGAGCAGGATCTCCAAAAGCTTGTGCTCTTGTTCCTCTCCCTTTGACTTGAACTACTGGGCCTTGATCTATGAACAGACCAGCGATCTCGATAGCATCTTGAAGTGAGCCCCCTCCATCATTTCTTAAATCGAGGATAATGCCATCAACATTCTCTTTCTTTAAGCGAGTGACCTCTTTCGTGACATCTCCAGCAGAACTTCTCCCATTTGGATTCTCAAAATTGGCATAGAAGGATGGTAAGTAGATATATCCCATTCTGCTTCCCGTAATGGAGTCTGTGATTATGGCTGACTTTGCATAGGTCTCTTCAATGACTACAATATCACGTGTAATGGGGATCTGTTTTTCTGTACCATCTACTTTTCTGACGGTCAGAGTTACTTTAGTCCCTTTTTTTCCTCTTACTAACCTCACAGCTTTATCTAGACGCATGTCGACAACATCAACCGGCTCTCCATCTCCTTGTGCAACTTTAAGGATTTTGTCATCTACAGCAAGGTCGCCTTGCTTCCAGGAAGGACTGCCAGGTACAATTGCTGCTACCGTTATGTATCCGTCTTTCTGTGTTAGTGTTGCCCCAATCCCCTCAAGCTGTCCGGAGAAAGTGATATCAAAATCCTCTTTATCTTTGGGAGGGAAGTAATTGGTATGCGGATCTAAAACAGCCATAATGGCATTGATATAGTCGGCCATACGGTCACTTCGTTCCATTTTGGTTATTTCATGGAACCAATCGGTATAACGTTTTAAGACTTTATCGCGAGCATCAGCTTCCATTTCGGCATATGCTTTAGGCTTCTCTCCTTTTTCTGGGTCGAACTTCTTTTTCTCCTGATTTTCGATGCTTTCAGCCAAACGAGTAAGTACCTCATATTTCAAAGATTGCTTCCAGCTCTCTTTCCAGGCCGTAAGATCTTTGGCAAAGGCTCTTTTCTCCGGATCAATTTCGTATTGCTCCTTTTTATCAAAGTTTAAAGGCTTTGACAATATCTCCTTCATAAGGCTTTCTGATTCTGTGAGGCGCTTAGTTAGGATGTCTGTAGCATCATTAAAGAAGTTGAACTCGTAATTTTTGAATTCATCATCTATTTGATCTTTGTATTTACTAAGCTCGTTGATGTCTTGCTGGGTGAAAAACCGCTTAAAAGGATCAACCTGCTTAAAGTATTCATCAAATGCTTTTTGCGAAAAGGTATCATCAAAAGCGGGTGGGTCAAAGTGAAATTGCTCAACCGATCGCTTAACCAGATCAGTGAGAACAAGATCCTTTTTCTGTTCAACGTTACGGCTCTGCCCAGTGCAGCCTGTAGCGTAAACTAACATTACAGCTAGAATAAGATGCTGCAGAAGTCTGTTTACCATAGTAAGAATGATTTATGATAAAGAAACAAATTGTATCTCTTTTTTCTTTGAAGAAACATCAAAAGTAGGCCAAAAACACCATTTTTTCCCCAATATTGGTTAATAGATATGTAAAAAAAGGTTAATGAGATTGAAAATTTCAAATTTGCCAGCAATTTTCCTATAGGGTTGATCTATTTTGTGGTTTACTGTATCGAATAAAAAGAGACAAAAAAGCCCTGCATTGTTTTGCAGGGCTTAAATAACGTTATTTTATATATCGATTTTTGCGTATTTCGCATTTTTCTCGATAAAGTCTCGTCGTGGGGCTACTTCATCACCCATTAACATAGAGAAGATCCGATCGGCTTCAGTGCCATTTTCAATGGTTACCTGACGAAGGGTTCTTCTATCAGGATCCATGGTTGTTTCCCAAAGCTGTTCTGCATTCATCTCACCAAGACCTTTGTATCGTTGGATATGTACTCCCTTCTCGTTGCCATCTTTGGCGAGGTCTTTAATGAGTTGTAGCCGTTGGTCTTCATTATAGGCATACTTTCCCGTGTTCCCTCTTTTAATGAGATAGAGCGGGGGAGTGGCAATATAGACATAGCCATTCTCAATTAACTCTTTCATATAACGGAAGAAGAAGGTGAGAATCAGAGTGGCAATGTGACTACCATCAACGTCAGCATCGGTCATGATAATAATCTTATGGTACCGCAACTTCTCAAGATTGAGGGCCTTTGAATCATCCTCTGTTCCAATGCTTACTCCGAGAGCGGTGAAGATGTTCTTAATTTCTTCACTCTCAAATATTTTATGTTGCATGGCTTTCTCTACGTTCAAGATCTTTCCTCTTAAAGGAAGGATGGCTTGAAAGCGACGATTTCTGCCTTGCTTTGCTGTTCCACCTGCAGAATCACCCTCGACTAGGAAGATCTCAGCTTGTTCCGCACTTCTTTCAGAGCAATCAGCTAATTTGCCGGGTAACCCGGAGCCAGAAAGGACATTCTTACGTTGTACCATCTCACGCGCTTTACGAGCAGCATGACGTGCTGTGGCGGCAAGAATTACCTTGTTTACAATGGTTCGAGCCTCTTTAGGATGTTCTTCCAGATAGTTTGAAAGAGCTTCGCTGACCATGATATCAACACTACCCATTACCTCATTGTTACCCAACTTGGTTTTGGTCTGACCTTCAAATTGAGGCTCTGCTACCTTAACACTAATGATAGCAGTTAACCCTTCCCGAAAATCATCTCCCGAGATATCAAACTTTAACTTGGAAAGCATCCCTGACTTCTCAGCATAAGCTTTAAGTGTTCGGGTTAACCCTCTTCTAAACCCTGCTAAGTGTGTGCCCCCTTCATGTGTGTTGATGTTGTTCACATATGAGTGAATGTTCTCACTGAAAGAGGTGTTATACTGCATAACTAACTCCACTGGTGTGTCATTTCTCTCTCCTTCAATATATATGGGATCGGGAATGAGCTTTTCACGAGTCTCGTCAAGATAGGTAATGAAATCAATCAAACCATTCTCAGAATAGAAATCAACCGAAAAGGGGAAACCCTTTTCAAGAACTCTCTCGTCAATCAGGGTTATTCTTATTCCTCTATTTAAGAAGGCTAGTTCACGCATCCTACTGGCTAATATCTCAAAGTCGTAGGTGGTAGTAATAAAGATGGTATCGTCAGGTTTAAAGTAAATCTCGGTTCCAGTTTCTGCACTTTCATCAATTACGGCAATAGGAGCCTGTGGTTTACCCGCATGATACTCCTGTACATAGGTCTTGTTGTCTCGATATACTTTTGCCCGTAATGTGGTTGACAGGGCATTAACGCAAGACACCCCAACACCATGTAATCCCCCTGATACTTTATATGAGCCTTTGTCAAATTTTCCTCCGGCATGCAAAACTGTCATTACTACTTCTAATGCACTGCGTTGCTCCTTTTCATGCCAGTCAACAGGTATCCCACGTCCATTATCTCTAACGGTAATGGAGTTGTCTTCATGTATGGTTACGGTTATCTTGTCGCAATAGCCAGCAAGCGCTTCATCTATAGAGTTGTCTACAACTTCATAAACTAAATGGTGCAACCCCTTAGAGCTTATGTCTCCGATATACATGGCCGGACGTTTCCGCACGGCTTCCAGACCCTCTAAGACTTGTATGTTGTCTGCTGTATAGTTATCAGAGGCCAGTTGGCTCTTTTCTTCGTCGCTCATAAGTAATTATTTTACGGAAATCTTTAAAGCAAAGATAAGGATTTCAAATGAATTAACGGTTTTTTGAGGGCCTATGGCTCTTGATTCGATTGGCTGTTTTTGCTCACTTTTTTCTAAGAAAATTCTATTTCGGAAAAAACTGGTAAACTTGTAGAAAATTATCTAGAAGTGCCTCAAAGAAAGATTTTTAATGACCCTGTCCACGGCTTTATTAGTATCCCTCAAGGGCTGGTTTTTGATTTAGTGGAGCACCCCTGGTTTCAACGTCTTCGTAGAATCAAGCAGTTAGGCCTTACCCCACTGGTCTATCCCGGTGCTCTTCATACAAGATTTCACCATACGCTTGGTGCCATGCACCTTATGGAAGAGGCTATCGATGTGCTTAGGCTTAAAGGCCATGCTATTTCTCATGAAGAGGCGCTCGGGGCTATCATGGCTATCTTACTTCATGATATTGGCCATGGCCCTTTCTCGCATGCCCTGGAACACTCAATCGTCTCAGGAATGCCTCATGAACTTATCTCCGACATCTTTATGGATCGCTTGAATACTAAGTTCAATAATCAGCTGGAATTAGCCTTAGCCATCTTTAGAGATAATTACCCTAAACGTTTTCTTCATCAACTGGTCTCAAGCCAATTGGATGTCGATCGCCTTGACTATCTAAAAAGGGATAGCTATTTTACCGGTGTCTCTGAAGGAAGTATTGGAACCGAGAGAATCATCAAGATGTTTGAGGTTTCTAATGATCAATTGGTCGCTGAGGCAAAAGCTACCTATTCTATAGAGAACTTCCTAGTGGCACGAAGATTAATGTATTGGCAGGTCTATCTGCATAAGACGGTTCTTGCAGCAGAGAATATGCTCGTGAGTATCCTCAAACGGGCCCGATGGATCTCTACTCGTGGAGGGGATCTTTTTACTACACCCTCCCTCGGCCGCTTCTTGAAAAACGATTATAATCAACAGATGTTCCTTGACGATCCTTCTTTGCTCGCCTCTTTTGCTTCACTCGACGATTTTGATATCATGACTTCAATTAAGGTCTGGGTCGATTCTTCAGACAAAACACTCTCTCAGTTATGCTCCGATTTGATTAATCGACGTCTCTGGAGAATTAAAATGCAGGACACCCCTATCGATGACTTGACTCTTAATGAGTACCTAAGCAAAGTAAAGGATAGGTGCCAGGTTGGCTATGAGGATGCTCCTTTTTTTATCGCTAGTGGAGTGGTTGAAAATAGAGCCTATGATCCAAACTTTAGTACTATTAACGTGATATTGAGAAATGGGGAATCTGTCGATGTTACAAAAGCTAGTGGTCGTCTTGCACTTCAATACCTCGCTGAACCTACCCGAAAATTCTACCTTTGCTATCCTAAGGCTCTTGATCATCACATTAATACCCCTACATTTTAAAAGTAAATTATCTGGAAAGAGGAGTAGCAATGCTGAAATTGCACAGTTTGTAGTAGCTTAAATTACTGGTGATTTAGTGTACCTCTCCATTACCTCTCCATTGCCTCTCCGTTCTTTGTCGGGTTTCCCCATGCTTCTATGGAACAATTTAAGCATGGGCTAATCTATTTACTTAATAATTCTATATAAACCCAAACAACGTTTGCCACATTTTTGAGGTATAAATGAAAAAGAGAATATCTCTATTCTCTTTTTATCTGGTTTTTATATTTTCCCCATTTATCCACTTTTGAAGGGAGATGATATGGAGAGGGAGCGAAGAAGAAGGGGAGGGCTATCTGGGCTTGAGGTAGATAAATGGAACTAACATCTCTTCCATTGAGATCCCCCCATGTTGAAAGGTGTTTTTGTAGTAATTGGCATAGTAGTTATAGTTGTTAGGATAGGCAAAGAAGTCGTAATTCTTTGCAAAAACGACACTGGAGCTAATAGAGGGTTTAGGGAGGAAAATCTCTTCGGGAATGGCTACCGAAAAGGCCTCTTTTTTGTTATAATTAAGATTTTTACCCACCTTAAACCGAAGGTTTGTATTAGTCTGTCTATCGCCAATAATCTTTACTGGGTTCTGTACTCTGATACTACCATGATCGGTGGTTATGATGATAGGGATTCTCTTCAAAGCTAATTGTCTGATGATGTCAAATAGCGGAGAGTGTTCAAACCAACTTTGAGTAAGGGATCTATAAGCGGGTTCATCATCGGCCAATTCTCTGATGATTTCCATCTCAGTGCGAGCATGTGAAAGCATATCGACAAAGTTATAGATGATGACATTGAGTTTATAGGTACTCAAGTCAGACACACTATCAGCTAGTTTCTTTCCAACGTTAAGATTAAGAACCTTATTGAATGAGAATCTTATATCTTTCCCATAACGTTTAAGATTTTCCCCTAAGAGTTCTTCTTCATACTGGTTTTTGGTTCCTTCATCCCAATCATTCAGCCACCATTGAGGATATTTTTTGGCAATCTCTGATGGCATTAATCCACTAAATAATGCGTTCCTGGCAAATTGAGTAACCGTTGGTAAGATGGCATAATAGAGATCTTCTGATTCTAACCGATAAAACTCTTCAATGAGGGGTTGTATCGTTTTCCACTGGTCAAACCGGAGGTTATCAATGAGTATAAACGCAAGGTTTTCATTTGACTGCGTTAATGGGAATAGCTTCTCTTTAAGAAGCGTATGCGACATGATCGGCTTATTACTGGTTGTGGGTTTCACCCAATTTGCATAGTTCTGTTCGATGTATTTTGTAAATACTTGATTGGCCTCTTCTTTCTGCTGTTTTAAGACTTCCATCATACTTGAATCACCTGATTGGGTTAATCTTATCTCCCAACCAATGATCTTTTTATAGATTTCGATCCATTGAGTGAAATCAAGTCGATTGCTGATTTCCATCCCGATAGCTCTGAATTCTTGCTGATAGCTAATATTGGTCTTTTGAATGACGAGTTCTTTCTTCTCTAAGTTCTTTTTAACTGCCAATAAAAGTTGATTTGGATTGACTGGCTTGATTAGATAGTCAGCTATTCGGCTACCAATGGCCTCCTCCATGATATGCTCTTCTTCACTCTTCGTTACCATTACAACCGGAAGGTGAGGAAATAACTGTTTGATTTTTTCTAGTGTCTCAATGCCGGTTAACCCTGGCATGTTTTCATCTAGAAATACAATGTCAAATTCTTGTTGTTCTATAAGTTCAAGCGCTTCAAAGCCATTATTGGTAGTTATAACTTCATAGCCTTTTTGGGTAAGGAACATTACATGTGCCTTGAGGAGATCTATCTCATCATCGGCCCATAGTATTCTACTTCTTTCTGTCATGGTATTATTGAATTGCTTTCCTTATTAAAGTTGTATGTCTATTAACGTAACAATGTTTGACATATTTTGATTCAAAAAAGATGCCTCTTTGCTCTTTTTACAGTTGAAAAAATCCTTTTTACCTTTGTACAAAATCAGTTGAATGAAGATTCGTAACGTTGATCTGGGTGAGTTTCCTGTTTTACTTGCACCATTAGAGGATATTACCGATGTTTCTTACCGATTAATTTGTAAGGAACAAGGAGCTGATATGGTTTATACGGAGTTTGTATCGTCAGATGGATTGATTAGAGATGCTCATAAAAGTCTTCGTAAGCTTGTAACGCTTGAGGGGGAACGTCCTGTTGGTATACAAATTTTTGGCGCTGATCTTGATGCCATGGTGGAAGCTGCGAAATATGCACAATCGGCCAATCCCGATGTGATAGATATTAATTGGGGTTGTCCGGTGAAAAAAGTTGTAACTAAAGGTGCCGGTTCAGGAATACTGAAGGATATCCCAAAGATGATAAAGATCACCGAGGCAGTGGTCAAGGCGGTTGATCTTCCTGTAACGGTCAAGACGAGACTTGGTTGGGACGAATCGAACAAGCCCATAGTGGAGGTGGCTGAACGTTTACAGGATGTTGGGATCGAGGCACTAACGATTCATGGTCGTACAAGGAGCCAGTTATATAGCGGTGTGGCTGATTGGACTTTGATAGGTAAGGTAAAAGAGAACCCTAAGATGCGAATCCCGGTCATAGGGAATGGCGATCTTTGTACTCCTGATCAAGTCATCTTAGCTAAGAATCGATATGGGGTCGATGGGGTGATGATAGGTAGAGCTGCTATCGGAAATCCTTGGATTTTCGCCTCTATCAAACAGTTTATGATGGACGGGTCTCTCCTCCCAGAACCAACGTTGAGGATAAGGGCTGCTACTGCATTGAGACATCTTGAAACTGCCGTTAATTATAAAGGGGAGAGAACTGCACTGGTTGAAATGCGAAAGTTTTATTCTGGTTACTTTAAAGGGATCCCTCATTTTAAGTCTTATAAAATGCAACTAATGACTTCTCTAGACCTAATGGAGATAAAAGCTATATTAAATGATCTACTGAATCAGGATAGTTAGTTTTTTACTATTGCTTTAACTCTTTAACTGATAGGAGTTGAGGTTGAATTGGTTTAGGTATATCTGCGATTTTTAGGTGTAGTTTTAAGTCTATTATAAGTTTTTCTTTTACTTTGATTAGTCCGCCAAACTTTGTTGGTGGGTCTAAATTGAAATCATTAAAAGTGATCTCAGCAATGCTATAAAGACTAAGTATTTGATCTATAAATGTGCCTTTAAATGCGATAAGATAGTTTTTTGATTTATTGGTAAGGGTTATTGTAATAAGGGCATTTCCTGAAAAGTTGCTCTTATTTTTAATTTCTGAGAAATGATCAACTTCAATGTGTTGTACGGTAATTACTACATTAGGGTATTCTTTTGATCGGGTTACCTCCAGGAAATCATTTAGCATTAGTGGATTATTGCAACGAAATTTTGCTAAAGGGATGTTTAATGTTATTTCAGATAGTAACTGTGGAGCGCGATTAATTGTGGCAGCTACATTGACTTCTGTCGGATACAGGGCCTTATCCTGCATGAAATTAAACGCTGATATGTTTGATCTTCCTTTTATTTCTATAGAACTTTGAGGAAGAAAGGTTAGAGTTACTTTTCTTGGTTCATCCGCAATAGCTGTTAGGTTGAATGATGAAAGAAAAAAAATCAATAATGCAGATCTTAACATGGCCAAGAAATGATTTTATTATTCAAATACCAAGATTGAATTGATCTAAGTAAGGGTCCGCGAGTTTGGATAAGTTTCGCGAACCCTTTGATTACGAGAATGATGTTTATAGTGTTAAGGAGCTTTTCTTAGAAAGAGATGGCTGCTTCAAACATGAATCCTTTAAAGCCGGCATCGTTTCCCCACTTTATAAAGTTATTGTAGTTCTGATCAACATATTCAAGTTTTGCGACCATGTTGGGGGTGAGGTACCAGCCAGCTGCTACTTGAATTCTGTCAACAGATTTGTTGTCGGTTTTGACTGCATTGTTTTTATTTAGAAATGCGTTATCTCCTCCTGAGTTATCTACCACTTTATTGTAGCGGCCGCCCACAAAAAATTGTTCTTTTTTGCCAAAGTAGTATAACCCCTCAACTGCAATTTGGGTAAAGTTATAATCACTTTTTTTGGTTTTTGTTGCTGTAAGAGCTTCCGCCGGACTGGTGGTTGAGGCAGCTTCGTAGGTGCCAAACAATTCGAATCCTTTAAATTTGGAATAGAGGTTAAACATGAAGGTGTTGTTCTTATCCGTTGAGCCGGGGCCCCAGTTTTGGAGGAATGCATTCTGGGTAATATCATAGTCGGCTGTTGATTTGGTGGTTTTGTTCATTACCAAATAATAACGACTACCTGATCTGTCGCCTGCAAATAGGGTGCCTCCATGATTCTTTGAGTTAAAATAGGCCGATAGGCTTGCTCTAACTCGGAAATCTTCACGAATGTTCTTATCATATCCTATTTTTCCGTAGAAAGCCAATTCATCTGCAAAGTTATAAGTGACATATGATTTCGTGGAGGCAACATAGGCACCTAAAGCAGGTTTTAATGCTCCACCGGTTACTCCACCCATTAATAGAATTCCATTTTTTCTCCACATTACCTCAAGCGATGGGGTCGTGGTATAGGCATCCATAATTAAATTCCCTACAAAGGGGTTGTAGACGGCCTTACCATTATTGGTTCTTCTGAAATGAGCATCCCCATAGTTTATCTCCATGAATCCAATCTTTATTGTGAGATTCTTCATTAATTGATCAACCGTTTCACTACCAAAGAACGGAAGGGCATCCATTTGAATATAGCCCCCTTCAACCCATGATTCGTTGTGGTGCCTGGAAGATAGAAAGGTGTTAAGATAAACTTTTACACCAGTCGTGAGATATGAGGTGAGTGATAGGTTGGCGGTAGGGAGGTTAAATCCCTTTCCAAGACTGATTAAAGAACTATCAGCACTATGGGTTAATCCCTGAAATTGCAAAGCAAAATCGCCACCAACATGAACTTTTACTTTTGAAATATCCTCTGTATTCTTTGGTTCTTCAAATTGAGTGGTTCTTTGAGCAAAAACGGTCATTCCGATGAATACCAGAATGGTTAGAGTTATGAGTCTTGTTTTCATAAGAGAAATATGTATTAAGGTTATTTAAAATGAATTTCATATTGAATAGTAACTTGATCCCCGGTTTTTAATGCTCCTAGAAACATCTTTGGAGGCTCTAGCCCAAGCTCGGTGAGCAGTAGTGTGAAGGAGCCAGTGGTGGTTACTTTACCGTCAGGATGGAGCTTAACTATTGAGGTTATGGTTTTATTTCGGCTCTGTCCAGCAACTGTTATGGTGGCTTGAACGGTTGCCCGGTAATCGCTTCCTGCAGGATAAAGGGTAATAGAGTTTGATTCTAATTTGATAATGGGGTATTTATCCTTTTTTAAAAGTTCATACGTTTTTTCTGTCATGGTGCTTTTAGAGCTTTTTAGCCCCACAACTGGAATTGTGATCGTTAGATTGTTTATTTGGGGGATTTTCCCGTCAGTTTTAGTGACCTCTATCTTCCCATTTATTTGAGATATATTTAGCTCCCAATCGTGCATCGTAGAAGTTCCTTTTATCAGGCAGTTTTGAATTGGTTTTACGACTTGAAGCTCTTGGGCGCTTATGATACCCATAAAGAGGATAAGGTTCAAAAGTAGAAGTACGAGTTTTTTCATATGGTATTAATTTATTTTATCGGTAGCATGGAGAACATCTGATTTATTAATCTTAATTCTATGTGAATGTGATCTGTTAGGAGTGGTGACAAAAAACGATATTTATGAATACAAAAGTAGGGTTAGTTATAATAGTAAAATAGTGTAAATAGTTGATATATAGCGATAAGCAAACGATATTGGCGGTTATTAAACCGTTACAGAGAGTTGTTTAGTGATATTTAAATCGGCAAGTTGTATATTTACATCGTAAGTAATGCGTTTTAAAACGGAGTTAAATGAGGAATGATTGTAAGACAATGAATTGCACTGGGTGCTTTGTTAAGTCACCGATTTTTAAATTATTTTCAGAAGAGGAATTAGCTACTGTAGAGTCGGTCAGGTGTGAGGTAATTTATAATCCTGATGAGATAATATATAAACAAGGAACCAAAACCACTCAAATAGTCACAATAACTTCGGGTCTGGCAAAATCATATATTGAGGGGACAAATGGAAAGAATTTTATTCTAGACATAATTAAACCAGTAACTATGATTAGCGGGCCAGGGATCTATGTTGATTCGAAACATCATTTTTCATTGAAAGCCATTGAAACCACTCGGTGTTGTTTTTTTGATGTACATGTAATAAAGGAGATCATTAGGAATAATCCTCAAGTCTCGGAGGCTGTAATTGAGATGATTAGTAGACGAGTTATTACCTATTTTGATAAGTTCATCTTTTTAACTCAAAAGCAGGTTGTTGGAAGAGTAGCCGATAACTTGATCTATTTATATGAGCACATTTACAATTGTAACCCCATGCGTGTAACAGTTTCTTTTCAGGATATGGCAGAAATGACTGGTATGACAAAAGATACATTTGTTCGTGTAATAAGAGATCTTGTAAATGAGCAAACCATTATTTTTGAAGATAACCTACTTACTATTCTTGACTTTAAGAAATTACAATTACTGTCACAAATGGGTTGATATAGAATAATTTAAGTAGTTTGTGGCACACTTAAATATTCATATAATTTTATCTTTAGTAATAGTTGAAAAATTACGTTTCTTTCACTTGTTTATACTAATTTTATAAAAAAAACGTAATTACAAACATTTTAACCGTGAATCCATTGAGAGTTTTCCTGGTTGAGGATGATGAAATAACTGGTAAAGCACTAAAAGAGAGCCTAATTAAGGAGACTGGTGCCGAGGTGCTGGTGTATTCCACCGGTAAAGAGTTTTTGAACAATCTGAACCTCGCCCCTGATATAATTTCGCTTGATTATCTATTGCCAGATTCGACAGGTGCTGTGCTGTTTAAGAAGGTAAAAAAGATGTTCCCTGATGTTCCTGTTATTATTGTTTCAGGACAGCAGGATATAAGTACAGCTGTTGAGTTGTTGCGACAGGGTGCTTATGATTATATCGTCAAGGATAGGAATATGCACAGTAGGTTAATAAACCTGGTAAAGAAGATTGCTGAGCATATCTCATTACAGCATAAGGTCTCTGAGCTGGAGCAAGAGGTTGAGCGGAAATATCTCGACTATAATCCAATTAAAGGGAATAGCCAAGTTATGCATCAGGTTTTCAATTTGATTGAGAAGGGTGCTCGCACGAATATCACCGTTAGTATTTATGGCGAAACCGGAACAGGTAAAGAGCTGGTGGCTAAGTCAATTCATTATAACTCAAGACGAAGAAAAGCTAAGTTTGTTGCGATCAATGTTTCTGCCATTCCATCAGAGCTTGTTGAGAGTGAACTTTTTGGCCATGAGAAGGGAAGTTTTACCGGTGCAATGTCGAAAAGAATTGGAAAGTTTGAAGAGGCTACAGGAGGTACTCTTTTCCTTGATGAGATTGGTGATATGGATCTTAATATGCAAACGAAACTTCTTCGTGCTCTTCAGGAAGAGGAGGTGGTACGAGTGGGTGGAAATGAGGTTATAAAGACTGATGTTAGAATTATTGTGGCTACCCATAAGAATCTGGCTGAAGAGGTGCAGAAAGGAACTTTTAGAAAAGATCTTTATTTTAGATTATTGGGTCTGCCAATAGAATTACCTCCTCTACGGGAACGTGGTGATGATGTTTTGCTATTGGCAAAGTTTTTTGTTGATGAGTTTTGCAAAAAGAATGGATTAGACCCTATAAGTCTATCAACTAAAGCGCAGGAAAAACTTCTTCGCTATACTTACCCAGGTAATGTAAGAGAGCTTAAAGCCGTTATAGATCTTGCTTGCGTCATGGCTGGTACCGGAACTATTCGACCAGATGACATCACCTTTACCTCTACTGTTAGTCGTGATAACTTTCTTCAAACGGAAAGAACGCTAGAAGAGTATAATGTCGAAATTGTCAAGCATTTTATGTCACGATATCATAACAATGCTCGACTTGTCGCTGATAAACTCGATATCGGTAAGACTACTCTCTATCGAATGCTTAAGCGTTCTGGCGAAAATGCTACCGAGTAAAAACAACTACGTCATTTAATTCATCGATCTTTTAATTTTCCCTCTTCGTTAAATAGATTTTTCACATCTTGAAGTAGATGGTAACCGTTCATGCCACATTCGTTAGCTGAAGTAATATTAAGCAATGAGTCATCGATGAATAGGGTCTTTGATGCATTTAAAAGACTATTGTTTATAACATGGTAGTATATCTCTAAGTTGGGTTTCCTCATTTCTATTTGAAAAGACCAATAGGCTTTCTCAAATAAGTCATCGATATCTTTGCCATATCTATTGTTAAACTCTGTATTGTATTTCTGATAGTGAATGATATTTGTGTTGCTTAATAGAAACAGGCGATAATGCTTTTTTGCCTTTTCTAGTAGGGTCACTCTATCATCTGGCATATCTAGCAGAAGTGCATTCCATGCTTTATCTAAATCTGAATCCGAAATAGATTTTCCTAGCAGGACTCTTAGTCCTTCTCGAAATTGTTGGGGAGTAATTTTCCCTGTTTCAAGATCTCTAAATAATGGAGCCTGGATATGTGCTGAGTATTGCTCTGTAAATGAAGCTACACCAAGTTCTTCAAATGCTTTTATTGTTTTAAGAAAGTCTATATTCAGTAGTACCCCCCCAAAATCAAATACAATGGTTTCAATCTCTTGTGGGTTGAAACTTGTCATTTTTCTTTGTTCTGTCACGCTTCTTTTGTTTCTTGATGCAAAGTTTAGAATAAATTTTGTAAATTTGCAGCGTAGAAACAAAAACCAAAAGCCAACTCAGGGCCTATAGCTCAGACGGTTAGAGCAACTGACTCATAATCAGTAGGTCCCTGGTTCAAGTCCAGGTGGGCCCACAATTATTAGCCGCAGTGATTTACCTTAATAATCACTGCGGTTTTTTTATAAAACACGTTAATTCTGGCGTGCTAATCTGTGTTCATAGTTGTTTTTTTTGTTTAATCAGAAAGATTTGTTGTTAGGATGTTGCGACTAGATCAATTTCTTGTTAGTCGTGGTGATTTTACATCACGAACGAGAGCCGCGGAGGCAATTAAGGAGGGGCGGGTTTTAATAAATGGGAATGTTGTGATGAAATCATCTTTGATGGTTGATGATCATTCTGAGATAAAGATAATCTCTGCCGTTTTAGATGCCTATGTAAGTCGAGGAGCCTTAAAGTTGAAAAAGGCTTTGGAGGATTTCAGGGTAGATGTTGAAGGTAAAATCGCTTTAGACATGGGAAGTTCTACCGGTGGATTTACTCAGGTACTGTTGGAAAGAGGAGCACAAAAGGTTATGGCAGTAGATGTGGGTCGTGATCAGCTTCATGAGGTAATTAGGTTAGATGAACGGGTGGAGGTATATGAGGATCAAGATATTCGTACATGGTCTATACCGTATAGAGTTGATTTAGTTACTGGCGATTTATCTTTTATTTCGCTGACTCATGTTATTCCGCTTCTTGATGGGTTTCTTAAAGAAGCAGGAGTTGCAATATTGTTAATTAAACCACAATTTGAGGTTGGACCCGAAAAGGTTGGAAAAGGAGGCATAGTAAGAAACTTTACAACTCATCGGAGGGTGCTTGTAGATTTGGATGAGCATTTTTATAAGCATGGTTTTCGGGTTAATTCGATTACTTTGGTTCCAGAGATCCATTTTCAGAAGAATGTGGAGTATTTGGTTCTTTTAAGTAGGAATTTGGAGGGGAGAAGGCTTACTTATTCAGAGATTACAGGATTGGCAGAGCACTTATGGTTGAGTACTAAATAAAAAAAGCTGCTCGACTGAGCAGCTTTTTTATTAGATAGTCTGGTAATTAGTATTTATCCCAGAAGAGTTTAGTTGTTAGTAGGTCGCCTCCAATAGCTGAGGATGCAGCTTTATAATTGGTAGCATTTAATGTCTGTTCATTTATAGGATAAGTAAAACGAACAGGAAGGGAACTAACTACACCATTAGGGGCAGGAGTCAGGATAGGAGCATCTAGAAGCCTGATGGTTGTCCAAGCGGTTAAGCCTCTGGTATAATATGCAATCCAAGCTTGTTTACCGATTTTTTCTTTCCAAGTGCCTGGAGCGCTTGCATAATCGACATCTGGTCTAGCGAGGTATGCTGCAATGGCGTCTGCACTAATACCATAAGATGCCATTGAGTTGGAGATGGCAGTTGTATAGTAAGTTGCAGCATCACCAACAGCAAATCCATGTTCAGCAGCGATAGCTAAGTTGAATGCAACTTCTGTGTAATCGCAGATAGTTACAGGGAATGTAGGTTCGATGAATATATCACCTACATGAGAAGCTGCATCAAAGTCGTTGAGTTCTCCGACAGCCCCACCAACATAAGCTCCGTCTAATTGGGTTAAATAGACTTCTCTTCTAGGATCTTCAAGTGCGTTCATCGCATCTACGAATGGTGCGGTTGGGACAAAGTCATTACGACCGCTCATAACGAGATCTTGATAAATCGGATTTGAATTTGTGCCAGTTAAATATGGCATAGTACAACCTTCTCCTGGACCGAATGTCGATTGATAGGCTGATTCGATGGCCTGTTTTGCAATTTCAGGTTCAGCATCAGCTAAGATTACACCGATTCTAATCTTAAGAGCATTAGCCATTTTCACCCAATTACCAGTAAAGCCGCTGAGGAAAAGATCCGCTCCATCAAATACATCTGATGTTGGATTAAGTTTTGCTGAGGCATTATTCAACCTAGCTAGAAGATCAACATAGATGGTTTTAGCATCGTCGTAAACAGGAGCTACGTTAGCCTCATCTAGCGATTGTGAATAAGGTACATTGCCAAATATCTCAACGAGGTTGGCCCATACCATACATTCCATAATGTCAATAACTAATAACCGATTCGCTTTTTCAGTCTCCTCTGGAGATGTTAGAACAACCTCTGTTGCGATGACTTTTTTGGCTTCTTTCAAGTCTCTTAAGACATCACGATAGTAAGTTCTGAATGTAAAATCAGCTACAGTTCTTTTTACTATGTTGTAATTAGATTCGTCTATGTATTCTGTTTGTGTCCAGTATTGAGTCCACAGTTTGAAAACATTTTCGTTGATGTTTGCACTTGCTTCCTGATCGGCGAATGCTTTTTGAGCATTAGTAAAAAGGAAATTGCCAGGTACTACCGTTGGTTTTTTGGGGTCAGTATTATATTCCTCGAAATCTTTTGTGCAGGAAACCAAAACTGCTGCTAAAAGCATGAGAGGAAGAAATATTCTTTTCATATGCAGCGATTTTTAGAAGTTTAATGTAACAGTTAGACCAATGTTACGTGTTGATGGCATAACACCACTCTGCCATCCTTGGATATTACCAGAACTTTGGCTAGATTCTGGATCAGCATAAGGAAGGTCTTTGTGAATGATCCAAAGATTGCTTCCAACTAGACTTAGGCTTGCTCCACGGATGAAGGTTTTGGCCATTAGACGTTCTGGTAATCTGTAAGAGATTACTACCTCACGGAGTTTAATGTATGAAGCATCATAGACGAACTCTTTGCTTGGGTAGTTGTTGTCTCCCCATGCATACGTATCATCGGCTGAAATACGAACATCATTAGGTGTTCCATCTGCTTTTACGCCATCAAGAATAATACCTCCGCCATTCTCTAAAGAATTACGAACAGGATATCCTAAGTCATTAATGTAATCAGTCTCAGGATATAGTCCGGTTGAAAGTCCGTAGGCCATATCGAGTGAATAGACGCTACCACCTTTTTGGAAGTCAATTTGGAAGCTCATCGACCAGTCTTTGTATGAGAAGCGGTTGATGAAGCCAGCATTCCAGTCAGGGATAATGCTACCTAGTACGATATCAGAAGTTGAGGTACGTAGGTAGTATCCATCTTCTCCAACTACGCGTTTGCCATTTTTATAGATATAATCAGTTCCTTGAATTACACCATAGGTTTCACCAAGACGTGCATTGATTGATACACCACCTTGCAATGGAGCAATTTGGAGATTCTCGATGCCAGGAGCTAATTCAACCACTTTGCTGTTTTGGCTTGTCCAGTTAAGAGTGACATCCCAGCTGAAGTCTTTTGTACGAATTGGGTTACCTGTAAGAGCAACTTCAATACCCTTGTTTTCAATCTCACCAGCATTGATGTATTTGCTGGAACGTCCGGTTGCAAAAGATACTGCCAGAGGAATAATCTGATTAATAGAGCGAGCCTTATAAATACTCAGGTTAACCCCGATGCGATTATCAAACATGCTTGCTTCTAATCCTGCTTCAATACTCTTGGTCCTTTCAGGTTTCAAGTCAGCATTGTTTAATGTGCTTGGAACTGAAACTAAAGGATAATCGCCAAATGAGGCAAATAGATCATAAATGTCATTGGTTGAACCCCAAGGAGCATCGTTACCTACTTCAGCATAGTTAATTCTGAATTTTCCTAAGTTAAGCCATGTGTTGTCAGCCATTAACTCGTTAAAGATGAAACTAGCTGAAATAGATGGATAATAGTAGGTCCATTGATCTTTTGGTAGGGTTGAAGATTGATCCCTACGAACCGATCCTTCCAGATAAACTAAGCTCTTATATCCAACGGAAGCATTAACATAGATACCATTGCTGCCGATGTGGCTTGTTGCCTCTTCTGGTGCTAACATCTGACCAGCCGAGTTACTTAGAGAGAAGAGGTTAGGAATGGTAAGGCCACCATAGGTAGATGCAAATATTCTATCTGATCTGAGGTTTCTGATGTTTGCTCCTAGAATCGCAGACGTACTCCAGTCTTCATCGAATCTATGATTAAACTTGGCCATGAAATCATAGTTTGTTTCAATAAAGAAACGGTTGAAACGTGAGTAACCGCTGGTTACCTCGTAACGGCCAACACCAAATTCACCGGAGGCAGATCCATTGGCTTTGCGTTCTTCCTGAAGTTCATTATAGGTGTCAACCGAAGCCCTTGCCATGAATGAAAGGTAATCTGTCGCTTTCCAGTTGGCTTCAATATAACCGATGATACGATTACGCTCGTCAGTTTCATAGTTCTGATAGCGCTGGAAGTATGGATTATCCCAATAAGCCGGAGCTAAATTGTTGGGATTAGCAGGGTTCCATGTGAGATTCTGTTTGGTAGCGTTGTAAAGTTCTTCTTGAACTTTATAGTCAACGTTAGTTTGCATCCATTGTCTAAATGACGACATGATGTTGTCACTATACCCGGTTGAGTTTCTTCCTTTACCACGAGTATTAATGAAGTTTGCTGAAGCAGATACGGTGAGGTCTTTAAGAATGGAATATGAACCATTGTATAGAACATTGTTCTTTTTCAAGCTACTATTGGGTAAAATGCCCTTCTCATAGTAGTTGGTATAAGATAGACGGAAAGCTCCTCTTTCAGTTCCACCGGTGACATCAACGGTATTGGTTGTGCTAAGAGAGTTCTCTAGGAAATATTCTGGTCCGTTTTCGGCCATAGTCCATGGTGTAGCTTTATGGTAATTCTTTGATGCAGGATAGAATGACTCATATTGATAAACCATAAGATTTGGGTCAAATTTCTGACCTAAAGAGGCGTCGGCATTGGTGGGTACAGAGTAGTCTTTGTTTCCATCTCCATCTATATCATAGCGAAAGCGGAAGTAAGGGTAGTCTGTTGCGCTATAGAATGGTCCATAGCCGGCACCATAGTTAGATTGGTAGGTTGGGAAAGTTGACTTATCAACAAAACCGGTGGTAATGTTCGAACTGACACTAACCCCAATGTGGTTTCCTTTAGTGGTTTGAACGCTTCCTTTTTTTGTTGTGATCAGCACTACCCCATTCGCAGCGCGTGAACCATAAAGGGCGGTTGCAGCTGCGCCTTTTAACACGTTAATGTCGGCAATGTCATTGGGGTTAATGTCGGCTGCGGCATTTCCGTAGTCGAAACCATTGCGACCTCTTAACTGGCCAGAGTTGTTCGTGTTTGAGTTGTCCAGAGGAACTCCGTCAATTACGAAGAGGGCTTGGTTATTTCCCAGGATAGATTTAAAACCACGGATAACTATGTTGGTTGATCCCCCCATATTACCCGTTGACTTAATGTTAACACCGGCTACTTTACCAGCGATTGAACTGACAAAGTTTGAACCTTTTACGGTAGAGAGGGCTTCTCCGGAGATCTGTTGAGTGGCATAACCCAACGATTTTTTCTCACGGGTAATTCCTAGAGCGGTAACAACAACTCCTTCTAGAGAGGTTGAAGCGGGGGTCATTTTGGCATCGACAACATTGGATGCGCCGAGCGTGGCCTCGACGGTGTTCATGCCTACAAATGAGAAGACCAAGGTGGTGGCTTTCTCGGTGACCTTTAAAGAGTATTTACCGTTAATGTCTGTAACAGTACCTGTCTTTTGGTCACCCTTCACGTAAACAGAAACTCCGGGAATGGTTGATCCGTCTTCCGAATTCGTCACAGTTCCCGTGATCTGCCGCTGAGCTTGCATTTGCATCCCTATGAATGCAAGGAAAGCAAGCAATAATGAGAGCTTTCTCATAGCAAAGGGGTTTTGGTGTGTAATTTAATTTGTTAAGAGACTTGTGTTTATTTATTCTGTTGTTTGTCCCAGAAGCGTTTGCTCCTTAGGGATTTCTTATGTCCTAAAATTTAGTTCTTGGTGGTGTGTGTTCTTTGTTTCTCTAAAGCTATAAATGTGTAAATACTTAGTTTCCTGTAGATAAATCCTGTTGTTGTATGTGATATGCCAGTTTTTCAAAGAAATCGAGCCAATTTATAATAAAATATTTCAAATGACAATTTTTTTTAACATTTTTTTAACCTTTCGTGCTTCATAACCTCTTGTCTTAAATGAGAACAGTTGTAAATGACTTTGTTAGATTATCTAACAATTTTTTCTTTTTTTTACTGGCATCTTTTTTGTTCGTATGCAATAAATTAAATGTGTGATATGGATCAATCTTTAGATTTAGATAGCTTTATTAAAGATAATCAGGCTATTATGCTTTATTTTTATAATAATTCGTGTCCTCCCTGTGTAGCACTAAGACCTAAAGTGGATGTCATGTTGGCAGAGAATTACCCTCAAATTAAGAGGGTTTTTATCGAAGCTAATACTAACCCCCAAGCAGCGGCCGATTTTGGAATCTTTTCAAGCCCTACTTTACTTATCTTTTTTGAAGGAAAAGAGTATAAAAGATATAGCAAATATATATCTGTCAGTGAGTTAAACGAAGTTTTAGCACGGCCTTATTCGTTGTTATTCTCTGAATGATACTACGTGCTTGTAGATTTTGGTTTAACCCTAATATCACTCACCTCTCCAGTACCTCTCCCTATGCTCTCCATTCATTGAACGGTTATGCCCGCATAAATTGGGACCTAGAATGGAGTATATATGGAGAGGGAGCGAAGAGGAATGGATAAATAGGAATCTTTTAGCCCCAAGTATAGGAATCTGAATCTAATTCAGCAAAGTCTGCAATGCGATTAGCTAAGGTTTTAATGCTATCTTCTAAACTCAATGGATGATTGTAGAAAAAAGGGGAGAGTGGAAAGATATCTGCACCTGCGATGTTGGCCTTCAACATGTTCTCGAGGTGGATTCGGTTATAAGGAGCTTCTCGTACACAGAGGATTAGCCGTTTCTTCTCCTTAAGCATTACATCAGCTGCTCGGGTTATTAAATCTGAGGAGATTCCATTGGCTATTCTACCTAATGTACCCATACTGCAAGGAAGGATTAACATTCGATCGTATCCGGAGGAGCCTGAGGCAATGTCTGCAAAAAGATCTTGGTTTGATAAAATTTTGATCTCTTCACAGGTTGGGATCTTCTGATTTACTTCGAAGTTCCAAACTTTTTCTCCTTGTTCACTAAAAATAATCCGGATGCGATGGGGTTTATTTTGTTGAGCAAGAATCTCAATCATTTTTTGTGCGTAAATAGACCCACTAGCGCCTGTGATTGCTAAGATTGAGCCTCCTTTTTTATTCTTCATTTTGGCCTAGACTGTAATGCAATGTCAAACTTAAAACATCGTTGTACTGTCCATGGTTAAACCATCTAGAGGCTCCAGATGAGTGTGGCCTTACAGGAATGAGTGAGGTGTTAGCCCTAAAGTCTACTTGAAATCGACTTGAGATGGCGTAGGTGATCCCTGCTAAGATGTTTAAAGCATGTGTGTTAAAGGGGGTCCCAGCAACTGCTGTTGTACTATAATCATTTTCAACATAATGGTATAACAAGTATCCATAACCTAGCCCAAACTGAGCAGTTAAGGGGCGGTTTATCTTGTAACGAACCAAGATGGGTAGGTCAATATAATTTAACCGCATTAACATCTGTGTATTTCCATTTTCATCTGTGGGGTTTTCCCGACTTCCTTTCTGCGAAAAGCCTAACTCCATCTTTAATCCCCAACGATCATTAAGTTGGGTTTCGACAGTAGCACCAAAGGTGATCCCCAATTTTTTATATCCTGAAGAGATATCGCCTGCAACTTGACTTGCATTGACACCAGCAAATAGACCTCCTTTAAATCGTTGTCCAGGTACATAGATGACAATTATTGTCAATAGTGTGGTTAATAACACCCTTCTCATAATTGATTTTTTTTAGAACTTATGACATGGAGGACAAGGATAATCATTCATCGGCATCTCTTCCATGTTCGATTTAATAATCCTTGTAAAGGTAATTTATATGTCGAAGTTAGAAAATTAAGTGTTATCAAATGGATATAGTATTTCTTAAGCAATGCTATTTTACAATTTTAAATCCTTTTATCCTCTTACCATTTCGAAATATACTGACAATGACAATTTCGTTAGAGATTCCCGATAGTGTAACGGATGTTTGAGGCGTTTTCAAATCAAACTCTCCGATTGTTTGTCCGTTAATTGTAAAGATCGTCATAGTAAGTTTTTCGTTGCTGCCTGGAAGGTTGTAAACGATTAATGTGTTATTCTGGCGGTTGTATGTCCATGAGAGTTGATTACTATCATGTTCATCTGTTGACAGCATTGGTGAACAATCGCTGTAAAGGGGGTTAAGCCACACGAGCTCTCCGTTTTCATGAAAGCATAAAAGTTCTTCATTACCACATAGAGCCGGAAATATTGAACTTCCACTATAGCCCAGGCCTCGTAGATTTCCTACTCCATCAATCCACTGTTCGGTATCCAATGTTTCGGTTCCTTTTAAGGTCAAACGAATTCTCCAGGCTGAACCCCAAGAAACGGAGTCTCTTTGTTGTACCACAAGATGGAGGGTGTCGGTTGTAATAGTTTGATTTACTATTCTGATTGTATCTCCTTGTTTTGCTGAGAAATCATATATCAATCCTTCATTGTCCATAAAGGGTAACTTAAACCAAGTCTTTCCTTGTACGCTGTCACAACGGTAAAACCCGGATAATACCCATCCAAATGAGGAGGTTTGTTCAAGTCTCTTATAAGAAATACCGTCAACTATTGTGTCTCCTTTAAATCGAAGATCTTTTGTTGAGTACACATTCCCTGTTGGTAGACAAGCTACCTCTAGATTTCTCCATATGATATTTTCGTTGGTGAGGTTATAGAATTGAGCATATATTGAGGAGAAAAGGGTCATTGTAAGTATGAATAGTATAGTCTTCTTCATAACATATGGTTTTTACTTAAGTGAAAGATGGGCAAATAATAACTCATCTGTTTTCAGTCTTAAAGTCGTGGTTATAACATTCTGACTTGAAAGACCTGATGTTTAACAACCTGATCCTTCTTTGGGTTCAATTAGGAGCAGAATGATAAATTACTTTGTGTAGATGTTGATAAAGCCGGTATTTCAAAGAGATGTATACTTCACAAAATAGGTTAAAGTATGCATAATGAAATCCGGAGGGCTGAAGTCATAGCTTCAGTCTTGTTTAGAGATCTAGATTATTGAATGCCCATGAGGCGAAGAGTGATCTCTCTGCACACCCAGGCATCTGTTGCAGCATAGTTCTTTTGAGCTTGAGTCAACTCGACCGCTTCCCAGTTACTGGTTTGTTGCGTTTTTGAGGGTTTAAGTCCGAGGATTAATGCGGAGAGCTTTCTAACTCCGGCCACTTTAAAGCCAAGTTTACCACATTCGGTGTTAAGATCTATAAGATTAGCTACTTTCAGTGGATGAATTTTTGAGAGGTCGCGGATGTCATTCTCAATCCCGATACCTGCTTTAAGGATGTTTTTGTCACTAAGAATTTTCCATAGTGCAGGTAGATGCCCGATTTTGGTTAATCGGAAAAGAAAGACTTGGTTAGCCGTTGCAATCTGAATTAACGCCATGGAGTGAATCTCTCCTTTTTTAAAACTAGGACGTGTTTCGGTGTCAAAACCAAGAATGGTCTCCTGCTGAATCCGTTCAATAGCTAAAAAAGCAGATTCATAATCTTCAATTGTTACAATATCTCCTTCAAAATGGCCTGTAGGGATTGCTTCCAGTTCTTCTTTAGTTATTTCTTTGTTGTATAAGTCGGCGGCTGTCTGTGAAAACATAAAAACTCAATTAATCGGGAGCAAAGGTATGCTTTTCATTTTTTAATTGGTAATCAGTCTAAAAGTTAACTTGTATTTTGATATTGAGCTGTCGTGGTGTCAGATAGTTGGGGATTGCATATTTTCTATTTGAGACGTCGGTTACCCAAAGATAGGATATAGTATTATGGAATTGAAGAAGGTTAAAGACTTCAGCGGTAATCCAGATCGTTTCAATGTGTTTAAGCCAATTATTTCCAGGGTATTGGCTGCTTTTTATAAGTTTACTAAAGCCAATATCTACCCTTCGGTATGGCGGAATTCTAAGTGTTTGTTGGTATTTTTGGCTATTGGGAGGACCAAATGGTAAGGAACTGCCATAAACGAGGTTTAAATGCATCTTATAGGTAGGATTCCCGGGGAGATAATCTTGGAAGAATAGATTAAAGGTGAATCTTTGGTCTGACGGACGAGGTATTGAACCTGGGAATATTTGAAGACTATCAGTAATTACATTATTTGTTGTATAACCGGCAATGACTTCTTGTCCATCTGAATTAAAGTACTTATAGTAGGAGTCACCAATTATATCCTCTTCTGTTTTCATCAGGGAGAGCGATGCCCAAGATTCAACCCCTTTGACAAATTCTCCATTGACTTTAAAGTCGATCCCTGCGGCATAACCTTGAGCTGAAAGTTGTGGAAGATATTTAATTCTTACATTGTCAACTTCATAAGGAATTAAGTTGTCCATTTTTTTGTAATAGGCTTCGGTGGTAAACTTGAAAGGGCGATTCCACGCTGTAAAGTCCATATCTGCGCCTGCTACAAATTGGTATGATGCCTGAGCTTTGGTGTTTGGATATAAAACTCCTTGGGGATCTCTGATCTCACGATAGAAGGGGGGTTGGTAATAGAGCCCAGCTGAGAGTCTTAGTACCACATTTTTAGTCCATCTGGGTTTTCTGGCCAGCGTTATTCTGGGGCTGGTAACCCATTGATTATTGACATCCCAATAATGGAATCGTACACCTGCTGATAAGTAGGTTCTGTTACTATCGTCAAGAGCAATATTGCTTTGCAGGAATCCTGTAAAGCGGTTAGATTCTAGTATGCTTGATGCTTTTGCTAAGTTATTTATGGTAAAAGGGACAGAAGGGATCACTTCGCCTGGTTTCCATGGAGAATCGGGAATGGAAAACCCTGCAGAATCAATCATCGTCCATTCAGAGATGTTGTCTTCAATTTTCTCATGTTGCCATTTTAATCCCCATTGCCAGAAGAAAGAACCGCTATTATGAGCTCCACGATGTTCTACGTTAATAACTGAACCGGTCAATTCATTTCTTGCATGATTAAGATAAGTTCCTACTCCTTTCGCCTCAGTTACATTTCCATATTCATCACTTCCTAAATCGGTTTCTAGTTTTCCGATCCAGTACTGTCCTTGAAGGTCATAGTTTTCTTTCTCGTTTGTGTGAAAAGCAGATGCGGTTAAACGTAAACTTGTAGAGATGTTTGGTTTGTAATGTAGTGAGAGAGCCCCCATGTAGTTGATGAACTTATCCGATTCTTGACCGTCAAAATAGATCTTCAGCCGATAGGTTTCAGTGATAGAGCCGAAGTCGGTTTCTCTATCTGAGGGGATCAATTTATAGATGTTTCGTGAGTAGTTTCCAAGGAAAGAGATCTCAAGTTTTTCGTTGATGTCGAAAGTGATAAGACCCTGCACATCGGTAAAAGAGGGTCTATACTCTCCTTTTGTGTCTAAGGATCCAAGAAGCGAGCTGTTCGATTTTTGTCTTATACCGATAAGATAGGTCCAACGAGCATCTGGGGAGATTCCTTCCAGATGGGCTGTAGCACCTAATAGGCTAACTGATGCTGAACCGGCAAATTCTGTAGGTTTTTTATATTTAATATCAAGAACAGACGACATTTTATCTCCATATTTAGCCTCAAAGCCACCAGCAGAAAATAGGATAGAAGAAACCATGTCTGAATTTAGGAAGCTTAGTCCCTCCTGTTGACCACTTCTAACTAACAGCGGTCTGTAAATCTCGATGTCATTAACATAGACAAGGTTTTCGTCATAGTTACCCCCTCTGACAGAGTAGGTGTTGCTAAGCTCATTATTGGATGAGACACCCGGCATACTTTTTACTAGCGATTCAATGGCTCCTCCTGATATCGAGACAATAGATCCCGAAACGCGCGGGTCTATTCTTGAAAGGGTGGTTGTTCTTATCCTGGTGTCTTCAACTTCGAGAGTAGGTAAATCGGAAATTGTTGATTTAAGGAAGATGTTAATGGTCTTTCTCTCGCCTTCTTTAATGCGGATGTTCATTTTAAAGGGTTCGAAGCCGATAAATGAGGCCATTAAGATTAAATCGGCACCAGCAGGCACTACTAATCGATATTGTCCTTGGCGGTTGCTGCTTGCTCCAATTGGATGATCAAGTATAGCAACATTTACCAGTTCTAAAGCCTTTCCCGATGCATCCGTTATACGACCTTCAACCGTGCCGGTCTGTTTGTAATCTTGGCCTTTAAGGTTAATGACAGTCGTCATTAGTAGGATGAAAAAGAGAGTTTGTATGTAACGATGGTTCATGCGGGTAAACTTCTTGAGTTGGCAAAGGTAGGCTAAGAACGTGTAAGCTTGTTAAATATTGGTTTAACTAACAGAATTCTTCATTTTATGGTCTATAAACGACAAATGCCGCCTGAGAGGCAGCATATATCGTTAAATAATGTTCGCTAATTCTAATTAGAGACGAATTAATCCGTTAGCTTCTGCTTCAAGTAAGCATGCCATGATGCCTTTCTTGTTAATGTTACGGATGCCAGCTGCGGTTACCTTAAGGGTGATCCATGCATCTTCTTCCGGAACATAGAACTTCTTGGTCTGCAGATTCGGATAGAATTTACGTTTGGTCTTAATGTTCGAGTGAGATACATTGTTTCCGGTCATCACTCTTTTGCCGGTAATTTCACAAATCCTTGACATCGGTATAATTTTTTGACTATTCTTACTATTTCAAAACAGGGCTGCAAAATTCGGAATAATTTTCCATAAAAGCAAGAGTCTTGCTAAAATTAATTTATTGGAATAGTGATCTTTTACCAAAAAACGGGTTAGATACTATTCGAAATTACTTGTTAGTTTAAGAAGACAACGGTTCAAAAGATAGAACCAGTCTTACTTTTTAAAGCTTAAGTTGTTAAGACCATTAGCCTCTACTTCGGCTTCAAATTTTTCGCTAAGTTTTAGGTAGAGTTCTTCGAATTTAGCTGGTTGCTGGTTTTGATTCGTCTCTTTTTGAGCCTCTTTTTCTGCCATACGATCTACAAGTTCTTCCCAGAAAGTGACATCATCATAATCATCAAGCATATCTGACGCCTCAATGGTAATCTCTTCTCCTGGAATAAATCCCTCCTCATCAGAGTCTATCCAGGCTGGTTTATTCTCGGCTGCTATCTCGCATAATTTTTCCTGAAGATCAAGGTAAGGGCAGTCTGCGTTTTCATCTACATTAACGCTCTCCCAAATGTTAGCACCAAGTTCAGTAAGAACTAATAAATCTCGAAGCTCCGCCTCTGTAAGTGTTAAGTTGTACATGGTTTAAATGCTTGTTTTTTTGTCAAAGATAATGCTTACCGTTGAAACAAATTAATAAAAAGCCCCCGAGACTTATCCCGGGGGCAGCAAATGATGGTATAATAAGACGTAAGTTGAATGTTTTCTTACTATCGATTTTGTTCTTCTCTCTTTTTCTCGGCAAGTTTCTTTAGAACATCTTCCTGAACAGCCTTTGAGACTGGCATGTATTGGTAGAACTCCATAGAATAGTTGGCTCTTCCACTAGAAAGGTTGCGAAGGGTATTGGCATAACCAAACATCTCTACCAGTGGAACGAATCCATTAAGCTTCTGGCTACCTTTACGATGACGGCGCATGGATTCAATTTTACCTCTGCGCTTGTTAAGGTTACCAACGATGTCTCCGATATATTCATCAGGGGTGTTTACTTCAACTTTCATTACAGGCTCAAGTAATTGAGGAGTTCCCTTCATGAAAGCTTGTTTGAAACACATTGAAGCACAAATTTGGAAGGCCATGTCTGATGAGTCAACAGCATGGAATTGTCCGTCAAGTAATGTGACTTTTACATCTACAACGGGGAATCCTGCTAATACGCCATCATCAAGAGTCTTTAAGATGCCCTTGTTAACAGAAGTGACAAATTCAGCAGGAATAGCACCGCCTTTGATTCTGTCAACAAACTCATAACCCTTACCAGTATTTGGTTCAAGACGAATGTAGGTCTGTGCGAATTGTCCTTTACCCCCTGATTGCTTAGCGTAACGATGCTCGTTTTCAATCTCACTGGTGATGGTTTCACGATAGGCTACTGAAGGCTCACTTACAATAACCTCTAAACCGAACTCGTGTTTTAAACGGTCAACAATGATCTCTAAATGAAGTTCACCCATACCTGCGATAACCGTTTCCTCGGTTTCTTCATCATATCTAACCTTAAAGGAAGGATCTTCATTTGTGAGTTTACCTAATGCTTCACCAAGTTTGCTTTGGTCTTTGCGGGTGGCAGGGATAATCTTCAATTCAACGACACTGGGTGGAATATGAATTGATTCCAGATGAAGAGGATGTGTAGGATCACAAAGGGTATCACCTGTTTTGGTGTTCTTCATCCCTATCAATGCAACAATCTCACCTGGACCTGCACTGGTAATCTCTTCACGATCTTTGGCGTGAATTCTTAAGATACGGCCAATACGTTCTGATTTACCCTTGGTTGAGTTAAGAATAGCCATACCACTCTTAAGTTCACCTGAATAGATACGTACAAATGTCTGCTGTCCAACGTAAGGGTCATGAATCAATTTGAATGCAATAGCTGCAAATGGCTCATTAAGGCTGGGTTTACGGGTACGCGTCTTTTCCGGTTCGTCAATGTCCATTCCAACAACTGATCCTTTATCAAGTGGTGAAGGAAGGTAATCAACTACTGCATCAAGAATGAGGTGAACCCCTTTATTCTTGTATGCTGCTCCACAAAATACAGGTGTAATATTAAGTTTGATCGTTGCTTCACGTGCAACTTTCTTAAGTAGTTCATCACTAATGGGCTTGTCCTCAAGGAATAACTCCATGATCTCTTCGTCAAGATCGGCTAAAGCTTCAGTAATTGTGGCTCTTGCCTCCACTGCTTTGGCTTTCATCTCAGCAGGAATCTCAATCTCTTTTTGTTGATCCCCATCAAAGGTATATGCCTTTTGGGCTACAACATCGATGATGCCTGTGAAGCTGTCTTCTGCTCCTATTGGTAATTGGAATGGAAGTGCATGGGCGTCAAGATCGTTATTCATCTGGGTTACTACCTCATAAAAATCGGCACCCGTACGATCCATCTTATTTACAAAAGCAATGCGGGGTACTTTATAGCGGTCAGCTTGATTCCAAACCGTCTCACTCTGAGGCTCTACACCACTTACTGCACAAAACAAAGCAACAACACCATCAAGTACACGTAGTGAACGTTCTACTTCTACAGTGAAGTCAACGTGACCTGGGGTGTCAATCAAATTGATCTGATGTCCCGCCCATTGACAGGTTATAGCAGCTGAAGCAATGGTAATCCCTCTCTCTTGCTCCTGCTTCATGAAGTCCATAGTGGCCTGGCCATCATGTACTTCTCCTAATTTACGCGTTACCCCTGTGAAGTAAAGGATACGCTCGGTAACGGTGGTTTTTCCTGCATCAATGTGGGCAGCAATACCAATGTTTCTAAGTTTGTTAAGCGGCATATTTTTAAATTGTCAATTCTTCTTGCAAAGGTCTCTTTCTGATGTTAACCTCTTGATAAACTATCTTAACAATTGTATTTTAAAATAGTTTACTGAGTTAAATTAATGTTAATCAGACTTCTCACCCTATCAGCCAAAAAAGGCTGCAAAGGTATGGATTTATTTCACTTTGATTATCATAGGAATGAAAAAAACTTGAGATATTTTACTACCGTTTCTTGTTCATTGTCTTTAATCACTGGTTCTGTGTATTGTACTTATAAGTGAAATCCTTACAGCTTAAGTATAGCCTTTTGCTGTAAGGATTCATTTTAATTGAGACGGATGTTATCTTTCGTGCTCTAATTTTTTGCTAATTGTTCAACTGTTATTTAGGTGAATAAATTACTATTTCAGATTTGAACATCGCATTAAATTTTAGCTATTTAATTATAACAATTCTTCTTGTAATACTCTGATTGTTGGTTGAGTATCTTAGGAAGTAGATACCGCCTGACAGTGTTTCCAGGCTAAAATGCGTTTTCCCATTGGCAATCACAGATCTGTTTGCGAGGATATGCCCTGTTAAATCTATTATCTGAAGTGTTGCCATTTGCTCATTGAAGCCAGCCGTTTCAATGTCTAAATAATCTTTTGCCGGGATCGGCATTATATTCATGGTTAGTCCTTCCGTTGCTGAGATCCCAACAGTACCTTCTTGAAGCAGGGTAACTTGGACAGGAGCAACTCCAGTGCCGTTAACTGTGATAGTTGCTGAGCGAATATTGGCATTGGTATTCTCAAGATAAGTAACGGATATCGATCCATTGTTTGAACCTGACGGAGTAACTGAGCACCATGAAGCAGAACTTTGGGCGGTCCAGTTAACATTGCTGCTTACATTGAAGTTGGTGGCTCCAGCTTCATGTCCCACTTGAATTGATTCAGGTGAGACACTAAGTATCGGATCTGCGCCTTCCTGGGTAAGGGTGACTACCTGAGGTGTAACTCCATTAGCTGATACAGTTATTGATGCAATTCTAGCCTCGGTGGTTGGGTTTGCCTGGAAGGTAGCAGTGATATTTCCATTTCCATTGCCTGATGATGTAGCCATACACCAACTTTGATTGCTCGTTACAGTCCATGATGTATTGCTGGTAACCGTGTACATGGTTGAACCTGCTGTTGCGGGTACATCAATATTTGATGGTGTGACTAAAAGAGATGGTGTAGCACCATCTTGGGTTACTGTAACTGTTACGGGGGTTGATCCAGATTGTGATACGGTTATACTTGCGATACGCTGTGTGAGTGAAGTATTCTCAGTGCAGTTGGCAGTGATAGTGCCGTTCCCTATTCCAGATGCAGTAACTGTACACCAAGTTTGATTGCTAACAGCGGTCCATGCGTTAGTAGTGGTAACGGTGAAGTTTGTTGATCCGGCGGCTGCGGCGATGTTTTGATTTGAAGGAGATACCTGTAGAGCAGATACAACCCCTGTTATTGAGATATCGTCTATACAGATTCCATAACCATACTTTTCGGTTCCTTCAAAAGCAATATAATACGTTGAGGAGGCTGCTGGAAGAGCTATTGTTTGTTGTGTCCATGAAGAGACTGATGTGGTGTAGCTATTTAATAGATTCCATGAACCTGTGGGCGATGTTCTGTAGTAGACTCTTAGCTCATCCTGATCTCCACTCCATGATTTTTGATAGTGCCAGAATGTTAAAGTTGGGGAACCA
>Ga0209066_10000792_pt1 | contig 44964 bp, 36 predicted proteins | sample All_14_2_FD_187198 | JGI IMG/M metagenome (GOLD analysis project Ga0209066, IMG submission 187198) | Freshwater microbial communities in response to fracking from Pennsylvania, USA - Allegheny Zone_MetaG_DW_15 (SPAdes) (version 2) ... | reverse complement strand
ATTACTTGAGCCCATCGGATATATTCCTCCTGCCGAAGCTGAGGCAAACTACTACCGCTGTCAAACCGAGCAGGCCGTTACCGCCTGACTCAAATCAAATGGCCTCCGCGATTCCCGGGGCGATTCAGTTTGCTGAAGGAGGATCAGATTTTCAATCTTGATTATTGCTTGCGCGTAGCTGATTTTGGCTGCCGGAAGCATCCCTGAAGGCAGCGGTACTCAGGCTATTGATACAAATAATCGGCGCGAGTCGATTTTTTTGTCTCAATTAACATTGACAGAATGAGTTTCCTATTTCAGAATTTCCCTCATCGATCCGCGGAAAGCGGACGCAACGAACAAGACAACAGGAGGAGACAAAGATGACCTTGCCCAAGCGGAGTGCTGCGCCGGGCGCGCAGCCTGCACTGAAGGGAGGCCGCTGATGCTGGCCGAGTTCCTGCAATTCCTGTTTTCCGGGCTGACCGTCGGCGCCACCTACGCGCTGGCGGCGCTCGGTTTCACGCTGATCTACAACGCCAGCAACGTCATCAACTTCGCCCAGGGCGAGTTCATCATGCTCGGCGGCATGCTTTCGGTGTTCTTCACCATGGCCGGGTTGCCCCTGCCGGTGGCGCTGGCGCTGGCCATCCTGGTGCCGGCCATCGTTGGCGTCATCGTCGAGAAACTGGCGATTGAACCGGTCAAGGGCGCCGAGACGGTGACGCTGATCATCATCACCATCGGCGCCTCGCTGGTCATCCGTGGCCTGATCCAGGTCTGGCTGGGCAAGGGTACCTTCGCGCTGCCGGCGTTCTCCGGCGAGGAACCGATCCAGATCCTCGGCGCCACGCTGATGCCGCAGAGCCTGTGGGTGTTCGGGGTGACCGCCGTCGTCGTCGCCGTGCTGTGGTATTTCTTCAACCGCACGCTCTCCGGCAAGGCCATGCTGGCAACGTCGTTCAACCGCCTGGCGGCGGAACTGGTCGGCATCAACACCAGCTGGGTGCTGTTCATGAGCTTTGCCATGTCGGCGGCGCTGGGGGCGCTCGGCGGCATCCTGATCGCGCCGATCACGATGACTTCCTACGATGTCGGCATCATGCTCGGCCTCAAGGGTTTCGTCGCGGCGGTGGTCGGTGGGCTCGGCAACGGGCTCGGCGCGGTGATCGGCGGTCTGCTGGTCGGCATCCTCGAAGCCATGGGCGCCGGCTACATCTCGTCGGCCTACAAGGATGCGATTCCCTTCGTGCTCATCCTCTTCATCCTGTTCTTCATGCCGCGCGGCCTGTTTGGCGGCAAATCGACCGATCGGGTGTAAGCATGCAAAAGAAACTCAACATCGGTCTGCTGATCGTCATCTTCATCCTGCTGGCCGTGCCGTTCGTGGTGCCCAACAGCTTCTACCTCGACCTGGCCATCCGCATGGCGATCAACGCCATGATCGTGCTCGGCCTCAACCTGTTGATCGGTTTTGCCGGCCAGATCAGTCTGGGACATGCCGGTTTCCTCGGCATCGGCGCCTATGCGTCGGCCGTGCTGCCGACGCATTTCGGCTGGCATCCGCTGCTGGCGATGCTTGGCGGTTGCGTCATCACCGGCATCCTGGCGGCGCTGGTCGCCCGCCCGATCTTCAAGCTGAAGGGCCACTACCTGGCGATGGCGACGCTCGGCCTGGGCATCATCATCAACATCACGCTGCGCAACGAAGCGCAGTGGACCGGCGGGCCGGACGGCATGCCGGTGCCGCCGATGAGCCTGTTCGGCACCGAAATCTACAGCGACAAGACCTGGTACTGGATTGTCGCGGCGCTGCTGGTGATCGCCGTCTGGGCTTCGCAGAACCTCATCGATTCGCCGTTCGGCCGGGCATTGCGCGCGCTGCACGGTTCCGAAGTGGCCTCGCAGGTGGTCGGCGTCAATGTCGTCCGCTACAAGGTGTCGATCTTCGTGCTGTCGGCGGTGTTCGCCAGCCTGATGGGCAGCATCACGGCGCATTACATCGGTTTTGTCAGCCCGAATTTTGCCGATTTCTTCCATTCCATCGAACTCGTCACCATGGTTGTCGTCGGCGGCATGGCTTCGGTTTTCGGCTCGCTCGTCGGGGCCGTGCTGCTGACTGCGCTGCCGCAGGCGCTGACCAGTTTCGAAGGCTGGGAGACGGTGGTCTTCGGTGCCATCCTGATGGGCTTCATGATCTTCCTGCCCAAGGGCATCGTGCCGACGCTGGCCGCCAAGTTCGGCAAGGGAGAGTGACATGGCACTGCTTGAAGTCAAGGATCTGTCCATCCATTTCGGCGGCGTCAAGGCCGTCCAGAACGTCAGCTTCAGTATCGACCAGGGCATCGTTTATTCGGTGATCGGCCCCAACGGCGCCGGCAAGACGACGCTGTTCAACCTGATCACCGGGGTCTACAAGCCGACTACGGGCGAAATCCGCCTCGATGGCGAAGCGATCCACGGCAAGTCACCGGACCAGCTGGCCGAGCGCGGCATGGCGCGGACCTTCCAGAACCTGCAGATCTGCATGAACATGAGTGCCGTCGAGAATGTCATGGTCGGCGCCCACCTGCGTCTCGACCGCAATCTCTTCAAGGCGGCGCTGCGTCTGCCGGGACTGCGCCGGCGCGATGCCGAACTGCGCGCCGAAGCGACGCAACTGATGCACTTCGTCGGCCTCGACGCCTACGTCAATGAACGTGCCGACGCGATGCCCTACGGTGCGCTGAAGCGCCTGGAAATCGCCCGGGCGCTGGCGATGAAGCCGCGCATCATCTTTCTCGACGAGCCGGCGGCCGGCCTGAATCCGCGGGAAACCATCGAGGTCGATCATCTGGTGCGCAAGGTGGCCGATTCCGGCATCACCGTCGTCCTCGTCGAACACGACATGAAGATGGTGATGAACCTGTCGGACCGCATCCTCGTGCTCGATTACGGCAAGAAGCTGGCCGAGGGCAGCGGCGCCGAAGTTCGCAACAATCCGGACGTGATCGCCGCCTATCTCGGCGCGCACGCTTAAGGGGGCAGCATGGAAGCATTGCGCATCATTACCGAAGAACACCAGAACCTCTGGCGCATCGCCGTGACCATGGAGCAGGTGGCGGACGAGATCGAGGCCGGCGGCCATATCGAACGCGAGTTCTTCAACTCGCTATTCGACTACATCGAGCAGTTCGTCGATCGTGCCCACCATCCGAAGGAAGACGACTATCTGTTCCGCCTGCTCCGCCTGCGCTCGGATGACGCCGTGGCCATTCTCGACCGCCTGCAGGCCGAGCACCGCAACGGTCCGGAAAACCTCAAGGCCCTGCGCGCCAAGCTGGCCGATGCCGCCGCCGGCAAACTTGGCGGTGGTGATTTCGCCTACGCCCTGCGCGTCTATACCGAGGGGCTGAAGAGTCACATCCACAGCGAAGAAAAGGACGCGATTCCTCTCGCCCGCGAGGTGTTGACCGCAGAAGACTGGGCTGAAATCGACCGTGCCTTCCTCGACAACGAAGATCCGATCTTCGGCGAGAAGGCCAAAGCCGAGTTTCGTGAGCTGTTTCACCGCATCGTCAGTCTGGCGCCGGAATCGATCGGCCTCGGCGCGCACAGTGGCGGCACCTTGCAGGCCGGCGCCGTGCCCGGCCACCGCGAGGTGCTGTTGTCGGTGTCGGGGCTGGAAAGCTGTTATGGCCGGATCAAGGCGCTCAAGGGCATCGACCTGGAAGTGCGCAAGGGCTGGTGGCGCTGGTCGGCGCCAACGGCGCCGGCAAGACCACCTTCCTGCGTACGCTCTCCGGCGTGCAGCCGATGAGCGGTGGCAAGATCCTGTTCGAGGGCGACGACATCTCCCGTCTGCGTTCCGATCTGCGCATGCGTCGTGGTATCTGCCAGAGCCCGGAAGGCCGCCAGGTCTTCGGGCCGCTGTCGATCGAGGACAACCTGCGCCTTGGCGCCTACACCCAGCCGAAGCAGCAGGTGCCGGAAGACATGGAAAAGGTCTTTTCCATGTTCCCCATCCTCAAGGAAAAGCGCCACTTGCCGGCTGGGACGCTGTCCGGCGGCCAGCAGCAGATGCTGGCCATCGGCCGGGCACTGATGGGGCGGCCGAAGATGCTGCTGCTCGATGAGCCGTCAATGGGTCTGGCACCGTTGCTGGTCGAGGAAGTGTTCAACGTCATCAAGACCTTGAAGGCACAGGGCATGACCATCCTGCTGGTCGAGCAGAATGCCTTTGCCGCACTGGCGATCGCCGACCGCGGCTATGTACTGGAAACCGGCAACGTCACCCTGACCGGCACCGGCCAGGAACTGATCAGCAATGAACAGGTCCGTGCCGCCTATCTCGGCATGTAGGAAGTCCTCAGGGCGCGCTGCAGCCGAGTTGCCGGGAGATCGCCTGGGCGCTCTCCCGCAGCGCCTGGGCGTTGGCACAGTGCCAGTCGGGATCGAAGCCGCCGGTCGGGCCGACCAGCGTGATCACCAGTGCGACATGACCGTTGTGGTCGAAGACCGGCGCGGCAAAGGCGCTGACGCCGGGAATTGGTTGGCCGATTGCACGGGCAATGCCGTGTTCGCGCACTTCCTGCAGCGCCGCCTGCATGCTTTTCCAGTCGCTGCGGCCGCCGATGATGTGCGGGAAGGCATGCGGGTGCATCGATTCTTCGACAAAGCGCTCGATCGTCTTGGCCGGCATGTAGGCCGCGAACACCATGCCGGTGGCGGTCATCAGCGACATTACCGTGCCGGCACGCAGGTTCATGTGGATCGGATGGCTCGATTCTTCAAGATGGATCACCGTCGGTCCGGCGTTGCCCCAGACGGAAAGAGCCACCGTATGCCGGACCCGTTGTTCGAGCTCGAGTGCCGCCGCCATCCCCAGACGCACCGGATTGAGCTGGCGCAGGCTGGACAAGCCCATGCGCAAGGCCAGCGGTCCCAGCCCGTAGCGGCCGGATACCGGGTCCTGGGCAACCAGACCGAGCTTGCTGTAGCTGACCAGGTAGGGATGCGCCTTGGCCGGCGTCATTTGCGCAGCTTCCGCCAGTTGTTTCAGCGACATCGGCGCGCTGTGGTCGGCCAGCGCCACCAGTATCTGGCCGCCGACCTCGATCGACTGAATGCCGCGCCTTTCCTTCTCGTCTTCGTGCTCCATCCGTCTCTCCCGTGTGCAGGCGCCACCATAGCGGCGATCAAACACTCGGTCAATCACGAACCTGTTTTCCAAAATACAATAATTTGTAATTAACAAACGTATTGCACAATAACGAAATTCAAATTAAGCTCCATTCATCCCAGAAAGGAATTCCCCATGAGCACCAAAAAATTCGCTTCCGTTGCCGATCTCGAGGTCAAGAAGACCACCTTCGCGCAGCTTTCCGCCCACTGCTGGGCCTATACCGCCGAAGGCGACCCGAATACCGGCGTGATCATCGGTGACGACGCCGTGCTGATCTGCGACACGCTGGCCACGCCGGTGATGGCGCAGAACCTGATCGCCGAGATCCGCAAGGTCACCGACAAACCGATCAAGTACGTCGTTCTCTCGCATTACCACGCGGTGCGTGTGCTGGGTGCCTCGGGCTACAAGGGCGAAGGCATGCAGGAAATCATTGCCAGCCAGGGCACCTACGAAATGATCGTCGAGCGCGGTCAACAGGACTGGATGTCGGAATACGAGCGTTTCCCGCGGCTGTTCCAGAATTTCGAGTCGATCCCCGGGCTGACCTGGCCGACCCTGGTGTTCAAGGACGAAATGACGCTGTGGATGGGTGAGGGGCTGGAAGTGAAGATCATGCATGTCGGTCCCGGTCACACCAAGGGCGACACCATCGTCTGGGTGCCATCCGAGAAGGTGCTGTTCTCCGGTGACCTGGTCGAGGCCGATGCCGCCTGCTACACCGGTGACGCCCAGCTCGAGGAGTGGCCGGCCACGCTCGACGCGCTGGCGGCACTCGGTGCCGAAAAGGTCGTGCCCGGCCGCGGCCCGGCGCTGGATAGCCCGGAAAAGGTTGCTGCCGGTCTGGCCTATACCCGCGATTTCGTCACCACGCTGCTGGCCTCGGCGAAAGAGGCGGTGGCCCTGGGCATGAACCTGAAGCAGGCGATGGCACACACGCGCAAGGCGATGGACCCGAAATTTGCCCAGGTCTTCATCTACGAACACTGCCTGCCCTTCGACGTTACCCGTGCCGTCGACGAGGCGAGCGGTATCAAGCATCCGCGCATCTGGACGGCAGAGCGCGACAAGGAAATGTGGCACGGCCTGCAAGAGGGATGAGCGGCGCCTGAGGCGCCGGTCAAAAAAACAAAAACGGAGGAGACAAACGATGTTGAGTACCTATCAGTACCCGAAATACGAGTACGTGGCGCCGCCGGAGCAGACCAGCGGCCCGACGAAACGCTATCCGGTGGTGGTGGTCGGTGCCGGGCCGGTCGGTCTGGCGGCGGCGATCGAACTGGCGCAATCCGGCGTGCCGGTGGTCGTGCTCGATGACGACGATACCGTATCGGTCGGATCGCGCGGCGTCTGCTATGCCAAGCGCGCGCTGGAGGTGCTCGACCGCATCGGTGTCGGCGACGACTGCGTGGCCAAGGGGGTCAGCTGGAACGTTGGCCGCACCTTCTTCCGCGAGGAGGAGGTGTACAACTTCAACCTGCTGCCGCAACCGGACCACAAGCGCCCCGGCATGATCAACCTGCAGCAGTACTATCTCGAAGAGTACGAGATTCGTCGGGCCCGCGAATTGCCCAATGTCGACCTGCGCTTTCGCAGCAAGGTCGTTTCGGTGCAGCCGGAAGGCCGGGGTGCCGCCTTGCAGGTCGAGACGCCGGATGGCATCTACCAGATCGAAACCGACTGGCTGATCGTTGCCGACGGTGCGCGCTCGTCGGTCCGCCACATGCTGGGGCTGGAAATCGACGGCAAGATCTTCATGGATCGCTTCCTCATCGCCGACGTGGTGATGAAGGCGGATTTCCCGGCCGAGCGCTGGTTCTGGTTCGACCCGCCCTTCCACCCGGGGCAGTCGGTGCTGCTGCACCGACAGGCCGACAATGTCTTCCGCATCGATTTCCAGCTCGGCTGGCAGGCCGATCCGGAAGAGGAAAAGAAGCCGGAGAAGGTGATCCCGCGGATCAAGGCGATGCTGGGCGACGACCGGGAATTCGAACTTGAGTGGGTCAGCGTCTATACCTTCCAGTGCCGCCGCATGCAGCAGTTCCGTCACGGCCGGGTGCTGTTCGTCGGCGACGCTGCGCACCAGGTCTCGCCGTTCGGTGCGCGCGGCGCCAATTCGGGCATTCAGGATACCGACAACCTGTGCTGGAAGCTCAAACTGGTGATCGACGGCAAGGCGCCGGAAAGCCTGCTCGATACCTACTCCGACGAGCGTGTCTTCGCCGCCGACGAGAACATCCTCAATTCCACGCGGTCGACCGACTTCATCACGCCGAAATCGAAGACCTCGCTGACCTTCCGCAATGCCGTGCTGGCGCTCGCCAGCGAACACGCCTTCGCCCGTGCCCTGGTCAATTCCGGGCGCCTGTCGGTGCCGGCCTACCTGACTGAATCGACGCTGAACACGCCGGACAGCACGGCCTTTACCGGCGACATGGTGCCGGGCGCACCGATGGACGATGCGCCGATCCGGGTCGATGGCGTCAACGGCTGGTTGCTCGATCATGTCGGCCAGCGTTTCATGGCGCTGGCCTACGTTGCCGATCCTGCTGCGGTCGACCCGGCCCGGATGGCAATTTTCAAAAGCCTGGCCAATGCCCCGGTGCCGGTCGAGGTCGTTCTTGTCTCGCCGCGCGGCGGCAGCGCCGAACTGCCGGTATTCGAAGATTACGCCGGCCGTTTCGCCGAACGTTTCGATGCCCGCCCGGGAACACTCTACCTGATCCGTCCGGACCAGCATGTTGCCGCCCGCTGGCGGGAGTTTGATGCCGACCGCCTGCGCGCCGCCGTCGCCCGTGCCACCTGCAACGCCTGATCGAGGAGAATGCCATGCCGCTGAACCTGAAACCGAACCTGTCCGAACCGGGCAAGCGCTATTTCCGTGCCTTCACGCCGGGCGACGATTTCTATGAAGCCCTGATCGACACCCACCGCGATCTGAGCGATGAGCAGAGCGCAATGGTCAATGCCAAGCTGATCCTGCTGCTGTCCAACCACATCGGCGACATCGCCGTGCTCCGTGAGGCGATGCAGATCGCCCGCGAAGGCGTCTGAGGAGAAACCCATGGAAATCCGCAAGATCCACCACGTCGCCTACCGCTGCAAGGACGCCAAGGAAACCGTCGAGTGGTACGGCAAGTACCTGAACATGCGCTTCATCCTGGCGATTGCCGAGAACGAAGTGCCGTCGACGAAAGAGCCGGACCCGTACATGCACATCTTTCTCGACGCCGGCCAGGGCAACATCCTCGCCTTCTTCGAGCTGCCGACCCGGCCGCCGATGGGCCGCGACCCGAATACGCCGGCCTGGACCCAGCACCTGGCGCTCGAAGTCGATTCGGTCGACGACCTGCTGGCGACCAAGGCCAGGCTGGAAGCTGACGGCATCGAAGTGGTCGGGCCGACCGATCACACCATCTTCAAGTCCATCTATTTCTTCGATCCCTCCGGCCATCGCCTGGAACTGGCGGCCAACACCGGCACCGCGAAAATGGCGAAAATGCTCGACGAGGTGAAATGGGACATGCTCGACGAATGGGCGCGGACCCGCAAGGCACCCCAGCACGCCCGCTGGATGCATGACGGCAGCTACGCAGGAGAATAGGACCGATGAAACTTGCCAGCCTGAAAAAGGGCGGTCGTGACGGCACTCTGGTCGTCGTCAACCGCGCCATGACCCATTGTCGCGCCGTGCCGGCGATCGCCCGCACGCTGCAGGCGGCGCTCGACGACTGGGACGTCGTCGAGCCGCAATTGCGCCAGGTCTACGAGGCGCTGAACAGCGGGGCCTTCGACATGCCCGATCCCTTCGATCCGGCGGTCTGCCATTCACCGCTGCCGCGCGCCTACCAGTGGGCTGACGGCTCGGCCTACGTCAATCACGTCGAGCTGGTGCGCCGCGCTCGCGGCGCCGAGTTGCCGGCGGAGTTCTGGAGCGATCCGCTGATCTATCAGGGCGGTTCCGATTCCTTCGTCGGCCCGCGCGACCCGATTCACGCACTGTCCGAGGACTGGGGCATCGATCTCGAAGCCGAGGTCGCGGTGATCAGCGGCGACGTGAAGATGGGGGCGACGCCGGCCGAAGCCGCCAGGGCCATTCGCCTGCTGATGCTGGTCAACGATGTCTCGCTGCGCAACCTGATTCCCGGCGAACTGGCCAAGGGTTTCGGTTTCTTCCAGTCGAAACCGGCCTCGGCCTTCTCGCCGGTGGCGATCACGCCGGACGAGCTTGGCGAGGACTGGCGCGATGGTCGCGTGCACCGGCCGCTGACCGTGCATCTCAACGGCGCCCTGTTCGGCCAGCCCGATGCCGGTACCGACATGGTCTTCAACTTTCCGCAATTGCTCGCCCATGTGACGAAGACCCGGGAAATGGAAGCCGGCTCGATCATCGGCTCGGGCACCGTGTCGAACAAGCAGGGCGGGCTGTTCGGCTCGTCGATTGCCAATGGCGGCGTCGGCTACTGCTGCCTGGCTGAAGTCCGGATGTACGAGACGATAGAGGGTGGCAAGCCGCAGACGCCTTTCCTGAAGTTTGGCGACACGGTGAAGATCGAGATGTTCGGGCGCGACGGCAGCAGCCTGTTCGGCAGCATCGAGCAGCGCGTCGAAAAGTATCCGGGCTGAGCCAGTGAACGGGCGGCGGATGGCCGGCCCCAGCCTCGGGCTGGGCGCCTTGCTGACCACGCTGGTAGCGCTCGGGCCGCTGTCGACCGACCTCTACTTGCCGTCGCTGCCGACGCTGGCGGTGGTTTTTTCCACCGATGCGGCGCGTGTGCAACTGACGCTGTCGGTGTTCCTCGCCGGTTTTGCGGTGGCCCAGCTGGCCTACGGCGCGCTGTCCGACCGCTTCGGTCGGCGGCCGTTGATGCTGGGCGGCCTGCTGCTGTATTTCCTCGCTTCGCTCGGCTGCCTGTTCGCCACCAGCATCGAACAACTGATCCTTGCCCGTTTCATCCAGGCGGTCGGCGCCTGTGCCGGCCCGGTCCTCGGCCGGGCCATCGTCCGCGACGCCTGGGGGGCGGTCGATGCAGCACGTACGCTGGCCTATGTTTCCGGCGCCATGGCACTGGCCCCGCTGGTCGGCCCGGCGCTTGGCGGGATGCTTACGGTCAACTTCGGCTGGCAGGCAAATTTCGTCCTGCTCGCCTTCTTTTCCGCGCTGCAGATCGGTGCTGTCTGGCTCTGGCTGGGTGAAACCAATGCCCATCCGGACCCCGAAGCAACCCGCGTCGGCCGCATGCTGGAAAATTTCCGTACTTTCCTGGTCGACCGCAATTATCTCGGCTATCTGCTGGCGCTCGGCCTGTCGTACAGCATGCTGTTTGCCTTCATCTCCGGTTCGTCGTTCATCCTGATCGGCCGCTTCGGGTTGTCGCCGGCCGTCTTTGGTCTGTGTTTCGGTGTTGTCGTCGTCGGTTACATCAGCGGTACCCAGATTGCCGGCCGGCTGGTCCGCCGCCTCGGTGCCGACCGTCTGATCGCGGCCGGTGCCTGGCTCGGTGCGTTCGCCGGCCTGGTCATGCTGGCCGTGGACCGCTGGGCGCCGGCACATCTTGCCGGGGTGCTGGCGCCGATGTTCTTCGTCACCCTGTCGGTCGGTCTGGTGATGCCCAATGCCTCGGCCCGGGCGCTGGCGCCCTACGCCAAAATGGCCGGTGCTGCCTCGGCGCTGATGGGTTTCCTGCAGATGGGCATGGCCGCGCTGGTCGGCATCGTTGTCGGCCATGGCGTCGAGCAGGATGCAAGTGTCCTGCCGATGACAGTTGCCCTGTGCGGGGTGCTGGTACCCTGCTGCTACCTGACGCTGGTCAGGCGTCCGCGTTCCTGAAATTCCGGATTTTCCATGCTCAAGCTCTACACCTATTTCCGCAGTTCCGCCGCCTATCGCGTGCGCATCGCCCTCAACCTGAAAGGCCTGCACTACGAGTCCGTTCCCGTGCATCTGCTGAAGGAGGGTGGTCAGCAGAACCAGCCGGCCTACCGGGTGAAAAGCCCGCTCGGCACCGTGCCGACGCTGGAAGATGGGGCCGGTGCCCACACCCAGTCGCTGGCGATCATCGAATACCTGGAAGAACTGCATCCCCTGCCGCCCCTGCTGCCGGTGTCCGCCGAAGCACGGGCACGTGTGCGCGCCATCGCCCAGACCATCGCCTGCGACATTCACCCGGTCAACAACCTGCGCGTGCTGCAGTACCTTGGTCGCGAATTCGGTGCGACGCAGGCGCAGAAGGATGACTGGTACCGGCACTGGGTAATGGCCGGGCTGCAGGCGGTCGAGCAGATGCTGGCGGACGACCCGGCGACCGGCAGCTATTGCCATGGCGAACGCCCGGGACTGGCCGATTGCTGTCTGGTGCCGCAGGTCTTCAATGCACGCCGTTTCGACTGCCCGCTTGACGACATGCCGACCATCCGGCGTATCGTCGACGCCTGCGAGGCCTTGCCCGCTTTTGCCAATGCCGCACCGGCGCAACAGCCGGATGCCGAATAAGAACAGGAGACAACATGACCTACGCCATCGACAACACCCCATTGTGGAAACCTGATCCAGCCACCGTCGGCGACACGCGCATGGCGCAGTTCATGCAGGCGATGGGCCATGGCCGCTACGCCGATCTCTGGCAATGGTCGGTCGACCGGCCGGAGGCGTTCTGGACCCAGATCTGGCGCTTTTGCGGGGCGGTCGGGGAGCGCGGTGAGGTGGTGCTCGAAGCGGGCGAGAGAATGCCCGGCGCCCGCTGGTTTCCGGAAGCCCGGCTGAACTACGCGGAAAACCTGCTGCAGCGCCGTGACGCTGGCGAAGCGCTGGTGTTCTGGGGCGAGGACAAGGTCAAGCGGCGCATGAGCCGGGCCGAACTGCATGCCGAAGTCGCCCGTTTCCAGCAGTTCCTGATCGCTGCCGGCGTCGGCGCGGGCGATCGCGTTGCCGGTTTCCTGCCCAATCTGACGGAAACCCTGGTTGCCATGCTGGCGACGACGGCGCTCGGCGCCATCTGGTCGTCGGCCTCGCCGGATTTCGGCGTGCAGGGCGTGCTCGACCGTTTCGGCCAGATCGAGCCGAAGGTGCTGATCTGCGTCGATGGCTACTGGTACAACGGCAAGCCGGTCGATTGTCTGGCCAAGAATGCCGAAGTCGTGGCGAAAATGCCGTCGCTAGTGAAAACCGTGGTCGTGCCTTACCTCGCCGAACTGCCGGCGATTGGCGCCATCGCTAATGCCGTGAACTGGGCGCAAATTCCTGTGGTCGACGGCGAAAAACCGGTGATTTTCACCCGCGTCGCTTTTGACCATCCGCTGTTCATCATGTTCTCCAGCGGCACCACCGGCGTGCCCAAGTGCATTGTCCATTGCCACGGCGGCGTGCTGCTGCAGCATCTCAAGGAACACGTGCTGCACAGCGACGTGCGCCCCGGCGACCGCCTGTTCTACTTCACCACCTGCGGCTGGATGATGTGGAACTGGCTGGTCTCTGGCCTTGCTGCCGGCGCCACGCTGCTGCTCTACGACGGCTCGCCGTTTGCCGGCAAGGGCAAGGTGCTGTTCGACCTGGCCGAAGCGGAGAAGATGACCCACTTCGGCACCTCGGCCAAGTTCATCGACGCGGCGGCAAAGCTGGGACTCACGCCCGGCAAAACGCACGACCTGTCGGCGCTGCGCGCGATGTTCTCGACCGGCAGCCCGCTCAGCCCGGAAGGCTTCGACTGGGTCTATCGTGAGATCAAGCAGGACATTCTGCTGGCGTCGATTTCCGGTGGTACCGACATCGTCTCCTGCTTCGTTCTCGGTAACCCGGTGCTGCCGGTGTATCGCGGCGAAATCCAGTGTCGCGGGCTGGGCATGGCGGTCGATGTATTCGACGAGAACGGCCAGCCGATACGCTCGGAAAAGGGTGAACTGGTCTGTACCAAACCCTTCCCGGTGATGCCGGTCGGTTTCTGGAACGACGCCGATGGTGCCAAGTACCGCGCCGCCTACTTCGAGCGTTTCGCCAACATCTGGTGCCATGGCGATTTCTCGGAACTGACGGTGCACGACGGCGTGATCATCTATGGCCGTTCGGATGCGACACTCAACCCCGGCGGCGTGCGCATCGGCACCGCCGAAATCTATCGCCAGGTGGAGCAGTTGCCGGAAGTGGCCGAATCACTGGTGATCGGTCAGGACTGGCCGCCGGGCAAGAACGACGACGTGCGTGTGGTGCTTTTCGTCAAACTGGCCGACGGGCAAAATCTCGATGCCGGGCTGGTCGACCGCATCAAGCAGCAGATCCGTGCCAACACGACGCCGCGCCACGTGCCGGCGAAGGTCGTTCAGGTGCAGGACATCCCGCGTACCAAGTCGGGCAAGATCGTCGAACTGGCGGTGCGCAACGTCGTCCATGGCCAGCCGGTGAAGAACGTCGAAGCGCTGGCCAATCCCGAGGCGCTGGACTGTTTCCGCGGGCGGGTCGAACTGGACGACTAGGCGTGGCGGGTCAATGCCGACAATTTGCTGGTCCGTATCTGTGCCTGTTCCACCAGCCAGCCCAGCATCAGGACGATGCGCTGGCTGGCGGCCGGGCTTTCGACCCAGCGGTAGAAGGCGGTGGCGGCCAGCAAACTTGCGGTCAACGCCGCAAATAAGCCAAAAATGGCGGATTCCGGCGACGACAGCCCAAGTCGCGTATGGACGGCATTGGCCAGCAGCAGTACCGGGAAATGCACGAGAAACAGTGAATAGGAAATCCGGCCGATGAAGGACAGCGGGCGGATATCCGGCCACTGTTCGAGCAGGCCGCTGCGCCGGCTGCAGGCGAGGGTGATGGCAACCACCAGCGCGAGCGCGATGCGCAGGCGGAAATCAATGACCAGCGCGGCAATCGCCACGCCGGCGATGATTCCCAGCCAGAGTGGCAGACGTCGTTCGGACGCCCACCAGGCGGCGGCACCGAGGCCGTAGGAGCCGAAGAAATAGATGGCCCAGTTGTCGAGTTCGGGATCGCGGTTGAACCAGAACAGCGACGCGGTGGCGACCAGCAGCACCAGCGCCGGGGCGACGATGCGAACGCGACCGGCCCACAGCAGCAGCGCCATCAGCGCGAACAGCTGGAAATCGATGGCGATGTACCAGACCCCGGCGGAGAGCGCATCAACACCGAGAATGCCCTGCAGCAGCAGGGCGTGCGCCAGCCATTGGCGGAGCGTGACCGGCGCCGGGATGGCGTCGTCGTTCATCCACTGGTCGGCCAGCGCTGCGGCGACGATCGCCAGCCCGATCGCGGCCAGGTAGGGAATGCTCAGGCGCAGGTAGCGTTTCCAGATCAGCGGCAGCGGCGATCCGGCCAGGGCGCCGCCGCTATGCGACAAGCCACGCGCGGCCAGGAAACCGGCGATGACGAGGAAGACCTGGACCGCCATCCGGCCGTATTCGAACAGCCAGTCCATCAGTTCCGGGTAAGCCTCGCGGGCAATTGCGGCCAGCGGGCCGTAGGAGGCGAAATGATTGGCCAAGACAAGGAGCGCCGCGATCGCCTTGAAGGCGTCGATCAGCGGCATCCGGCTGATGGGGTGGGGCATGGAGGATGAACGCGCGGGCTGCGGGAAAGGATCGGATTCCCGCAGTTTTTTTATGGAGATTCAGAAATAACGCGCGATGAACGAATTGGTGTACAAGGCCGGCAAATCAATCCACACCCGGTGGCCGCTGCCCGGTGCTACGGTCAACGGCTCGCCCGCAGCATTTTCCATGCGGTCGATGCTGACGATCAGGTTGCCTTGCGGGTGCACGCATTCGATGCGGTCGCCGACGCTGAACTTGTTCTTGACCTCGATTTCCATCAGACCGCGGTCGGCGTCGAAGCGTACGGCGTCGCCGGCGTACTGACTCTTGTCCGATTCGGAATGGCCGCGCAGGTAGTTCTGGTAGTCGGCATCGTGGTGGCGCTGGTAGAAACCGTCGGTGTAGCCGCGGTTGGCCAGGTTTTCCAGGTCGGACAGCAGTTCGGGGTTGAACGGCCGGCCGGCGACGGCGTCGTCGATCGCCTGGCGATAGGCCTGGCAGGTGCGGGCGACGTAGTAGGGGCTCTTGGTCCGGCCTTCGATCTTCAGCGAATCGATGCCGATCTCGGTCAGCCGGTGCACGTGCTCGATGGCGCGCAGGTCCTTCGAGTTCATGATGTAGGTGCCGTGCTCGTCTTCCTCGATCGGCATCAGTTCGCCGGGGCGCTGTTTCTCTTCGAGCAGGATTTCCTGGTCGCGGTCCTGGTAGAAATTGACCGGCTGACCATCCGAGGTCGATACCTTGTAGTCCCAGCGGCAGGAATTGGTGCAGGTGCCCTGGTTCGGGTCGCGGTGGTTGAAGTAGCCGGACAGCAGGCAGCGGCCGGAATAGGCGATGCACAGCGCGCCGTGGACGAAGACTTCGAGCTCGATGTCCGGGCATTGCTGGCGGATTTCGGCGACTTCGTCGAGCGACAGCTCGCGCGACAGAATGATGCGGTCGACGCCCATTTTTTGCCAAAAACGCACCGCCGCCCAATTGACGGTATTGGCCTGCACCGACAGGTGGATGACCTGCTCCGGCCATTGCGTGCGCACCATGTCGATCAGGCCGGGGTCGGACATGATCAGCGCATCCGGCTTCAGCGCCACGACCGGCGCCATGTCGGCGAGGTAGGTGGTGAGCTTGGCGTTGTGCGGGATGATATTGCTGACGACGAAAAACTGCTTGCCGCGGGCGTGCGCGTCGGCAATGCCTTCGCCCAGTTTTTCCAGCGAACCGAACTCGTTGTTGCGCACGCGCAGGCTGTAGCGCGGCTGGCCGGCGTAGATCGCATCGGCACCAAAATCGAAGGCGGTACGCATCATGTCGAGCGAGCCGGCAGGGGCGAGGAGTTCAGGGGCCTTGCGCATAGTAGAATCCAGACTTGTACGGTAAAAAAACCGTGGAAAAACCGCGCATTGTAGAGACTATGTCCGAAGAAATCCTGATCAACTTCACGCCGCAGGAAACCCGCGTTGCCGTCATGCAACAGGGGGTCGTGCAGGAATTGCACATCGAACGCACCGCCAGCCGCGGGCTGGTCGGCAATGTCTATCTCGGGCGCATCGTCCGCATCCTGCCCGGCATGCAGTCGGCCTTCGTCGATGTCGGCCTGGAGCGCACCGCCTTCCTCCATGTCGCCGATATCTGGCAACCGCGCGAAACAGCGCAGGAGCGGCCGATCGAGAAAATTCTCGCGGAAGGGCAGAGCATCGTCGTCCAGGTCGTCAAGGACCCGATCGGCACCAAGGGGGCGCGGCTGTCGACGCAGATCTCGATTGCCGGCCGGATGCTGGTGCATCTGCCGCAGGAAAAGCACATCGGCATCTCGCAGCGGATCGAGGCCGAGGCCGAGCGCGAAGTGCTGCGCGAAAAGATCACCCGCCTGGTGCCGCCGGACGAACCGGGCGGCTTCATCGTCCGGACGATGGCCGAGAACGCCAGCGATGCCGAGTTCGCCACCGACATCGGTTACCTGCGCAAGACCTGGGCCGACATCCGCGACAAGGCACGGACCAGCGCGCCGCCCAGCCTGCTCTACCAGGAGCTGTCGCTCGGTCAGCGCGTGCTGCGCGATTTCGTCAATCCGGAAACCTCGCGCATCGTCATCGACTCGCGGGAGAACTTCCAGAAGCTGACGGTGTTCGCCGAGGAGTACACGCCGGCGGTGCAACCGATGCTTGAGCACTACACCGGTCAGCGGCCGCTGTTCGACCTGCACGGCGTCGAGGAGGAAATCCAGAAGGCGCTGGCCCGCCGCGTCGACCTGAAGTCCGGCGGCTACCTGATCATCGACCAGACCGAGGCGATGACGACGATCGACGTCAATACCGGCGGCTTCGTCGGCGTGCGCAACTTCGACGACACCATCTTCAAGACCAACCTCGAAGCGGCGCTGACGATCGCCCGCCAGCTGCGTTTGCGGAACCTTGGCGGCATCATCATTGTCGATTTCATCGACATGGAAAACGAGGAGCACAAGAAGTCGGTGCTGGAAGAGTTCAACAAGGCGCTGTCGCGCGACCACACGCGGCTGACGGTCAACGGCTTCACCCATCTCGGCCTGGTCGAGATGACGCGCAAACGCACCCGCGAATCGCTGGCGCACGTCCTCTGCGAGCCGTGCCCGACCTGCGGCGGCCGTGGCGAAGTGAAGACGGCGCGTACCGTTGCCTACGAAATCCTGCGCGAACTGCTGCGTGAGGCGCGCCAGTTCAACGCCCGCGAATACCGCATCCTCGCCGGCCCGGACGTCGTCGACCTGTTCCTCGACGAGGAGTCGCAATCGCTGGCGATGCTCTCCGACTTCATCGGCAAAGCCGTTTCGCTGCAATCCGAACCCAGTTATTCGCCCGAGCAGTACGACATCGTTCTGATGTAAACCCACCGAGGAGACAACTATGGACAACAAAGCAGAATTCGACAGCCTGGTGCCGGCACAAGGCTTCGACCGGCGCAGCTTCCTGGTCACCAGTCTGGGCGCCGGCTTTGCCCTGGCGACGATGCCGGTTGCCGCGCAGACGGCGATCCGCACCGATGCCACCGGGCTGCTCGCCGGCGAAGTCCGGGTGCCGGTCGGCGACGGTGAAATGGTCGCCTACCGCGCCGCGCCGGAAGGCGTCGCAAAAGCCCCGGTGGTATTGCTGATTTCGGAAATCTTCGGCGTCCATGAATACATCCGCGACACCGCCCGCCGGCTGGCCAAGCTCGGCTATTTCGTCGTCGCCCCGGAACTATTTGCCCGCCAGGGCGATCCGCGCAAGATCGACAGCGTTGCCGAGATCATCGAGAAGATCAGTAGCAAGACGCCGGACGCCGAGGTCATGAAGGATCTCGACGCCAGCGTTGCCTGGGCGGCGAAGCAGGGTGCCGACACGACGCGTCTGGCGATTACCGGTTTCTGCTGGGGTGGCCGCATCACCTGGCTGTACAGCGCGCACAATCCGGGCGTCAAGGCCGGCGTTGCCTGGTACGGTCGACTGGTCAGCCCGGTCAATTCTTACAACCCGCGGCATCCGATCGACCTGGTCGGCGAACTGAAAGCGCCGGTGCTTGGCCTCTATGGTGGGGTCGACACCGGGATTCCGGTGGAAACCTTCGACGCCATGGAAGCCGCATTGAAAAAGGGCAGCCCGGCAGCGCAGGCATCGCAGATGCACCTCTACGACAACGCCCCGCACGCCTTCCACGCCGATTACCGGCCCAGCTACCACAAGGAAGAAGCCGAGGACGGCTGGCAGCGCATGCTGGCCTGGTTCCGCAAGAATGGCGTGTGAACGCCATCGCAAGGCACGAAGGGGCGCATTCGTGCTACCCTTCGCGACTTGATCCGACCGCCTTCATCATGACCACTGCCGAATCCGCCACGCCCGTCGCTTCCGACAAGCCCACCGATATCCGCGTCCTGCTCAAAGACCTGCAGGCCCGTTTCGATGTTTTCCGCAACTACAGCCCGCTGGCCATAGGCATCGACAAGCAGTTGTTCGCTGCGCTGCCGGAACTGAGCAAGAAGTCGGTCCGCCTGGCGATGCGCAGCCACACGATGGCGACGCGCTACCTGCGCGAAATGGAAAAAGCCACGCACCGTCTGAATCTCGACGGCAGCCAGGCCGGCGAGGTGACCGACGAAAACCGCCAGCATGCGACGGAGTTGCTGAAGGAACGTTTCAAGAAACAGGCCGAACAGCGCAAGGCGACCGAGGCTGCAGCCAAGGCCGAGGCGCTGAAGCAGCAGAAGCTGCAGCAGCTGACGGAGAAATTCGGCCGCAGGTAAGGTCGACCGCAACAAAGCAAAAAAGCCAGTCCGATGACTGGCTTTTTTGCTTTGTGCACCCGCTATGTGCGGAAACGAACATAACGAGCGCGGGCTTTTTTGTATGCTAAAGGCAAGTTGGGAAAGTAATGTCATTTACTGGGCATGGCATGGACGACGCAAAAGTGGTCCATACTGAACCAGATGCTTGTTTCGTTATTGCATTACAGACAGGGAAGCCCCCTCGGGAAGGCAGGATGCCGACGACAACGACTTTTGATCCGCAACAGAATCGCATTCTTGGCGCGCTCGCCCAGCATGATTACGCCCGTTTGCAGGACGAGCTGGAAATTGTTCATCTCACACTTGGGCAGGTGCTTTACGAGTCCGGCGATACGCTGGGCTATGTTTATTTTCCGCTCGACTGCATCGTTTCCCTGATTTTCACGACCCGCAAGGGGGCTTCTGCCGAATTGGCGATTACCGGCTACGACGGCCTGGTCGGCATTCCCCTGGTGCTCGGGGGGGATACGACCACACATCGCGTGGTTGTGCAAAGCGCCGGTGTGGCCTGCCGTCTGAAGGTCGAAGTCGTACGCTGGGAACTGGAACAAGGTGGCGAACTACAGCATCTGGCATTGCGTTACACACAGGCGCTGATGACCCAGATGGCGCAGAGTATTGTCTGCAATCGACACCACTCGGTCGACCAGCAATTGTGTCGCTGGCTGTTGATCAGTCTGGATCTGCTCAGTGGTAACGAATTGCAGATGACGCAGGAGTTGATCGCCAACATGCTCGGGGTTCGCCGCGAGGCGGTGACCGAGGCGGCGGGCAAGTTGCAGCAGGCCGGTTTGATCCGCTACAGCCGCGGCCGGATCAGCGTGCTCAACCGTCCCGGTCTGGAAGAACGTGTCTGCGAATGCTACGAGGTCGTTCGTACCGAATACATCCGGATTTTCGGCTTGCGATCGAACATCCCGGCCGTCGACCGTTCGCCTTCCAATCCGCACACGCTACGCAAACGGGCCGAAGCCCGGCTGGCGCAATCCCCTCATACAGAACCGAAAACGCCCTGGGATAACGCGCAACTGGTGCATGAGTTGCAGGTGCATCAGATCGAACTTGAAATGCACAATGAAGCACTGCAGCATGCCTACGATGAAGCGGATGCCCTGCGCGAGCGCTATGCCGATATCTATGATTTCGCGCCGGTCGGGTATTTCACGCTTGATCGCAGCGGGCTAATCCTCGACGTCAATCTGGCTGGCGCCGTGATGCTGGGGTTCAAGGCTTCGGAAAAACGGCGCCATCGTTTCGCCGATTTCCTGCGGCCGGATTGCGTCGAAGCTTTCGGGCAATTCGTCGAGTCGGTGCTGAAGGCTGGCAGGAAGAGTCTGTGCGAGTTGCTGCTTGCCGCCAATACCCGGCGTCCGCAAGTCCGCATCAGGATAGAGGCTGTTCCGGACGATGCCGGCAACGAATGCCGGATGGTTGTCATCGATACCTCGAATGCCTTGCTTCGCCCGGTGAGCGAGAGCGGTTTGTCATGTTGAAACCCGGCGCCGATGTGACCGGCGATTCGGCTGCGTTGCCAGCGTTGCCGGAAGCTGGCGCCGAGATTTTTACCATCGTTGCCATTGGCGCTTCAGCGGGTGGGCTGGAGGCACTGGAACAGTTTTTTTCTGCCTTGCCGGCCAATAGCGGGATGGCTTTTGTCGTCATCCAGCACCTTGATCCCAATCGCCTCAGCATGCTGCCGGAACTCTTGCAGCGCTCCACCGCGATGCCGGTGCGACAGGCCGGCAACCGGATGCGGGTGAAGCCGGATTGCGTTTATGTCATTCCGCCCAACAAGGACCTTTCCATCCTCAACGGGGCGCTCTACCTGCTGGTTCCCGGGGCGCCCCACGGACTTCGCTTGCCGATCGACGCTTTCCTGTGCAGCCTGGCCGGAGACCGGCATGAGCGGGCGGTCGGCGTCGTGCTGTCCGGCATGGGGGCGGACGGTACCCTCGGGTTGCAGGCGATCCGTGCGCACGGTGGCATGACCCTGGCCCAGGCACCCGATAGTGCGAAATTCCCGGCAATGCCGCAAAGTGCAATCAATGCGGAAACAGTGGATGTCGTTGCGCCGGCAGACGTGTTGCCGAAACTGATCATCGAGCGCAATCAGGCGCATGTTGCCTGTGATTCGGATGATAGGCCCACCCGCTCGGCACTGGACAACATCTGCCTTCTGCTACGTCGGCAAACCGGCCATGATTTCGCCCAGTACAAGAAAAATACGCTTTATCGCCGGATCGAGCGCCGCATCGGTCTGCATCGACTGGCTGGCATTGCCGAATATGTGGTTTTTCTGCAATCCAATCCGCAGGAACTCGACCTGCTGTTCAAGGAAATGTTGATCGGGGTGACCAGTTTTTTTCGCGACCCCGGCGCCTGGGCATTCCTTCAGGCAGAAGTGCTGCCTGGTGTGCTCCTGTCGGCGCAGGGGCAGATGCTGCGAGCCTGGGTCGCTGGGTGCTCATCGGGCGAAGAAGCTTACACGCTGGCCATGGCCTTTCGCGAGGTGCTCGAGGAGCTTCGTCCACCGGGACGGGTCGAGTTGCAGATATTTGCCACCGATCTCGACCCGGATGCCATTGCCAAGGCCAGGCAGGGCTGCTATCCAGCCAGCATTGCGGGCGATGTTTCGCCGGCGCGCCTGGCGCGCTTTTTCCGCGAGGACAAGGGGATGTACCGGATCAACCAGGAAATCCGGCAGATGGTGGTTTTTGCGCCGCATAACCTGACCATGGATCCTCCTTTTACCCGCCTTGATATCATCACCTGCCGCAACCTCCTGATCTATCTCGGTCCGGAATTGCAGAAAAAGCTGATGCCGCTTTTCCATTACAGCCTGAAGCCCGGCGGTACCCTGTTTCTCGGCAGCTCGGAAAGCATCGGTGGGTTTGCCGAATTGTTTTCACCGATCGAAGCCAAGGCCCGCATCTTTCGGCGTGAGCCGATCGACCCCAGGGCGCTGGAAGTGGATTTTCCGACGCGGCATATCAACGACCTGCCCAGTAACCCACCCAACATTTCGTCAAACATGCCATCTTCCAGTTTACAGAGTGCCGCCGATCAATTGCTGCTGCAAAAATTTTCTCCGGCTGCGGTACTGACAACCGCTGAAGGCGATGTCCTGTTCATCAATGGACGCACCGGAAAGTATCTCGAACCTGCGGCCGGCAAGGCCAACTGGAATATTTACGCGATGGCCCGCGATGGTCTGCGTCAGGAACTGGGTATCGCCCTGCCCAAGGCGCTGCGGACGGGGGAGGCGGTCACCGTGCATGACCTGACGATTGGTTTGCCGGAGGATGGATTGCGAATCGACCTGATCGTGCATCCGCTGGGTGAGCCGGGGATGCTGCAGGGCATGGCCATGCTGGTGTTCAAGGAACTGCCCGCAGCAAAAGTTGCGCCGCGGCGAAGCGGCAACAAGCAGGTGGACAATGTCCGCTTCCAGGAAATGGCACAGTCCCTGCAGAATGCCCGTGACGAGCTGCAGAGCCTCCGTGAGGAAATGCAGGGATCGCACGAAGAACTCAAGTCAGCCAATGAGGAATTGCAGTCGACCAACGAGGAACTGCAGTCGACCAATGAAGAACTGACCACTTCCAAGGAAGAAATGCAGTCGCTCAACGAGGAACTGCAGATGGTCAATGCCGAGTTGCAGTCGAAAATCGACGAGTTGTCGGCAACCAGCAACGATATGAAAAATCTGCTGAACAGTACCGACATTGCCACCGTTTTTCTTGATAGTGGCTTGAATATCCGGCGTTTTACCAATCAGGCGAATGCGCTCTTCAAGTTTCTACCTGGCGACGTCGGGCGTCCGTTGAGCGATATCGTCCATCGGCTCGATTATCCTGAATTGCAGGATGACGCCCGGGAAGTCCTGCGTACGCTGGTTTTTTCGGAAAAGGAGATCGCTGGTCCGGATGACACCTGGTACATCGTCAAGATCCTGCCCTACCGGACACAGGACAACGTGATTGACGGCGTGGTCATCACCCTGATCGACATCAGCAAGGCCAAGCATCTGGAGGCTGAATTACGGGTGGTGCAAGCGAGCGGCAACAGTCGTCCAGTCAGGCCGGTATCGTGAAAACACCACCGGACCCGGTCGCTGTCCTGTTGCGTCAGCGGGCGGAGTCAGTGTTGATGAACGCGGCGGAAAGCCCGGCGCCGCTTCCGGATGCCGGCGATGTTCGAGGATTGCTGCATGAACTAAAGGTCCATCAACTCGAACTTGAGATGCAGAACCAGGCGTTGCGCGAAGCGCAGGCCGCAAACGAGCGGCAGGTGGAATTGCTCACCGAACTGTACGAACTGGCTCCCATTGCATACTTGAGCCTGGCGCGGAGCGGCATGATCAAGCAGGCCAACGCCATGGCCAGGCGCTTGCTCGGCAGCCCGCTGCTGGCCCTGGATGGAAAGTATCTGTCGCGTTTCCTGCGCCGCGATTCGCTCCCTGTCTACCGCGATTTCATCAAGCAGATATTTATTCAGCGGGTGCTGGCGGGCAGTTACCTGACGCTGGAAATACAACGCGGCCGTCCTCCCGTTTATGTATTCATGGAGGGAATTGCCGGCGAAGCGGGCGATGAATGTCGTCTGGTGATCAGCGACCTGACTCGGCAAAAAGCGATGGAGGAGGCGCTTGACTCGCTGGAGATGCGTAGCGGAGAACTGGCTGCGGCAAAGGATGCGGCCGAAGCGGCCAATCGCGCCAAAGCGAGTTTTCTGGCGAATACCAGCCACGAGATCCGGACACCGATGAATGCAATCATCGGCATGGCGCACTTGATGCGGCGTTCCGGACTGGCTGAGGCGCAGACCCGGCAACTCGACAAGATCGATGCTGCCGCCCAGCATTTGCTGGCAATCATCAATGACATTCTCGATCTTTCCAAGATCGAGGCCGAGGAACTGGTGCTTGAAAATACCGAGTTCACGCTCGACAGCGTACTGGCAAATCTCGCCAGCTTGCTGGGAGACCGGGCCAGGAGCCGGCAACTTGAAATGCATATCAGGCTCGATCCGTCTCTGCGCCGGCAACCGCTGATCGGCGATCCGCTGCGTCTGCAACAGGTATTGCTCAATCTGATGGGCAACGCGATCAAATTCACCGAGCGCGGTCGTATCGACCTGCAGGTTGGCGTGACGGGAGGTGGCTCAACGGAAGAAGTGTCGCTGCTGTTCTCCGTACAGGACAGCGGGTGCGGCATCCCTGCCGCTGCACTGGAGCGGATATTCGAGCCGTTTGAGCAGGTTGATACATCGACCACCCGGCAATTTGGTGGCACAGGGTTGGGGTTGAGCATTTCGCGGCGGCTGGTTCGGCTGATGGGGGGAGAACTCAGCGTACTGAGTACGCCGGGGGAGGGCAGCACCTTCCGTTTTGCCATTCGCCTGCACCGTGGCAAACACGCCCGGCAGGTTGAGACTGCAACAGATACGGCACCGAGTAGCGCAGAAAAATTGCTGATTGCGCGGCATCGCGACAAGTTGATCCTGCTGGTTGATGATGACGAAATCAATCAGGAAGTAGCGCTGGCGATATTGCGCGACGAACTCGGCCTGCATATCGAAGTTGCCGATGACGGTGCAAAAGCGCTGGCACTCGCCGGTTCTACCGCCTATGACCTGATCCTGATGGACATGCAGATGCCGGTCATGGATGGCCTGGCTGCGACGCGCGCCATCCGGCAGTTACCGGGATATGGGCTGACGCCAATTCTCGCCATGACGGCCAACGCCTTCAGCGAGGATCAAGCGCGCTGCCTGGACGCCGGCATGAACGATTTCATTGCCAAGCCGGTTGCTCCGGAAAAGCTGTTTGCCATGCTGGCCAGATGGCTGGAGCCCGGAGCTACTCGTCAGTAAGTCGGCGCTGGCTGGTATTCGAACAACACCTGATGTTCTGCAGCATCATCCATCAACTCAATCGCGTTGCCGGCAATCATATGCCCGTCGACGGTCAGTTGAGTTTCCCCGATCTGTTCTGACACAGCCAGGCTGCCTTGTCGTATCTTCAGGCGATACAGTGCCGAGCGATGACGATAGGCAATCCGGATTTCAGGCCAGTCGGCAGGCAGGCAAGGTGACAAATGGAGATGGCTGCCGCCCACCAACTGCAGACCGAGCAGGGATTCCAGCAACAGGCGATACATCCAGCCGGCCGATCCGGAATACCAGGTCCAGCCGCCACGACCGGTGTGCGGTGGCACGGCGTAGATATCGGCGGCCATGACATAAGGTTCAACCTTGTAGCAATCCATGGCATCAGCCGATAGCGCGTGCCGGACCGGGTTGATCATGGTGCTCAGTTCCCAGGCGCGCTCGCGGTCGCCGAGGGCGGCAAAAGCCATTGCTGCCCAGATGGCGCCGTGCGTGTATTGGCCGCCGTTTTCCCGGATGCCGGGGAGATAGCCGCGGATATAGCCGGGGTCGTGTGGCGATTTCTCGAACGGTGGGGCAAGCAAACGAATCAGCGCATCCCGGCGGTTGACCAGATGTTTGTCGACGGCCTGCATGGCCTGTCGCGAGCGCTCGGCATTACCGGCACCCGACAGCACCGACCAGCTTTGGGCAATCGAGTCGATCCGGCATTCCTCGCTGGCGGCGGAGCCCAGCGGCGTGCCATCATCGTAGTAGCCACGGCGGTACCACTGGCCATCCCAGGCATGGCTTTCGATATTTCCGCTGAGCCGCTTGCATGCTTGCCGGCAGTCCGCGGCAAAGGGGGTGTCGCCCTGCCGGTCGGCGAGTTCGGCAAAACGCTTGAGCACGTCACAGAGGAAGAAGGCCAGCCAGACGCTTTCGCCCTTGCCGAGAATGCCGACCCGGTTCATGCCGTCGTTCCAGTCGCCCGAACCGATCAGCGGCAGGCCGTGACTGCCGAAACGCAAGCCATGCCGGATGGCGCGCACGCAGTGTTCATAAAGACTGGCGGCTTCGGCTGAGCGCCCCGGCAGTTCGTAGCAGGAATCGTCTTCCGGACTAAGTGCCCGGCCCTCAAGAAAATACGCGGTTTCATCCAGCACCTGATGATCGCCGGTGGCCTGTACGTAGCGACAGACAGCCAGCGGCAGCCAGAGAAAATCGTCAGAGCAGCGGGTGCGTACGCCCTGCCCGGAGGGCGGGTGCCACCAGTGCTGGACGTCGCCCTCGACAAACTGCCGGCTGGCGCACAGCAGCAGGTGCTGGCGAACCAGCGCCGGTGTCGCATGGATCAGCGCCATGGCATCCTGCAACTGGTCGCGGAAGCCAAAGGCACCGCCCGACTGGTAGAAGCCGCTGCGTGCCCAGAAACGGCAACTCAGGGTTTGATAGATCAGCCAGCCGTTGGCCAGCACATTGAGTGAAGGGTCCGGGGTGTCCACCTGGACGCAGGCCAGCGTCTGCGTCCAGTAATCGCAGACGGCGGTGAGTGCCGTGTGGGCTGCCGCCGTGCCGCGGTAACGGCGGATCAGTTCGCTCGCTTCCTCAGCGTTACGCCCGACACCCAGGCGAAAAACGATCTCGCGCGTTTCACCGTCGGCCAGTTCGTACACCTGCTGGATGGCGGCACAAGGGTCGAGCGCCGGTCCGCTTTTGCCGGAAAGATGGGTGCGACCGAGGGCCGCGGGCTTGTGCAGAGAAGCGTTGCGGCCGATGAATTCCGTGCGATCGCACGTTGTCGTGCGCCGACTGTCGTCGCTGTCGAAAAAGCTGACGTTCTGGGCAAATTCGCTGGCGTAGGCATTGTGCGCGATGAGTGCCCCGCTGTCGGCGGCGATTTCGGTGCATACATGCATGGCGCATTTTGTCCGCAAATCGCCGAGCACCCACTCGACGTATCCGGTAACTGATATTTGTCGCGGTCGACCTGATTCATTATGCAATTTCAGGATGGAAAACTTGACGGCGGCATCGATCGCGACAAACACCCGGAGCTCGGAAGCGATCCCGTCCGCAACGGTGCTGAAGCTGCTGTAGCCAAAGCCGTGGCGGATTTCCCAGGACAGGTGTTCGCCCATCGGCAAGGGAGCAGCTGACCAGACCTGGCTGCTTTCCTCGTCACGTAGATAGATGGCTTCGCCGCCGCTGTTGCTGACCGGGTCGTTGTGCCACGGTGTCAGGCGGAATTCGTGGGCATTGCCCTGCCAGGTGTAGGCGCTGCCACTCTCCGAGACGACGGTGCCGAAATCCGGATTGGCAATGACGTTAACCCACGGTGCCGGGGTCGTGCAGCCGGCTGGCAGCCGGATCACGTACTCCCTGCCGTCGGCGGTAAAGCCGCCCAGGCCGTTGCCCAGTTGGAGTTCCTCCATTGTTGTGGCTGGCGCTTGCCGGGGCTGTGCGCGGGAATACCGGGGCGTTGCCAGCGCCGGCATGCGCGGCTCCGGAATCCGGCGCTGTTCAAGTTGCTCGGCAAGGCTTCCCCGTTCGTCGGTAATCAGCACACGTGCCACTGACTGGAGCAGGATGCGATCTTCGTTCGATATCTGCTCGGCCAGCCTGACGAAGATGCCGCCGGGACGGTCGATGACGCTGGCTTCGATGCCTGAGGCAATCATGCCCAGGATCTGTTCCTGCAGGCGCTGGCGGTAACTGGCATGATCTTCGTTCCAGATCACCAGATCGACAGCCAGCCCCTTCTCCCGCCAATAGGCGTGGGCCTGGACGAGCTGGCGCACGAGATCGATATTGTCGGCGTTGCGGATCTGCAGCAGGACGATGGGCAAGTCTCCGGAAATGGCGTAACCCCACAGCCCCGACTGACCACGCCGGTTGCCAGCCAGCACGGAGGACGGCGCTCGTAGCCAGTCGTTGGCATAGATCACCGAGCCGGCAAGTTGTGCATAAAGTTGGGCGTCGTTATCGGTGATGTTCAGTTGCCGCAAGGCGACTTGTCCGTGGGTACAGGTCAGGTAGAAGGCGCGATCGGCGAGCCGGCGGTCCTGGTATTTTTCGACCAGTTCCAGTGCGCCGCTGCGTGTTGCGGCGATCCCGGTAACCAGGTCAAGCGTCACCGTTTGCTCAGGTTTGAGCAGAATGCGATGACGGATGGCGATGATCGGGTCAAGTACCGCACCGGCGGTATCGGATAACGGACCGGCATGCTGCATGGCGGCTGGATCGGCAAGGCTGCGGTTCCGTCCGACGAAACGCAGGCGGTCGGTTTCGTAGGAAACGGCGCTGCTGACGGCGTCATGGACGGTGAGCAGGTGCAGCATCCATGGCATCTGTTCGTCAGCTGCGCGTGGCCTTCGGGTAGACAGGATGGCATGGCGCGAGTTTACGATTTCCGTTTGCAGGAAGAGCTTGCTGAACGCCGGATGCAGGTTGTCTGCTGCCGGGCTCGCCAGCACCACTTCGGCATAGCTGGTAACTTCGATTTCCCGGGTCTGACGAGCGCGATTGGTGATGCGGGTGCGGCGCAATTCGATATCGTCCTCGGGAGAAACGACGATTTCCGTGTACGTCTCGAATTCTCCCTGGTACTTGCCCAGCGAATCGAGGCGGCGGAATTCGGCACGGCCTTCGGAAAAAATCGCTTCGTAGGAATCCGGGCGCTTGAGTGTCGGTTGAAAGGTGGTGGACCAGAACGTACCACCGGCTACGTCGCGGATGTAGCAAAAGCTGCCCCAGTGGTCGCGGGTGCTGTCCTCCTGCCAGCGTGTGATGGCCAGGTCGTTCCAGCGGCTGTAGCCGCCACCGGCGTTGGTGACCATGACGTGCAGGCTGCCGTTCGACAGCAACTGGACTTCGGGGGTCGGTGTGTCGGCCGTCGTGAAGATACGGATTGGCGTCTCCTCCATGCTGGCAGGAGAACGTGCCTCGGCCAGTTCCGCCGTGTGTGAAAACAGCGTTGTTATCTTTGGAATGCGTTCCTGAAGCAGCAGCAGAACGGCCTGGAATTGGCGGTTGGCAGTAAAGCGGCGTTGCATCGGCTGATCGTGCAACAGCCAGTCCAGCGCCAGCAGGCTCATGCCTTGATGGTGAGCCATGAACGAGCGCACGATGACCCGCGACTGGCCGCGGCGCTGACGGCTGGCCGTGTAATCGACCGCCTCGTAGAAACCGAAGCGGCCGGTGAAGCCTTCGCTCGCCATGCGCTGCAGATTGAGACAGGCGGCTTCCGGAGCAACCATCAGCGCCAGCGCGGAAGCATAAGGAGCGATGACCAGGTCATCGGCCAGCCCGCGTTTGAGGCCGAGTCCCGGCACGCCGAAAGCGCGGTACTGATAGTTGAGGTGAATGTCGACGGTGTTGTATCCGGATTCGGATATTCCCCAGGGAATGTTCTGCTGCCTGCCGTAGGCGATCTGGCGAGCTACCGCCGCCTTGCAGGTCTGGTCAAGCAGTGTGTTGGCGTAACTGGGCATGACCAGCATTGGCATCAGGTACTCGAACATCGAGCCACTCCATGACAGCAGGGCCGGTTCGCCGCCGGTGCCGGTGAGCAGTCGGCCGAGGGCAAACCAGCTTTCCTGCGGCAGGCAACCCTGGGCGATGGCGACGAAGTTGCACAACCGTGCTTCCGAGGCCAGCAGGTCGTAGTAACCGCTATCCTTCCGGCGTTCGCTGACGTTGTACCCGATCGACAGCAGATGACGCGTTTCGTCGAACAGGAAGTCATAATCCATCAGTGCAAAATCGCCGGCTTGTTCGGCGAGTTCGTCGATTTGACGTATTTTCAGCGTGGCTTCATTGCTGCCGAGAACGATCATCCGGGCCAGTTCGTTGAGCCAGATGCGCTGCGCCGGGTTCCTCTCGGTGTTGAGGCAGCGAGCGATTTCGGGACAGCGATCAGCGGCCATGCCTGCGAGCCAGCGCAAGCTAGGAAACGCTGTTCCATGGGTCATCCGGGTGAATTCGGCCAGGACGCCATTTGGAGGAGGGGGCAGGAATACCCACGGGGTCAGCGTTTCCAGCTCACTGCGAGCGGAATTCAATTGATCGATCAGGGCCTGGGCCCAAGCGTCGTTCTCGTTCGCTTGTTCATCCATTGCGGCCGGTTCGCCGCCCAGTTTGTGCTGCAATTGCCGCGCACTTTCCTCAAGCTGTTCGAGCAGGCGCAGTAGGGCGCCGATGCTGGCAGGTGGGTTGGTGCTGGTCGCATCCAGATGCTTGCGCAGCACGGCGAGCTCGCTGGCGATGGCCTTGCTCGGGTTTTCCGTCAGCAGGCCTAGGGTGTCGTCCAGTCCGGCCAGCAGGCGTGAGCCGGAAATCGGCTCGTCGGCCAGGCGGAGCAGGCCGCTGCGCAGGGTCAGCAGATGTCCGGCGAGATTGCCGCTGTCGACGGTCGAGATGTAAAGCTGCGGCAGGGCTTGCAGGGTCCGGGTGTCGTACCAGTTGTAGAAATGGCCGCGATAGCGGGCCAGCCGATGCATCGTTGCCAGCGTGCCGGCAGTCCGTTCCAGTACCTTGCATAGCGGGATGTAGCCAAAGTCCCAGGCGGCCAGATTGGCCAGCAGCGACATGCCGATGTTGGTCGGCGAGGTGCGGTGGGCGATCGCCGCGACGCGGTATTCCTGGTAGTTGTCCGGGGGTAGCCAATGCTCGTCGGCACCGGCAAAGCGCTCGAAGAAGTTCCAGGTGCGTCGCGCCATGCGCCGCAGGAAGGTGTGCTGTTCCTTGCCCAGGCGAACCGTGAGTGCGGTCAGCGGCTGGCTGATCCACCAGGCGAGGACCGGCGAAACCAGCCATAGCAGCAGAATCGGGGCTGCTGCTAGCAGCAGCCAGGGCGTCGTTGCCAGCACCCATGTCGTGATGACGATGGCCAGGGCAGGCCCGATCCACATGTTGACCAGACTGTCCGCCAGCGCGCCTTGGCGGCGCCGGGTCAGCTGTTTTTCGACCTCGCTTGACGGGTTCCACTCAAGCAGATGGCGGTGGGAAATGTGCAGTCGCCACAGGGTTTTGGCGATCGCGGCCAGGCTGAAAGCGGCCTCGTAGGGCAGGCAGACGAGTTCAAAGCCGATCTGCCGCAAATGTTGCGAGGCAGTCGCGATAACGGCTGTCAGGTGCTGCTTCAGCGGGGTTTCGGCTGGTTTGCGCAGCCCGTCAAGGGTGGCGGCCAGGAGCGCAGGCAGTACCGGAATCGCGACGATGGCGAGCGTCCACCAGGGGATTGCTGCCAGCAGCGTCCAGCCGAGCAGCAACAGACCGGTCAGCGCCGCCGGTACCAGGCTGCGCCGCAAGTTGTCGATCAGCTTCCACTGCGATAACAGACTGAGCGGATTGCGCCGGCGTCTGCCGCTATCGTCCGGGACGCGCCTGAACAACCAGCCGGCCAGTTGCCAGTCGCCGCGCAGCCAGCGCTGCCGGCGCATGACTTCGGCGCGGTAACTGGCCGGGCAGTCTTCATACAATTGCACATCGCTGAGCAGACCGGCTCGGGCATAGCAGCCTTCGAGCAGATCGTGACTGAGAATCCGGTTGTCTGGAAAGCAATGGCCAAGGGCGCGTTCGAAGGCTTCCACATCGTAGATGCCTTTGCCGATGAAGGAACCTTCGCCGAACACGTCCTGATAAACGTCGGAGACCGCGCGGGTATAGGGATCGATGCCTGGCTCGCCAGCGTATAACCGGGCCAGCCGGGAGCGTGTGCTACCAGGGAGGCTGACGGCCACGCGCGGCTGCAGGATGCCGTAGCCACCGATCACACGTTGTCCGCTGGCGTCGAATTGTGGGCGATTCAGCGGGTGGGCCATGGTTCCGATGCACTGGTGCGCGGCGTCTCGCGGTAATCCGGTATCGGTGTCCAGCGTGATGACGTAGCGGACGCCGGCGAGCGTCGTGATATCGCCGACGATATGGGAAAACCCCTGACGATTGCCCGTGCGCAGCAGCGCGTTCAGGTCTGCCAGCTTGCCACGTTTGCGTTCTTGCCCCATCCAGGTTCTTTCCTGTGGATTCCAGCAGCGCGGACGATGGAACAGGAAAAATTGGCTTGCTGCGGTCGACGCCTCTTTTTGCCCATATTTCGTGTTCAGGCCGGCGATGCCATCGCTGGCCAGTTGCAGCAGTAGCGCATCTTCCGGTGAGTTGGCGGTGTCGGCATCGAGGAAATCGCCGAGCAGCCCGAAAAACAGTTCCGGGTCGCGGTTGGCGAGGAAACGGACTTCCAGTGCCTCGATCAGACGTGCGATGCCGGCAGCGCTATCGAGCATGGTCGGGATGACGACCAGCGTTCGCGAGGTACTCGGGATGCCTTTGGAGAAATCCATTTTCGGCAGGGGGCGTGGATTCACCAGCAGGCCGATCAGCCAGTTCACCAGTGAGACCGCCAGTTGGCTGCCGCCTAACAGTGCCAGCAGGGCAAGCGGTAGCAGCACCGATGCCGGCAAGCCGCCAGCCAGCGCCCAGGCTCCCAGGAGGCTGGCAATGCCAATGGCAAGCGTGCCGATGCTGCCAAGATAGAGCAGCAGCGGGCTGCTGGCTGCCGCCCGACGCAGGCGGTCGTCAATGCTGAGCCTGGCCTTGACGGTGCGTTCAAGTTCGCTGCGGCCGCGGTCAATCAGGTAGTAGCCGACATGTCCGGCTGGACCGGTATGGCCCGCGGCGGCGGCATTGCGGGCCAGTTCGATGGCACGGGCAGCGAGTGCGCCCTCGCTGATGCCGGCTTTCCGCGCAATCTCCTCGGTTGCGTGACGATAGCGGTCACGGGTTGCGAAATCCATGCGCCCGTGAATGCCGCCAGGATCGCCACAGAGTGTCTGTTCGACGACACTCTGGCTTTCAACGAACGTGCGCCAGTCGATGGCACCCAGTACGCGCAGGCTGCCGATGCTGTTGCTGATGGATACCTGGTCAGCCGCCTGCAACTGGTTTTCGGTCAGCACCATCTGGCTGATTGTCTGCCCGGACTCCGCCAGGTGCTGTTCAATCCAGGTTAACGGCAAGGCCAGCGCCGGACCTCGTCCCTGCAGTCGTCGCGCCAGTTCGGCAACGAAGGCGCTGACCATGGGCGGGCGCGAACGTGCCATGTCGGCAATGACCAGTATCAGGTTTTTCGGATCGAGCTCGGCAGCTTCCGTCATCTTGTCAGCCCACTGCGCAGCCAGGTTGCGCTGATCCCAGTCGGCGGCGATGCCGACCCCGACCCGGCGCAGGTTTTCAATGACCGCCAGGCGCAGCATGATCGGGATAGCCCAGAGTTCCCCGAGTTGCAGATTGGAGACGCTTTGATATGCCGTGACGAAGCGCATCAGTGTTTCCGGGTCGACCCGGCCGTCACCATGGGCAACGCTTTCAAGGGCAATGTCGTATACCCGTGGATGGCCGGCCGATGGGCCGTTTGCCAGGCGCGGCAGTTGCCGGCTGTAGCCTTTCGGCAGGTGCCGTTTGGCCGTACGGATCTGTTCTTCGATCAGATAGAAATTGTCCAGCAACCATTCGCCAGCCGGCGTGATCCGCCGTTTTTCACTGGCTTCCGCTATCAGTCGCCGGCATACGCCGAACAGTGCTTTCTCGTTGGCGGCAAGTCGCTCAAGCAAGCGTTCGCGACAGCATCCGGAAGCCAGTCGGTGCAATGTGGCCAGCGCCTTGCCGTGTTGCGCCATCTGGTCGCTGCTGTACAAGGCCGCCCGTAGTGGTTCTTCTGCGACGGAAGGTGATCCGCGCCATGCGGACTCTACGAGTTGCCTTTTCAGTTGGCCGAAATAGCTGGATAGCCGTGTGCTGGGTTTCAAAGCGGATGGCCTTTCCAGAAATTAAAAATCTCACGACGCGGGTGCATCGTGAGATCGGAGACTTCACACCCACTGACTACTGGCCGCCCAGGATCTGCGGGGGGCCGCAGCCAGTTGCTGCTTACTTGATGCGCATGTCGTTCTTGACTGAAGTCACGCCACGGACATCACGGGCCAGTTGGGCGGCCTTGTTGATTGCTGCTTGCGAGCTGACGAAACCGCTCAGTTGGACGACGCCCTTGAAGGTTTCAACATTGATTTCGGCCGATTTCAGGGTTTCCTCGCCGAGGATGGCCGCCTTGACCTTGCTGGTGATCATGACGTCGTCGACATATTCGCCGGTGCTTTCCTGTCGTGAAGTAGATGCACAACCGGCAGCGCCGAGCAGCGTTGCCGCCAGGAAAACGGCAGAAAGATATTTGGTCAGTTGGTTCATGTAAGTGACTCCTCTGTGGGTTGAATCAGGATTTCCTGATTCAGGCACCGTTGCGTTCGGTCGTTTCGACGCCTCAGGGTCAGATTAGTCAGCACGCGGCGCAGCGTCGGTGTGCTGTCGCACATTGCTGAAAAACTGGAAGTTGTTGCGCCCATTCGCTTTGGCCCGGTACATGGCGCTGTCAGCGTTATCCAACAATAAATCCGGGTTGGTGCCGTCGTCGGGATAGATGCTGATACCGATGCTTAACGTGATATGCAGTTCCCGGTCGCCAACCTTGCAGGGGACGGCAAAGGCATCAAGCAGTTTCTGTGCGATCGGGCCGGCATCCTCGGGGTGATCGACTTCGGTCAACAGGATGACAAATTCGTCACCTCCCTGGCGGCAGACGGTATCGGTATCGCGGACACAGACGGCCAGGCGTTCGGCAACGGCCCGCAGCAACTGATCGCCGGTGGCATGTCCCTGCAGATCGTTGACCTGTTTGAAACTATCCAGGTCGATATACAGCAGGGCCACCATCTTTTCATGTCGCCTGGCCTGGCCAATGGCACGGGACAAGCGTTCGGTCAGCAAGCTCCGGTTGGGCAGGCCGGTCAGGAAATCATGCTGGGCGAGGTGAGCCATTTGTTGGGTGATGGCTTTTGATGCGCTGACATCGTGAAAAACGATAACGGCGCCGGTAACCACACCGTCACGGTCATGTATCGGCGCAGCCGAGTCCTCGATCGCTGTTTCCTGCCCGTCCCGGCGCAGCAGGATGCTGTTTGCTGCCAGGGCCACCGTGCGTTTCTCGCGGATGGCACGCAATGCCGGGTTGACTGCCGGCTCGCGGGTGCTGCCGTTGATGATGCGGAAGACCGTTTCCAGAGGCTGTCCGATCGCACTGTCATGCGTCCAGCCTGTCATTTTCTCGGCGACCTGATTGATGAAGGTAACCCTGCCCGGCAGGTTGGTGCTTATCACTGCGTCACCAATCGAGTTGAGTGTTACCTGGGCGTGTTCTTTCTCGGCGAACAGGGCTTCGCTGGCTTCTCGATGAGCGCTGATATCCTCAATTGTCCTGACGTGTCCGCAAAGTCGTGGACCATCGTGCATGGGGGCTGCGTTCAGGCGGGTCCAGACGATGCTGCCATCCGGACGGAGAAAGCGGGTATCCGTCTGGAAAGGTGGGGCGCCAGGAGGTGTATCTCGAAACGCCTGTTCAACGCGTGCGAGGTCATCCGGGTGGATTGCTGTGAGCCAACTGCTATCCAGTGCCTGCGCCATGCTCAGCCCGGAAAGTTTCTGGTAGGCGGTATTGGTGTAAGTACAGTGATCGGCGGTATCGGAAACGAAAATGCCGAGTGGTGAAGCATCGCTCATGGCACGGAAGCGCGCTTCGCTGAGTTTCTGTGCCGAGCGGGCAGCCTTGCGCTCCAGCAGGTAATGCAACGTCCGCGGTAACCAGTGCTTATCGACATGGCGCTTGATCAGATAGTCGTCAGCGCCTTGTTGTACCGTCTGGCTGGCGAGTTGCTCGTCGTCGGGTGTTGCCAGGACAACGATCAAAGTTTCCGGCGCCGCCGCAAGTACCTGCGCGAATGCCTGCAGGCCAGAGGCATCGGGCAGTTTCAGGTCAAGCAGTATGACATCCACACTGGATTTTTTCAGTCGATCGAGGGCGCTAACCATCATGGCAGCGGTCTCGACACGAAAGCACTCGCCTTCCGGTCCGGAGAATGCACCACGCATGTGTTGAACATCCTCCTGACCATTTTCGACCAGCAGCACCTGGATGCTCGGTCTCGATCCGGCTTCCAGTGTTTCCGGGAATGGCTGCTGGTCTTTCGTCATCGTGACGGCCAGGGTCAACGGCGACCGAGCAAGCGTCCCAGAAGTAATCCGGCAAGTGCTGCAACTCCCACAATTTTCCAGGGGTTCTCGTGAATGTATGCCTGGGCAGCACTGGCCGTACATGCGGCCTTTTCAGCGGCCACGTGACTTTTGGCAGCGATCCGTTCGGCGATGTGATGGCCGGTTTGTTTGAGCAGATCGTCCGCCTTGATGGCGATGCCTTTGAGGTCCTGGGCCAGATTGGGTGCGGGGATGGGGGCGTGTTCTTCAGTCATTTTCTCTCCTTGTTCATGCAAAAAAGGATTTTGCTGGCAGCGTGCCAAGCGTCATTTCCTGTCTTCATCGTCGGCGTTGCCACGGGTGTGGTCTGTGCGCTGGCGTACAGACCACACCCGTAGGCTGAGTAGCATGGCGATATGGGTTGGCTCGTAAGCCATCGTGCCAAGGAGAAATGAAATGACTTTGGGAACAATTCTGCTGATCGTGCTCGTGCTGATGCTTATCGGCGCAGTGCCGAGCTGGTCGCATAGCCGGAGTTGGGGTTATGGGCCAAGTGGTGGTATCGGGCTGGTTTTGCTGGTCCTGCTCATTCTGGTCCTGCTGGGCAAGATATAGATATTTCAACATCACAACGGAGAACACGAAAATGAATAATGGAAACAAGAAACTGATTGCCCTTTCGGTCTTTCTTGCAGTCGGACTGGCGGCTTGTGATAAACCCGGGCCGGCTGAATCGGCAGGCAAGTCAGTCGATCAGGCAGTGACCGACAGTGGCAAGAAACTCGAAGAAACTGCCGACAAAATGGAAAAGTCACTGAATACGCAAGGTGCGAACGCCGCTCAAGCGATCAGCGATACCGAAATCACCACCCGCGTAAAAGCGGCGATTTTTGCTGAAGAGGGCTTGAAGACGTTGCAGATCAGCGTTGATACCGTGAAAGGCGTGGTAACGCTCAGCGGTTCTGTCAATTCGCAGGAAAACAGCGACAAGGCGCGCTCACTTGCTGCCGGCGTGGCAGATGTTGTTGATGTGGTGAACCAGTTGCTTGTTACCCCGGCGAAATAAAACCGCTTAGCCAGCAGTCAGCGAAGGAGTTTGAAATGGAAATCCAGGACGCATACAAGCAGAAAATGGGGGCGCAACTGAAGGAATGGAGCGCCCAGATCAACCTGCTGGAAGCCAAGATGGATAACCTTGGCGCCGAGATGCGGGTGAAGCGTGCAGAGCAGCTGCACGAATTGCGTAACAAGCAGAAAGCAGCCGCTGCAAAAATGCACGAGTTGGGCAAGTCGACCGGAGAAGCGTGGGATCAAATGACGCTGACTGCCGATAAAATGTGGGACGACCTGCGCGCCGGACTGGCCGATGCGCATGCGAAATTCAAGTAGTCGCGCCCGGCATTGCTGACGTGAAAAAGGCGGCCATGGCCGCCTTTTTCACGTCAGTTGGTTTTCTTGCCCGGCCAGGTCCACTCGAGTATCTCGGGCATGTCCTCGCCGTACTGATGGATGTATTGCGTGTGCTGGTTGAGCTTGTCGCGCATTGCCTGCTTGATGTGCGCTGCCCGGTTCTGCAGCGACGGCACCCGGTTGGCCACATCGATGACCAGGTGGAAGCGGTCCAGGGTATTGAGCACAACCATGTCGAACGGGGTCGTCGTCGTTCCCTCCTCCTTGTAGCCGCGCACGTGCAGGTTGGCGTGGTTGCGGCGGCGGTAGGTCAGACGGTGGATCAGCCACGGGTAACCGTGATAAGCGAACAGGATTGGTTTGTCGGTGGTGAACAGCGAATCGAATTCATCGTCGGACAGCCCGTGCGGATGTTCTTCGCTGGGTTGCAGGGTCATCAGGTCGACGACATTGATGAAGCGGATTTTCAGTTCCGGCACCAGCCGGTGCAGGATGTCGATCGCTGCCAGCATTTCCAGCGTCGGCACGTCGCCAGCCGCGGCCAGGACGATGTCCGGGGCGCCGGGCTGGTCGTTGCAGGCCCATTCCCAGAGTCCGATACCGGCACTGGCGTGGTTGATCGCCGCGGCCATGTCCAGCCACTGCGGCTCTGCCTGCTTGCCGGCAACGATGACATTGACCAGGTTGCGGCTTTTCAGGCAGCGGTCGGTGACATAGAGCAGGGTGTTGGCGTCCGGTGGTAGATAGACGCGAATGAAGTCGGCTTTCTTGTTAACCACGTGATCGATGAAACCCGGATCCTGGTGGGAAAAACCATTGTGGTCCTGGCGCCAGACGTGCGATGTGAGCAGGATGTTGAGCGAGGCGATTGGCCTGCGCCAAGGAATTTCGCTGCACATTTTCAGCCACTTGGCGTGCTGGTTGAACATCGAATCGATGATGTGGATGAAGGCTTCATAACAGGAAAACAGGCCGTGCCGGCCGGTCAGCAGGTAGCCTTCGAGCCAGCCCTGGCAGGCGTGTTCGGAGAGGATTTCCATGACCCGTCCGTCGGGGGCCAGGTGGTCGTCGCCAGCCAGGAATTCGCCGAGCCAGGTGCGGTCGGTGACCTCGAACAAGGCGCCGAGACGGTTGGAGGCGGTTTCGTCCGGGCCGAAGACGCGGAAGTTGTCGCCGTTCTGGCGGACCACGTCGCGCAGGAAGCTACCCATGGCGCGCGTGGATTCGGCAACGCTGCCGCCGGGTGAAGGGACTTCGACCGCGTAATCGCGAAAACTGGGCAGACGCAGGTCTCGCAGCAGGATGCCGCCGTTCGCATGCGGGTTGGCGCCCATGCGTTGGGCACCGGTGGGGGCGAGCGCAGCCAGTTCGGGCTGCAGCCGGCCGTTGCCATCGAACAACTCATCGGCGCGGTAGGAGCGCAGCCATTCGCCGAGTAACTGCACGTGCGCCGGCTTGCTCATGTCGCTGAAGGGAACCTGATGCGAGCGCCACGACCCTTCGCTCTGCTTGCCGTCGACTTCCTTCGGTCCGGTCCAGCCCTTGGGCGAACGCAGGATGATCATGGGCCAGCGCGGACGGGCGAGATCGCCATCCTGCCGCGCCCGGTGCTGGATTGCGAAAATTGCCGCAATTGCCTGGTCAACCGCAGCAGCCATCAGTTGGTGCATGGTTGCCGGGTCGTCGCCTTCGACGAAGTAGGGCTGGTAGCCGTAGCCGATGAACAGGGACGCCAGTTCTTCGTGGTCGATGCGGGCGAGGATGGTCGGATTGGCGATCTTGTAGCCGTTGAGGTGCAGGATCGGCAGCACCGCGCCGTCGCTGCGCGGATTGAGGAATTTGTTGGAATGCCACGAGGTGGCCAGCGGGCCGGTTTCGGCTTCGCCATCGCCGACGACGCAGCAGGCGATCAGGTCCGGATTGTCGAAAACCGCGCCATACGCGTGTAGCAGGGCATAACCCAGTTCGCCGCCTTCATGCAGCGAACCCGGCGTGTCCGGCGAGGCGTGGCTGGGGATGCCGCCGGGAAAGGAAAACTGCCGGAACAGCCGGCGCATGCCTTCCTCGTCCTGCGATATGTCGTGAAAAAATTCGCTATAGCTCCCCTCCAGCCAGGTATTGGCAACGACTGCCGGACCGCCGTGGCCGGGGCCGGCGATGAAGATCATGTTCAGCGCCTGGTGCCGGATGGCCCGGTTCATGTGCACATAGATGAAGTTCAGCCCTGGCGTCGTCCCCCAGTGGCCGAGCAGGCGCGGCTTGATGTGCGCCAGCGTCAGCGGCTCCTTGAGCAGCGGATTGTCGAGCAGGTAGATCTGTCCGACCGACAGGTAGTTGGCGGCACGCCACCAGGCATCCATACGTTCGAGTTCGGTTGAGTCCGGTTGCTTGGTCAAGGGTGTCATGAGGCGTCCTTTGAGCGTACATTTTCAGCGGATGGGCTTTGTGCCGTAGTAAGCGTGAATGCCTGCTGCCCAGCTCGGGTCAGCCATGTTGGGCCAGCGATTCTTGTCGAACCCGGGTGCATTTTCGAGTTGCTCCTTGTCGATATCGAGTTTGAAGCACTTGTTCTCGGTATCGAGCTTCAGCGCTTCCCAAGGAACGGCAAACAGCTTTTCGCCCATCCCCATGAAGCCGCCAAAGGATAGTACGGCATAGCTGACGCAGCCGTTGCGCATGTCGATCATGATTTCCTTGATGTCGCCCAGTGCCTCCGAGTTCTGGTTGCCTACGGTGTTGCCGATCAGCGTATCGGCACCCATCAGGTGTGGTCCCGGACCATGGCTGCTGTCAGGACCGGTGGAAGCGCCGGATGCCGGCTTGTACATCCCGTAGGAATCGTGTTCTTCATAGTTCATGTCCATCTCCTGTCGATGCCAGTTGAAAATGCTGCATGTCCGCAATCACGGACGAGTATTCAGGCTAGGGAGTATGTGCCGGCATGTCTGTGTGCCAAGACACCGAGTCACGATCGCAGTGGTCGGCTGGAAAACGCTTTTGACATAAGACGGCTGGGTAGCAGACAGCTGAAAACACGCGTTCGATACTGACCATCCAACTCTACGAACGGATACCTCCATGAACTGCGTCATCACTCCCGACAATACCCGGCTGCACGTCAAGGACTGGGGCACCGGCAAACCGGTCATCCTGATCCATGGCTGGCCGCTATCCGCCGATAGCTGGGACGAGCAGGCAATGGCCATTGCTCAGGCCGGTTATCGAGCGATCGCCTATGACCGCCGCGGTTTTGGTCGTTCCTCGCAGCCATGGAGTGGATATGACTACGACACGCTGGCCGATGACCTGGCTGCGGTGATCGAACAGACCGGTGCCCAAGATGCAACGCTGGTCGGTTTCTCGATGGGTGGCGGCGAAGTGGCCCGCTACATGTCGCGTCATGCCGGTGCATCGGTGGAGAAAGCGGTGCTGATTTCATCCGTACTGCCGTTCCGCCTGAAAACCGATGACAATCCTGCCGGGACCGGTCAGGAGGTTTTCGATCTGATGGCGCAGGCGATCAATGACGACCGGGCGGCTTTCTTTTCCGGTTTTTTCAGGGATTTTTTCGGTATCGGCATATTATCCAGCCCGGTCAGCAACGAAGTGCTGGAATGGGCTCGCGGCCTCGCCATGCAAGCCGGGTTGCCGGCTGTGCTGGGTTGTCTGAAAGCATTCTCGACGACGGATTTCCGCGGGGATCTGGTGGCTTTCAAGGTGCCGACGCTGATCATTCACGGCGCCGACGACAAGACCGTGCCCATTGCTGCCTCCGCCCGGCCCACGGCCAGCGGCATTACAGGCTGTCGCTTCATCGAATACGAGGGGGCGCCGCACGGTCTGTTCGCCACCGACAAGCTGCGTCTGAGCCAGGACCTGCTGTCTTTCATCAGGCAAGGGATACGCTGAGTCAGCTGGCAGGCAGGGTTTGCTCCCTGCCTGCCTGTTTTTCTTTCAGCGTGCTGGTTCTGCCGGTTCGCTCGGGACGACGACAACGGTATTGCCGCCGGTACGTCCCTGTTCTCCTGCCGACCCGGTGGCACCCGTTTCGCCTGTGGCGCCGGAGAGTCCCGGCGTGCCGGTTGAACCGGTTGGGCCGCTCAGCCCGGTTGCTCCGGTGGGGCCAGCTGGTCCCGGTACCGGCACAGTAACGATCGTCGGGGTGACAGCCTGTGGCTTGTCACAGCCGGCCAGGGTCAATGCTGCTGCAATGGCGTAGATGATGATTGGATTGTTCATGTTGATTCCTTCTTGGGTTTGTCGTCATTAAATGGTGATGAAGCACTCGGTGATTGCTCAGCGATGCGGCTTGCGATCACGGTCCGGTCCTTGGGGATGGTTACGATGATCGTTCTGGCGGCGTTGGTGGCGTGCCACGTATTCGCGCTCGTACCAACTGTTACGGACGAAATAAACCCGCTCATCACAGGCGTTGTAAGTGTGGCAATGGCGGCGCCAGTTCTTGGCATGTCCTGGCGGGACATTGAGATAGATCGGCTGGCGGTTGCCGGGTACTGCGCGGGCCATCCTTGGTTGCTGATAAACCAGTTGTGGTGGTGTGTAATCATCCATGTCCAGACGACCATAGAAGCCTGGCTGACCAATGTTCACCGAAATGGCAACATCGGCTGCCTGGGCAGGAGCGATGACGCAAGTGGCTGAAATCATTGCGACGATGAAGAATTTTTTCATGTGGAAAACTCCTGTCGGCAGCACCATTGTCTTTGGCAAGGGTGACCTTTGTGGCAGCCTATTTGGCGACTTCGTGGCCGATGACGCCGCCGACAACAGCGCCTCCGATGGTCCCCGCGGTGCTGCCGCCAGTCAGGATGGCGCCGCCAATGGCACCGGCACCGGCGCCAATGGCGGTATTCTGGCCTTGTGACGACATGCCGGAACAGGCGCTTAGAGTAATCAGTGCAAGCGCTGCCAGTGCTGTCGTCGTGGATCTATGAATCGATTTCATGAGGTTGCCTCTTTCAGTGAGATTGAGTGGGCACCCGTGATCGGCATGCCCACAGCGATAATTACTTGTTGTATTGCGTCTTGGCCTTGTCCAGGCAGCTATCCTTGGCGTTGCCGGAGTAGCTGTCACATTTTTCCCGGGCAACTGCATAGCGGGCATCCGTCTTGTCCTCGCTGGCTTCCTGGCGTGCTTCTACAGTTGTTTTCTGTGCTTTGGCATCTGCAACGGCGCCGGTTCGGACCGCTTTTGCCTCTTTCACACAGACATCCTTGGCATTGCCGGCCAGGTCGTCACATTTTTCCAGCGCAACCTCATGGTTGGCATCTGCCCTGGCTACGTGCACCGCCTGGTTGTTTTTGGCTGATGGTTGGTAGGCGGCCGAGAGCTCTGCCCGGGCGATCTTTTCCTTGCCTTTTGCTTCGGCGCCGCAGATATCCTTGGCATTACCCGACAGGGCATCACAGCTTGCTTTGGCTGTGTTGTATTCCTGGGAGATGGTGTTCCGGCCCTTTTGATAGTCGGCCTTCGACATGTCAGCCGCCAGTGCTGCATGAGAAAACGAGAGAGTGATCGCGAGGGCGATGGCCTTGAGCGTGTGATTTTGCATGTCAGTCCTTGGGTGTGTTGTTGTCGCGGTCCGCGACCGCTTTCTTTGCCGGTAGCGGGCAGCGTCATTGCCACACCGCTTCCCCGCAGCATTGGAAAGCACTGCGATAGGCTTGGGTGGTTCAAGGATAGAGAGGGGACGCTGCCGTCACTGTCCGCTGGCGCACACACGGAAGGTTTTTTCCGGGGGCGGACAAGTGGGCGGGGGGGCCGGTGTTGAATGCCCGTGGCGAGTTAATCGGTCTCAATTTCGGGGGGTATCGCTATCAAAATTCCTGTCTCGCTATTCCTGTTAGCGAACTGAGGCCGTATCTCTAGCCGCTGGTTGTGACGCTCAGCCAGCTTCCGAGCACAGTGCCATTGCGCTCGAACATCTCAGTTACGACAGACAAGTGCCAGATGACCTATTTCTTTGGCCCGATGATCGGTGTCAGGCCTCAATGTGGCGGTCATCTGCCGTCCTTCCACTGGTGCTGATCAACGACCGCTTCCCCGTTTGTCGAGCTCATACTATCGACCCAATCCGGACCTTCGCTGCTCCAGACCTCTTTAGGTTGGTGCAGCCGTTTGAGTGGCTTGGCGAGCGAGTGCTGCTTGGCCAAAGCTGCCGTCTAACGCTCTCGTACTGTGCGGCTGCTCTACGCCTCAGAACGGACGTTCTCCATCTCCCCCCCGTGTCAAATGGCGCTTCCCTGCTGTATTCTGCAGTTATGCCCTCGACCGATGATTTTTTCGCGATGGTCGATTACCGATCCGATCGGAATTCCGCCTTCCCTGCTCCCCTATTAGGCTTCTTTGATGGCAGCCGGCATGAATAGATCCATGACCTCCCAGCCCATACACCACAGCGACGCTCGATCGGCTCCTCTGGGCTGGGTTAATGTTTTCGATGAATCAGATTAGCATCAGATGGGGAGCAGACTCTTGGCCAGTCCCGAATACCTTCCAGAGAATCAGGGCTGCGTTGGGAAAGAGAAAACCCTTGCGAGCGACCATCCTAAGAAAGGGCGAGATATGTTGAGGCATTTGGAGAAGATTGGCATTGCAGCACTTTGTTGCTTTCTTCCATTAACTGGAGCAGCACAGACTTACTACCCCATTCAGGAATTGCTAACGACCAGTCAAACGGTGGTCGGTGAAACGATCCGATACCCTGTAGGCACGCCACGCATTTCAGTGGCGGTGGTGACGGTCGTGCCTGGATCTGCTGCTGCCTTTCATAGACATCCGGCACCGCTGGTTGCATACATTCTCGAGGGAGAGCTGACTGTCGATTACGGAAGTCATGGAAAGAAAATCTTCCGCCAAGGAGAAGCCATCGTCGAGGCGATGGATGTGCCCCATCGAGGTTTTAACGAAGGAAGCTCCCTCGTTAAACTGCTCGCGGTTTACGTTGGCGCCGAGGGCACGCAAAATGTAGTTTTGGAGAAGTGACTTCAGGGCAGAGCGCACATCCGTGCCCTTGGCTCCGAAAAATCATCTATGAGAAGCTACGACAGCACATGGTTGGGCGAAACGGTATCCTGCATTTTTGCCTTGACGCTGCTCGTCGGCCACATGGAAACGGCCAAAGCTGATAGTGAATACGACGCGCAGGCTGGACTGGCGCTGATCAATGCACAGCGCGCCTACGACAAAGGTCTTACGGGTGCTGGCGTTTTGGTTGGTGTAGCAGACACTGGCATTTCACTCAATCATCCAGAATTCGCAGGACGTGGCTTCGTACTGCAAACCTTTTATAACAATATTGCGCTGGATGACGATTGGAAGCCTTACATCAATCCAGGCAATTTTCCGTTTGACGATTCAAATGGACATGGATCGCATGTGGCCGGAACCATTGTTGCTCGCCGGGACGGAATCGGCATGCATGGCGTCGCCTACAATGCAAGACTCGTGGTGGCGGGTATTGGTGATGCACAAGGTGGAATGGTAATCCCCCCATTTTTAGCAGCGGTCAGAAGTAGAGTTGGTTAAAAGAGCTGACTTCTGTTTCGGGGTAATGCCGCCGAGCGCCATGTTCGGGCGTTCGTGATTGTAGGTCCACATCCAGTCGGT
>Ga0209066_10000791_pt1 | contig 45187 bp, 36 predicted proteins | sample All_14_2_FD_187198 | JGI IMG/M metagenome (GOLD analysis project Ga0209066, IMG submission 187198) | Freshwater microbial communities in response to fracking from Pennsylvania, USA - Allegheny Zone_MetaG_DW_15 (SPAdes) (version 2) ... | reverse complement strand
CCATGGGAACTGTTTCAGAAATTAAAATATTAACAACAGTGCTAATTTCACCCGATAATAAGAAGCTTATTATTCCAAACAATAAAATAATGAGCGAAAATATTACCAATCATACTGCATACGATATAAGGCGGATTGATCTTCTAATCGGTATAAGCTACTCTGATGATATCAATAAAGCTAAAGAAACACTGCAAGAAATCTTAAAAAGCGAACCGGGGATTCTTCAGGAACCTGCTTCTTTTATTGGCGTTAATGAATTGGCTGAGAGCAGTGTAAATATTGTAGTATGGACATGGGTTAAAACCCCTGATTATCTTAGGGTTTTATTTTCATTGAGAGAGCACATAAAAATAACCTTTGACAAACAGGGAATACAAATACCTTTCCCTCAAAGGGATATTCACCTTTTTAATACCTGAGTTTCATGTTCTTGTGATGCTCTTCCATTTTCGCGGTTGGTTTATATGCAATGCATTAATACGACTCGATTTTGTCGTAACTTGCAGTAAAAACCGCAATCCATGGAAACGCTGATAAGCTTCTTAAGCGAAATTGCAGAAAAGTATCCTGATAACATTTACCTGTGGGAGAAAACTACCGGTCCTTACATCGGTACAACTTATGCTGAAACACGCAGGCAGGTCCTGAGAGTTGCTGCCGGACTGCTATCATTGGGTGTTAAACATTCGGACAGGATAGCCTTATTATCCGAGGGGCGCAATGCATGGATTATAAGTGAACTGGGAATTTTACATAACGGCGCCTGTTGCGTACCTTTATCAGTAAGGCTTGACACAACAACAGATCTGAAATTCAGGTTGATCCATTCAGGTGCCAGAATAGTGTTTGTATCAAGGCACCATGTATCTAAAATTAATGAAATCCGTGATTTATTACCTGATCTTGAACGCGTAATTTGTTTCGATGATATTGCTGAGGAAATGCTGAGAAGTTCTGACCTTACCTGGGAAAAACTGCTTACGCTTGGTGATGAGTTTATGATTTCCCGTAAATCTGAATTGGATACTGCCATCGCATCAGTCAGTCCTGATGACCTGGCGAATATTTCGTATACATCAGGTACAACGGCTGATCCCAAAGGTATCATGCTCACTCATCGTAATTATTACACCAATGTGCAGCAGGCACTTACATTGATGAACATACCTCCCACCCATCGCACATTAGCTATTCTTCCATGGGATCACTCATTTGCACACACTGCCTGCCTGTACTGTTTTATGGCCATGGGGGCTTCTGTAGGGTCAGTGCAAACAGGAAATACAGCAATGGAAACGCTAAGAAATGTTCCATTAAATATTAAGGAGCTTAAACCACATATCATCATGAGCGTTCCTGCGCTTTCGCGAAACTTCAGGAAAAACATTGAAGCCGGAATAGAGCAGAAAGGTAAAGCGGCTGTGGCATTGTTTCAGCAAGCCCTGGCTGTGGCATACCTATACAATGGAGAGGGTATAAACCGGGGTTTAGGGTGGCGTGCTTTGTTAAAACCGCTGGTTCTTTTAAACGATAAACTGCTTTTCAAAAAAGTGCGTGAGGCTTTCGGGGGACAGATGGAGTTCTTTATTGGAGGAGGAGCACTTCTCGATATTGAGTTACAGCGTTTCTTTTTTGCGATAGGAATACCTGTGTGCCAGGGATATGGACTTTCTGAAGCTTCCCCTGTAATTTCATCCAATTCACTTGCCAACATCAAATTGGGCACATCAGGAAAGCCTGTTGGTTTTCTTGAAATAAAAATCTGCGATACAGAAGGAAATGAATTACCGGCAGGAGTGCCCGGTGAAATGGTCATCAAGGGTGATAACGTGATGAAAGGTTACTGGAAGAATGAAAAAGCATCAAAAGAGGTACTAAAGGATGGTTGGTTATATACGGGCGATATGGGATACCTTGACTCTGACGGATATCTTGTTGTGCTGGGAAGGTTTAAAAGCCTCCTCATAGGTAATGACGGTGAAAAGTACAGTCCTGAAGGCATTGAAGAAGCGATTATTGATAAGTCACACTATATAAACCAGTGCATACTCCACAATAATCAACAACCATATACTGTCGGACTTATTGTTCCAAACATTGGTGCTATAAACACTTACCTGGAGAAGGAAGGCAAAGAACCCGGAAGTCCCGAGGGTATTGATGCTGCCCTTGAACTTATAAGCCATGAAATCAACTCATTTTACGGAAAGGGAAAACATGCAGGTGAGTTCCCTGAGCGGTGGCTCCCTTCGAATATATGTATCCTTCCTGAAGGCTTTACAGAACAGAACCATCTGCTGAATTCAACCCTTAAGATTGTTCGAGGTAAGGTTGCAGAAAGATACTCCTTTGAACTGGAATACCTGTATAAACCGGTGGCCAAGAATATTCTTAATGAAGTTAACAGGAGGAATATGGCAATGTGGTATAAGTGATAATAGATAGCCGGTGATTACTTAAAGAATCAGCTTAAAACTGCAGGTCTTACCTTCCTTCCATAAGGTAATAATGTATAAACCTGGTTGGTAACTATCAATAGAGTGAATGAATGAAAGGCCGTTTGCTTTACTAACATAAAGTGTTTTACCTGTAAGGTCTGTGATCCTTATATTACAATTATCAAATCCCTCAGGCAGATGTAGCATCAGCTGATTTCCAATTGTGACTACTCTTATATCCGGTTGAAGTTCCGTCTTTGTTGAAGAGACCAGGCTACCGGCTTCAATGAATAATCCGGAATCATAAGTTCTGTCCATAATATCACTAATGGCAAGCTTTAGGTGATAATTGCTGCCGGGTATAAGTGCTGTCATTCCGATTGGAATTACTGTTGTGAAGCCATCATACTGTATATATTCGCCGGAATTGTTATTGACATAGTAGGAGCAATTCTCGCAAGGGCCATTATTGTTCATCCCATTATTGATGTTGTTCATCCATATCCTCAAATTGAGTGAAGGTATCAGAGCTATATTAATTGAACCACCCGGGAAATCAGGAGGCGAAGAATATGGGCCTGTAATCGTAGGGCCGCTCAGGAATACTCCGATTTCATCTACAAACTGAGTATTGACATATTCAGGATATTCTTCTGACCCAAGGACTATATTAAGGGAGAAAGATGAATCAGCAGGTATAAAATCAAATTCCAGTACACTAGCATCACCGCTTGAATTACCCGACATCAGTTGAAGGTCATTATCACCACTGGTATTCATTATTGAACTCATTGATGAATTATTATTCGGCCCCTGGGAGGAAACTGCTTTCCCTGAACTTAGGATTATTCCACTTTCCATCCCGATATTGGAAAAACCGTTAAATATACCTTTTGACAATTCAGCTCCCTTGTAGGTAACATTAGAAGTGACTACAGAACTTCCGGCAATGTGTTGAACTAATTGCTCAGGTGTGACATTAGAATTAACATAGTAATCCTGCCCGATGATACTTCCAGATAGTAATAAAAACAGGCCTGCAGTTAGTATTTGTTTCTTCATTATAGTCGCTAATATAAATAATCTTCAAATGTAATAAAATTTATACGTAATAGTATGACAAAGTTTTATTGTCATTAAGACCAAACTTGTCGCATTTTTCCAATTACATCTTTGTAACCTCTGTTAGTTTTGCATCGTCATAAACTAAATTTATCAACAAGATGAAAAATTTGATCTCCTGGGTTGAAATTCCCGCAGTTGATTTCGAAAGAGCCGTAGCTTTTTACAACACTATCCTTGGCGTTGAACTGCAGGTGTTTGGATCTGAAAAAGAAAAAATGGGTTGTTTCCCTACAGGCGAAGGCGCTGTATTTGTAGCAGATGGTTATAAGCCATCGGCCGACGGTGTGATTGTAAGCCTCAACGTTGAAGATGACCTTGATGGTGCTATTGAAAGAGTACAGCAGAATGGCGGCAAAATTCTAATTCCCAAAACAAAAATCGAAGTTGAAGGCCGCGGATATTTTGCTACTTTTATTGACACTGAAGGCAACAAGCTTGGGCTCTACGGAGATAAGTAGAAATCAAGAACTTGAATTTTTTATGCTGTTGACCTAATAAAACTGAAAGGTGAGTTTTTATTCAGCCAAACCATCGTGGCCCTTATCTATGTTCATTAAACAATACTGGGCAATTGAGAACTGCCAGTCATATGAAGCTGAACATATTCAGAGAATTGTGCCCAGTGGTTTGACCGAACTCACCTTTTATCTGGAGGGACTCCCCCACTCTCTTGATGCTCAAAAAAATATATCATCAAATTCTGTCATCTCAGGACACCTTAAGAAATACTATGATATCTCCGTGAGAGGAAGCCTCTCAATGTTCTCGGTATCATTCATGCCTTTTGGTGTACGTATGTTTCTTAATATTCCTGCTGATGAACTGTATGATTTGAATGTTCCATTCAGGTATCTGGTATCGGACATAGCTGACAGACTTGAAGATGCACTTTATGAAACTCCTTCTTTTACAGAAAAGGTTCAGGTTACTGAGAAATTCCTGAAGTTGTTGCTTCAAACAAACAGAGGCAGTTATGAGCTTGAAAGAATCTGCAATAGCTATAACCTGATAAAGAAATCAATGGGAGCGATACCGATTGATTCATTATCCGGCGCCGCTTGTTTGAGCAGGAAACAATTCGAGCGCGTTTTTTCTGCATATGTTGGTACATCACCAAAGCAATTCCTTAAAACCGTGAGGTTCCAGGGCTCCCTGCATTTAAAACATGTTAATCCTTCCATGCCGCTGACAGAGCTGGCTTATCATTCTGGTTATTATGACCAGGCCCACATGATAAATGACTACAAACTTTTATCCGGCAAAACACCTGGAGAGTACTTCAGGGAATGTGAACCTTTCTCTGATTTCTTTGATGCTTAAACTTGCAAACCTCGCGAGTATTCATTAGTTTAGTGCTTGGTTAAGAAAACTAAATTTAAAGTGATGACAAAAAAGCACTGGATGAACACAAAACATCATATTACTACTGATATCACTATACTTTTATTAAGGCTGGTGGCTGGTGGGATGATGATTGCAGGTCATGGTTATGGCAAATTACTTAAGCTTATTGCCGGACCTCCTTATGAGTTTGCAGATCCATTGGGGATGGGAATACATCTTTCATTTTACCTGGCTACTTTTGCTGAATTCCTGTGCTCAGTTTTACTGATACTCGGGTTATTTACCAGGCTCGCCACAATTCCGTTAATAATTACTATGAGTGTTGTTGCATTTATAGTCCATATCAATGACGGGCTATATGCAATGGAATTGCCATTAATGTACCTCACCATGTACATCGTTATTTTAATAATGGGCCCTGGCAGGTATGCTCTTTCAACCCTTAAGAAATAAGCCTCAGGTGTAATACTTTTTATACGGTAATTGTTGGTTAATAAAACCGATTACTGTATAAAATAACACACCATGGTTCCAAAAATCTCGACATTAAGCGGCTATATATTTGAGTATCAGAAAAGTGTAACCAACCCTACCGGCTTTTGGGCAAATATTGCCGACAGCTTTTATTGGAGAAAGAAATGGGATAGTGTACTTGACTGGGATTTCTCAAAAGGCTATACCCGATGGTTTGATGGTGCAAAACTGAATATCACCGAAAATATTTTCGAAAGGCAGATTTTTTTCAGAGGTAACCAACCTGCTATTATCTGGGAACCTAATCAACCTGAAGAGAAGTCAAGGACTTTTACATACAGTGAGCTTTTCTCTGAAGTGAAGAGATTTGCCAACGTACTTACTGCCATTGGTATCAAAAAAGGCGACAGGGTTGGGATTTACATGCCTATGGTACCTGAATTGGTAATAGCCATGCTTGCATGTGCAAGGATCGGTGCCATTCATTCAATTGTATTCGCCGGGTTTTCTGCTCAGTCATTAAGTGAACGGCTAATTGATGCAGGAACTAAGCTACTGATAACATCTGACGGCGGTTTCCGGGGAGCTAAAACCATCCCTATCAAAGACATAGCAGATGAAGCAATGAACAAATGCCGTTGTATAACCAAATCAATAGTCCTGAAAAGAACCGGCGAACCTGTTAATATGGTTGAAGGCCGCGATATATGGTGGCATGACGCTATTAGTGGTGTGGATGATAATAATGAGGCAACAGTCACAGATGCCGAAGATCCCTTGTATATACTTTACACCAGTGGTTCTACAGGAAAACCAAAAGGACTTGTGCACACGGTTGCCGGTTATATGGTATTCATTGCCTATACATTCAGGAATGTTTTTCAATATGGTGATGGGGATGTGTACTTCTGCACTGCTGATATTGGTTGGGTAACAGGGCACAGCTATTTGGTGTATGGACCTCTGCTTAACGGAGCAACCTCACTGATGTTTGAAGGAATACCAACATGGCCTGACCCGGGAAGATTCTGGGAGATCATTGATAAACACAAAGTAAACCAGTTTTATACAGCACCTACAGCCCTGCGTTCACTTATTGCATTGGGCTCAGATTGGCTTGAGGGTAAAAGGCTTGATTCACTAAAGGTGCTTGGTACAGTTGGTGAACCTATCAATGAAGCAGCATGGCACTGGTATCATGACCATATCGGTAAAAGCAGATGCCCTATAGTAGATACATGGTGGCAAACTGAAACCGGTGGGATCATGATAAGTCCTATGGCCGGTATTACACCAACAAAGCCGGCATATGCCACTATGCCTTTGATGGGAATACAGCCTGTAATAGTTGATCAGGATGGGAAGCAATTGAGCGGTAACAGCGTGGAAGGCAACCTTTGTATAGGTTTTCCATGGCCGGGCATGGCAAGAACCATCTGGGGTGACCATGACAGGTTTGTTAAAACTTATTTCAGCACTTATCCCAACCTTTATTTCACCGGTGATGGTGTAAAGCGCGATGAGGACGGATATTACCGCATCCTCGGACGGGTAGATGATGTCATCAATGTATCAGGGCATCGTTTAGGCACTGCTGAAGTAGAGAATGCTATAAATGAGCATCCGCTTGTTGATGAATCAGCTGTAGTAGGTTACCCCCACCCTATTAAAGGTCAAGGAATATACGCTTTTGTCGTATGCCCTCAATTCAGCACCGGTGGAGAAGAAGGTGTGCGGCATTCAGTAATAATGGCTGTTTCAGAAATGATAGGCCCGTTTGCAAAACCTGATAAAATACAGTTTGTGACTGGCTTACCAAAAACACGTTCAGGAAAAATCATGCGGCGTATCCTTCTTAAGATAGCAGAAGGTAAAACCTCTGATTTTGGCGATACCACTACCCTTCTCAATCCTGAAATTGTGAATGAAATTTTACAAGGAGCTGCATCACTTAACCAGGAGGGCGTCCAGATATAAATCATCGATTACCTTTGCATTATGAGTACAAACTACTATCGCCTCAATAAGCTGGCTGAAGAAGTATTTGCCGTAAAGAATGACCCTGAACAACTTGATGTTGATGACTCAGTTATAAGGCATCTTGTGAAAATACACCCATATACTGTATCTGAGCATATTGAAAACAATGAATCCGTTGCATGGCTTCTTGTAATTCCGACAACTGAGGAAATAATGAATGACTTTATCTTGGGAAAAATTACCGAAAAGCAGTTGTATCAAATGACACCCCTCAATACAGAATACCAGACTATTTACCTCTGTTCTGCCCTGGTTCTTGAAGAATTCAGGAGAAAAGGGATTACAAAAGAAATGGCAATCAGGGCTATACAAAAAATTCAGAAAGACCATCCTGTAAAAGCGCTGTTTACATGGCCTTTCACCGATGAAGGTGATAAGGTTGCAGAAAAAATATCAGATATTACAGGGCTTCCCCTGTACAAGAGAACCGACCGGCACTAAATATTCAGGTTCTTCAATTTTTTTTCTTTAGAATTTGGTTATTCCAAAAAACTAAATACATTTGCAGCGATATAATACCCGTAGGTAGTATTTAATGAAGCTGACAAAAACAACTGAATATGCATTAAGGATTCTTGCTTTTATGGCAAAGGATCCCAAGCAGCTTTATACAGCAAAATACCTCGTTGAAACACTTAATATATCTGATAAATACCTGAGGCAGTTAATGACTTCACTAACTAAAGCAGGACTTATATACAGTGTACAGGGTAGGGAAGGAGGATACGCTTTTGCTAAGTCACCTGAAAAGATATATTTATCTGACATCGTTGACTCAGTAGAAGGAATGCAGAAGTATACCGGTTGTATTCTTGGATTCAACCACTGTAGTGATGATAATCCATGTGTAATGCACAAGGTATGGGTTAAATCAAGAAAGGAGTTTGTCACCACGTTTACCACTATAACTCTTGATAAACTTGATTTTAAAGGGATATTTAAGTTCTAGAAATTTTTTTCGCATTAAATACTACATCTTTATAGCATTTATTCATTAACCTAACATTCAATTTATGAAAGAAACATTACTCGACAAATTCATGAGCAGGAAAGGGCTATATACATCATTCTGGATTATAGCCCTTTTTATGGTAACAATGCTCATTTATTACACAGCAAACCTGCAGAAAGAGGTTCCTCCAATCCCAAAAGAGGTTAAATCTGTTAGTGGTGAACTTTTATACACTTACGATGATGTTATTGCAGGAAAAGGATATTTCCAGCAATTTGATCTTATGGACTGGGGCACTATGCTTGGAATGGGTGCTTACATGGGACCAGATTTTTCTACTGACTTTATGCACTACAGGGCTGAATTTCTTTATGATTATTACGGAACTGAGCTCTATGGAAAGAAAAATAAAGATCTTACCACTGTAGAGCGCGGGGCAGTTAAAGAAAGGGTTAAACAGGATTTCCGCCAGCAGACAAAACTTCTGGAAAACACGACTGTATACACCGATGCATCAGCCGCTGCATATAAAAGCAATGTTGTTTATCTCACTAAGCTCCTGGTGGAAGGTGATCCTCAAAGAGCTTTTACAGGTGGTATTATCAGACCGGAAGAAGCAGTTAAAATTGCTGCTTTTGTTGATTGGGCGCAATTAGTTGCCTCTTCATACCGTCCAGGTACAGACAGAACATGGTCGAATAACTGGCCCCCGGAACCATTGATTGACCAGGATCTTACCTTTCTTTCACATAAAATCTCATTATGGGAATTCTTACTGCTATGGGCTTTGACGATTGTTGTTATCTTCCTTGCTTATGAATTCCTCTTTAAAAAAGACGAAAATGAAAAACTCGAGGAACCTCTGAAGATTACAACATTATTCCGCTCGCAGAAAAAACTGCTTAAATATATCCCGATTGTGGGTGCTTTATTTGTGGTACAGCTTTTTATCGGCGGATATCTTGCTCATTTGTATACAGAACCTGATAAAGACTTCCTGTTTTCACAGTCACTCCTCCCATTCAATGTACTTCGCTCCATACATACCCAGCTTGCTATCTTGTGGGTTGCAGTTGGCTGGCTTGTAGGCGGACTTCTTATTGCCCCCTGGGTTGCCAACAGAGACCATAAATATCCATGGCTTGTTGATATTCTTTGGATTGCGCTGTTGGTTGTGGCCGTAGGTTCAATCATTGGACTGTATATGGGTGCTACCGGACAGATGAGGGATACCTGGTTCTGGCTCGGAAATGAAGGACGTGAATTGGTAAACCTTGGAAGATTGTGGGATATTGGCCTCGTGATCGGACTTGTATTCTGGTTCCTGCTGATTATTTCCCTAATCCGTAAAGCAGCTACCAATAATCCTATCGTCAGCACAATTATCTGGTCGGCATTTGCAATTGCAACTCTATACATTGCAGGTATGATGCCGATTCACAAGATCATGCCCAATTATACAGTAGATGATTATTATCGCTGGTGGGTGATCCATCTCTGGGTTGAATTAACCTTTGAGCTCTTTGCCGCAGGTGTAATAGCCTTCTTCACTGTTTCCCTGGGACTTATTTCACATAAAACCGCTGTAAGGGTTATGTTCTTTGAACTTTTCCTGATCTCACTCAGCGGGACCCTTGGCATTGGACACCACTTGTGGTGGCAGGGATTAGACGAGTACTGGATTGCAATCGGTGGTATCTTCTCAGCTCTTGAGCCACTGCCTCTGGCACTCCTCATAATCGAAGCGTGGAAGAATAAAAGGGACCGGGTACATGCCGGAAAAGAATTCCACTTTGCAGTGCCATTTATGTGGATTGCAGGATCGGCAGTACTTAACTGGATTGGTGCAGGTTTCTTTGGTATGGTAATTAACACACCAACTATCAGCTATTATTCACATGGAACTTACCTTATCATGCCTCACGGCCATGTTGCCCTGCTTGGTGCTTTCGGATATATTTCAATAGCCTTCCTTTATATGACTTCAAGGGCCAATTCATTAGCAAATAACCTTGAATGGAGTAACAGGCTCAGCACAATTGGATTCTGGGTGCTGACCATAGGAGCCCTGCTATTCACTATACCAACATACATTATTGGAATGCATCAAAGTGAAATGGCAATGGAGATGGGCTATTTCTATACTAGAACCCGCGAAGCCATTGAGTCAATGAGAGGATGGATGTGGGCACGCACAGTTCCTGATGCAATGATGATAATAGGTGGATTGATTATCCTGTTTGACCTTGTTCAGAAAACGTTCCTTGCAAAGAAACAAGACGCAAATATTTAGTTTTATCGATGTTTCTGGGAAAACCACCTACTTTTGCAGGTGGTTTTCTTTTTTTACCAATGAACCCTAACAAAGCAGTAATCTTAATAAATACAGGCAGCCCTGACAGCCCTGATGTGAATGATGTTCGCACATACCTCCGCGAATTCCTTGGTGATCCATATGTTATCAATATGCCCTGGCTTTTAAGGAAATTACTCGTAAACGGGATTATTGCACCAATCAGAGGTCCTCGTTCTGCCAAGCTTTACCGCAAAATATGGACAAACCAGGGCTCTCCTCTAATTGTAAACAGCTTTAAGTTTGCTGATAAGCTGGCATCCAGACTCGAACATGACTATCATGTTTATGTGGCAATGAGGTATGGTAATCCATCACTTGAAAACTGTATATCTGACATCTCTAAAAAGGATTATAGGCAGGTAATAGCTATTCCCTTGTATCCCCAGTATGCTGATTCTACTACGGGCACTATACTTGCAGAAACCAATAGGTTGATAAAGAAATACAGAATATCTGCAGATATTATCAACCTTGACCCTTTTTTCAGTACAAGTGCTTTTATAAATGCCTTTGGGGAAAAGATTATACGTTCAAAGCCATCAGCTTTCGATCACATGATCTTCTCTTTCCATGGCTTACCTGTGAAGCAGACTGAAAGAATGCATCCGGGAAAGACTTGCCTTGAAGCAAACTGCAGAAATGAATATAATGATCTAAACAGGAATTGTTATTATGCTTCATGTTATGCCACCGCAAGATTGCTTGCCGGGGCAACAGGGCTTAATAACAATGATTATACGGTATCATTTCAGTCGCGTCTTGGCATGAACTGGTTAAAACCATATACAGATACCATTTTGCAGCAAAAAGCGTCTGAAGGGGCTAAAAAGGTGCTTATCTGCAGTCCTTCCTTTGTGGCAGACTGCCTTGAAACAATTCATGAACTTGGAATAGAATACAAAGAATTATTCATGCAGTATGGTGGTGAGGAATTAACCCTCATCGAAAGCCTGAATGATGATCCTTTATGGGTTGAAGGAATGGAAAGGCTGATCAGGAATCTGCCTCAATCAGCCCTCTGATGAAATAAGCACGGCCAGTTCACGCCCCTGCTTAATCCTATCGCTCATACCTATTCCGTTTCTTAAGTTTCCTCCAATAAGCAGGCCGGGATGTTTTTTGTGTAATACATCAATCGTCTCAAGTCTTTCGCCTGATGAAAGCCCGTATTGGGGTATAGCATGATCATACCTTGTAATCTTCAGCAAATCAGGTTGGAAATGATTGAGTCCGGTCATTGCTTTTACTTCTTCTGCTACTATTGTGATGATCTGATCATCTGACAGGTCACATAGCTCCGGCCGCCTTATACCACCCATGAAAACTGATAGCAGTGCTCCGCCTTCAGGAACCCTTCCTGCAAGGAATGATGAAAGGAAAAGTATTCCAAGCACATTCCGGTTTTCTTTGAATGGAACCAAACCCCCGAATGCATCAAGTGGTATGCCCTCCCATTTTTTAAAACCTATGGTTAACTGAACCACCCGTGCGTAAAGCAGGTTATCGACTGCCTTGGCCTCTGACCTGGAAAGAAAAGGCAATGTCTGTGGAATCTCATACGACCCGATAGTAGTAATCACTTTCCGTGACCTGATAATCACATCTTCGCCCAGGTGTGTTCCCTTAGTCTGGTAATCAGTCTCACCTGCAGAATTATACTTACGCAATCCTTCAATTTCAGGAAGAACAGTGGCATCTTTAAAATCGAGCATTAACCTTTCAGCTCCCACACTTGTCACAAGTGCATGGATAAGATTGCTGAGTCCGCCTTTGATGGAGAATACATCCCCTGTAGCAAGTTTTGCCCTCTCATCTTTTTTCTGGAATCCTTTACGTATGGCACCTCCGATAAAACTCCCGTAATTTTGTTCAAGATTGTACAGCTTGGGCATTGCATAACGGGTAACAAGGTAGGAGGGGTCACCTGAATATATACCCAGGATAAAAGGATCAACGGCATAGTCTAGGAAGCTTTTACCCATCCTGCGCCTTACGAGCTGTGCCAGTGTTTCATCGGGATTCTTCCCTTTTGCCCTGAACGGCTCACCTAAAATCCTCAGCTTATCTGCAAATGAAAAGAGCGGAGTGTTAATTGCAGCTTTCAGGCCGGAGGGAAGTGGTTCCCACTTGCCATTTTTCCAGATCCACCGCTTTTTTGCAGCAGGATTTGCAATCTCCAGCTCGCATAATCCACCCATTTCATTAATGAGCTCTATAGTTTCAGGTTGTGAAAGAACCCCGGTATTTGGCCCTGTTTCGTAGATAAAACCTTCTTCTTCATGCGTGGATATTACACCACCTGCTTTCGCTAGTTTATCAATAACAAGAAAGTCAACTCCTCTTTTCCTGAGTTCCCATGCCGCAGATAATCCGGTTATACCGGCACCTATGATAAGTACATCGGTTTCTATCTTTTTCATTTAAATCGACTTTGAAAATCTTTTGTCCGTAGGAACAGCAAGGGCAGGGTCAAAAGCCACGGCAATATTCCTGATAAAGAACCTTCCTGTATCTGTAATATGTATTATTTCATCAGTAATTTCAACCAACTGGTCGTCGGCCAATGATTCAAGTTTGGCAGGATCATACCCTACAATTTCTTTAATTTCATCCACCGTTAAAGTAAACTCATCAGCTATCTCACTCCAGTTTAATACCCGGTTGCACATTAAGTGGTTTATAACCTCTCTGATTACCATTTCATTGGTATTGAGACGATATCCTTTTTCAACAGGTAAAACACCTTTTTCAATAGAATCAATATATGCGCCGGTATCTTTTGTATTCTGGATATATGAGTGGTGCAGCTGGCTGATGGATGATACACCAAAAGCATATACCTGTCCGGTTGTACGCTTGGTGCAATAGCCCTGGAAATTCCTGTGAAGTTCATTATTTCTCAGCGCCTGGATCAGTTCATCATCACCTTTTGCATAATGGTCCATACCAATATCACTATATCCATTTTCTTTCAGGAGTTTATAGGCAGCTTCAAATATACTCAGTTTTGACTCGGCATCGGGAAGTCCTGCACGCTCAAGTGCCATCTGGTGTTTCTTCATCCATGGAACATGCGCGTATGAAAAAGTCACAATTCGGTCAGGTGAGTAGGGCAGGGCCTGTTTTATCGTTTCAGAGAAACTTTCACTTGTTTGATGCGGCAATCCGTAAATAAAGTCGAAATTAACATGAATCTTTGGGTCAAGGCTTCTGAGGTAACTTGTAAGTTCACCAAGCGGCATCTTAGAAGGCTCCCTGTTTGCTGTTTTAAGCACTTTTTCATTCAGATCCTGTATTCCGAGGCTAAACCTGTTAAAGCCGGCCTTTACCAGACGATCCATGTATTCTTTGTCGAGGTGTGCAGGATGGCACTCTATTGCGATTTCCGGATCATCTATAAAGGTGAATTCCTGAAAGATAAGCTGGTTAAGATCTTCAATGAATTCAACCGGAATAGCATTGGGTGTACCTCCGCCATAATGGAGCTGCGACACTTTTCTTGATGGATCAAGGTACGACCTTACTATCCTGATCTCTTCCTTTACCGCGTTAATGTATCTCTCAACAGAGCCCGACCTTGGGAACTTAATTGAATTACAGCCGCAGTAAAAACAAATCTTATGACAATAGGGGATATGGATGTAAAGTGAGATGTTCTGAAGTCTTCCATCATTTGAAGTAACTAATAAATTCCTGTAATCCTGGTCATTAAAGTCACCTGTAAAATAGTTGGCCGGTGGATAACTTGTGTACCTTGGTAATGACTGGTTATATTTATTCAATAATTCTCTTGGTATCATCAGTGCGTTGATTTAGTTGTTCCCTGTATAGGAACGGTAATGCAATAAGAAGTAATAAAGCTGCTATGCTTTCAGTGATGAATAAACCCCGATATCCGATAATATCAGCAAGTTTGCCGCTGCCAATAGTTATAAGCAGGGAACTCAGGTGGGTTATTACGATCTGGATTGTAAAGTCAGTCCCTTCACGCCCTTTACGTACAATGTCCATTGAAATTGTATAGATACCTACAGATGACATTCCATAGCTTATCCATAACAATACAACTGCAGTGTACAATTGCATGTGGGTCATATGGCCGCTTAAAAGCCAGACAAAGTAGATTGTAACCAGCAGACTAAAAGATGCAAATATGTAGAGGCTCTTTCTTCTGCCAATTTTCTTTATAAGGTGGCCTCCAAGCAGAGCACTGAGTGCTCCGCTTGCAGTACCACAAATACCTGATATGATACCTATTTGTTTGACAGTAAATCCATTGTCAACCAGGAAAGGTTTCATCAGTGAAAGAATTCCGATTATTCCACTATAAAAAAAGAAAAGTAAGATCAGGCGTCTGAATATTCCCTTCTGCCTGAAGAATAAACCGATGTCCTTCATACTGGCTGGCTTCATCCTTGTATGCTTTAAGGAAAGGGTCTCGACTTGAACGGTTTCAGCCGGTAATGAGTAATCCTTCTCCTCCTGATTCTTCTTGTATTTGTAATAATACAGCGGAATTAATGCCAGCAGCACAAACCCTGCAAGGCAAAACATAAGTCCCTGCCAACCGAAGTAATGATACAAGATAAGAAGAACGCCACTGCCTGCCATTGTTCCAAGAAAGGAGCCGGCAGATTGCATTGAATTGCCGAGACTCCTTTCGTCTTTCTTCAGGATGTGAATGGCAAAAGCGTCTGTTGCTATATCCTGGGTGCCGGATGCAATAAAGGCAATTACCATCAAAGTTACAATCAGCGTGAAATTGAACTGCAGGTTAAGGAAACCTATACCTATAATCAGTGCTGCATAAACAAATTCAGAACCGATGATCCATTGTTTGTATTTTCTGACTGAATTCTCGCATGAACGGTCGACTAAAGGAGCCCAGAGAAACTTAAATATCCATGGTAACTTGATCAGTTGAAGCAATCCAATCATAGCCAGCGAGTACTTCTCCTGGCGCATAATCACAGGGACTATGGTTGAGAAGAAGCTCATTGGTATGGATTGAGCCAGGTAAAGGCTCAACAGTGTTGGATATTTTTTCATAGTGGTTTAAACGTCAGAATTTTACAGTAAGGGTTGCACCGAATTGTGCCGGCTTGCCAACCTGTACAAAAGATTTTTTGAGTGAAGTGAAGTAAAAAGCACTATAATCTTCGTTGAGCAGGTTCTTTGCCCATAAGTCAAATCTAAGTTTTCCTGCAAGGAATGATACTTTACCGTTAATCAGGCCGTAGTATGCCTGTGAAGATATGTTTTCCTCATTCCAGTATATCTTACCCTGACCCTGGTAGTTGGCAAAAAATATCACTTTTTCAACACCGGCAATATTTGCGTTGATGGTAACATCGCCACCGATCTGCAAGGTATTGGCAGGAGCGTAAGGAATTACGTTTCCACTATAATTAGTTAAACTATCTCTTTGGTATTCAGTAAACCTAGCATTGGTGTATCCATAGCTTCCATATACTGAGATGAATTTAGCCGGACGGGCAACAATTTCAACTTCTACACCCTTACTCACTGAACGACCTGCATTCTTAAGCATTGAACCCTGTCCGCTTGGTACCGGCTGATAAATCTGCTGGTTTTTCCAGTCGATATAAAAACAACTGATATTTCCTGTGAGTGCTTTATTGAATAAGATAGTCTTTACGCCGGCTTCATAATTCCAGCTGTATTCAGGTAAAAAGCTACGATCCTCCGGAGTTTCAAAAGTGGTGTTAAATCCACCGCTTTTATATCCCTTTGCAACAGTTGCATAAGCAGAAACCGTTTTGTGCATATTGTATAATAACGACACTTTAGGAAGTACTTCATCATAATTCACAAGGCCTCTTGAATCATCAACAGTTTTCTGTTTTCCGGCAGTAAAAGTATTATACAGATAATCCTGAATATCCTCTTCATAATCCAGCCTTATACCACCTGTCAATACCAAACCCTTGGTAAATAGGTTGTTAATACTTGCTTCGCTGAATAAAGCCACACCTTTTACCAGGTTGTCATAGTTCTTTACACGAGAAGCTTCACCGGGGAGTTTATAAGCCACTATACCATCAGGGCCGTAAGTAACAGTTACATTATCCTGGAGAAATTGCATGAAACCGAAGCCGCCAACTACCCATGATATCTTTTGTCCGGGCTTGTTTTTCAGTGTGAACTCCTGTGAAAACACGTTCTGGTTGGTATTCTGGTTTACATAGAATAATGAGGCAGAGGTAAAATCCTGGTCAATGTTTTGGTCATCATCAAGATACTGATGTCCTGTAGAAGACTGGAAAATTAATTTTTCTGTAGTGTAATCAACCACGAAAGAATTGGAAAGAATGTTTCTCTTATATGAGCTGTAGAAGTCATAGTTGATAGGCATTATCTCATTCGTTTCTTTATTAATCTGTGCATATGGATACCCTCCCTGGTCACTGCTTTCAAAGCCTGAAGTAAATTGCAGTTTGAGATGTTCAGTTGCATTATGAATAAGTTTTATCCTGCCGCCGAAATAGTTATCCTCGTCAACAGCAGTGTTTTCAAACTGGTTCTTGAAGAAACCAGAGGTCCTACCGTAAAAAGCTGATGCTGTAATACCGGTTTTTTTACCAAGTTGCTGTGAGTGAGCTGCATCTCCCCTGAAATAACCATAGTTACCGCCTGAAACGGCTACTTTTGTTTCCCTGCTCTCGCCCGGTTCTTTTGTATAAACCTTGATCAAGCCTCCCATAGTGTTTCTTCCATAGGAAGTACCCTGGGGACCACGCAGTACTTCAACCCTGTCGAGGTCAGAAAATTCAAAATCAAAAGCTGATTTTTCAAAGAAAGGAACATTGTCAACATATAATCCAATGGATGGTGAGTTGATCCTGGAACCAATACCCCTGATATATACTGGTGATGTTAACCTTGAACCATAGTCGGGCATAAAGAAGTTTGGAACAAAGCCTATAAGGTCTTTCAGTGAACTGATGTTATTATCCTCAAGGGTTTTAGATTTCATTAAGGAGATGGAGGAGGGCAGATTTTTGATCATTACACTGCTCTCTCTTGATGATTTTACTACAATCTCATTCAGGTTGATGGTTTTAATCTCTGTTGAGTCACTAACGGGAGCATGATATTGAGCTGAAACTTGTGAAATCGTGATTATGCATGCTGTTAAAAGGAATAATATCTTTTTATTCATTTTAGTTGATTTTTGAAAATGTGTGAATTATTTCCAGCCAAATGACTGATCAGTAAGATCAGATTCAGCTAATTACAAGTCATGGCAGTTAATGCCGGACTATTCGAAGAATTTAAAAAGATAATTATGCAGCAGGAGGGCCCCTGAGATTGATGGTGCCGGTGACCAGAGGATAATCGGAAACATCATCAGTAACAGTAATGGTGTATATAACAGTTAGTACAGGACTCTCAGCTTGTAACGATGGGAACTGGTTAATTCCTTCAAATTCTATATTAAGGTATGAACTGAAAGAATCATGGTCAGTATTAAGCAGAGATCCAAAATCCTTTTTATTAACTGAAGAGTGGGTATAACAAGATGGAATCAGGTATTTTCCCCAGATACGGTTCTGATGGAAATTAACAAGGTTTCCAAGGTAAAACCAGAATATAGCGGTTGCCCAAAGGATTAGGAAGCCTTTCTGCAACAATTGATTTATCTTGTAATTTCGCTTCAATTACTGGTTTTTTAATTCGTATGCGAAATTCTACATAAATAGGAAGCGAAATACATTCCGGATAAAAAAGTAATAAAATTTATAACGGTTCTAAATTACCAAGATACTGACTAGCTGTTCATTAGTTGTACTGAACTATACCCGGGGCATGGTGTTGTATTTTGGAAAGTCATAATTTCAAATATTATAACAGTACACTCACACACATGAATAATTTTTTCAGAGCCTTAATTGCCGGTTACGGCGCAAAAAAGCTAGGCGGAGGCTGCCTTTCCACAATCCTGATTTTTATTCTGCTCTGGGTATTATTAGGGCAGTGCAGTTAGATTATTTTATGTTTCATTCGATTCCGCTTTACCTCAAGGTTACCCTTCGGTTACCTTCGGGTTACACTTTAGGTAAAGGGAAGGTAACTTTGGGGTAACCGAAAGGTAACCGAAAGGTAACCGAAATACCAATTTAACCCCTGAAATACTCGAACTTATTTCCTGTCAGAGAAAGGAATTTAAGGAAATCATCGTAAGTGATAACAAGTGATGCCCTGTTATCATTTGGATGAAAACTGATCTTTGGATTCCTTCTTAAATCTTCATCCAGAAAAAGGTAAACATGATGTTCTTTATCATTTATGAGCCCAAACGGTGAAACTGATCCCGGTTTAAGTCCAAGGTATTTTTCCATTCGCTGCTCGGAGGCAAAACTAAGTTTGCCCTGCTTTAGGTACTTTTCAAGGTCATGAATGCTGAGTTCCTTGAGGTGGTCAAATATTACAAGGTAATGACGGTTTCCTTTATGGTTCCTGAAAAAGAGGTTTTTACAGTGTGTCGTCTCCCGTATATCTTTCCAGTACTGAACTGCAATCTCGATGGTAGGAGCAGGAGGGTGCTCAAAATATTCATAGCTTATGCCTGAATCATCCAGGAACTTATAAAGTAGCGGATCACCAACCATGTGACTGATAATTAGTTAAACAAATGCTGTGTTGCTTATATGCTAAGCACTCATAATAAGTTTTTTAATCCTGTGGATCGTTTTGTCTCTGCCAAGTATTGAGATAATCTGGGCAATACCCGGTCCAAAGGCTGAGCCTACAAGAGCCAATCTTAGGGTATTCATTACCTGCCCCATATTAAACCCGCGATCTTTTATAAAGTCTTTCATTGCTACTTCAAGAACCTCTGCTGTCAGGTCTTCCTGCTGTTCTATAAATTTCACAATGTCCTGCATTACCTGAACGGTATCAGGCCTCCAGATCTTGCTTTTTAACTTCTCATCAAAAACATCGGGTTCAATGAAGAAAAAGAACGACTGGTCCCAAAATTCAGGAATAAGGGTAACTCTTTCCTTTACAATCTTTACAATTGAAATATGATATTGAATATCAGCTTCAAAGCCCTTCCCAATGGCAATTTCCTGAAGAATCCTTGCTGCGTCAGTGTCGCTTAATGCAGAAATATAGTGGTGATTGAACCAGCGGGCTTTTTCAGGATCAAACTTTGAACCATGCTTACCAACGCGTTCAATGGAGAATGCTTCTATCAATTCATCCATTGAAAAGATTTCCTGTTCAGATCCCGGGTTCCAGCCTAAAAGTGCTAGCATATTTACAAATGCATCCGGCAGATAGCCTGATTCTCTGTATCCGGATGATACTTCCTTTGATACCGGGTCAACCCACTTTAAAGGGAAAACAGGGAAGCCAAGTCTGTCACCGTCTCGTTTACTGAGTTTGCCATTACCATCAGGCTTGAGCAGGAGAGGGAGGTGTGCAAATTCAGGTGCCTGCCAACCAAAATAATCGTAAAGCAGCTGGTGAAGTGGGGCAGATGGCAGCCATTCTTCGCCCCTGATTACATGAGTTATTTCCATCAGGTGGTCGTCAACAATATTGGCCAGATGATATGTAGGCATTCCATCAGATTTAAACAGTACTTTATCATCGAGTCTGGATGTATGGACCTTTACTTCTCCCCGGATAAGATCATGCACCACTATTTCCCTGTCGGCCGGGATAAGAGCACGAATCACATAACTGTCGCCACGTGCAATCCGCACTTCTACCTCTTCAGCAGGTAATACCAGCGAATTGACCATCTCATTGCGTGAAAGATAATCGTACTGGGGAGTGGCTACACCTTTAGCTGTTAACCGGTTGCGCATTTCCTCAAGTTCTTCGGGAGTATCAAAAGCATAATACGCTTTGCCTTCCCTTAATAACTTCTCAGCATATTCATAGTACAGATGTTTCCTTTCACTCTGCCTGTAAGGTTCATGCGGACCGCCAACCCCTACGCCTTCATCAAACTGTATTCCGCACCAGTTAAGTGATTCAATAATATATTCTTCTGCACCAGGCACATAGCGGTTCTGATCGGTATCCTCAATCCTGAGCAGGAACTTCCCATTGTGTTTCCTGGCAAAAAGATAGTTGTATAAAGCTGTACGTACGCCTCCAATGTGCAAAGGGCCTGTAGGACTGGGCGCAAATCTGACTCTGATCTTTCTCATATCGTAAATATTGGCTGCAAAGATAGAAAACAAAAAAGAGAAGGTTTACTACCAGAGTTAAAACACAAAGGTGATGATAAGAGTTATAAACATGAATAAGACTAATATTGACTAACTTTGTTTTTTAAATCTGGTCTTAAAATTTATATCCTTATCTATGGGGCGAAGAAAAGGGTTAACATTAACAAATATTCCCAAATACAGGACTGGAAGGATTTTCTTGTTCCCGTTATTGCTTTATCTGCTACTGCTCTATCCGGTGCTTGGCCTGATGGTGCTGAAAAGCTTCCCTGCACTTAAAGAAAAAGGACGGCTTGAATTAGGCAAACAATCCATTGAGAACACTAATAAAAAGGAAAGTGGCATCACTTTTCAGATCACCGACGAAAAGCAAGATAATATCAGGGTAGTCAAGAGCGACGGCGATAGTTTAACTACCACCCGGGTAATTCCTCCTGACAATAGCAGAAAAACATCTTCAGCACTTAATAATTCTATTTCGCTTCTTTTCAGGCTGGTATTCCTGATGAGTTTGGTGCTGGGACTGGCATTCAATATTCCTTTTAAGTTGTATTTCAGGTCAAAACGCAAAGGAAAAAACATTAAGAGAGGATTGTATAAATATTGCAGGCAGTTTTTGCTCAAAACACCGCTGATAAATGCAGGCATTGTTCTTCTAGCCTTTACGATTATGCATATCGTCATGCTGATTCAGTTGAGATCGCCTGATTCTTTTGGTGATGAACTAGGGCGAAGATTATATACCAATTACTTCTTCATATCCCTTGTTGCTTCTCTTTTAAGTGTAATGTTTATATATTTCTGGCAAAAGCACCTGGTTCATATCAAGTATATTGAGCACATTTATTCAAGGGAAGAGCTACAAAAGCGGATTTTTGGTAAGAATACCGGAAAAATCAGGAACAGGTTGTACATCGCCAGCGCTATGACAACCTTGCTTCCATTGACCATTGTGCTTTTATACCTTGTTCTTAGCCTTACACCCATCAAGGATATGGGGCAGGTAAGTGATGCAGAGCTACGCATCATGATGGGAAAACTGGTTGATCTTATGGGCCCTGACCTTAATATACAGGAAGAATTCGGTGATTCAAGACTGGCATACATAAGCGCTCTAGATAATCTCCTAATGTTCGGAGGAATTATCAGCGGTATCGTTGTAGCATTTATCTATATTTTATTCTTCGTCAGTTGGTCGACTGCCGACATTGTAAAGCCTGTAAATGAACTGGTTAGAAATATGAAACAAACCAGCGAAGGAAGGTTAGACAATTTTACTATCGTAAGGACAAATGATGAAATAGGAGTGATGTCGGAAGGATATAATATGATGACTTCCAGGCTGAGAGAATATATTTTTAAGATATCCCAGATGAATGAAGCCTATTCACGGTTTGTTCCTAACCAGTTTCTGGAATTCCTGGGTAAAGAAAATTTCGTTGATATCCAGCTTGGCGACCAGGTACAAAAAGAGATGAGTGTTTTATTCAGTGATATCAGGGGATTTACTGAACTATCTGAAGGGCTTACGCCTAAAGAGAATTTTGACTTCATTAACCACTATTTGGGTTACATGGAGCCTGTTATAAGGAGAAACAAGGGTTTCATAGATAAATTTATCGGCGATTCAATTATGGCTTTGTTCCATGAATCTGTTGATGATGCCCTTGATGCTGCCATTGACATGCGAAAAACACTGAGGGAGTTTAATACTGAAAGGGCTGACAATGGGCTGGTTCCTATTGACTCAGGAATAGGAATTCATACAGGAAACCTTATGCTGGGTGTTGTTGGCGGGGAAGGGAGAATAGATGGTACTGTTATTTCTGATGCTGTTAACCTGGCTTCTCGTCTTGAAGGTTTAACGAAGATCTATAAAACATCCATCATTATTAGTGAGGACAGTCTCATAAAACTCAATAATCCAGGTAAATACAATTTCAGGTTTCTTGATGTGGCGAGGGTAAAGGGCAAAAAGGAAGCAGTATATATTTTCGAAGTCCTTGATGGTGAACCCGATGAAATAAAGATTCTTAAAACAGAGACAAAACCACTGTTTGGCAAGGGAATTGAGGCATATAAGAACCGGGAATTTAATGTTGCTCTTGATCACTTTACTGAAGTTATAAGGATTAATCCACTTGATGCTGCAGCAGCATTTTATATCAACAGGTGCAAAAATATCAGCGGCAGAGAATTGCCTGATGACTGGACAGGTATTGAAGTATTTGATGCCAAATAATTTATTGACGGTTCGATTCATAATAACAATTGACTTTACACCGTTTATCTGTTTAATACATTGTAACTTAAGGAAATGCAGGATAATTATACCATACTTATTGATAAACTTGATGCCTTCATAAGGAAGTACTACTTCAACCTCCTGATCAGAGGGGCACTATACAGCATAGCATTGTTGTTGAGCTTCTTTTTAATTTTTACACTATTTGAGTCAGTTGCCTGGTTTTCAGTTTCAGTACGTACCATTATTTTCTGGTTTTATATAATTCTGGGTTTGTTCGTAATAGGGAAGTATATCATTAATCCTCTTCTGAAATTAAATAAAATAGGGCCAAGGCTTTCTCATGAGATGGCAGCCGAGGTGGTTGGAAAGCATTTCAGTGAAGTAAAGGATACACTTCTTAATACATTGCAACTAAAGAAGTTGTCAGAAGAAAGTACTGAAAACTATGAACTCATACTTGCCGGTATTAATAAAAAATCATCAAAGCTTATTTCAGTACCCTTTAAATCAGCCGTTAATTATTCTTCAAACAGGAAATACCTCTACTTTGCACTGCCTCCCTTACTAGTAACAACTATCCTTCTCATCGCCACTCCCAACATATTAACTGAACCTGGCAACAGACTGATCAATCACTCAGTTGCTTTTGAAAAGCCCCTTCCTTTCAAGGTAATCATTGATAATAAAGAACTTACCGCTGTCCAACAGGAAGATTTTATTCTTCAGGTTAGTGTTACTGGCGAAGAATTGCCGGCTGAAGTATTTATCAGAGTGAAAGGGAATGAATTAAAAATGCATCAGGATGAGCGGAATAAGTACTCTTATACCTTCAAAAAGATTCAGGAAAATGAAGAATTCAGCCTTGTTGCTTCAGGCTTTTCCAGCAAGGAATACACGATAACAGTTTTGCCAAAACCAATCATCCTGAATTATGACATCACCCTTGAGTATCCTGCTTATCTGAAAAGAAAACCTGAAATCCTATCTAATATTGGCGATATCAATGTTCCACAGGGAACAATCCTCAACTGGAAATTCTATACACGGGATGCTGATATAATTCACTTCAGGATAGGAGAAGATGAACGGGATCTGAAAAAGGGAAGCTCAAATGCCTTTAGTACCACTCACAAGCTTATGGATGGTACTGGAATAGTGGTCAAAAGTGAGAACGATTTTATGGTCAATAATGACTCGCTCATGTTTTATGCTGAAGTGATACCTGACCTGTATCCGGTAATAAACATAGAGCAATACACTGATAGTGTTTACGATAACAGATTGTATTTCAAGGGCTTAATTCGTGATGACTATGGTTTCAAGTATCTAAAATTCATCTTGTCAAAGGTAAATAATGGGGAAAAAGGTGCTGAGATGTCAATTGAAGTACCCATTCAAAAAGATGTTACGGAACAGAACTTCTATTACTATTATGACCTTATGTCAACCTTCCTCGAACCTGGAGAAAATGTAAGTTATTATTTTGAAATATGGGACAATGACGGAGTAAATGGGAGTAAATCTGCCAGATCCCAGGAAATGACTTTCAGGATACCCACCATTGAGGAGATAAATGCAATGGTTGAAGAGCACCATAAAGAACAGAAAAAAGATTTTGAAGAGACAATTAAAGAGGCTAAGTCACTGCAAAGGGAGATTGAGAAACTCAATGAAAACCTGTTAAACAAAAAAGAGCTTAACTACCAGGATAAAAAGCAAATAGGTGATTTGCTCGAAAGGCAGAAAGACTTGCAGAATAAGATCGATAAAATGCAGCTTGAGAACAAGCAGATTAATTCAAAGGAGAATCAGATTAAAGAAACTGACAAGAATATACTTGAAAAACAACAGCAACTTGAGAAACTCTTTGAAGACATCATGACTCCTGAAATGAAAAAGATGTTTGAAGACCTCCAGAAGATGCTTGATGAGATGAACAAGGACAAGGTAAGAGATATGCTGGAGAAAATGAAACTTCAGAATGAAGATATAGAAAAAGACCTCGACCGTAATCTTGAATTGTTCAAGCAACTTGAGTTTGATAAAAAACTGTCAGAGTCAATCGAAGATCTTAAGAAACTTGCTGAAGAAGAAAAGAAATTATCAGAGGAAACTTCAGAAAGTAGCAAAAAAGATAGTGAGGAACTCAGTAAGAAACAGGAAGAGATTCAACAGAAGTTCGAAGATTCGAAAAAGGATCTTGAAGAGTTGAAAGAATTAAACCGCGAGTTGGAAGAGCCCAACAAATTTGAGGTTCCGCAAGAAATGCAGCGGGAAGCTGAGAATGAAATGGAGCAGAGTAATGATGACTTGAAAAACTCTCAAATGAAAAAAGCATCAGAACACCAGAAAAAAGCATCAGAAAAGATGCAAAAAATGAGTGAGATGCTTTTCAATATGCAGCAGGAGATGGACCAGGAGCAACTTGCGGAGGATGCAGATGCGCTGCAAATGATACTTGAGAACTTAATAAAGATCTCGTTTGACCAGGAAGATCTTATGCAAAGGATTAAAGGCATGAACAGGACTGATCCTAAATATCCGGCCACCATAGAAGAACAGAAAAAACTCAAAGACAACCTCCAGATGGTTGAAGATTCACTATTGGCTCTGAGTAAACGACAGTCGATGATTGAGAATTTCGTTAACAGAGAGATCAGGGATATAAATAACAATACTGAAATGGCAATGCAGGCATTGCAAAATCGTGCTATCGCTATGGCTGGAACAAAGCAGCAATATGTTATGACAGCTGTAAATAACCTGGCTCTGCTTTTATCTGAAACACTGAAAAACATGGAGCAAAGTCTTAGTATGATGGCTTCAGGGAAACAGAGCAAGGGTAATCCCAAGCCCGGTCAAGGAAAAAGTTCTATGAAATCTATGCGTCAAATGCAGGAAAAGTTAAATCAGCAAATGGAGCAGATGAGGAAAGGAATGAAGGATAAACCAGGTGAAAAAGGACAGATGGGTAAGATGGGCAATTCTCAGATGAGTGAACAACTGGCTAGAATGGCAGCTCAACAGGAGGCTTTAAGGAAAATGCTCCAACAGTATGGTGAAGAATTGCAGAAAGGGGGTGAGGTTAATCAGCAAGGCCTTCAGAAAATGATCCAGGAAATGGAGAAGACAGAAAATGACCTGGTAAATAAAATCATTAATCAGGAGACCATGAAACGCCAGCAAGAGATCTTAACCCGTTTGCTTGAATCAGAGAAAGCTGAAATGAAGAGAGAGCTCGATGAGAAAAGAGAATCCAATGAAGGTAAGGATATACCTAAACCTGATCCCGCAAAGTATTTTGATAGTATTGGAATTCCGTCAAGAGAAACTGAACTGATCAATACTATTCCTCCATCATTTAGAAGTTATTACCGCAACAAGGTAAATAGTTATTTCATCCAAATGCCACAAAGCAAATAAAACCCTGAATTTTTTAAAAGCCGGATTTAAACAATGAGTATTAATTTTTTCACAGAAAATGTTGCCTTGCCTGTTGATAATAATCAGCGACTCATAAAATGGATAACTGCAGTTATAAGCGATAGAAACTTTAAAACCGGTACCATTAATTACATCTTTTGTGATGATGAATATTTATTGGCATTAAACAAGCAATACCTGGACCATGACACATACACTGACATCATCACTTTTGATTATTCAAAAGAAGGAATTGTTAGCGGGGATATTTTCATCAGTGTTGATAGGGTAGCCGATAATGCAAAAAAATACAAACAGGCTTTCGAAAGAGAACTTCACAGGGTTATAATACATGGCGTCCTCCATTTATGTGGGTTAAAAGATAAGACAGAAGAAGAATCTGCCCATATGCGCTCCCAGGAGGATTACTATCTCACTGAATTGGTTGACTATTTTCAACACTAACCATTACCTCACCTGGTTACCCCCAAACTAAGAGTCACTGTGGCACGCAAATAATTCGTAATTTTGTGGCCTGAGATAAAATTATGGTTCCAAATCGGAATCAATGTTCCACGTGAAACTAAGTGATGTTTAAAGAATATGACGTTATAGTTGTAGGGGCCGGACATGCTGGTTGTGAGGCTGCTGCATCAGCTGCAAACCTGGGTTCTTCAGTGCTTTTGATTACCATGAACATGGCCCAAATGGCACAGATGTCGTGCAATCCTGCAATGGGAGGTATAGCAAAGGGTCAGATTGTTAGAGAAATTGATGCATTGGGTGGGTACTCAGGTATTGTGACTGATTCTACAATGATACAATTCCGTATGCTCAATAAATCCAAGGGGCCTGCTATGTGGAGTCCACGGGCTCAGAGCGACCGGATGAGATTCTCAGAGAAATGGAGATTGATGTTGGAACAAACTCCTAACCTCGATTTTTGGCAGGATACAGTCTCGGAAGTCATTGTGAAAGATAATATTGTTACAGGGGTAAAGACATCTTTAGGACTTATAATTAATTCCAAGTCTGTTATCCTTACGAATGGGACATTCCTTAATGGCATTATCCATATCGGCACAAAGCAATTTGGCGGAGGCAGGATGGGGGATAAGGCATCTGTTGGACTTACAGGCAGTCTTATTTCTTTAGGCTTCGAATCCCGAAGGTTAAAAACCGGCACTCCGGTTCGTGTGGATGGTCGTTCACTCGACTTCTCAAAGATGGAGATTCAGGATGGTGATGAGAATCCGGGACGATTTTCGTATACCGATACACCTAAGTTAATCAAGCAAAGGAGCTGTTATATTACCTATACTAATCAAAAGGTACATGACACGCTCAGACTCGGTTTTGATGATTCACCTATGTATGCCGGCAGAATAGAAGGAAGAGGGCCCAGATATTGCCCGTCAATTGAAGATAAGATTGACAGGTTTGCTGATAAAACAAGACATCAGTTGTTTGTTGAACCTGAAGGGTGGGATACAGTAGAATATTATGTGAATGGATTCTCGTCTTCATTGCCCGAGGATATTCAATATAAAGCGTTAAAACTTGTTCCCGGATTTGATAATGTACGCATATTCAGGCCAGGGTATGCGATCGAATACGACTATTTCCCCCCTGATCAACTTAATCCTACATTAGAGACCCGGCTAATTAGTAATCTTTACTTTGCAGGTCAGATAAACGGAACAACGGGATATGAGGAAGCTGCTGCCCAAGGATTAATGGCCGGTATAAATGCCCACTTAAAGATTAATGAGAAGGAACCCTTTATTCTGAGCAGGTCTGATGCTTATATCGGTGTGTTGATTGACGATCTGATAACAAAGAGTATTGATGAGCCCTACCGTATGTTCACCTCTCGTGCTGAATACCGCATATTACTGCGACAAAATTCGGCCGACCTTCGTTTAACGCCTCTGTCTTATAAATTAGGCTTAGCATCAGAAGATCGTCTTAAAAGAGTTGAAGCAAAAAATGGGTATATCAATGAACTATTAAATATTCTGAATAAGCTATCTCTTGAACCCTCCAAGATAAACAGCTTTCTGGAAGAATCTGGAACATCAGTAATTGACCAGAAATTTAAAGCCTCAGTTATAGCTATCAGGCCTCAGATAGAGTTGGCCAAGCTAATTCCGTTTGATGAAAACCTTATGAGTGCTGTTAAACAAATGGGTGATCTTGCAGATGAAGTAATAGAAGAAGTTGAAATAAGAATTAAATATGGGAGTTATATCCAGAAAGAAAAGGATTTAGCAGATTCCTTATCTGAGTATAATAATATTCCACTGAAGGCAAATTTTGATTATAATTCTCTCGTATCTTTGTCATACGAGGCGAGGGAGAAACTGTCTAAACACCGGCCAGCATCTATTGGCCAGGCAAGCAGAATAAGTGGAGTTTCACCAGCTGACTTAGCAGTACTAATAGTATACCTGACACATTAACTAATGTTTCACGTGGAACAACCCATCTTGAAAACGCAATTAATCTGCCCTGCTTGTGGCCATGATGAGCATGTAACTTACTTAGAGTTAAGGGATTACTTCCTTTCACAAGATAAATTTCGCATAATAAAGTGCACTAATTGTGGATTACTTATAACTGATCCTCAGCCTTTACCTAACGAGATATCCAAATATTATAAATCTGATCTCTACTTCTCTCATACAACCCATAAGAAAGGTCTCGAATTCTTTCTTTACGACAGGATCAGGAAAGTATCCCTTACAAGAAAAGTTGATATGATCAGGAACTTCTCTGGTGGTAATAATCTACTTGACATAGGTTGTGCTACTGGCATGTTTCTTAAGGAATGTAAGGAACACGGCTTTCAGGTTAAAGGAGTTGAACCGAATAAAGAAGCCAGAAAGTATGCTAAAGAAGTGTTGAAACTGGATGTTGAGGACCTCGATCACTTATATAAACTTCAGGAAGAATCATTTGATGTGATTACTATGTGGCATGTACTTGAGCATGTGCATGACCTTAATGAAAGAATGCGGATGGTTTACAGTTTGCTTAAGAATGATGGGGTAGCTATAGTGGCATTACCTAACCCGGAGTCGTATGATGCCCTATTTTATTCATCACATTGGGCAGCATTTGATGTACCAAGGCACTTATATCATTTCAGCAGTGATTCATTTAAAAGTATCTGCGAAAAGTACGATTTTAAAGTAATAAAGATTCGTCCACTAATATATGATGCTTTCTATATTTCTTATCTGAGTGAAAGATATAAGTATGGTAAATCGTCATATTTAAAAGCACTTTACAGAGGACTAGTATCAAATTTTCGTGCGAGAAAAGCAGGTATGAACTATTCCAGCCTGATTTATATATTAAAAAAGTCCAAATAATTTTGCCGCTGATTCTTTAAGCAATTTAATGAGGTTATAGATCATTAGCGGCTTGATTTTTGCTAAATATTAGTTCAAGTCTTGCGATCTTATGAGGCAGTTTGCTACAAGGTATAAACTTCCGTTATTGATACTGCTATCAGGCATACTGATTCTTTTGTCAGTTGTCTTTATTGTCAGGTCTATCCGATATAATACATCTACGGAAATACAGATATCAGAATTCAACCGGTTGATCAATGTGCGTTATGATCTCGCCAATAGCACATTAACCAGGATCATCAATGAACATGGTCAACCTTCGTTTGAAGAATTAAACAGATTCTCAAAAAAATTACCCTCAGGAATCGCACTTTATGTATTGAAGAATGATACTCTTGTTTTTTGGTCAGATAATGCCATACCCTTTAACCACCGTATAGCCCATCCAAGGATTATTGAAACCCCCAGCGGCTATTTTCAGGCAGTATCGCAAATCAGGGATAGGTACAAATTTATCCTGCTTGATTTGATTAAATACAATTACCCTTACGAAAATGAGTATCTGACATCTTCGTTTAATCCGGTTTATAAAATTCCTTCAGATATTACGCTGAGTAAGTCAAAAGGAGCTTATCCAATAGTAGACAGACAAGGGGAAGTAATCTTATATCTGTCAAAAAATATCGAACAGGCGTATTCAGGTTCCCAGGAATTAATTGTCTACTTACTACTCCTTTCTGCATTTATCCTGATACTGTTGTCGCTGTACCAATTTTGCATCAGGAAAGGATTAGGCCCTGTAATCAGTATAGTTATTACAGGTACTTCAGCCTTACTGTTTAGGATTATTCAATTTAAATCAGGGATCCCGCAATTTATTGAAGGGTTTAACTTTTTCAGCCCTGTTAATTACGCTTCCTCATTTTGGCTTCCGTCATTAGGGGATCTTTTTACCAATGTACTGTTAATTACACTGCTGAGTTTTCTTCTTTTCAGGGCTTTCCTGAAATATAAGCCAACAGTAAAATCAAGTTGGGGCAGATTAGTGGGAGCTATCTCGGGCCTGTCGGTGCTAACTTTCTTTTACTACCTGAGTCTTTACCTTATTGATACCCTTATTATCAACTCTTCATTTGAACTCAATCTTTCAAGGATTTTAGACTTCTCTGTATACAGCCTGATTGCTTACCTTATTATCGCATTAATACTGCTCAATTTCTTCTATATTACATTCACAATCTCCCGGTTACTTGTTTTGCAGGTTGGAAAAGTATGGTATTTTGTTTCAATTCTTGCCTTTTCAGTGCTAGTATGGATCATTTTTCATCTTGTAGGATTTTATACACCACAGTGGCAGGAATTGATTCTCTTCATGGTTTATATTACTTTATTGGTAGCTGTAGTTAGTAAATCTATCCCTTTCCCGCATATCACTACTTCTACAATATTGGTACTGGCATTAACCTTCATTTCGACATTCTGCCTATACCACAATAAAGAAACCAAAGAGCGAGAGGAGAGAAAGCTTTTATCAATCAGACTATCAACCGAACAGGACAAGGTAGGGGAGTACCTCTATTCGGAGATGGAGAAACAGCTGCTATCAGATTCTACCCTCTATAAACTATTTATGAGTGCATGGTACGACCCTGATGAAGAGCAGACATGCATCAATTACCTGCAAAACAGATACTTTAATGGATATTGGACTAAGTATAATGCACAGGTAACTCTTTGCTACCCGGAAAAACAGCTAGCAGTTAAACCATCAAATATGATAGTGGATTGCAATAGTTACTTTACGAATATCATAGACAATATAACGGCGAAGACATCAAGTAAGACACTATACTATGTGAAGGAATCTTACGGAGCTAATAATTATATAGCGAAATTGCCTGTTTACAGTACAACTTCAGGTGAAGGAGCTGCCAGCATTATTATTGAGTTCACCCAAAAGTATGTACCAAAAGGATTAGGTTATCCTGAACTTTTATTAGATAAGTCATTCGTAAATTTCTATGACATGAGTACATACTCTTATGCCATATACACTGACGGAGAGTTGATAAAAAATGTAGGTGATTATTCTTACAGTATTTCTGAAAAACCTTTTACGAGTTTCAAAACAGAATACAACTTCTTTGACAAGAACGGCTATAATCATCTCTACCATATAGTAAATGACAAAACGTCTATCATAATTTCTAAAAAGAACCTGAGTACACTTGATAAACTAGCTCCATTCACCTATCAACTTATATTTCACATTATTCTCGTCATTATTCTATCTACTGCATTCAGCCTTCGCTATATCAGCAAAAAGTACCTCGATCTCAAGTCGCAGCTTCAGATAATGCTGGTTGCATTGGTTCTCTTTTCATCAATGCTTATTGGAGCGATCACACTTCATAATATCAGGAGCCTGAATGATAAAAAGAATCAGGATATGCTAAGTGAAAAGGCTCATTCGGTATTGATAGAGTTAGAACATAAGTTGGATAACTTTAATTCATTAGATGCTGAAATGGAGCCTAACCTACAAGAATTGTTAACAAAGTTTTCTCTTGTATTCTTTACTGATATTAACTTGTACACCAAACAGGGTGATTTGCTGGCAACATCAAGGCCTGAGATATTTGAGGAAGGATTACGGTCGGAATATATGAGTTCGGAGGCATTTGCTGAGATTGCAATTAACCAAAGAACATTTTATGTTACAACTGAACAAATAGGCAAGTATAAATATCTCTCAGCCTATATACCATTCAGGAACAAGAATAATGAGCTGATGGCCTATATAAACCTGCCTTACTTTGCTAGAGAACATGAACTCAGACAAGAGATTTCTTCATTCCTTGTCACATTTGTCAACATCTACATTATCCTTACAGCCTTTGCAGTGCTTATTTCGCTTTTAGTGGGCAACTACCTTACCCGTCCGTTAAAGCTTATACGGGATCAGTTCACTCATGTAAAACTCGATAGGAAGAATGAGAAAATCACTTACAACAGAAGAGATGAACTAGGTAACCTTATCAATGAGTATAACATGATGCTTGAGCAGCTGGAAGACAGTGCAAATAAGTTAGCCCAGTCAGAAAGAGAAAGCGCCTGGAAAGAAATGGCACGGCAAATAGCTCATGAAATAAAGAATCCGCTTACTCCAATGAAGTTGAGCATACAGCATCTGTACAAATCATGGCAGGATAAGGCTCCTGACTGGGAATCACGCCTTGAAAAAACTACAACATCCATGATTCAGCAGATAGATACACTTGCAGCAATAGCCTCTGCTTTTTCAGATTTTGCAAAATTCCCTTCTCCTAAGAATGCAAATGTTGAGATTATTCAGATTATAAAGGACACTATCTCTTTGTTCGTACAACAAACAGAATTTACTATTACTTTCCGTCATCCACAGCAAGAATGTTATGTTTTTGCGGATGAAAAACAACTTTCAAGGGTAATGGTAAACCTGATTAACAATGCAATTCAGTCAATCCCCTCCGGAAAGGCAGGTAAAATAGAAATAACCGTTGAAGATACAGATACTCATTACAGAATCAAGGTAACTGACAATGGCATTGGAATCCCGGATGAACAGAAGCAAAAGATATTTTCACCTAATTTTACAACCAAATCAGGTGGCACAGGCTTGGGCCTTTCATTGGTTAAAAATATTATTGACTCAGCACAGGGAAGTATTTCATTCAGCTCTGACAGTTCAGGAACTACCTTTGAAATATTATTACCTGCAATAAAATAGGTTATAATAAAACATTGAACCCTTTCAAAAAGCTTGCCGGACAGACAGCAATATACGGACTGCCAACAATAGTAGGCAGATTGCTTAATTATCTGCTCGTACCCTTATATACAAGAGTTTTCATACCGGCAGAATATGGGGTGGTAACAGAGATTTATGCCTATGTGTCATTCCTATTTGTGATACTGACATACGGAATGGAAACTGCTTTCTTTAGGTTTGCCTCAAGCCATGAAAACAAAGCCAGTGTCCTGAGCACCAGTGTTACATCATTGGGATTTACATCCCTCTTATTCCTAATTGCAGTTGTTTTGTTTGATAATCCGATTGCATCAGCAATGGGATATTCTGATAATCCGGAGTATATCCGGTGGTTTGCCATAATACTGGCTGCCGATGCTTTCAGTAGCATTCCATCTGCATACTTAAGGTTAAAGAACAGGGCTTTCAGGTTTGCATTGGTAAAGGTTATCAATATTGTGGTTAATATAGCCTTTAACCTGATTTTTATCATTCTCATTCCATATTTATTATCAACACGCCCTGATGCCGGTTATATTCCCCTAATCAAGGCTATTTACAATCCGGATATTGGTGTTGGGTATATTTTTATTTCCAACCTTATTGCAAGCCTGGTAACTGTTATTATGCTTCTGCCATCGTTGACCGGAATAAGTATCAAACCAGATACACAGTTGCTAAAACAGATGCTGAGGTACTCCTGGCCACTGCTGATATTCGGTCTGGCAGGAATTATAAACGAAACATTCGACAGGATTATTCTCAAGCATATGCTTCCCGGTGATGTTGATGCTATGGCACAGCTTGGAATTTATGGTGCCTGTTACAAGATATCCATCTTAATGACACTGTTTATCCAGACATACAGATACGCAGCGGAGCCATTCTTTTTTGATCATTCCTCAGATAAAAATGCAAAGACCACTTATGCCAGGTTGATGCACTACTTTATTATAGTCTGCCTGTTTATTTTCCTTGCTATAATGCTGAATCTAAAAACCGTGTTGTTATTTGTTGGTTCAGAATACAGACAGGGAGCTCCGGTGATTCCAATACTCCTGATCGCCAATCTTTTCCTTGGAGTCTTCTACAACTTAAGTGTATGGTTTAAATTAACTGACAGAACAAAGACAGGAGCAATGATCTCTGTTGCAGGCGCTGTAATAACACTTGTCCTGAATTTCGCGCTAATTCCTTTTATGGGTTATATGGGCGCAGCTTGGGCAACCTTTGTCTGTTACGGGTTCATGATGATTATGTCATGGTACCTTGGTCAAAAATTCTATCCTGTGAACTACAAAATAGGAGCGGCAGGCTTTTATGCCTTAATAACAACACTGATTTATATAGCTTCGTTGTTTACAGCAAGGCTTGGAAATGCTATTGAAGTACTTTTAAATTTAGTTCTTCTGGCAATTTTCCTCCTCATAATTTATGTAAGGGAGATCAAAGGAATCAGATACAATAGTATAAAGTCCTGAGCTCAATGATTATATTGTGCTATTTTTGTAACTTAATCAATAGAACTCTTTTAAATTCTGATCAATGAAGGTAAAGATTGTCAATAAATCGAATAACATTAATCCGGCTTATGAAACTTCACAATCAGCAGGAATGGACCTTAGGGCTAATCTTGAGACACCAGTTACAATGAAACCATTAGAAAGAGCTATGGTGCCAACCGGTTTGTTTATTGAACTTCCTGAGGGGTTTGAAGCACAAGTAAGGCCGAGAAGCGGTTTAGCCTTTAAATCAGGAATAACTGTTCTTAATTCGCCAGGTACTATTGATGCAGATTATAGGGGTGAGATTAAGGTTATACTTGTCAATCTTTCTGATCAGTCTTTTGTTGTTAATCACGGTGACCGAATAGCACAAATGATCATTGCACGGCATGAAAGAGTGGAGTGGGATATGTCAGAAAGTCTCAACCAATCAGAGAGGGGCGCTGGAGGATTTGGTCACACAGGAACAAAATAAAGACTAAAATACTAAGTCAATTAAATGAAAATTAGACTAATCCATATTCTGTTTATACTCACGTTGTTACCCTTTATTTCCATTTCACAGGAACTACCTGAGGGAGGCGAAGAATTGGTAACAAAAGACCAGGCCAAGTTATTCCGGGATAAAAAAAGGGTAGAATCCTTATTCTTTGATGCTAATAAAGCAAAAGTCACTGATAATCCAGGTCAGGCGTTGGCGCTTTTCAGGGAGGTGGTTGAAATAGATCCCTCACATGATGCATCATGGTATGAAATCGGACTACTATTTTATAAACAGAGGGATATTAGAAGCAGTATCGCTAATATTGAAAAAGCCTATACCCTGCAACCTGATAATAAATGGTATGCGATTACGCTCGCTAGCCTGTACTCACAAAATTCGCAGTTTAATGAGGCTATTTCTGTTTACGAGAAACTATATAAAAAGAATCCAAGTGACCGTTCAAATGCATTTGAACTGGCTAACCTATATTTAAAAGTAAATAAATCATCGGAGGCGCTTAAAATCTATGACCAGATAGAGGCAAGGGAAGGTATCACTGAAGAGGTTTCTTTAAACAAGCACCATATTTACCTGTCAGAAGGTAAGAAAAAGAAAGCTTTGGAAGAACTTGAGAAACTAGCTGAGGCAAACCAATGGGACAGCAGGATACAGTCTTTACTTGCAGAATTCTACATTATGAATGGCATAGAAGAAAAAGCTCTTGCCACTTATGAAAAGATACTGAAGATCGAACCTGATAATCCATATATAAATATTTCATTAGCTGATTTCTATCGAAAGAAAGGTGACCTTAAAAAGGCGGCCGAAGCGTTGAAAAAAGGATTTGCCAACCAGTACCTTGATGCATCAACCAAATTACAAATATTAAGCACCTACTATTCTCAAACAGGAAATTATCAGGGAATTGATGATGATATTCTTGAGATATCAGGAATACTTCTTGAACAGCATCCTTATGACCCTCAGGTTGTCGCTCTAAGGGCACAACTATTGGCCATGAGAGAACGGTATCCTGAATCGCTTTCACTTTTCAAAAAAGTGAGTGAGCTTGATCCCGGAAAATATGAGGTGTGGGAAAATATTTTAAGAATAACTGCACTCATGGAAAAATACGATAGCCTCGTTATCTCGAGTGAAGAGGTAATTGGATTATTCCCGGTTCAACCGATGCCATATTACTTTAAAGCAGTTGGCCAACTAATGCAGGATAAGAATGAAGATGCCCTTGCTACATTAAATACCGGTATTAAACTGGTATTTAACAACAATAGCCTGATGTCGGAATTCTACAGTATGTCGGGCGATGCACTTTATAAACTGAAAAAAAATGAGGAAGCATATAATTCCTATGAAAATGCATTAAGATACAATCCTTCAAATGCCCTTGTGCTTAACAACTATGCCTATTATCTTTCAGAGCATAGCAAGAACCTGGAAAAAGCCGAAGATATGGCTACAAAAGCTAATGAGTTATCACCAGATAATCCCACCTATCTTGATACTCACGCATGGGTACTTTATAAGCAAGGAAAGTATTCAGAAGCTTTGGTATTAATGGATAGAGCTTTGAAACTGGACCCCGGTGCATCAGGGACTGTACTTGAGCATTATGGAGATATTCTCTATAAGTTGAATAAGAAAGAGGATGCAATGATTTGGTGGAAGAAAGCCCTTGAGGCTGGGGATGCTTCTGAATTATTGCCCTCAAAGGTAAAAGATGGCACATTGTATGAATAAGAAGTATGTTTTTTTAATAGTAAGCCTGGCTCTCACAGGAATACTATTTTCTTCATGTTCAGGTCCAAGAAGGATAATCAGGGAGCCCCTGAAGGAGGAGGGAACCGATTACCTTTTTAAGAACCTGAAAGCTAATGAGCTTAATTATGAGTACTTCTCAGCCCGATTTAACGCTACACTTATACAAGATAAGAAAGAAACTGCCATAACGGGTCAGATCAGGATTAAACGTGACAGTGCCATATGGGTATCTGTATCTCCATTGATGGGAATAGAGATGGTTAGGGTATTATTAACTCCTGATTCAATATGGTATGTTAACCGAATGGACAATACTTTTTTTAGCGGAGCTTTTGACTATATTGATTTACTAAAAAACAGCACCCTCGACTTTGATATGCTTCAATCATTCCTTACAGGAAATGATTTTTCAAGGTACGATAGCTCATCCTTTAAAGGTGGTATTGATAACCTTGAGTATACCCTTGAAACAACAAACAGAAGAAAGCTGAAAAAATATCTCAAAGGCAATAAAGATGTTAATATCCCCAGCCAGCATATATGGTTAAATCCTGATAACTTCAAGATTACCCGTATCATGATCAGGGAGGTAGCCACTAATGGTAAAAAAGCCCAGGCTCGTTATGATCACCAGATGATAGAAAACCAGCATGTACCTGTTAAAATTGAATTCGAAGCTGAAACAGGAAACAACAAGGCAAAAGTTAATATCGAATATTCAAAAATTAACCTTACTCAGCACCTGGAATTCCCTTTCCGGATACCTGAAAAATATACAAGAATTGAAAAACTTTAAGATCATGAGGGTGGGGTTTTCTATCAGGACTGCGACTATTTTATTCGGCTTAATTGTACTATTTACTTTCTTGGTAACTAATGCGCATTCACAGGATAAGAAAAGTCAACTTGAGGCTAAGAAAGCTAAAATTGAAGAAGAAATCAACTACACAAATAAACTCCTTACTGAGACTAAGAAGAGTAAGCAGAATACGATGAACCATCTGGTTCTTTTAAACAAGAAAATTTCAAAGAGACAAGAGCTTATTAATGCTATCTCTGGAGAAATCAGGCAAATAGATGAACGAATAAAACAAACAAACGACACAATAGCTGAACTAACTGAGAATATTAAGAAGCTTAAAGAAGAATATGCAAAGATGATTTATTATGCTCAGAAGAACAGAAGTTCCTATTCGAGATTAATGTTCATCTTCTCAGCAGAGAGCTTTAACCAAGCCTACCAGCGGATCAAATATTTCCAGCAATACAGCAGTTACAGGAAAAACCAAGTAAGGGTAATACAGGAAACCCAAGCTCTTTTAGCCCAAAAAGTTGAGTTGTTGAAAAGTCAGAAAAATGAAAAGTTGAGTCTAAAGACAACTGAAGAGAATGAAAAGCAGAAACTTGCCATAGAGAAGAACGAACAGGATCAGGTAGTTAAAAAGTTATCGCAGAAAGAAAGAGATCTTCTTAAAAAGCTAAGAGAAAATGAAAAAGCAGCTAAAAAACTTCAAAAAGCAATAGAAGATTTAATAGCAGAAGAACTTAGGAAAGCAAGAGAAACGGCTAAAAAGACAGGTACAAAGCCTACTCCTGATAATGCTTTTGGGTTGACTCCTTCAGAGTTAAAATTATCGTCCAATTTTGCAGGTAATAAAGGAAGCCTTCCATGGCCAACAGAAAGAGGAGTGATTTCAGCGACATTCGGCGAACATCCACATCCGGTTCTTAAAGGGATAATGACAAAGAACAATGGCATTGATATCACCACAGCCAGCGGCTCTTCAGCAAGGGCGATCTTCGATGGGGTAGTAACATCTATCATGTCATTACCGAACTATAATAACGTTATCATTATCAAGCACGGAGAATTCCTTACTGTTTATTCCAATATTGGACAGGTTTTTGTAAAAAAGGGGGATAAGGTAACTACAAAGCAGAAGCTTGGTACAATTGAAACGGATGATAGCGGAAGAACTAAGCTTCACTTTGAATTATGGAAAGGGAAAATCTTGCAGAATCCTGAAACATGGATAATTAAGGCAAAATAAATTACCACTTTGATTTTCAGGTATAGAAATATGCTACTTTTGAGCAAAATTAAATCAATAAAAAAATGGAGTCATACACCTTATTCTCAAATATTCCATTATTTATCGGAAAGCTTGGTATCACAGAGATACTAATTATTTTAATAATCGTACTTCTTCTTTTTGGTGGAAAGAAAATTCCAGAACTTATGAAAGGACTTGGTAAGGGAATCAAGGAATTTAAGGACGGGATGAATGAAACCAACCAGGAAAACTCAAAAGATAAAAAGGAAGATATTAAGTGAAAAAATTAAAGCCTGTAATAAATTACAGGCTTTTTTGTGGAGCGTAGGGGAGTCGAACCCCTGACCTTTAGACTGCCAGTCTAACGCTCTAGCCAACTGAGCTAACGCCCCAGCAATTGTTTAGAGACTGCAAAAGTAAAAAAAATACTTAAGTCCAAACACCTTTAATTCTCCTTTTCTTTGGATATTTGCATGCATTTTAATTGACTATGGATACTTTACGCTTATTTGCTGCAATTCACATAGTGCCAGATGATAACTTCACTATGTTTTTTAACGGCTTAAAGCAGACGCTTGATTTTAATATTATCAAATGGGTGGATCTTGAAAACCTGCATATTACCCTCCGCTTCTTTGGAGATACACCTGAATCTGAATTACCGGTTATTATTGAGGCCCTCAAAAAATCATGCGAGAAGATTCCTCCCTTTGATCTTATACTAGAGAAAACCGGAATATTTGGCAGCCGTTATGATCCCAGGGTTATATGGTTTGGTATAAAAGAAAATCAGGATATACTTAAGCTTCACGCTAATATAACTAAGTCCCTCGAAGAAGTTGAATATTATGCTGACAGACAGAATTTTGTTCCACATCTTACAATAGGAAGAATCAAGGAAATTAAGGATAAACAATTCTTTAATCAGATTATTGAACGGTTTAAAGATGTTAAGCTAATCAACCAAAAGGTTACTCACTTCTCACTATATAAGAGTGAATTAAAAAAAGAAGGCCCTATACATACCTGTCTAGAGACCTTCTACTTTGAAAATTAATACTTCTTCTATTCTTTCAGGCTTTCTTCAAATACTTTAGATTTAGCCTGCTGTTTCATTATGCGCTTTTCGATGATGTAATCAAGTATAAGTGCAATACCACCAAACAGTGTTACAAATGAGAAGTAGGCATACTCTTGGTCCATTGCTCCTATTGAAACAATAATATTCGCCAACAGTATCCCTAAACCAATACCCGTCAGTAATAATCCGTACTTGAGTGTTGAAAAATTATTCTGGTGTTTCTCAAAGCTTCGCGGATCAAGGCCTCTGTCAAGAAGAGCCATTCTTTCCTTCTTTCTTACCGACAGGAAATAAAGTCCGTAAACCATAACGAAAAAGGAAATAGGGATAAGAAAATCGTTCATAGCACAAGGTTTTTAAGTTGTTGTATTTTACCTTTTTGACGCAAGAAAAAGTATAAGGTTACACAAATTAGTGCTTATTTTTGTTTAGTATATCTTACCCTAACCTTTTTCACAGTAAAGCATTGTAACCTATTTTATTATCTGACGTCTAAAACACAGTATGATAATCAACGAGGTTGATATAATAAACCAGGTACTAGGTGGAAATGCAGCGGCTTTTCGAATGATAGTCGATGCATATAAAGACCTCATCTTTACTATTGTTATTAAAATAGTAAGAAACAGGGAAGAAGCTGAGGAGGTTACACAAGATACATTCCTTAAAGCTTATCATGCTTTGAGTAGTTTTAAGAATGAATCGAAGTTCTCAACCTGGATTTACAGGATTGCTTACAATACTGCAATATCCAGAACAAGAAAAAAGGTGTTTGTAACTTCGACAATTGATGAGTTTGTAATTGAAAATTACAGTGAAAACGCAATACAAGATACACTTGAACAGTTAAATGAAAATGAAAGGTTAACAGTTTTAAGAAAAGCAATAAATGAATTAAATAATGATGAGCAATTCTTGATTAACCTGTTCTATTTTAATAAACAGAGTATCGATGAAATATGCAGGATTACAGAACTAACAGAGGCAAATGTCAAAGTGAAGCTTCACCGTATCCGCAAAAAAATATATGTTTTCATGAGCAACCTTCTTAATAAGGTAAATGTTGAACAAGGCTTAAAGTACTGATGATATGAAATGGAGTGAAGATGATAAGTTGTTAAACGATCCTTTTCTTGAGGGGCTGATACCCAAACTACCCTTGGAGAGGACATCCTTTGAATTCACCAACACTGTAATGAACCAGGTTTATGCAAGTGTGGAACCAGAGATTGATCCGGTTAAATACAGAAGGCAGATGTTGTGGGCTTATGGATTGATTGGAGCTGGTATCGTTCTGATAGTCCTTGTATTTTTTGCTGTTTGGCCTTTCATTAATTTTAATCTTAACCTTGATTCCATTAATATTATATCAATCATTAAGACTTCCCTTGTCCTATTTGATAAAATGTCGCAGATAGGTACATGGATTGGTGAGTCAACAATACCGATTTCAATATTCTTTTCAATACTTGTACTGTTCCTTTTTGAGAGGATCTTAAGAACCAAAGTATCCGGAACAAAATCATACATGCTCTAAAAAATGATACCTGAGGAAATATCCGGGTTCGTTAATAAATGGCTCATCAGTAATATGAATCCGGCCTGCAGGATAACAGGGTTTAACTCTTTGTATGGCGGTTCAATAAACAACAACTTTGCCCTTACCTCAACCTGTGGTAATTATTTTCTTAAATTCAATAAAGCTTCAGAATATCCGGAAATGTTCAGGAAAGAGAGGCTTGGACTTGAATTATTAGCTTCAACAAATACTGTTTATGTACCCCGGGTCTTATTTGATGCTGAAACTGATAACTATGGTTTTCTGGTAATGAAGTTAGAGAAACAAGTTAATCCTGTTCCACGATACGGGGAAATAATCGGAATCCAACTGGCTGAACTTCACAAAATCAAAGCATCCAAATTTGGCTTAGACTATGATAACTACATCGGTTCTTTGAAACAAAGTAATGCCCGCCATCAAACATATACTGAATTTTTTATAGCGGAAAGACTAGAGCCTTTGCTGAAAACTGCCTATGAAAAGAAGTTGCTGAATGATAATGATGCCGGCCATTTTTATTCAATGTATAAAAAACTACCCGAGATAATACCCGATGAAGAGCCTTCACTGATACATGGCGATCTGTGGTCGGGAAACTTAATTATTAACAGTGAAGGATTTCCCTGCCTTATTGATCCTGCTGTATATTATGGACACAGGGAGAGTGATCTTGCCATGTCAAAGTTATTCGGGGGATTTAGTCCTCTTTTCTACCGTTCTTACAATGAAACATACCCTCTCATTAGTGGTTGGGAACAGCGTATAAGGATACACCAACTATATCCATTGCTGGTTCATGTTAACTTATTTGGCGGCAATTACCCGGCGAGTGTAAGAGAAATTGTAAGGGTATTTTAATTATTTAACCTTTCCTTCACGCCTTTCTTCCCAAAGGTTTTTGAAGTTTTTACTTCCAATTTCAGGGAAGTGATCGGAAGAAACCCATCTTCTCAAATATAGTTTCTTAAGAATGAGGTTTTTCCATTTATACTTCGGCCAATCCATCCATTTACGGCTCTTAAGTATATGATGCCAACCCTCCATCACTAAAGATTCGGAGAATGTTCTGTTCTTCATTTGAATACCATCACGGCGGTTATAAAGAAGAAGATCATGAAGGTTAATCATAACAGGACAAGCATCAGTGCATAATCCACACAGAGTACTTAAATAGCTCATTGAGTTATATTCCTCAATTCCCTTCATCCAGGGAGTTATTACTGAACCAACAGGACCGCAATAAGTAGTCTGATATCCTTCACCACCAATCTTTCTGTATACAGGACAAGCATTCTGGCAAGCTCCACAGTCAATACAACTTAAGGCCCTTCTCTGAAACTTCTGAGCGAGTACATTGCTTCTTCCGTTATCAAGAAGGATGACATACATATCTCTTGGACCATCTGTTTCATTTTCAGCCCTTGGACCACTTAAGATTGTATTAAAAGTATTTATCCTCTCACCAGTTGAATATGTAGAATATAGTGGTAATAAAACATCAAGATTCATGATTGAAGGAATCATCTTGTCTATTCCGGCAATTATGATTTGTACATCAGGTAATACAGAATTTATTACAGCATCGCCTGCATCTTCAGATACACACACTGAACCTGTATCAGCTATCAGGAAATTTGCCCCAATTATAGAAGCTGTGGAGGTTCTGAGGGCTTCTTTCCTGTTTTTTATGACAGCGCTGTATGTATCTGATACTTTCCCCCGTGAAGAAATAACATGCTTATCTAACAGTACTTCATTTATTTGAGAAAGGCTTTTTTCAATCAATAAGGATGAATAATGACGGGGTGAATTACCCGAAAGCCTGAGAATATACTCACCTATGTTTACTTCCTCGCAAACCACATTATTTTCAGCCAATTGAGAATAAAGATCAATCTCATCAGCAATGAGTGATTTCGATTTTGTTAAATAATTTACCTGGTGTTTTTTAAGAATGTCAAGAATTACCTTTACTGCCTCTTCGTCATCCAGAGCCCAAACTACCTTTGCACCATTTCTTTCAATGTTAGCCTCAAACTCAATCAAATATTTTTCAAGGCCGTTTACCGCCTTATGCCTTATAGAACCGGCTCTTTTTTTTGCAAGGTCTAAATTTGAATATTGCTTCTTTGCTTCAGATGAAGATGTATTAAGCCGGGAGACATTATCATCAAATACAATCTGTCTTTCCTTACTTTCAGAAATGCCGGCTAAAATAGGATTATCAGCTTTTTCTTCTTTCACTTCATTAGATTATACAACTTGAAACTTTATCAACTCTTGCCTGGTGTCGGCCTCCTTCAAACTCAGTATTGAGGAAAAGCTCAGCTGCAACCCATGCATCCTGGAAATCAATAAACCTGGCAGGTAATGAAAGAACATTAGCATCATTGTGCTGACGTGTAAGTTTTGCTTGTTCACTGTTCCAGCATAATGCTCCCCTAACATTGGGATATTTATTAACAACCATGTTTACACCATTACCACTACCACACATAACAATACCCTTACTGAATTCATCAATATTGACAGCATGTCCTAACTTATGAGCCCAATCAGGATAGTCGGTACTTTCTGAAGAAAAAGTCCCAAAATCGTGTACCTTATAACCCGACTCCCTAAGTTTTGATAACAAGAATTCCTTCAATTGGAAGCCTGCATGATCACTCGCTAATGCCAAAGTTTTCTCTTTATCCCACATTGTTGATAATTTTTAAGACAAATTTAAAGAATAATAGCCACCTCCCACTCAAAATCATTAAGAATTAAACAGTTAATGTAAATGTCATGTTTGGCTCATTTTTTGATATAGTACTAATAATCAATCAATTGAAAACTTATTAACCGTTATGTGTTAAAATAGCCTCCAGGAGTGTTGATATTTTCTGATAAAGTGTGTTTAAAACTCCAAATTTGGAGGTTGAGTGTGGAAACCTAAAAGTTAACCCTGACTTTTAAAT